>Ga0172364_10000197_pt1 | contig 39350 bp, 36 predicted proteins | sample LakKivSesite10cm_FD_114545 | JGI IMG/M metagenome (GOLD analysis project Ga0172364, IMG submission 114545) | Sediment microbial communities from Lake Kivu, Rwanda - Sediment site 10cm | ecosystem: Environmental > Aquatic > Freshwater > Lake > Sediment | place: Rwanda: Western Province, Lake...
GCGTATATTCTAAGGCATTCATTTTTTGGTGATTGCCAGCTGATTCTAACAAAGGAATGAGAATCGCTGGCTTTTTGGCAGCTGAGAGTTCAAAGATGGTTCCGCTGCCTGCCCGGCTAATTACCAAATCGCTGGCCACTAAAGCCAAGGTGTAATCATTCTCGTTAAAGAATCCTCGAGCTTGATAAAACTTGGCATAAATATCCGGCAGACTTTCCAAAATAATTTTTCCTTCGGCTGCCACTTGGCGAAAATTATTTTGGCCGGTCTGATGAAACACTTGGATTTCATTTCGCACCAAGTCCTCAAGCATTTCCAAAACCAGGTCATTAATTTGCTGAGCGCCCTGGGAACCGCCTAAAACCAACAGGAGCGGCTTGTCTTTCAGAAATCCGAAATAATCACGAGCCGATTCTCTATCCTCTTCAATTGAAAAATTGAAACGGGTGGGATTACCAACTAAGGCGGTTTTGTCTGCGGGAAAATATTGGAAAGTTTGATTAAAAGAAATGCCGATTCTTTTGGCAAATTTTGCGGCAATTTTATTGCTTAATCCCGGCACCGTATCAGATTCATGAATAAAAACCGGGATGCGGTATAACCAGCCCGCTAAAACCACGGGCAGCGCCCCATAGCCGCCTTTGCTGAAAATTAAATCAGGCATAAATTTCCAAAGATGGTATAAGCTTTGGAAAAAACCGATAATAACTTTGAAAATATCCAAAAAGTTAAGAAGAGAAAAATAGCGTCTTAACTTGCCGGCAACAATTCGCACTATTTGAACGCCTTCACTTTTAAAAGCTTCTTCGCTAAAACCGTCCGGCCCAAGATATAATGATTCCAACGTTAAAAGACGACGGGAGGCCATTTTTGTTAAAGCTCTTTGAACACTAATTAATGGGTAGATATGCCCTCCGGTGCCGCCGCCAGTCAAAACAATTTTAATTTTAATTTCGGCAATATTCACTTGTTTAATCGCTGCTGCCATATTATTTTTTGCTGTATTTAGAAATATTAACAATAATTCCCATTGAAGTCAAAAGAACGCCCAAACTAGTGCCGCCGTAACTAATAAACGGCAATGGCTGGCCAGTCAAAGGAATGAGTTTGCTCATGGCGGCAATGTTAATAAAGGCCTGAACAGCCACCATAATAGTCAATCCAGCAGCCAACAACTGAGAAAAAACATCTGGGCTGCGCTTAGCGATTGTCAATCCTTTAAGCAGAAAGAGAAAGAACAAACTGACAAAAACCAAAACTCCGATAAACCCAAATTCTTGAGCGATGACGGCAAAAATGGAATCGCCCATCGGCTCTGGCAAATAATTATATTTACTAACGGCATTGCCATAACCAACACCCGTTACTCCGCCGCTTCCAATAGCAATTAGGGCCTGATTAATATGATAATCGCGACCTTGCGGATCGTCGCCATAATTGATAAAACTTAAGAATCTCTGCATTTGATAAGGTCGGACGATGATTAGACCAACAAGTAGAGCAACTACCAATAAAGCGGCAAAGCCGAAATAAAGCAACTTTGCCCGACTCAAAAGATAAACTGCCAGCGATGTGGCAATAATAACGACTAAAGTGCTGGTAGAACGCTGAAAAATAAAAATGGCGGTAATGGCGGCCAAAAAAATTAAAAAAGGCAGAAATCCTTCGCTGAAACTTTTAATTTTTGCGGTACGTTTTGATAGCCAGGCAGCCAAATAAATTATAAAAGCTAATTTTAAAATTTCGCTTGGCTGGAAAGAAATAAAACCGAAATTCAGCCAGCGCTTCGCTCCATTCACCTCATAACCCAAAGGAGTAAAAACCAGAAACATCAATACGATAGCCGCAAGCAAAAAAGGCAGAGCCAGTTTCTCCCATCGCCGATAATAAAGGCGGCTTGTCAAAAAAAATCCCACCAGACCGATTGTCCCGCCATAAAGCAGTTGATGCTTCAAATAATAAAACGGGTCGTCAAAATTATTTTTACCCATTATCATTGAAGCACTCAAAAGACAAGCCAGACCCAAAAGAGTGATTAACCAGACAAGCGCGATGAATAAATGATCCGAAGAATGCGACGAACGCATAAATTTCAACGTTTAAAAATTTGACCGGCCAAAACATTAGTCCAACGGGATTGGTTTATGACGATTTGACCGTTAAGAATGACAAAGGCAATTCCTTCGGGCTCCAGATAAGGATTTTGATAACTAGCCAAAGAATTAACAATTTGAGGTTTAAAAACTACTAAATCGGCGAAGTAATTCTTTTTGATTAGACCTCTTTTGTATAATCCGATTTTTCGAGCTGGCTCAGAGGTAATTTTCTTAATAGCTTCTGACCAGGACATCAGTTTTTTATCCCGAACCAAACCTAAAAACCTGGGGAATGCGCCAAATGAACGGGGATGTGCCAAAGATTCGGGATTGCGGCTTTCGTCGCGGCCGGGGCCATTAGTGGCCACTAAAGCCAAAGGATGCCCCAATAAAGATTCAGTGCCAGCTCCGGAAAGATTGTCCTCAAAAACAGTCGCTCGACCTCCGGCTAATCGCAAAATTTCCAAAAACATTTCCTCAGAACTAATATTTCTATTTTTGGCCAGCTCCTCAATCGTCTTAGCGATAAAATCCGGCAGCTTAGCAACTTCGGCCACAATAATTTTGGAGAAATTATGTTTCTGTTTTTTTACTTCTTCCAGAATTCGCCGGTGAACCAGCTGGTCATTAATATTTTTCACCATTAATTCCAACCCGCCATAAATCGCCCAAGACGGCAAATAAGTATATAAGGGACTGGCAGTGGTTGTGTAGGGATAAAGGTCAAAATTAACATCAACATCTTTATTTTTTAAATCGTTGATAATTGTTAAGCTCTGGTTTAAATCATCTTCAAGACCTTGATAGGCCTTAAGATGACTGATTTCCAAACGAGGCACATTCTTTAATTCTGCCACCAAATCCTCAATTTCCGCCACTGCCGCAACTAAGCCTTCTTTTTCGGAGCGCAAATGGGTGGCGTACAAAGCATCATATTTTTCCACAATTTTTAAAATTTCTAAAATTTCATATGGCGGAGTAATGCGGGAGTGACTAAAACTCAAGCCGGTTGAAACGCCAAAAGCTCCTTCCGCCAAACTTTCTTCCACTAAATATTTCATTTGCTTCAACTCATCATCGGTTAAATCGCGGAATTCTTCGCCAATCAATCCCCTTCTGATGGTGGAATGTCCAACAAGCGTTCCAAAATTAACGCCGATTTTAAATTGGCTTAATTTTTCCAAAAATTCGCCGAAGCTTTGCCAATTCACATTAACTTGATTGGGGTCAGCCCATTTTCTGATGCTTATCAGATTTCCTTTAATAAGCGGCGCCAAAGAAGAGCCGCAGTTGCCGACCAAAATTGTGGTAATCCCCTGTTTTAAAAGACTGGTTTGACTGGCTTGAGTGAAAATAGTCAAATAATGGTCGGAGTCACTATTAACATCAATAAATCCAGGGGCCAGATATAAACCATTGGCGTCAATAATTGTATCGGCTTTTTTCTTCGCCAAAGCGCCAATGGCAATAATTTTATCTTTTTCAATTAAAACATCGGCTCGCTCTCCTTTACTGCCAGAACCATCAAAAACAATGCCATTTTTTATTAAAATCGCCATACATTGATATTTTACCACTTTTCTTCAGATATTATAAGGCAATTTTTTCTATTGAAAGCTTCTGCCAGCGCTTATTGGATAGATCCTTTTTCCGCAAAATTCCGGCTTTAGCGCCAATTGCCTCTACTACTGAGGTAGCATTGGCGCTTCCCAGTTTAATGCCTGTTTCCACGTCTTTTTCCCGAAAAACACTGCGATTTTTTACTTTAATGACTTGTTTGGTGGTTAGCGCCGCCACAAATCCAGAAGCAAAAGCATCCCCAGCTCCGGTTCTATCCACTAATTTTTTCTCCCGATAAATTCCGGCTCGCCACAGATTAACGCCGTCAGAAACAACCACGCCATAGGGGCCTTTGGTCATCACCACCAACCCTTGAATCAAATCGTCCAACTTTTTAAAAACTTCCTTTTCCTTGCTAAATGGAATCCCCGTTAAAAAGGAGGCCTCTTCTTGGTTTAAAATAAAAATATCAAAATTATTCAAAAGGTGCGGCGATTTTTTAAAATTAATTAATTCGCCCATTCCCGGATTGATTGCCAGAAATATATTATTTTTGTTGGCGAAATTAATGGCTTGAACCAAAAGATTTTTATTGCCGGCCAAAGACGCTAAATATAGCCATCGGCTTTTTAATTTATTCCAGGGAATTAATTTCTCTGAAATATTGTCGCCAGCACCTTTATAACTTAAAATTGTGCGCTCCCCGGTCTTTGTTAAGAAAATTACCGAATAAGCACTTGGAGCTTTGGCGTTAATTTGAAAGAATTTTGTCTCTACTTTCTCTTTTTTCAACTCTCGCTGAATTTCTTCGCCACTTACATCTTTGCCGACACAAGAGATACAGGATGTTTTTAATCCCTGCCGGGAAAAAGTAACGGCAGTGTTGGTGCCGCCGCCACCGGTAGTAAAAGTCACTTTCGGAACCTTGATTTTCCCGCCAAACGGCAAAGCAATCCCTTTGCCCACCACAAATCTTTTATCTTTGACAAAAACAAATGGAATTCCTTCAAAGAATCCGTCTCGCGTCGCTGAACCAATTACTAAAATGTCGTACATAAACTTAAAACTCAAAAGTCAAAATTTATAATTATTGCCTTTTTCTCATAATAACTTTTCTTACTGCTTCTTTGATGGCATTCTTTCCCATTCCGAATGCTTCAATCAGTTCATTGGGTTCGCCGGATTCGCCGAAGCGGTCGCGCATTCCAACAAATTCCATCGCTACTGGATAATTCTGCGATAAAATTTCTGCCACTGCCGAACCCATTCCTCCCATAATCTGATGATCTTCAACTGTTACTATTGCTTTGCAAGTTTTGGCCGCTTCAATAATAGCGTTATTATCCATTGGCTTGATTGTGTGATTATTAATTACTGCCGCTTCAATCCCCTCTTTTGATAATTCTTCCGCAGCTTCCAAGGCATTGTACAAAAGCGGACCGCAGCCAATTATTGCCGCATCTTTTCCCTCGCGTAAATTTATGGCTTTCCCGATTTCAAATGGCGTATCTTCAGTAGTAAAAATCGGGGTTTTTTCTCGGGCAAAGCGCAAATAAACCGGGCCAATATATTTAGCTGCGCTATAAGTTGCTTTTCTGGTTTCAATATAATCGCAAGGCGCAATCACCACCAAATTGGGGATGCAGCGAGTGATGGCGATATCTTCCAACCCCTGATGAGTGGCGCCATCCGGCCCAACTGAAACTCCGGCATGGGCGCCGCTCATTTTTACATTGGCATTATTGTAGCAAACGCTGACGCGCATTTGATCCCAGTCGCGACCCGGACAAAAAACTGCATAAGTGGAAATAAATGGAATTTTCCCGGCCAAAGCCATTCCAGCAGCCAAACCCATCATATTTTGCTCGGCAATGCCGACTTCGATATAGCGTTCTGGAAAAACTTTTTGAAACATTCCTACGCGAGTGGAATCCGCCAAATCAGCGCATAAGGCAACAACGTTGGGATTTTCTTTGCCCGCTAAAATCAAACCTTCACCAAATCCGTCTCTTGTCGGTTTTTGTTCAATCTCTGATGTAAAAATTTTTGGATTTAATTTTGCGTTTGGATTAATCATATTTAACTTCTAATTTTTAACTATCGTCATTCTGCCTCGCTAATAATTTGTCCTTGGAGAGTACGGATTTGTCTCAAGGCCTCTATCGCCTCCTCTTGATTTGGAGCTTTACCATGCCACTCCGGTTTCCATTCCATGAAATCAACGCCTTTTCCAGGAATGGTATGGCAGATTATCATCACCGGCTCTTCGTAAATGGATTGAGCATGTTGGCAGGCGTCAATAATTTCTCTGATATTGTGACCGTCAACTTCCAAAACATGCCAACCGAAGGTCTCGTATTTATTTTTGAGCGGCTCTAACGGCATCACATTCTCTGTAAAGCCGTCAATCTGGATATTATTCCTGTCCATCAAGAAAGTTAAATTGTCCAATTTGTGTTTGCCGGCGAACATCACCGCTTCCCAGGTTTGACCTTCTTGCTGCTCGCCATCTCCGGCAATGCAATAAACCTGCCATTTCTTTTTATCCATTTTCGCTGCATAAGCCAGGCCAACTGCCACAGAAGCTCCTTGAGCCAATGGCCCGGAAGTATTCTCAATGCCGGGCAAACTGCCACGGTGAGGATGGCCCTGCAAGCGGCTACCAAATTTCCTCAACGTTTTCAATTCCTCTACTGGAAAAAATCCCTTGCGGGCCAAAGTTGCGTAATGAATAGGACAAATATGGCCATTGGAAAGGATTAATCTGTCCCTATCCGGCCAATCCGGATTTTTTGGGTCGATATTCAAAATTCCGCCAAAATACAAGGCAGTAAAAACATCAGCCATCCCCAACGGTCCGGCTGAATGACCGGATTTGGCCTCTAAAAGCATTTCAATTACATCGCAGCGCAATTGTTGGGCCATTCCCTCTAATTTTTTTAATTCTTCATCGCTAATCATAATTAAACATTTAAATTGGCTATCGCCTCTTGAATGTTTTGACTATTAAATATGTAGGTGGCTGAATTTAGAATATCTGCTCCGGCTTCTTTTAATAATTTGGCATTTTCCGGCGTCACGCCGCCGTCAACTTCTATTATAACATCGTTTTTCTCTAACTTCAAAGCTTTAATCTTATTGATAACTTCTGGCTGAAATTCCTGACCAGCCAAGCCCGGCTTAACTGCCAACATTTGAAAAAAATTCACTTCATTCAAATATGGCCCGAGGCCACTCACCGGTGTTTCCGGATTAATGACAATGCCGATTTCTTTTTCAAACTCTTCTCCCAAATTAATGATTTTTTCCATAGCAGTTGTAGCTTCCAGATGTATTAGCGCTCTTTTCACCAATGGTATTCTTAGCCAACTCTCCAAAACCAATTCGGGATTTTTAATCATCAAATGAACTTCGATATTAATTGGACTATCAAGTCTTAATAAATCGCCTGGATTATTCCAGGTTTGATTTGGCGTAAAAACTCCATCTCCGACATCAATTTGAACCCACTGCGTATAGGGTTCGACTTTTTTTATTTTGGCGGCGATTGCTTCAAAACTGGTTTCATTGATAACGGGAATGACGAACATATTAAAGATTCTCAATTTTCATAATCCGCCTTTTATATTTCTCTTCATTTCGGAATTTTGTTTCTAAAAATGTTTTAATGATATGCTTGGCGGTGCCAAAATCAGTGATATCTGAAGCCAGAACCAACACATTAATATTGTCGTTTTGCCGACCGTGTTCGGCCATCCAGGCCGAAAGGCAAGTGCCAGCACGAACACCTTTATAACGATTGGCCACCACAGCCATGCCAATGCCTGAGCCGCAAATCAAAATGCCGCGATTATTCTCGGAATCAGCCAATATTTTGACTGCAACCAATTTGCCAAAATCCGGATAGTCATCTTCTGGTTCATAAACATAGTTGCCCAAATCCTCAAAAGCAATCCCCTTTTCTTTCAAAAAGGCCTTGATGTCCTCCTTTAATTGAAAGCCGCGATGGTCAGTGCCTAAATACAACATAACTTCATTATATTATGTCTTAACTTGAAAAACCAGATAATTCGGACTCTGGTAAATCAACATAAATTGCTCCTGATTTAGAATGAAGAAATCTTTGTTAATGTGGAAATCTTTTATCTTATCTTGCTCAATGACAATATAATTAATGCCGTATTGTTTTATTAAATCAAAAGACTTTTCAGCACCCTCATAGATGCTTATAACATCATTCTCTCTCTGGCGATAATCAATACCGTGTGTCCAGAGCCAGCCCCGATAGCCCATTAAAATTCTTCTTCCGGTAAAACACGGAATGGGATGATTGTGGCGGTCTGAAGTTAGAAAAATCGCTTCTTTGGGAGTATTTTTAAGAACGAAATTGGCCAGCGCCATATCTTCTTGGGAAAAAATCCGCCAACTTACATAAGATTCGCGAAAAACCGAAAGAAAACCAGTCGGGATGAGCAAAAGAAAAATAGTGGCAATAACCAAATAACCCTCCTTCTTCATTTTATTTTTAATCTGGGCAAACCAATCTCCGATTAAAATCAAGCTCAGCAAAAACCACCAGAGCATTATTTTCATATTGTCGTAAATATGCGGCTGGAAAATAATCAGATTGGACAAAACAAACAATCCCAGAAATGCCAAATAAAAGGTTTTGAGCTTGGGTCGCGCCAAGACAAAACCAATAATAAAGGCCGGCAAATAAAGCCCGAGGTTCTTTATCCAAAACCATAAGACATTTTCTCCTTGGTCCATCTGGTTCAAAGAGCCGCTCATCCAGCCAAAACCAAATCTCATAAAATGCTGACTGGATGCCGGATAGAGCCATAAAACTTGCGGCAAAGCTAAAATTAATACTGGGAGGCCGAACCAAAGCCAGTTAATGATTATTTTCTTGAAATTTTTAATGTTTTGAAAAAAATCAATCAAGCCCAAAAAACAGGCGACAAAAACCAAAGACATAAAAGTATGGGTGTGAACAAGAGGAATGATAGCCGTCAGCAGTCCCGCGTATAATAATTTTTTTCTTTCTCCGCTTTGCCAATAAAGCCAGAGAAAATAAACCACTGCCACTCCCAGAACTAAACCAAGAATGATGGCGCGCTGCGGCAAAATATAATCAGCAATAATGTTGGAAAAATTAATTCTGTAATCGGCTAAATGGCCGTACTCTTTGGTTAATTGGCCAAAAAAAGTTATCAAGCTCACTCCGCTGGCTTTAAAATCCTGCCAAAAATATTTCAAGCTGAAAGTACTGCCATTAAAGAAAAATAAAAAAGGGACCAGAACAGCTCCGATCCTGCTATGGGTGATTTTGAACACCAGAAAATAAAGCAGAACCACCAGAACCATCAAAAAAATAAAACTTGGCAGAATCAAACTCCAACGCAGACTCACTCCAATTTTTTCCAAAGTGGCGCTGATAAAATCCGAAACAAAGGGATACCGCAATTTCTCGCCAATATAAACAGGGTGGGCTTTTAATGCTGAAAACCCCCGTTCTTTTATGCTGGAAATTAATGATAAATGAAAAGCCAAATCGCCCCAAGTCGAGCCGCCGGAGTAAAGGCCGTCGGATTTTGGCTCAAGCATGTGGCTGGAAAGCAAATTAAAAAACAACCAACCAAAGAAGATAATTAAAATTAAAAGCGGCCAGTGCTTCTTACAAAAATTTTGAAAAACCATATTAAAGAATTCCCCCTGCTTTAATTACATGCTGAATCAAGCTGGCAGCATATCCCCATTCGTTGTCATACCAAACCAAAACTTTAACCAAATCGCCGTCAATCACCTTAATAAACGACAAATCCGCAATACTCGGATAAACATCGCCCACCAAATCGCTGGAGACAATTTGTTCTTCAACTACTTTAAAAATTCCCTGCCAGCGCGGACTAAGAGCCGCGGTTTTAAATATTTGATTGATCTCTTCAGCGCTGGTCGGCCGGTTGGAAACAAAAGTGATATCTGCCAAAGAAACAATCGCGACTGGCGTTCTAACAGAAATCCCGTCAAATAATCCGTTTAATTCTTTGATTACTTTGCTTACTGTGACGGCCGCGCCTGTGGTAGAAGGAATAAGATTGATGGCTCCGGCTCGGCCCCTCCTCCAATCTTTGGCATCCGGACCGTCAACTATTTTCTGCGAAGCAGTATAAGCATGTGTCGTGTTTAAAATTGCTTTTTTTACGCCAACGGTTTCACAAAGTATAGCCATAGCCGGCGCCACTGCGTTGGTCGTGCAAGAGCCGTTGGAAGTAATTTTGGCTTTTTTAATATCTTCATCGTTTACCCCCACTATTGCGGTTGCGCCCAATTTATAACTTAAATCATCGTCTTTGCACGGCGCAGAAACCACAACTCTTTTGGCGCCGGCAGTTAAATGGGCCGAGGCCTTTTCAAACGTTTCAAAAACTCCGGTTGACTCTACGGCCACATCAATTTCTAAGCTGGCCCAAGGCAATTTTAACGGGTCTTTTTCCTGCAAGAATTTTATTTTTTTATCATCAACGATTAAAAAACCACCATTTTTGTCCGCTTGAACTTTCCTCGGGTAGCGGCCGTAAACTGAATCGTATTTCAAAAGATAGGCCAAATTATCCAAATCACCCAAATCATTAACAGCCACAATCTCTATTTCTGGTCGCTCAAAAGCCAATTTAAAAAACGCCCGACCGATGCGACCCAAACCGTTAATTGCTATTTTCATAGGATAAAATTTAAATAATTAAAAAACGACATTTCTATTATTATACCTGATATAACAAACCGCCGCAACTAAAAGTTGCGGCGCCAAAACCAATATTTAAGAATTTTGAAGCCAAAAGGCCGCTATGCCAAAAGCCACAGAAACATTCAATGATTCTTTCCTGCCGACCATCGGGATTTCCACAATTTTATCGCATCTCTTGAGAATTTTTGCCGAAATCCCCTTTCTCTCATGCCCTATAACCAAGGCGATTTTTTGTTTTTTGGGCAGCCGGAATTTATTCAAACTAATGGCGCGATTGGTTAATTCTAAACCGATAATATAAAATCCTTCTTTTTTTAACATCTTCAATAATTGCCAGGTTTGACCAAACTTTTCCCATTCAATATACTCTTCGGCAGCTAAGGCGGTTTTGTGAACTTCTCTTTTTTGCCGTCCGCTAATTGGTGCTGGCGTAATGCCGCACAAAAACACTTTTTTAAAACCCAAGGCCTCGGCCGTCCGAAAAACGGAGCCCACATTAAGTAAACTCCGAATCCCGTCTAAGACAACGTGAAATTCTTTTTGCATAAAATTAGTAATCTGTAGGCACACGATTATGCCCCTCTTCTTTCTTTTCTTCCGGCAAGTCAGCCACCACCACTTCGGTAATCAAAAACATTGAAGCAGCAGAAACGGCATTTTGCAAAGCGCTTTTCGTAACTTTAGTCGGGTCAATAATGCCAGCTTTTACCAAATCCTCATATTTCCCGATTTCCGCATTATAGCCAAAATTAAATTCTTTATTGTCCAATACCTGTTTCAGAACCACTTCGCCGCTTTGACCGGCATTTTCCGCAATTTGCTTGAGCGGCGCAGAAGCGCTGTTTAAAACAATGGAGGTGCCAATCATCTGGCTGAACTTGCTCTGGTCTTTTGATAATTCTGATACTATTTTATTTCGCACTTCATTGGCAGTTTTAGCCAAAGCCACGCCGCCGCCAGGCACAATCCCCTCTTCAATGGCTGCTTTGGTGGCAGAAACCGCATCTTCAATCCGATGCTGCTTTTCTTTTTGTTCAACTTCAGTGGCGGCTCCAACCCTAATTACTGCTACTCCGCCAGAAAGTTTCGCCAATCTTTCCTGTAATTTCTCGCGGTCAAAATCAGAATCAGCTTTTTCCAGAAGCATTTTAACTTGCTTTTTCCTTTTTTCAATTTCCACCTTGGAGCCCTTGCCGTCAACAATGGTTGTTTTCTCTTTGTCGCAGATTATCCTTCTGGCGCTGCCCAAATTTGCGACATCGGCATTTTCCAACTTGCGGCCCAATTCTTCGGAAATTACTTCTGCTCCGCAAATTACCGCGATGTCTTGCAACATATCTTTTCGTCTGTCGCCAAAGCCCGGAGCTTTTACGGCCACGGCATTGAAGATGCCGCGCAGTTTATTGACAACCAAAGTCGCTAAGGCCTCGCCCTCAACTTCGTCGGCAATAATCAACAGGTTCTTTTTGCCCGTTTGAATGATTTTTTCCAATAAACCGATAATATCCGCGACTGCTGAAATCTTTTTATCTGTAATCAAAATATAAGGATCGTCCAAAATTGCCTCCATTTTTTCCGGATTGGTCACCATATAGGCAGAAATGTAGCCGCGGTCAAATTGCAATCCCTCAACCACCTCTTTGGTTAAACCCAGAGTTTGTGATTCCTCCACAGTCACCACGCCGTCTTTGCCGGCTTGTTCAATTACTTCAGCGATCAAATTGCCGATTTCAGCGTCGCGAGCGGAAATCGTGGCAACTTGAGCCTTTTCCTCTTTAGTAGAAATTTGTTTGGAAACTTCTTTTAATGCTTCAAGCAGCGCCTGATAAGCCATTTCCATTCCTTTTCTCATTCCAATTGGATCTACCCCAGCTTCCACGTTCTTTAGGCCTTCGGCCATCATAATCTGGGCCAAAAGAGTGGCAGTGGTTGTGCCGTCTCCAGCCACATCATTGGTTTTGGAAGCAACTTCTTTGACCAATTCAGCGCCGATGTTTTCAACTTTGTCCGGCAGTTCAATTTCTTTGGCGATAGTCACGCCATCCAAAGTAATGGTTGGCGCGCCATAAACTTTATCCAAAATTACTGCCCGACCTTTTGGGCCTAAAGTTATTTTCACGGCATTGGCCAATTTATCCACGCCGTTTTTAATTGCTTTTCTTGCCTCGGATTTAAATAAAATTTGCTTGCTCATATAGTTTAGAAATTAGATATTAAAGATTAGGACCTAGGCCATTGGTAAACTTCATCCAATAATGGCCATAATGTCATCCTCGCGAGCGACCAAATAATCTTTGTTGTCAATTTTAATCTCGCTGGGGCTGTATTTTTGAAACAAAACAATGTCTCCGACCTTGACTTCAGGAGCAATTCTTTTGCCTTGGTCATTAATTTTGCCGGGTCCAACCGCAATCACTTTGCCTTTCTGCGGCTTTTCTTTTTCGGCCGTATCTGGCAAAACAATGCCCGACTTGGTCACGGCATCTTCGTTAAGTGGTTCAATGATAATGTGATCTGATAACGGTTTTAACATAACAATTTTTATTATATTAGCACTCCCGACTTGCGAGTGCTAATAGATATTTTAATCAATTTCTGGGGCGTGTCAACCCCGTATCCTTCAAGACGAAGACGAAATCCAATGTTTCTAATTTTCAATTTTTGTTGTATAATTTATTAAAATGCCTCCATTTAACCCCAAAAAAATAACTCCCAAAAAAGACCGCCGAGAAGAAGTGGATATTTTTAGACTCTACAAAAAAGAAATGGGAGAAAGCATAAAAAACTTGGCCAAAAGAGTGAAAAAAGAAAAGCTGCAGAAAAAGCGTATTAACCTAAAGAAGAATCCTCTGGAAGAAATCAAGAAGGAAATTCTCGTAGTCCTAAAAAAAGCATTTAAGTGTCCGGCCAATATTAAACAACAGATTGAATTGGAGATTCCGCCAGAACATATTGAGAGCGATTTGGCAGTTTCTATCTTTCCAATCGCAAAATTATTAAAAAAATCGGCTCTTGAAATCGGCCGCAAAGTTACTGAAATCATCAATAAAAGTAAGTCAAAATTAATCGCCAAGGCCGAAGAAAAAGGTGGCTTCGTTAACCTCTATCTGAAAAAGAATGATTTTTATAAAACAGCCTTAGCGGAAATAGAAAAAGCTAAAGGAAAATATGGCGAAAGCGACATCAATGCCGAGAAGGTAGTGGTGATTGACTATTCCTCTCCGAATGTTGCCAGACCGTTTAGCGTTGGCCACTTGCGCTCAACTGTTATCGGCCAGGCCCTAACAAATATCTACCGCGAAACTGGCTACAGCATTATTCGTGATAACCATCTCGGCGACTGGGGCACTCAGTTCGGAAAACTAATTTATGCTTATCAAAATTGGGGCGATGAAGAAGAAATTAAAAAAGACCCTGTTCGAGAATTAAAAAATTTATACGTTCGTTTCCATAAAGAGGCGGAAAATAATCCTGAATTAGAAGAAAAAGCCAGAGAGATCTTTCAGCGCCTAGAACAAAAAGACCAAAAATTATTGACTTTATGGAAAAAATTCCGCGATTTAAGCATTGAGGCCCTCAAAGAAACATATAAAAAATTGGGCATTGATTTTGATTTGTGGCTTGGCGAAAGTTATTTTACCGATGAGGACGAAAATATCATTAATTCCTGCTTAAAAAAGGGGCTCTGCCGTCAGGATTCCGGAAGTAGGGCAATAATTGTTGATGAATTGAATCGTCTCCCCTCTTTTCTGCTCCGCAAACAAGACGGCGCAAGTTTGTATATCACCCGCGAATTAGCCACTTTGAAATCAAGATTAAAATATTTTGAGCCCGACGTTATTTTATATGTTGTTGGCAATGAGCAAGAGCTCTATTTCAAGCAACTATTTGCCCTGGCTAAAAAAATGGGCTATCTCAGAAAAACCGAGGTCAAACATATTGGTTTTGGGATGGTGCTTCAAGAGGGCAAAAAAATGTCCACTCGCCAAGGCCGCGTTGTTGAACTGGAAGATTTAATAAACCAATCAATCGCCAAAGCCAAAGAAATTATTGAACAAAAAAATCCCAATTTATCAGAAACAGAAAAGAAAAAAATCGCGGAAATTTTGGGAATCGCCGCCATTGTCTATAACGACTTACGCCAAGGCCGAAATAAAAATATTTCCTTTGATTGGGATAAAATGTTGAATTTAGAAAGCGGCACTGCTGTTTATCTACAATATAGCTATGTCCGGATCAATTCTATTTTGGGAAAAATTAAAAAATCCGATATGGGCTTGCCGAAAAATATTATATTTGAGAAAGATATTGAGCTTGCCTTGGCTAAAAAATTGGCCTTCTTCCCCCATATTATTATCTGTGCCCAAAAAGAAGACTCACCGCATTTCATCTGCACTTATCTTGAAGAATTGGCACAGTTATTTAATAATTTTTATGATTCAGCTCCTGTTATCCAAACTAAGAATTCCGAACTCCGCCGATCAAGAATTGCCCTAATTAAAGCTGTTGCCACTGTTATAAAAAATGGTTTAAATTTGCTAAATATTCAAGTTCCTAATAAAATGTAAAATTCCGCTGCTTCAATTATGATGTTATGCTAAAACTAAATAACCGCTACTTTCTCCTGCGCCACGGCCAAGCCACGTCCAATCTCAATCCCCGTTGGATCGCCGCCTGGCCGGAAAAACAAAAAGTTTCGCGCTTAACGCCGAAAGGAATAAAAGAAGTCAAAAAAGACAGCCGATTCTTCAAAAAAATCGGCTTGGATTTAATTTATAGTTCGGACTTGCATCGGACGGTCCAAACCGCCAAAATTGTAGGCCGCACCGCCAAAGCGTCGATGATTTTTGTCAAAGATTTAAGGGAATTGAATACAGGGATTTTTAACGGCCAATCACCGGATTTATATCGTGCTTATTTCAAAAATAAACTGGAAAGATTTACCAAACGGCCAGCCAAAGGCGAAAGTTTATTGGATTACCAGCGAAGGATTTATAAATTTTTTAAAAAAATCAATCAAAAACACGAAGGCAAAAAAATATTAATAATCTGCCATGGCGACCCGCTATGGCTTTTGGAGGGTGCGGTCAAAAATAAAACGCCGAGACAAATGCTGAAAATCTATGGAAACCGACTTATGCCCGGCGAATACAAAGAATTAAAACTAAAATAAATCTTATATTTTCCTCAGATTTATTTTTATTTTTTCTCCGTCAATATTTAATTCTTTGGCGCTGGAACCGGAAATCGGAACAAATTCAAAGCAAGAACAGCTATCTTGCAACTCTTTTTTAAACTTTTGAATGATAACCGGTAAAATCGCGCTGCTAGTTTCATACTCCAAAACAACGTTTTTGTCATTCACAGTCAAATTCGCTTCTTTGCGGGCTTGATTAATTTGCCGACTTAATTCCCGAAGCATCCCCTTTTCTTTTAATTCTTGGGAGATTTCGGTATCTAATCCATCTTCTTTGCCGAAAACGACTTCCTTAACATTTAATTCCTGCTTGACTAAACCAGCAAACATATTATCAAACATTTCCTTGTCTTTAAAGGAAATCTTATTAAGCGGCTGACGAACTTTGATGCCAGCGCTCGCGCGCAAAGCCAAACCGATTTCTACTGCCTTCTGCGTCGCCGCCATCTTTTTAATAATTTCGTAATCAATGGTTAAGCCCGCAATCTTCGGCCAGTCTTCCAAATGGACTGATTCTTTTTTGTCCGCCAATTTCAAGTTTTGATAGGTGTGTTCAGCTATAAACGGCATAAATGGAGCAATCAATTTGGACAATTCAAATAGGGCAAAACCGAAATATTCCCCTCCGCCGCCTTTCTTAAACCGGTCGCGGCTTAATTTTAAATACCAAGTGGAAAATTCATCAATAAAATCTTTGATGTGGCGCGTGGTTCCGACAATCTCGTATTTATCAAGTAATGTTGTCACTTCTTCCGTAACGTTATTCAACCTGGCAATAAGCCACTGGTCCATCGGGTCGGCAGAAGCAATCTTAGCCATTATTTCGGAGCGCGTCGGAACATCTTTGTCCGCAAAATACATCTGATAAAAACTAAAAATGTTGGACAACAATAAAATAATTTTTTTATACACTTCATCAATTCCTTTGTCAGAAAAATTCAAATATTCCGCCTCAACGACTGGCGAAGATAAAAGATAAAAACGCATCGCATCAACACCGTACTTATCAATTATCTCTTGTGGCACAACAATATTACCTAAAGACTTACTCATTTTCTTTCCTTTTTCATCCAAAATCAATCCATGACTAATAACGTTTCTATAAGATGGCCCTTTGTCGAGCAAAGTTGATACTGCCAATAGCGTATAAAACCAACCGCGGGTTTGGTCAATTCCCTCTGCAATAAAATCAGCCGGATACTGCTCTTCCTGCAGTTGCTTATTATCAAAAGGATAATGGTATTGGGCAAAAGGCATTGAGCCAGAATCGAACCAAACATCGGCCACATCAGGCGTCCTTTCGGCTGCGCCGCCGCACTTTGGGCATTTAATTTGGATTTCATCAATATAGGGCCGATGCAAATCTAATTCTCCTTCTTCATTAAGGGGTTTTTTATTGTCGATGGACATTTCCTCCAATTCTTTCAAACTACCAATAATAGTTCTTGTTTTGCAAGACAAACATTCCCAAATCGGCAAGGGCGTCCCCCAATATCTTTGCCGAGAGAAGGCCCAATCTTTAACACCCCGCAACCATTCGCCAAATCGGCCCTCTTTCAAATAAGCCGGAACCCAGTTAATTTTTTCATTATTATCTACTAAATCTTTTTGAACAGCCTGCATATTAATAAACCAGGAGGTCATTGCATAATAAAGTAGAGCTGTTTTGCAACGCCAGCAAAAAGGATATTCGTGTTGATATTCTTCAACCTTCCAAATAATTTTTCTGGCTTCAAGATTTTTAATAATTTGGAGGTCGGCGTCTTTGGCGGCCATTCCTTTCCAATTGCCTACTATAAATTTTCCTTCGGCATCAAGAGTCATCAAAACCGGCAAATTATTAACTTTGCCGATATTCATATCATCTTCGCCAAAAGCCGGAGCGATATGAACCAAACCAGTGCCGTCTTCAGCAGTAACGAAATCAGCGGAAATGACAAAATATGCCTTAGCTTCTGGCTTCATAAAATCAAAAATTGGCTCATATTCCATTCCTACAAGCTCGGCGCCTTTAAACTCTTTGATTATTTCATAACCAGCTGGTAAGACTTCTAAGCGGGCTTTGGCTAAAATAAAATTTTCGCCATCTGATTTAACTTTGAAATAAGTTAATTCCGGATTAACTGCAATAGCAACATTGGATAGCAGAGTCCAGGGAGTTGTGGTCCAAACCAAAAAATAATCATCCGAATTTTTAATTTTAAACTTAATATAAACAGCCGGTTCTTTAATGGTTTCATATCCTTGGGCTACTTCGTGTGAAGACAGAGAAGTGCCACAGCGCGGGCAATATGGAACCACCTTATAATCTTGGTAAAACAAGCCTTTGTCCCAAATCTGTTTGATAATCCACCAGAGAGTTTCAATATAATTATTGTCATAAGTAACATAAGAGTGGTCCATATCCACCCAATAGGCCATTCTTTCCGTTAATTTTTCCCACTCAGCCTTGTATTTCCAAACGTTTTCTTTACATTTGGTGATAAATTTGCCAATGCCATAATTTTCAATATCCTGCTTGATCTTAAATCCCAATTCTTTTTCAACCTCCAATTCAACCGGAATTCCATGCGCATCCCAGCCGGCCTTTCTCAAAACCCTAAAACCGACCATTGTTTTATAGCGACAAATTATATCTTTAACCGCCCTAGCCAAAACATGGTGGATGCCAGGTAGACCATTGGCAGTCGGCGGTCCCTCATAAAATACAAAATTGGGCGACTTTTCGCGTTGGTCAATGGATTTTTGGAAAATTTTGTTGTCTTTCCAAAAAGCCAATATTTTTTCTTCAATTTCTTTGATGGAAAACATGATGGAATAGATATATATTACAAAAAATAACCCAAAAACACAAACTTAAAACCTAGCCTGCCGGCGAGATGCTGAACTATCACAGGACGGCAGGGATCCAAAGTTAACGATTAATGTTAATTATATTAATCGTAGCAATTAAAATAATGATTTCCAATAAAGGCGTGACAAAGAGGAGAAAATAGCTTAAATCTCGAATTTTCTCCCACAAAATTTTTACTAAAAACAAATGAAAAATAAAAAGTAAAATTGCCACCAGCCCCAAAACATATAAATTCCACCAGCTGCCGAATAAATCAATGCCGCCAATGGCTTTGTAATGAATGATGTAGGGCCGGTCAGTCGGCTGAATATTAAAAAATAAAAAACCCAAAACCAAAAGAATAATGGCCCCACTGATTGAAGCTGACATAATCACCCATTGATTGTGGAATAGTTTTCGCATAAGTTATATAAAATTTTAACGGTTTTTATGGTTTTTTTCAATGGCATTCCCCTATTTTGTTAAAATGTAAAGGCGGCCGCAAAAGGCGGCCGCCTAAACGGGTTGGGAAGAAAAAGAGAGTTAGAAGCCATTGTCGGCGAAGTGGTGATAATTGCAGCAATCGCTGTTCGCTTTCTGGATCCCGCGACGACCATGAGGGTGGGAACAATTGTTCTCGACCTCCGTCAAGTTTTTGATGAAAGATATGCAATTCCCGCACACCCTTCGCCTTTTGACTGGCTCCCGAGTTCCAATAGGCCTCATAAATTCCTCCTTTCTCCAAAAAGAGTTTGAAAAAATTAAAAGAGTGTTAGCTCCGAACCATCATAAGTATAACATTTTAATAATAAAAAATCAAGAAAGGCAGTGGATATTTAGAAAGAGAAGGAATAATTCTGTTATTTAGTCGGTTTTGTAGCGCGTACGGGACTCGAACCCATATTTCCACCGTGAGAGGGTGACGTCCTAGCCATTAGACGAACGCGCCAAGAACTATCTCATTCTAATCTCTTCAATGATTTTTTCAAGTTTGATAGCGCGGGAACCTTTGACCAATATTAAATCGCCAGCTTTAATTTCCCGCTCAATCATTTTTTTGGCAGCTTCGCTGCTACTAAAAACCTGGATTTTTTTGCGGTCAAAACTGTTTTGGCGAGCGCTCTCTGCGATAAATTTAGCTCTCGGCCCTATGCAAAAAAGATAATCAACAATTTTAGCGGCCAGCTCACCAACAGCCTGATGAGCTTCAGTGGAATATTTCCCAATCTCCAGCATATCACCCAATACCGCTATTTTCCTTTTGGCTGGCAAACTCCGCAGTGTCTCAAGGGCTGCTCGCATTGACAATGGAGAAGCATTATAACTATCATCAAGAATCAGCGTGTCTTTAACGCCATTGATCAATTTCATCCGGCCATCAGGCCCTTCATAATCCAACAAGGCTTCGCTGATTTTAATTAAATTGATGCCAAAAGCCAGGCCAACAGCCATAGCCGCAGCAGCCGCATAAGCTTGGGGCTTACCAAAAACATTATTTAATCGGACAGGCACTAAACTGCCGCCGTATTGCACCTTAAAGCTGATTCCGGCTGGCCGACCAGCTTCAATGCGATATTCCAAATTGTTCAAACCTAAATCCGCTCCTTCATTAAAGCCGTAAGTTATAATATGGGCACGGGTCCGACTTCGCAGATTATAAACTACTTCATCGTCATAATTTAGGATAGCGAAGCCGTTAGTCGGCAGAACTTCTATTAAATGGGCTTTTTCGCGGGCTACAGCCTCGGGGCTGGTGTAAAACTCTACATGAACCGGAATTTCGCCGATGGCAGTGATAACACCAATATGGGGTTTAGCAATTTCAGTTAAATAACGGATATCGCCGGGCCGATCAGCTGCCATTTCTAGAATCAGAACTTCCGGATAATTTTTATCGCTGAAAATTAAACGTCCCAAGGATTTTATTATTATCTTGGGCCAGAAAAAAATTCCTTTAACTTGGGAATAATTTCCCAAAACAGTCAGAGGCAATCCCAATTCATTGTTAAAATTACCAATGTTGCGTCGGACAGAACGTTCTTGTTTCAAAACGGTATAGATTGCTTCTTTGATTGAGGTCTTGCCAGCGCTGCCGGTAATGCCAATGATGCCCGGCTGATATTTTTTTAATGTCAAAACAGCCAAAATTTTTAAGATTTTTTTCAGTACTTTAGAGAGACGGGGGGATTTCATAATAGTTTAAAATAAATTCGGCCAATTCGCGGAACACCGGAATAACAGTGGCGCCGGCCAGCTTAGCTTTTTGAGGCTTGTCCATTTTTACTAAAATAATAAATCTGGGGTTTTCTGCCGGAGCAAAGCCGATAAAAGAATGAGTTGTGTCTTGACTGTAAGCGCCGTTCGCATCCGCTACTTGAGCTGTGCCCGTTTTACCAGCCACTTGATATCCTTTAATGGCGGCGACTTGGTTTGTATCCACGGCTTTCACAAGCATAATGCGCAACAACCGGGCGTTTTCTTCGCTTAAGATACGGCCCCGTTCTTGTGGCGAAAATGCCTCTTCTTTATTATTATCGGCATTAATCATTTTATCAATAATATAAGGCTTCATCATCACCCCTTTGTTCGCGACAGCGGCAATGGCATCAAGCAGGCCCAAAGGAGTGACGGTAATGCCTTGCCCAAAAGAAGCGGTGGCAAAATAAATGTCTTGAAATCCTTGCAGATTTTTAACATCGCCCTTGACCTCGCCGGGCAAATCAACGCCGGTTTTTTGGTTAATGCCGCTGTTTAAAACAAATTGATGAAATAAATCATGGCCCATTAATTTTTCCGCATAAACCGCGCCGGTATTTAAACTAAGTCCCAAAACTCCGGTCATTGTCTGCGTCCCATGAGCTTTCAAATCCCAATTTCTGATTATTTCACCTCCAACTTCCACGCTGCCGCTGTCATAATATTCGGTTTGCGGCGTTAATTTCTTGTTTTCTAAGCCGGCTGCTATGGTAATCACTTTAAAAACCGAGCCTGGTTCATAGGTCAATTCCACCGCCGGATTGATAAAATTTTCAATGGGATATTTGGAATAATTATTAGGGTCAAAATCAGGAAAATTCGCCAAGGCCAATAGCCGGCCGGTTTTCGGCTCCATCACAATGATGTTGCCAGAAGCAGCTCCCCAATCCTCAACGGCTTTCTGCAGCAAATTATCGGCCTTGCTTTGAATATTGTAATCAATTGTTGACACTAAATCGAAGTTGTGACGGCTAAAAAGAATGTCTGAAAGAGAAAGAAAGTCAAAAATATTTTTTGGCTGATTAGCGGCCGAGAGGTAGCCCTCGTAATATTTTTCCAAACCATACTGACCTCGAAAATCTTGTTCATCGTCCTTGACATAGCCCAAAACTTGGCTGGCTAAAGTTTGATAAGGATAAAAACGTCCGGTTATTTCGTCAAGATAGATGCCGTCCAATTTTAAATCTTTTATTTTTTCGGCCAAAGACGGGTCAACCTTCTTTTGAATTAAAGCAAAAAGGCTGTTTGATTGAGAAAATTTTTTCTCCAATTCGCCGGTCGGCGTCTCTAAAAGATTGGCGATGGTTTGGGCAGTGGTTGCCGGATTTTTTATTTCCTTCGGCACGGCATAAAGCCGCAAAAAATCCTTGTTGATGGCAACGGGTATCAGCTGATGGTTTTTATCCTGAAAATATATTTTTCCTCGCAGATATTGCCAATTGCTTTGCTTTGTTTGCACTTGGGAGGCGGCCTGAACAGAAAAAGTCCGATACTTTAATATCTGGAGATTGTAAAATCGTAAAATGATGGCAATGGTTAAAGAGAAAAAAACGAAAAAAATAAAATAAAACCGCCAGTCCTCTAAGAAGTTTTTTATTTTTCTATTCGCTCGCCGCATTATTGCCTTTGTTGAAGCCGATAGAATTAACGGATTTCTGATTGGCAAAATAATTGGGACGGTTTTCTTTGACCAGATTGGTATTCGTCAAAACTTTATCCAAATTAGTTGGAGTGCTTAAATAACTCAACTGCGTTTTTAAATCGGCATTCTTTTCTTCCAGGGTCTGTATTTTTTCTTCGGCCTTCTGGATATCTAAACGACTATCTGTTATTTGAACCATCCAAAAAATGTAAAATATTATGCCAGTCATAATTGCGGCGAGCGTAAAAAGACCGAACAAGGAAGTGATTTTAGCCGCTGCCGTATTGGCGCGTCTATTTTTCTGCCAGCTTATTTTGTTGGCGTAAACGTTAAAACGATTGGCTTGATAGCTTAAAACTGTCATATTAAAGTTTTCGGGCAGCTCGCAATTTAGCAGAGCGAGCCCTCGGATTATTGAAAATCTCGACTTTAGCCGGCCTAACCGGCTTTTTGGTGATAATATTTAAAGAGCTTATATTGTCGCGAAAGAAATTTTTGACGATGCGATCTTCCAAAGAATGAAAGCTGATGACAATGATGCGACCGCCATTTTTTAGAATTCTCAGAGCTCCTTCCAATCCCATTTTTAAATTATTCAATTCGTCATTGACGGCAATTCTTAGAGCTTGAAAAATGCGAGTGGCGGGATGCAAATGCCCATGTTGATATTTTTCCGGAACAGCTTGTTTGATTGTCGCTACCAATTCAAAAGTGGTTTTAATCGGTTTGTTCTCGCGTCTTCTGATGATTTGTTCGGCGATTTTGTGACTGAATCTTTCCTCGCCGTATTCTTGAAAAATTTTTTCCAAATCATCAAACGACCAATTATTAACAATTTGTTCGGCAGTTAACAAAGCATCACTGCCAAAATTCATTAAAAGTGGCTCATCTTTTTGGAAACTAAATCCGCGACCCGACTCCTCTAATTCTTTAGAACTCATTCCCAAATCAAACAGGATGCCATTGACTTCTTTAAATTTATAATCATCGGCGATTTTTTCTAAATTTTTAAAATTATCTTTCACCAAGATAACCCTATTGCCATAGGCCTTCAATTTTTCCTCAGCGCTCGACAAAGTGGCAGCATCCAAATCTATGCCTAATACTTTTCCCGAGGGGCCGGTTTTTTGTAAAAGGCAAAGAGTATGACCGGCCTCGCCCACAGTGGCATCAATAAAATTTTCATTGGGCCGGGGGTCAAATATTTTTATGACGTCATTTAAAAGAACGGGAATATGCATAATTCAAAGTTTTAAATGCCCAATTCCGATAATTTTTCAGCGATTTCAGTTGCTTCTTTTTCGGTTTTTGATTTGTAATCAATCCAATTATTTTCATCCCAAATTTCTATCCGGTTATTCAAACCGGCGATTATTGCTTTTTTATTGAGATTGGCAAATTTACGAAGGTAGTCCGGAATTAAAATTCTTCCTTGGCTGTCTAATTCAATTTCAGCGGCGCCAGCCAACATAAAGCGGGCAAAGGCTCGGGAGTTGGCCTGGCTCAATGGCAAATTCGTTAATTTCTGAAGGAGGCCCTCCCAGTCTTTTTGAGGATAGAGAAAAAGACAGTTATCTAAGCCGCGAGTGATGATTGCTTTTGGCGCCAGATTTCTCCGGAATTTGGCTGGAATGGCTAATCTACCCTTTGTATCTAAATTGTGATGAAATTCGCCAATAAACATATTTGTTTTATCACTTAGTGGATAACTAGGTCTTTATCCCCATAGTTATCCACAATTCCCCACTTCTATTTAATAATACACCACAATTTAAAAAATCGCAAAATAACTAATTTAAAAGAGGTATTAGCGATTTTGCTTATAAAAAATTAAAAAATCCGCATTTTAAGCGGATTTTTAAGAAAATCACTATTGCTAGCAGATTTTTAATCCACAACTTATCAACAGGTCCTATTTGATTACTCCAAATCAGGGTTTTCTAACATTCCCCATACTTCTTCTGGAATATCAGGCACAGTCCGAACAGGGCTAATTCCCGGATAGCGCCAAGCACTAATTATTCTGATTTTCTTTAGTTTTTCCCGCCCCCTTGATTCTAAGTTTATTGAATGGCGGGATCCCGCTAAGGCGGGAGACTTTTGAGCTTTAAGTTTTGAATTTATGTATTGATACATCACCCAAATTTCTGTTGGATGCTTCTGGGTGCCGGTTGACTGCATTACAGCCACAGTATTCGGCGCAATCCCCTCTTCTTTTCTTTTCGGCACATTCAAAACCCGCCGAATTCTCTGCTCGGACAATTGATATTGCTTCATTTTGTCAATGGAATGATTGGTCCAAACTAAATATTCAGTATTTTTCGGAATTTTAAAGCGCATATTTTTCTTCGCTATTATCCGCAATATAATTGTTCCGAATAATTGCGAACTGGATGTCCGCCTGCCCACAAGTGAATGTTAATAATAAGTGCGCCCTGTAGGGATTGGACCTACGACCTTTCGGATGTGAACCGAACGCTCTACCACTGAGCTAAGGGCGCGCCCCATTTAAATGATTCTTTCTATTCCTAATTTATCAATTAGTATTTCTTTCTGCGATTCCATAACGTCGCGAATCAATCGATCAAACATTGAATAACGATACTGAAATTCTTTCTCGGTTAAAACCAGATAATTCAATTCTTTTCCAAAATCCGCTTCCAGTTCTGTCATTAAATTAGCCAATCGCCTTTCTCTTATTTTATTTCCGACAATAAGCATGTCAACCTCCTGCATTTTATCGTCACCGGCCAAAATCCCAACCAACACCAACAGCTTGATGGCTCCGACTCTCTGGAATAATTTTATCATTTTTCCCCTATACCAAAACGATGGCCGAATAACTAAATTTATAAGAGCTTCATTGAGCGGAAAGAAAGGATTGAGAAATATTTTTTGCCCCCTCATCTTCAAAAAGCCGATGTGCTTCAAATTCTTCAGCTCTTTTTTCAATAACCTGCTATTTTTGATTTTTAGAAATTTTCTCAAATAGTTTAAAACAAAGCCGCTTCCTTCATGAAGAAGAAAAAAGCGGATGATTTTCACCCTAATTTCCTGACCAAACAAAATATGAAAAACTAAATCGTCCATAAATTATGATAAAATCCCGAACATATCGGGATTTTATCATAATTTCTATTTAATTTCCACTGCTGCTCCGACCTCTTCCAATTTCTTTTTCATCTCTTCAGCTTCCTCTTTTTTAATTCCCTGTTTTAGCGGTTTCGGAACGGCATCAACCAAATCCTTGGCCTCTTTTAAACCTAAGCCGGTAATTTCTCGGACAACCTTGATTGTTTGAATTTTGGCCTGACCGCCATCTTTCAAAATTAAGTCAAAGCTGGTCTTTTCCTCGGCTGGGCCGGCAAGAGGTCCATTAGTGGCTGTGGCCGCCACCATCGTCGGCGTGGCTGAAACCCCGAACTTATCTTCTAAAATTTTAACTAATTCGGCCAATTCACTAACATTTAATTTTTCAATGGCCTCAATTAATTTCTCAAATTTTTCCGGAATCTTCTTTTCGCTCATATTATTTTTTAGCTATTTGATCCAAGGCAAATATTAATTTCCTCAGATTGCCATTAAGAACCCCGACCAAGGCTCTTGGTAAAGAATTTAATATATAAACTAACTGGCTGAGTAGAACTTCCCGAGATGGCAATTTCGCCAATCGGACAATCATTTCCGCATCTATAAAATTTTTATTAATAAAACCGCCAAGAATTTTAAGAGTTTTGGCTTTCTTGGAAAAGTCGTAAACATCCTTGGAGGCCATTATTCCCTCTTCGGGACTGAAGACCAAGGCAATGGAAGCCGGAAACTGAAAAATATTAAATTTAGAAATACCGCTGGCATCCAAAACTCGCTGAACCAAAGTTTTTTTGATAACTTTCATTTCTACCCCATCCTTTTTTAGGGCACGGCGAAGCTCCTGAATTTCCGAAACTTTTAAACCAGTAAAATCAATCAGTAAAATCGACTGGCTATTTTTGACTTTCTTGGTGAACTCTTCAATAATTTTTGATTTTTGTTGGCGAGTTAGCATATTTTATAAACAAAAATCTGCGACAAGACCGCAGACAAAAATAACTTAGTGATTAACCTCGACAGGATTTCTTCGGCTAATAGCCAATACCTGTTGTCTACGGTATGATTCTATTATATTCACATTTAAAACCGTGTCAACCCCCTCTCGCAATAAATGCTAAAATGCGAAAGAGGTCGGATGCCGTATCCGACCTCTTGTCTGATTGTCATTTTTTCTTATCCGCTAAAGAAGCGATGCTATAAGCGTAAATCAAAATCGCTTTAGCATAATCTCCGTCATGGTTGTAGCGATATAAAGCATGAAGGTTTTGATAAACTGAGCGGGAAAAGCCGACGTTCTTCAAATAATTGGCAGTGCTGAAAATCGCATCAGCCACCGAAAATAAGTCAATTACTCCATCAGCGTTGCCGTCCCTGGCATAATTAAGATAACTGGACGGCAAAAACTGGCACAGACCGAAAGCACCCATATAAGAACCGCTGATACTGAAAATGTCCTGCTTTGTCTGTCGGGTCATTAAAAACAGGTTGATTAGTTCGTTGTGGGCAAAGGTTTTCAGTGAAATCGGCGTCCTTTCCAGAACCAGCAAGGAATAAAAGCAATTGATAATCGGAAAGCTGCCGAGAAAATCGCCGAAATTACTTTCCATCCGCAAGATTGAGACAACGATTTCCTTAGGAACTCTGAACAGTTTCTCGGCTTCGGAAAGTTTTTGGTGGTTTTTCTTCAAAAATAATTGGCCCGCCTCAATTGAGGCATTGGAAAATAAACCGAATTGCTCACTAAAATAATCGACTTTCCCCTTCTTCAGTCGCAGAATTTCCGGATAAACAGCCAGCCGCGAATCAGTAAAAACCTTGGTGATTTCCTCTCGACTGAATCCCTGTTTTGCCAATTCCTGCGCCACTTTCTGAATTTTTGAGTAATTCGCAATCTCTTGGCTAAAAAGCGCTAACGGAATTAAAATGAAGACGAACACAAGAAAGCATTTTTTCATTATCTTTCTCCTTCTTCTTGTTGAATTGTTAAATTTCCATTTTCAAATTAACACATTCTGATTAAAATTTCAACCTTGCCCTGGCGACTCGTCAAAAATCTTAGTGAGGCCTTTATTTTTTTAATTTATTCTTTTATAATAACTGAATGAACAAAAAATCAGACAAACAAAGAGAGCGCTTAAAACATTTCGCTTTGAAAAAATTGGGCGCGCCTTATAAATATGCCGCGAAAAAATCAGAAATCGGTAAAGTTTTTGACTGCTCCAGTTTGACTCAATACCTTTATCGGCGAATTGGAATTGAAATCCCCCGCTCCACGATTTTGCAAGCCAGCTGCGGCCAAATAGTGCCAATTAGAAAATGCGGCTCAATATTCAAACCGAAAGATTTAAAAATCGGGGATTTGTTATTTTTTAAAGGAGAAAAAGGACATTATAACAAAGAGTTTCCCCAAGGAATCGGCCATGTGGAAATGTATCTGGGTAATGGCAAATTGATTGAGGTCTGCGGTCACAGCCGAGAAAATAATCGCAAAGTAAGATTGATTAATTCAAAAAAGGAACTGAAGCGACACGATTTTTGTCTTGTTAAAAGAATTCTTAAAAATTAAAACCGCCCCAATTGCATTGGAGCGGTTTTAATTTTTTCTACTTTGTCTTCCCTTTGGTTTCTTTCCACCAGTCAGACATTGAAATTTTCTGCTCTCCCTTCAAACAAAATGGCAAAATCCCTAAATCCTCCACCAAGTTAGCCGATTGGTTCCGGCACCACTGATCAAATTCTTCCAATTTTTCCTTCTGGAAAAATTCCTTTTGAACGCCTAAGGCAGCGGATTCGGATTTGGCAGTTTTATTGTCAATGACTGCCAAGATTTTTTCGATATTTTTGATAATAACCTCAAATTTATTAAATTCGCGCAGAGCTTGCTCATCATTGCCGCTCTCGTGATTGGCTTTAGTGCTTTCGAGCTGGCTCTGAGCCTGATTAATTAAATCAAAAAGCCGGGAATAATTATTTTGGTCATAAGCTGATATTTTAGCGCGGAGGTCGCTTAATTCTTTATCGGCCGCCTCAATTTGGCTATTGATATTCGCTGGCTGAGAAGCTTCGAGTAACCGGCTGGCATTTTCGACGAGGACGCTAGCACTGTTAATTAATCCGCAAACTGTTCTTCCTTCTTGAGAAGAATCAAAAATCTCACGCGCTCGTTGAATGTGGCCTTCGGCTTGCTGAACCAGAGAAGTTATGCTCGCGGATAAATCTTTAACATTGGCAATCTCGGCTTTAAAATCCGCTATTTCTTTTTCTACGGCGCCTATCTGTTCTTTGCACTTATTTAAATCATCAGCCAAAATCTGCGATTGCCGCAATTTCTCCTCAATTTTCTGGAAAAATTCTCTTTGGCCGGAACGCTCCTCCAGTTCCAAGACAATCTTTTCCTGAATAATTTTACGGCCGGGTAAAAATTCAATCGCTGTTGGCAATTTTTCTTTTGCCAATTGACTAAGATTCTTCAACTCGCTCTGCGCTTCTGAATAAAGCTGGCCTTCTAACAAAGAAGTCCCCTCTTTTGAAAGTTGGGAAAGTTGATTTTCCATACTCACAACAACTTCCAGTGTTCGAAAATTTTTCAATAACCCGCCTTTTTCTCCGTTAATACTGTTTTGAAAACGCTGAAATGCCTTTTCCTTGGTTTCCAGCCGCGGAACAGTCAGGGCCAATATTTGTTCTCCTTGGCCGGACAAATTTTCTACCTCGCTCTTCAGATTATCAGGGATATTCTTGGAGATAATATCGCCAAAAAGCTTTTCGTGCTCCAAAGCAGCAGTTGCTATTCTATCCAATAATTTATCAAGGTTGGGATTTGAAGAATCGGCTGATAAACTTTCGAGGCGCGTTTTTAAGCGCTCGCGCGCTGTTTGATAATTCCCGATGGCGCGCTCAAGAGCAGAAACCTTGGCAGGTTGTTTATCGGCCAATTTCCTAATTTCCAATAATTTCTCCGAGACCATCTTCAAATCCAAATCCGTCTTTTTAAAAGGGTCGGCCGTCAAAAATTGACGCAATGACCAAATCCAATTTTTCAAAAAATAAAAAGGGCTGGTGGGTAAAAGCTTGGGCTCTTTCAAACCCAAAGCTTCAGCGCTCGCCTCCCCTTCATTAATTAATTTTTCAATGGAGGCGTCTGGGCTGGCGCTTGGCGTTACGGTCTGACCAAAAATAGGCGCGCTCCAAATCAAGAGACTAAGAATAAAAAGCAGGATTAAGATAAAAATGAGAATTTTTCTTTTTTTCATAAAATTTTAATAATATATTTCCGACTTTTTAAGTTTCCTCAATTTTTCTAATAAGATGATGTTCCCGCAATTTTTCCAGGGCTTTAGCTTCAATCTGGCGAATCCGTTCGCGAGTGACATTAAATTCTTTGCCCACTTCTTCAAGAGTGTGAGTCACGCCATCGTCCAGGCCAAACCTCATTGAAAGAATTTTTTGCTCTCGAGGCGATAAATCAACTAAAATGTGCCGCAGTTGGTCGCGCAGCAAACTTTGGGAGGCGGCTTGCGAAGGTGAAATACTCTTTTCATCGGAAATAAATTCGCCCAAAAGCGATTCATCATCAGAATCGGCAATGGGAGATTCCAAAGATAGAGTTTCCTGGGCAATTTTTATTAAATGATGCACTTTTTCCACATCAATATTCATTTCAACAGCAATTTCCTCCGGCAAAGGATCGCGGCCCAAATCTTGAGCCAGACGCCGGCGAACTTGGGCGTATTTGGAAAGTGTTTCAATCATATGAACCGGGATGCGAATGATTCTGGTCTGATCAGCCAAAGCGCGCGTAATCGCCTGCCTAATCCACCAGGTGGCATAGGTGGAGAATTTAAAACCTCGGCTATAATCAAATTTTTCCACTGCTCGGGCCAAACCGATATTGCCCTCCTGAGTTAAATCCAAAAGAGTTAGATTGGGGCTGCGATTAACATACTTTTTGGCGATAGAAACCACCAATCGAAGATTGCTTCTGATTAACTGTTGCCGCGCTTCTTCGTCACCCGCCTCCACTCTTTTTGCCAATTCTTTTTCCTGGGCAGCAGTTAGAAGCGGAATTTTTCCGATTTCCCGCAGGTAACTTTGAACGGCGTCAGAGATATTGCCATAATCATCAATCTGACCGGCTTTTTTCAAATCTTCTTCGGTTATTTCGCCCTCGGGAGAAAGTTCAATCAAGTCTTTGGTCTCTACCACTTCCACATTGGCCTTCTCGCATAAATCATAAATCTTTTCCAAAAAAGAAATGTCGGTTTCAATGTCTGGAAATTCAGTCAAAATTTCAGTTTCGGTGATAAAGCCGCGTTCCTTTCCTTTTTTAAGCAATTTGGATAGCTTTTCCTCCCACAACGGCCGATGCTTTGATATCGCCGGAGTTCTTTTCTTTTTTTTGGACGCCGAAGAAGTCCTCCTCGGTCGCCGCTTGAGTTTTTTCTTTAACGATTTTTTCTGTCGTTTTTTGTAAATTTTTTGTTTTTTCTTTTTCTTTTTCATCGTCTTTAAAAAGCGTTTTAAAAATTGGCGAACTCTTTAAGCAATTCACCAAATTCGCTTAAATTTTTATTTAATTTTTCCACATCATTGGCTCGTTCCAGCTCTTTAATTAAAATTGTTTTCTGGAAAATCATATCTCTCAAAAATTCTTTCCGCAGCTCCCGCAGAGCCGTCTCAAAGTCTTTTAGCGCTTCAGTGGCCTCGCCCCACTCATAATCCGCCAGAAGTTTGAAATAACCGATTTTCTCGGCCAGCACAGCATCATTTATATCATTTAATTTATTAGATAGCAAAACATCAACAACTTCCAAATAGTCGGGGCTAAAATAGCTTTTAACATCAACTAATCGCAAGCGCGCTGTCTCATCTTTGACGGCTATGGCCAAAATTCTTTCACTCAACAACTCCTTCCGGGTTTTAACAATTTTAACCGGTTCTGCTTCGGATTTTTCAGCAACTGAATAGCGCGGTTCATTTTTTATTTTTAATAATTCCTCTTCTAAATAAGATTCTTTAATTTGTAGGTCTTGGGAAATTCTACTAATCCAATGGCTGCGCTCAATGGCGCTGGCCAGCCATTTTATTTTGGAAAGAAGAAAGTTAACGGCTTTTTTCTTCTCTGGTAAATTATTTTTATCCAAGCCGGAGGTGGCGATGCGGTAATAATAATCACCCGAATTTTCGGCTTTTTCCACCAACTGACTGAGTTGATTTGGAAATGCCGCTACAAAATCAGCCGCGTCTTTTATCCCTTCGGGCAAAGTTAAAGCCGAAACATTGAAATCAAAACTTTTGGCTAAATCAATGGCACGCTCCGTCGCCAAACGGCCCGCTTCATCCATATCATAGGCAATCAGCAAGTTCTTTGTCGGCCGTTTCAGGATTTTTAACTGTTCTTCAGTTAAGGCCGTGCCGGAGGTGGCCACAACGTTTTTTATCCCATCTTGCCAAACCATCAAAAAATCCATTTGGCCCTCAACCAAAATCGCCTGATTCTTTTCCCGGATTTCTTTTTTATTTTGGAAAAAGCCATAAAGCAGCCGTCCCTTATTGAAAATCGGACTTTCGGGCGAATTTAAATACTTCGGTTCGTTAGAATGATGCTCTTCATCAAAAATTCTTCCGGTAAAACCGACGATGCGCTCTTGGTTGTCAAAAATCGGGAAAATAACGCGGCTGCGAAAGCGGTCAAAGTAGGAATTGGGCCGGAGATTGGATTTGATAATTAGGCCTGTTTTGACGATATCCTCCTTTTTAAAATCATTTTTAACTAAATAGCGGAATAAATTGTCACTGGCCTCCGATGCAAAGCCCAAGCGCCAGAATTCAATTGTCTCCGGTTTTAAGCCTCTTTTCCTTAAATATTTTAGAACAGCTTCGTTTTCTTTTAAATTATTTTCAAAATATTCGGCGGCCTTTTCGCAAATACTGTACATCTTCAGCATTTCGTTCTGAATCCGCGGGTCTTCTTTTTTTAATTCAACGCCGGCCTGCTTGGCTAATAATCTCAGGGCCTCCGGAAAATCCAAATTTTCATACTTCATTATAAACTTAAAAATGTCGCCGCCTTCCCCGCAACCAAAACAGTGCCAAATCTGACGCTCCGGTGAAACCATAAAAGAGGGGGTTTTCTCTTTGTGAAATGGGCATAGACTCCGATAATTAGCGCCGGATTTAGTTAATTTAAGATAACCGCTGAGCACTTCAACGATATCCAAACGATCTTTGATTTCATCAATAATCGTCATGATTAATCAAATTTTATTTTGAAAAATTTCTTTTTGCCAATTTTGATAATGTGTTCTCTGCCTGGATCCAAAACATAAAAAGGATCATTGACAACTTGACCATCAATATCTATGCTGCCAGCCGAAACTAAAGATTGGGCCTGAGAATGACTTTTAATTTCGGAATCAAATTTTGGCAGAATTTTAAACAGCGGCGTTTTTTCAAATTTCAAAACTATTAGCGGCAAATTCGCCGGCAGTTCTTTTTGGCTAAAAGTTTTTACAAAAAATTCTTGAGCTTTGTCTGCGGCCTCATTTCCATGATAAATTTTAACAATTTCCCAAGCCAGCCGCAATTTCAAATCGCGAGGGTTAATCCGGCTATTTTTCAAATCTTTTTCCAATTCATTCACTTCTTTTTCGGTCAGGTCGGTGCAAAGTCGAAAATATCTAATAATCAAGCTGTCAACGATAGACATAATCTTACCGAACATTTTTTCCGGCGCCTCAGTAATGCCCACATAATTACCCAACGATTTGGACATTTTCTTCTCGCCGTCCAGCCCCTCTAAAAGCGGCAGGGTCATCGTCACTTGCGGCTTTTGCTGGTAAAATTTCTGGATCTCCCGGCCAACTAAAAGATTAAAAGTCTGGTCCGAACCGCCAATTTCAATGTCTGCCTTAACTGCCACAGAATCATAACCCTGCATTAAAGGATATAAAAACTCATGCAGCGATATTTCGCTGCCGCCCTTAAAACGATTTTTAAAATCCTCGCGCTCAAGCAATTGAGCAACACTTAAGATGCTCATTAAGCCCAGTAAATCTTTGAGCGTTAGTTTCGCCAACCATTGGCTGTTATAGCAGACCTCGGTTTTTTTAGGGTTTAATATTTTTTTAGCTTGTTGAAAATATGTTTGAGCGTTTTTCTTTACTTCTTTTTCAGAAAGAATGGACCGGCCTTGAGAGCGGCCGCTCGGGTCGCCCACTCTGGCGGTGAAATCACCAATAATCAAAATAACTTGGTGGCCGAATTTTTGAAATTGTTTTAATTTCTTTAAAACAACCGCATGCCCCAAATGCAAGTCGGGCGTCGTGGGGTCAACTCCCAATTTTACTCTAAGCGGCCTTTTCTCGCGGGAGGATAAATTCAATTTTTCTTCAAGACCATCGCGGGGTAAAATCTCAATTATCCCCTCTTTTAGCGTTTTTAATTGTTCCGAAAAAGAGGCGGCTAAAAACTCTTTCATATCGTTAATCTTTGTCTCTATTAATACTGATTATACAATATAAACCGCAAAATCTCAATTAATCGTCAAAACAAGAGGTTTGGCGCCTCTTGTTTTCAAAACTGATGAATTTTTTAATCTTTACTCTCTTTAAAAGTAATAAATTGCGGGCCCTGAATAATTTCACTGCTATTGGCTTCAACGCTCTCTTCGCCTGGCGCCAACAAGGAAGCGACCGACAGGCTCTTGGCGTTCTTTCTTAATATTCTCCTTTTTTGATATTTTTCCCAAATTTTTTTAAATAAGACCGCGATGGCTAATATAGCAGCAATGAATTTTTGACCCACCGTTTTTTTGTCCGGCGCTTTCGGCTGAACAGAAGTTTCTGGTCCTGTCGGCGCCGCCAAAAGCTTCTTGGCTGCTATCAGCCAGAATAAGATGATGATTAAAAGAAAGTTCAGCAGAGAAAGAAAATCGCTCCAGCTGATATGAATGTCTTTGATTCTGCTAATCAGCGAGGCGACGAAGAATGATTCAAGAAGATTATCATCAGTCGGATGCATAGAAACGATGGGAGTCGGGGTCAAGATTGGACAAACCGGTGTGGGCTCTGGTGATTTGGTCGCCGCACCCAAAACCAATGGCGCCACTCGACCGAAGATTCCGAAATAGCCGAGATTTTTAACTGCGCTTATTAAAGAATTGGCAATGATGTTGCGAGTGCTGGTCAACAAATGCCAAGGACTACTGGCATTCTCCAAAATAAAAGATGTCTCCAAATAACCGCGGGCATAGCTGTTGGGATAAATAAAGGTGATAATGGCATCTTGAGAAAAACTAATGATATTGCAATTATCGTCTTGCACGAAAGCATAAACTATTTTCGGCCCAATCAAATTTAGATTGCCTATTTTAGTGCCTAATTGGGGATAGTCCTTGGGGTTGTGGATGGACAAATCAATTATTGATTCCGTAGGCACCGCATTAGCTGGAACATTTATTTTTACTGTAAAACCGTCGTTAGCCGCCAAAATGCAGGTGCCGCCATTAATCGGTGTAATTAAACAGAGGGTTTGAGGAATATTTTCTCCAAAAACAGTCCGACTGCAAGTTTGAGGATTAACTGGGGCAGAAGTGGAAGCAGTTGGTTCGGGAGTTGGAGTGGCAGTTGAATAACAATCAGACTGCCAATAGCTGCAAGTGCCACCGCCGCCGCCATTTCCTGGGGTTGGAGTGGGACTAACAGTTGGCGTTGGAGTATTAGTTGGGGTCGGGGTTGGAGTTAAGGTTGGAGTTGGAGTTTGAGTTGGGGTCGGGGTCGGACTCGAAGTTGGAGTTGGACTGACAGTTGGTGTTGGACTTAAAGTTGGAGTTGGTGTAGGTGTTAAAGTTGGAGTTGGAGGGGGCGTAGGAGTAGAAGTAGGAGTAGGAACAGGAGTCGGGACAGGAGTTGGCGTAGGATTGGGACTATGATCTGCTTCACAATAATGGAATCCGGGATTGCTAATATCACAGTGAAAACCCGGAGCGCAAATAGGGTCATCCCTTTGATCGCCACACGGATAAGCATGCCTCCCCCGGCATTGGCCGCTGAAACAACCCATTAAATTATCGGCAGCTCCAGCACAATCAGCGCTGCTCGCGCAGCTGGAAAACGGGCGCGCCAAACAGGTGTTATAGATACAGTCAAGAACCGCACCGCAGTCGCTGTTAGAATCGCAGTGGCTGCCAACTTGGCCATTGGATGCTTTAACCCAACCAATGCCAAGTGTAATAAAAACAAAAACCAACGCGCAAATGCTGGTTAAAATAATTGATGTTTTGTTGGAAAAATTAATTTTTTGATTCGGGGCCATTAGTTAAAAACTGATTTACTGGTTTGAATTCCGCCGCACTTTAAATGTCAATTTTTCGTAAAAATAAAAAGGCATCTTTAGGCCAGTCCTATTTTATCAAATATAACCTTTTTGTCAATCCACAATTTATTTCTTTTTATCCACAGCCAAATCCAGTAATTTGAACAGTAAATCGGTGTAGCTTAAGCCAGCTGCGGCTGCTGCCTTGGCCATTCCGGCATCGGAAGAGATGTCAGGATTAGGATTTACCTCCAAAACATAGAGCTGGTTCGTTTTTTCGTCATAGCGGAAATCAACGCGGGCATAACCGTGGCAACCGAAAATTTTATAGCACTTCTTGACAGTTTCCTCAATAAATTTCACCAGCTTTTCATCAATTTTGGCCGGACAAATAACCGGTGTTTTTTTAAAAGCGATGCTTTGTTTAACCCATTTCGCCCGATAAGAAACAATCCGCGGCATATTGGGCGGCATCCCGCTAAAATCGACTTCGGCAATCGGCAGAACCAATAATTTTTTATTTCCGACAACAGCTACGTTAAATTCGCGACCATCAATAAATTCTTCTACCAAGGCTTCCTGTTCATAAACATCCAGAATGTGGCTGACTTGTTCTTTCAACTGTTCTTCATTATTGACCACCGATCTTTCTTTAATGCCGACGCTGCCGTCCTCCCGAATCGGTTTAACAATTAATGGAAATTTCAGATCGGGATTTAATTTGCGATTGGCCGCGGTAAAAACTTGAAATTTCGGCGTCAAAATTCCGTTAAAAGTCAAAATCTCTTTGGTTCTGGCTTTATTTTGACAAAGAGCCAAAGTAAAATAATTGTTTCCGGTATAAGGAATATTTAAAATATCAAAAATCGCTGCCACGTGCGGCTCTAAAAGCGGATCTTCCCGGATGCCGTCATCCGCTAAATTAAAAACTACATCTGGCCGCTCGGCTTTCAGCTGCAGATAAGTTTCTTCGGTGGCGGGCAGAATTTTAATCTGATGAATGCCTTCCAAAGATTTTTTGATATCTAAGGCGTCGTCAATATTTTCTCTGCCGTAAGTATCAACATCGTTTGTTTTTTTTGGTTCTCGGGTAAGAATTGTTATTTTCATCTCTCTGTCTTTTATTATATCAGAGTTTTTTTATTTTCCAATGTTTTTGGGGATTTTCACTGCGCTTCTTCGTCGAACAATCAACCGGCTACCTTTGATTTCAACCAAAGTGGATGGCGACGAGGACAAATAGCCGGCGTTAAGGTAAAAATTAATTTTATTCTTAAAATATTTTCTGGCTTGTCTAATGGTAAAAGCTGGCTTAAATCCTTGTAAGTTGGCGCTTGGCGCAACCAAAGGACCTGTGATTTTCAATAATTGCCGCAGTCTCTTTTTGGCCGGCAAACGAAAAGCCAAAGTTTTAGTACCGCGGTGCAAATAGGCGAATTTTTTGCTCCGGCAAGGTAAAATAACGCTCACTTTCGCTGGCCACAACTTCTTTAACATTCTTTTCCGGCGGATACCTATTCTAATGCCGAATAATCTCAAATCATCCAAAGAGCTTATCAGAATAATCATCGGCTTTTTCTTCTCTCTTTGGCGCAACTTATAAATTTTTCGAACGGTTTTGGGAATTAAAGCCGAACCAACTAATCCGTAAATGGTGTCAGTCGCCATAACGCCCACTCCCCCGTCAATTAAAATGGAAATTATCTTTTCCTTTTGTTTTTTAGAAATTGGCATTTTTTCTCCGCTGTTTCCGACTGAAACTATTAGCGAAACGATGCGACTCATTTCTTACTCTTAAGATTGTAATTTTAATTGATTGGATTAATTCTTTGATTGACTTCTTGATATTTTTTGGAAAAACCAATTTGTCATTGGCTAATTTTGAAATGCCAATCAAAGGGATATTCACAAAATTTTCTTTGAGAACGGAAAAAACGGCGTCAACCTGCGGCTTACCGCCGTCAACAACAATCAGATCCGGGAATGCCCATTCTCGATGTCTAAGGCGGCGGCTAATTGTCTCTTTTAAAGATCCTAAATCATCCTGTTTTTTGGCGGTCCTGATTTTAAATAAACGATATTCGTTTTTATCCGGCTCGCCATTAGTAAAAACAACCATTGAACCGAACGGCTCTTTGCCGGCTAAATGAGAAATGTCATAACCTTCAATGCGATTGAACCTCCCATAGTAAAGATGGCCCATCTCATCTCGGCTAATTAAAGCCACATCTTGGATGTGTTCCAGGTTTTTGATTTTTTCCGGATTTTCTTTTTCCAGCCTCTTCAATAAATTTTTCTTTTCCCCTTCCAAAAGTGAAATGATATTGCTTATATTTTTCCGATATTCTTGTTTGGAAATTTTGCCGACACATACGCCCGGACACAATCCTATCTGATAATTAAAGCAGGGTTTCCCGGAATTAGGACGAGCAGGCCTGCCTGCCGGCAGGCAGGTGCTGTAAGGAAAAATTCTTCTGATGATGCGCAAAGCATTTCTGATTAGACCTGAACTTTGGTACGGCCCGAAAACCCTCGGCATTTGCCCTGAGTGCAATCGAGGAGAGAATTTTTCCAATTCCCTTTCCCTAACCAGCATCGGGTATGGGTAATCAATTTTTGGGATAACAATATAAACAAAAGAACGGTTGTCTCTTTCTTTAATATTATATTTTGGCCAGTATTTTTTAATCAAATTTGCTTCTAAAAATATCGATTCCAAAACCGTATCAGTTTTTTTATACTTTATTCTAACCGATTTTTTAATCAATTCCCTTTTTCTTGGGTCATAATAAATTTTTGCTTGCCCGCCTCTGGCGGGAAAATAACTTGCCACCCTCTTTCTTAAACTCGTTGCCCTGCCAATATATAAAATCTTTCCTTTCTTATTCAGAAAGAAATATACTCCCGGCTTATCCGGCAATTTTTTCGCTTGGTTAATTAGCTTCATAAATATTTTTTTAAATATTTTCCGGTATAAGATTTTTCGGATTTAATAATTTCTTCTGGCAGACCGGAGGCAATTAATTTTCCGCCTTTTTCTCCGCCTTCCGGGCCCAAATCAATAATATAATCGCAAGATTTAATCACATGCATATTGTGTTCAATCACAATAACGGTATTTTGTTTTTCCACCAACTTGTTAATCACCTTCAAAAGCATTTCCACATCATGATAATGCAAACCGACTGTCGGCTCATCCAATAAATATAGGGCACGCTTCCCCAAGGGATGCGTTAATTCCCTGCCTAATTTAATGCGCTGAGCTTCGCCGCCGGAAAGAGTCGTGGCTGATTGGCCCAATTGAATATAGCCCAAACCCACTTCCTGCAAAACTTTCAGTTTATCCGTGATTAAATAAATGCCATCAAAAAACTCTGCCGCTTCATCCACTGTCATTTCCAAAACATCGGAAATGTTTCTCCTTTTATGCCTTACTTGCAGGGTTTCCCGGTTAAATCTTTTGCCATGACATACTTCACACTGCACCAAAACCGGAGGCAAAAAATGCATTTCAATCAAATTATAACCGGCGCCCTGGCAGGCCTCGCAGCGGCCGCCAAAAACATTGAAAGAAAATCGCGAAGCACTATAACCTCTGGCGCGCGCATCTTCTA
>Ga0172364_10000198_pt1 | contig 39306 bp, 36 predicted proteins | sample LakKivSesite10cm_FD_114545 | JGI IMG/M metagenome (GOLD analysis project Ga0172364, IMG submission 114545) | Sediment microbial communities from Lake Kivu, Rwanda - Sediment site 10cm | ecosystem: Environmental > Aquatic > Freshwater > Lake > Sediment | place: Rwanda: Western Province, Lake...
AATAAATCACAATTCCATTTTGTAATAGGTCAGCAATTCTAATTATGAATGTTAAATCAGCAATTATGAAAAAGATTATAGTTTTTACAGGCTTAATGTTTCTTTCGACAGTATTCGCTGCTGCACAGAAATATGCTTTTGTAGATTCCGAATATGTCAGGAAAAATATACCCGCATTTACAACTGCACAGGAACAGCTGGATAAACTCTCTGCCCAGTGGGAAAAGGAGATATCAGACGGTTACGCGGTTGTTGAACAGATGTACAAAGCTTACCAGAATGAAGCTCCGCTTCTTTCACAGGATATGAAAACGAAGAGAGAAGAAGCTATCATAACCAGGGAGAAGGAGATGAAAGATCTCCAGAACAAGTACTTTGGAATGGAGGGCGAGCTCTTCAAGAAGAGGGAGGAGCTGGTAAAACCACTTCAGGATGAAATACTTAAGGCAATCAAGGACATTGCAGTTGAAGGTGCCTATGCAGTAATTTTCGATACAGCCAGCGGAGGCAATATACTATTTGCCAATCCGAAATATGACATCAGCGATCAGGTCCTCGAAAAATTAGGTTATAAGAATTAAATAACTATTTTTGCAAAATTAAATTCAAACAAAACTATCTGAAATGAAAAGGTTTATAGGAATAATAGCTCTTGTTGTTTTTGTTTCGTTCCCGGGTGAGGCTCAGAATTTCAAGTTCGGACATATCAACAGTGAGGAGCTTATCCGGGCTCTCCCGGAATTTGACTCAGCATCGTCACAACTTGAGAAATACCGCAAAGAGCTTGAAAACTATCTGGAACTGATGCAGGTAGAACTAAACAACAAAAGCGATACATACCAGAAGGAAAGCAAGAACCTGACAGATCTTGTCAGGCAGACAAAGGAGCAGGAACTAATTGACCTTAACAGGAAAATCCAGGAATTCCAGCAAAATGCCATGGATAATCTTCAGAACAAGCAGGTCGAGCTTTTGCAACCCATTTATAACAAAGTCGATAAAGCAATTAAAGATGTCGGAAAGGAAAACGGGTTTACATATGTCTTCACTGTAGGACAGGGAAGCCCGCTGTTGTTTTTTGATGAGACAAAAAGCACAAATATAATGCCGCTTGCAAAAGCAAAGCTTGGAATAAAATAGAATGAATGAATAAGATATATGACCATCCGCCATCAGCAGGATGGTCATTTTTTTAGTATGCGGAAAGTGAAAGAACAGCCAATAGGAATTTTTGATTCCGGGGTGGGAGGGCTTACGGTTGCCCACGCTATTAAACAGGTTCTGCCGGGTGAGAGCATTATTTATTTCGGAGATACGGCTCACCTTCCATACGGTGATAAATCAGCCGAATCAATACGGTACTATTCTAAAAAGATAACAGAATTTCTTCTTGACCGAGGCTCAAAAGTAATACTTGTCGCATGCAATTCAGCTTCTGCATCTGCTTTTGACACGCTGAAGATCGAGTTTAAGGAAAGAACAATCCTTCTTGATGTTATTGATCCTGTTATTGATTACCTCGGAACAAGGAATTTTAAAAAGATAGGAGTTATCGGGACGAAAAGGACAATAAGCTCAGGGACCTATGAATCTAAAGTGCATCAGAAATGTCCCGTTACAAGTATTGTTTCACTGGCTACCCCCCTGCTTGTTCCGATGATCGAAGAAGGATTTATTTTTGACGATATAAGCAATGCAATAATTCGCACCTATCTCTCCGATCCGTCCCTTGCCGGAATTGAAGCATTGATCCTGGGATGCACTCATTATCCGATCATCAGGAACCAGATAAGCAAGTTCTTCAATTTCAATGTCGAAGTGGTGGATTCAGGGAAAATCGTTTCATCGATTCTCAGGGATACCCTGGCCGGCAGAGACCTGCTAAATGATTCTTCAAAAGTCAGCGATCAATTCTTTATTTCAGACTATACTCCTTATTTTGAGAAGATTGCAAGGATGTTTTTCGAGGGAGATATTAACCTGAAAAAAGCTGATATCTGGAACTAAAAGATTACTTGTACTTACCACTAATAAGTTCACAAGCTGAAGATTACATCTTCTATTCCTGCCGGGTAGAATGGCATAAATGATATGCCAGAAATATGACTAAAGTCATATAGATTTCCCGTTAATAATATGTTCTTTCGGACATTATAATTTACTTTTGTATCTCTTAACCAACTGAATAAAGCCTACCAGTATTACATTGAATTACCATGACTAAAAAATCGCAGGTTATTGAAAGAGAAGAGGTAGTGATCCGTTTTTCAGGAGACTCTGGTGATGGCATGCAGCTTACGGGAACTCTGTTTTCAGATACCGCAGCATTGTTCGGGAATGACCTGTCGACATTTCCTGATTATCCTGCAGAGATCCGTGCGCCGCAGGGAACTGTCGGAGGCGTCTCGGGATTCCAGGTGCACCTCGGCCGTTCTGAAATAAATACACCTGGCGATCATGCCGATGTACTGGTTGCCATGAATCCTGCCGCCATAAAAGCCAATGCCAGATGGATCAAACCAGGCGGCACAATAATATTTGACAGGGACAATTTTACCGAAAAGAACATAGAGAAAGCCGGATATGTCAAAGATCCGGTCGCGGAGGAAAAGCTTGAAAGCTACAATATAATAGCTGCTCCGGTTACCTCAATGGTCAAGGAAGCACTTAAAGACTTCGGTCTTGATCCTAAATCAGTCCTGAGGACAAAGAATATGTTTGCACTTGGAATGGTTTACTGGATGTTTGACAGAAAACTTAAATACACCGAGCAGTATTTTGAGAAAAAGTTTGCGAATAAGCCGGGAATTGCCGAGGCCAATAAAGTTGCATTGAGAGCAGGCTACTATTATGCCGAGACTATTGAAGCCCTGAGTCCCGTCATCAGGATCGAGCCTGCGCAGATAGCCAAAGGAACCTACAGGAACATTACCGGCAACACGGCCACTGCATGGGGTTTTATAGCTGCTGCAGAGAAGGCCGGGCTTAATCTGTTTGTCGGCTCATATCCGATCACCCCGGCAACCGGAATCCTAGAAGAGCTTGCAGCAAGGAAAGATCTGGGCGTGAAAAGTTTCCAGGCTGAAGATGAAATCGCGGGTATCTGTACCGCTCTTGGTGCAAGTTTTGCCGGTAATCTTGCAGTAACTTCAACATCTGGCCCGGGCCTCGCACTGAAATCAGAGGCTATCGGACTGGCTGTCATGGCCGAGCTTCCGGTTGTTATTGTCGATGTGCAGAGGGGAGGGCCCTCCACGGGGCTGCCAACAAAAACGGAACAGGCCGACCTTATGCAGGCACTCTTTGGAAGGAACGGGGAATCTCCCGTAGTTGTCATTGCAGCAAGCACACCGTCAGATTGTTTTGACTTTGCATTTGAAGCTGCAAAGATAGCACTGGAACGTATGACACCGGTTCTTTTTCTGACCGACGGATACCTTGCTAACGGATCTGAACCGTGGAAGATACCGAAAATGGAAGACCTTCCCGAGATTAAACCTCCATATGCCGACAGAAATGAAAAACCTTACCTTCCTTACAAAAGGGATTGCGAAACACTTGCCCGGTACTGGGCTATCCCGGGAACACCGGGACTGGAACACAGGATCGGCGGTTTGGAGAAAACCATGAAGGGTACTGTTTCCTATATTCCTGAGAACCATGAACAAATGGTGAGATTCAGGGCTGAAAAAGTAGAAAAGGCAGCTGACGTTATCCCGGATCTGAGAGTTACCGGAAAGGAATCGGGAGATCTTCTCCTGGTGGGCTGGGGAGGATCGAGCGGTTATGGTATGACAGCTGTCAAAGAATTACAGACAGAGGGTTATAAGGTAAGTTTTGCCAGACTCAACTATATCAATCCATTACCTAAGAATGTAAGAGAAGTGTTCGGCAAGTTTAAAAGAATTGCTGTTGCAGAATTGAACCTCGGCCAGATGGCCGGTTATCTTAGAATGAAATTCGGGGAGTTTAATTATTACCAGATTAACAAAGTTCAGGGACTCCCGTTTACTGTCAAAGAGATAAAAGATAAATGTAAAATCATTCTGGAGGGCAGGTAATATGGAAGAATTACATACATATCAGTATACTCCGAAAGATTTTAAGTCAGACCAGGAAGTAAGATGGTGTCCCGGATGCGGCGATCATGCAGTTCTGAATTCGGTTCAGAAAGCACTTTCGGAACTGGGAATCCCCAAGGAGAAGTTCGCTTTTATTTCCGGAATCGGATGCTCTTCCAGGTTCCCTTACTATATGGATACCTATGGATTTCACGGTATTCACGGCCGTGCAGCTGCAATCGCGACCGGAGTAAAAACGGCAAATCCCGGACTCTCGGTCTGGAATATTACCGGCGACGGAGATGCGCTGGCTATCGGCGGTAATCACTTCATCCATGCTATCCGCCGCAACATTGATATAAATATAATCCTGTTCAATAATGAGATTTACGGCCTCACCAAAGGGCAGTATTCCCCGACTTCAAATAAAGGGCTGGTGACAAAAACATCACCATACGGAACTGTCGAGGAGCCTTTTTCTGTAGGGGAACTTGTTATTGGAGCAAAAGGCAGGTTTTTTGCCCGGACATTTGATGGAAATGTCTCCCTGTCGACTGAAATTTATATTGAAGCCGCTAAGCATAAGGGTACATCTGTTGTCGAGGTCCTTCAAAACTGCGTGATCTTTAATGATGGCATACATAATGAGGTTCTCGGCAAGGATTTCAGAGACGACAGGACAATCATCCTTAAGCACGGCGGACCGATGATCTTCGGAAAAGGGAACGATAAGGGTCTAATTCTTGATGGACTGAAACTGAAAGTTGTAAAGATCGGGGATAATGGTGTAAAGGAAAAGGATCTTTTAATTCATGATGCCTGCGAAATAAATCCGGGAATACAATATATGCTCGCCAACATGAGATATCCAGACTATCCGGTCGCTCTGGGCGTTATCCGCAATGTTCCCGGAAATACATACGAAAATGATGTTGAGGAACAGATAAAGGCAATCCGTGAAAAATCGAACATAAAATGCATGGATGATCTTCTTATGAGCGGATCCACGTGGGAAGTCGAATGATCTCCCGGTAAATGCAATATTCCCGCCATCCCATTATTTTTACTAATTTTAAATTCTGGTTTTCTTCATATTTTCAATATGGATGAAAAGAATCATATTACTCCGGAATACTACCGTCTTTTGCATGACCAGCAGGAACGCCTTAAGGAACTTGCTTGTATAAACCAGACAACCAGTATCCTCAAAGAGGGTAAGCCGATTGAAGAAACGCTTCAGCATACTGTCCTGTTATTGCCGGCAGCCTGGCAATATCCGGAATATACTGAAGCCAGAATCAGGTTTTTGGATAAATCATACATTACCCCTAAATTCCATGAAACTTCCTGGAAGATGATCCAGGAATTCAACACTATAGACAACGAAAAAGGAACTATTGAGATATTTTATACCAGGGAATTCAGTATTGAAACCGAAGGACCTTTTCTGAAAGAAGAGAGAGATCTTATCCAGAACATTGCAAGCCTCATAACCGGATATATAAACAGTTACAAGGCAAGGGACATAATCCGTATGTCGCAGGTTTCAAGGGAAGATGATGATGAAATGAAAAATATCTCAAGCAGAAAACTCCTCCAGAGATTCCTCGAGAGGCATAATGCTGAACGAGATATCTTCCACGACCTTCAGCCTTTCAAGGTAAAGGAAATACTACTTGTAGCAAACCTGTACGACGCATATTCCATTGAAGGGGAGGGAAGATTCTCTGATCTGATGCTCGGGGAGTACCATCAGCTGAGTCTTACCTCGCTGCCAAGAGTAACAGGTGTTTCAAATGAGGAAGAAGCATTTCTGAGACTGAAAGCAAGACATTATGACCTGGTGATAATAATGATAGGCTATCATAAAGAGAGTCCGATGAATCTCTGCAGAAAGATCAAGGATAAATACCCTTATCTTCCGACATTCCTGTTGCTCAATAATCCATCAGACGTTCATTTTGTTCAGAAACAAAAGACTTTGGGAGTTCCGTTTGATAATTTCTTCGTATGGACAGGAGAATCAAAAGTCTTTTTTGCAATGGTAAAACTTCTGGAAGATAAGGTTAATGTCGATAATGATACGAAGAAGGGATTCACCAGGGTCATACTAATTGTTGAAGATTCTGCAGAATACTATTCAAGGTACCTGCCCCTCCTGTATGCCCTGATCATGGAGCAGACCAGGAATCTTATTGCAGATGTATCTACTGATGAACTTTATAAGGTGCTGAAACTCAGAGCCAGGCCGAAAATATTGCTTGCATCGAACTGGGAGGATGCTATAACTGTCTTCAATAAATACAGGGAGAGCCTTTTATGCGTGATATCAGATATGCGTTTTCCAAAATCGGGGATTATGTCCGACAAGGCCGGATTTGAACTTATACAGCATATCAAGACTTCTCTTCAGAATATTCCGACAGTTCTTCAGTCATCAGATCCTGAAAATGCCAGGTATGCTTTCATGCTGAAATCAAACTTCATTGATAAAAACTCAGAGAGCTTAATTCAGGATCTTAAATCCTTCATAAACTATTACCTCGGTTTCGGACATTTTGTTTACCGTGACAATGAGGGACGCCAGATTGCTGTCGCAAAATCAATGAAAGAATTTGAAACTTATCTCGAAACAATACCGGACGATTCTCTGGCGTATCACGCGATGAAAAACCATTTCTCATTATGGCTGATGGCAAGAGGAGAAGTGAAAATTGCCAAGCTGATAAATCCGATAAAGGTATCTGATTTCAATACTCTCAAAGAACTGAGGAATTATCTTCTCGAAATAATCAGGGAACGGAGACAGGAAATGAATAAAGGAAGGATTGTACCCTTTGAAGAGTCAGCAATTGTGGATGAGACAAATGTGGTAAGTCTTTCCGGCGGATCTCTGGGCGGTAAGGGCAGAGGACTGGCATTTATAAATACTCTTATTTACAGTTTTGAGCTTGGAAGACTTCTTCCCGGTATAAATATCAAGGCGCCTTTTACCTCTATAATCGGCACTGATGAATTTGACATGTTCATGGAGCGTAATAATCTGTGGGATAAAATCAAGGAAGGAAAGGACCATGCTGTTCTTCAGGAATTATTCCTGAAGGGAAGCCTCAGTTATACCCTGGAAAAAGAGCTCAGGATACTGCTGAGGCAAATCCGGAAACCACTGGCAATAAGATCTTCCAGTCTTTTTGAAGATTCGACCAGTCAGCCTTTTTCCGGCATCTTTGAAACATATCTGCTTCCGAATAACCACCCGGAGGCGGAAGTGAGACTCAGGCAGGTTACCGATGCAATAAAGCTTGTGTTTGCATCAATCTATTCATTCAGTGCAAGAAAATACTTTGAGGCTATTAGTCACAAGATAGAGCAGGAAAAGATGGCGGTCGTGATCCAGGAAGTTGTAGGCAACAGGTTTGAAAATGCATTCTATCCTCACATAAGCGGTACTGCCCAGTCGTTCAATTTTTATCCTGTTGCTCATATAACTCCCCAGGATGGATTTGCAGTTATGGCGGTCGGGCTGGGGCATTATGTGGTCGAAGGAGCCAAGGCTTACAGGTTCTCTCCTGCTTATCCCTCACTTGAGGTGATTTCGCATGATGACCTTTACAGGAATTCGCAGGTGAATTTTTACGCGGTCGACCTGACGAGGAATGATCTGAACCTCCTTGAAGGGGAAAATGTCGGGCTTGTGAGCCTTACTATCAGCGATGCAGAATCTCATGGTACCATAGCGCACTCTGCTTCAGTATATCACGCTGATAATGATACAATTACTCCCGGGCTTGATACAGCAGGCCCCAGGGTAATAAATTTTGCCGATATCCTGAAATACAATTATATCCCGCTCGCATCCACTCTCAGGACCATCCTTGATGTAATAACAGAAGCGACAGGCAATCCTTCAGAAATTGAGTTTGCCGTTGATCTGACCAGGGACAAAGAAGGAAAAACATCATTTTATCTGCTCCAGATAAAACCTCTTATAGGAAGTTTTGCAGGATATAATATCGATCCTGAACTCATAAATCAGGATGATGTTATACTGGAAACAAGCAAAAGCATGGGAAACGGTGTGATCGATAATGTATGTGATATTGTATATGTTGAACCCGGAAGATTTGACAGGCTCCGGACAGTCCAGATAGCTGCTGAGATTGAAAAAATAAATGAGTCGATGCGTTCTGAAGGAAGGGGATATATTCTTATCGGACCTGGAAGATGGGGGACAAAAGACCGGTTCATAGGTATACCTGTTGCATGGCCGCAGATCTCATTTGCTAAAGTGATTGTAGAACTTGGTCTGCCAGATTTTCATCTTGATGCATCCCTGGGATCCCATTTCTTTCATAATGTGACCTCGATGAAAGTGGGATATTTTTCGGTAAACCATCTTTCCCGCGATGGCAGATTAGCCTGGGAGATAATTAAAGATCAAACGGTTATATCGGAAGGAGAATTCTGCCGTCATATAAGGTTCGAAAAACCACTTCTGATTCAGATGGACGGGAAAAAAGGAATTGCTTGTATTACAATGAACAAGTAAAAACAACCGGCATATGAGTATCATTGAAGGAATCCTTGATCTGCAGAAATACGATTTTACTGATACGTCATTCGACCTCCTTATGCAGAGAAGGATCCATCGGATTCTTGTAATCTGCAGTAATTATGATAATTACATGCTTGAAGAGGATGGAAGGATAGATGAACAAATATTCAATGAATACGTATCACTTAACCTCAGATATCCTCCGACATTCGTTCAGACCGACAATGCGGATGATGCTTTCAGGATACTTAAAGAGGGTAATATTGATCTGGTTATTTCCATGCTCAGTCTGAAGGGAACTGATGTGTTTGCCCTGGCAAAAAAGATAAAGGAGAGTTACAATAATATACCAATTGTCGTACTTACATATTTTTCACGCGAAGTATCACTGCGGTTGCAGGGAGAAGACCTGAGTGCAATCGATTATGTATTCTGCTGGCTTGGAGATGCTTCACTTATTCTGGCAATAATCAAGCTTATTGAGGATAAAATGAATGCAGATCACGATATCGAGAGTGTCGGGGTTCAGGCTATCATACTTGTTGAGAACTCGATCCGGTATATTTCAGCATACCTGCCGAATATATACAAAATTATCCTGCTTCAATCCCTTGATTTTCAGCGGGAAGCGCTAAATGAGCATCAGAGGATGCTTAAAATGAGGGGCAGGCCAAAGATACTTCTTGCAAACAATTTCAATGATGCAGTGGCTCTTTACAAGAAGTATAAATACAATGTGCTTGGTGTTATATCCGATATCAGTTACAAAAGGGATAATATACAGGATGAGAATGCAGGCATTGAATTATGCAAGGTTGTTATGGCAGACGACGACAAAGTGCCCTTCCTTCTTCAGTCATCAAGTTCCGGGCACCGGAAGATAGCCGAAGAAATGGGAGCCGGTTTTATAAACAAATATTCCAAGTCATTATCCCTGGAATTACGGAATTTCATAATACAGAACCTCGCATTCGGCCCGTTTGTTTTCAGAAATCCGGATACTCTTGAGCCGATCGCGATTGCCACTGACCTCCAGAGTCTTCAGCAAAAACTTCTTACAATACCGGATAATTCGCTGGAATATCATGCAACCAGGAATCACTTCTCCAAGTGGCTGAATGCCAGAGCATTATTTCCTGTGGCACAAATGTTTAAGTACATCCGCAAGGAGGATTTTGAAACGATGGATGAAATGCGCAGGTTCCTATATGTGGCAATTTCAAGTTTTCGCCTTGGCAAAGGGAGAGGGGTCATAGCCAAATTCGATAAGACAAGTTTTGATGAGTACCAGATTTTTTCGAGGATAGGAGAGGGTTCTATAGGCGGTAAGGCAAGGGGGCTGGCTTTTATTAACAGGTTGATCAAGAACCATAGGCTCTTTAATAAATTCACTGATGTGCTGATCACAATACCAAGGACAGTTGTTCTTAGCACCGATATTTTTGATGAGTTCATGGATCACAACAACCTCTATTCGGTTGCTCTTTCAGACATGTCGGATGATGAAATCCTTAACAGATTCATTAATGCTGAGCTTCCCGGCCGGGTTTATCAGGATTTCTATGCTTTTTTGGCAGTTTCGAGAAGTCATCCGATTGCAGTACGTTCTTCCAGCAAGCTAGAAGACTCCCATTATCAGCCGTTTGCAGGTGTTTATTCGACCTATTTCATCCCAAGGCTTCCTGACAACAAGCTCATGGTAAAGATGCTTTCAGATGCGATAAAGGAGGTTTATGCTTCGGTTTATTATAAGGAAAGCAAGGCCTACATGACAGCGACATCGAATGTGATCGATGAGGAAAAAATGGGTATCATACTGCAGGAAGTATGCGGAAACAGGCACGGAGATACATTTTATCCCACTTTTTCAGGCGTGGCCAGGTCGATTAATTATTACCCTATCGGTTCTGAAAAGGCCGAAGACGGAATAGCAAATGTGGCTTTTGGTCTTGGAAAACTGATTGTTGAAGGAGGGATTTCACTGAGATTCTGCCCCAGGATCCCTCAAAAGATACTTCAGCTCTCTTCTCCTGAAACTGCTCTGCACGATACACAGAGAGAATTCCGTGCCCTTGATCTCAATATAGAAAGTTTTGTGCCTTCTACGGATGATGGCGTAAATATCCTGAGAATTCCAGTTAAAGATGCCAATAACGATAACGCGATGAGATATCTGGCATCAACTTATGATCTGAATAACAATATTCTGCGTGACGGCATAGGTCAAAGCGGGCAAAGAATAATAACTTTCTCAGGAATCTTGCAGCATAAGACATTCCCTCTTGCAGACATTTTGTCAACACTTCTCGACCTTGGTCAGAGAGAGATGAACAATCCCATCGAGATAGAATTTGCTGCAAACCTTGAAGTCCCCCCAGGGACACCGAGAATCTTTAATTTCCTCCAGATAAGGCCGATAGTTCATACCGATGAGACTTATAACATAAATATCGGCAATGTTCATCCGCGTGATACAATTGTCTATTCAGAATCCGCTCTCGGTAATGGAGTATTCAAGGGAGTTCATGATCTGGTTTATATAAAGCCGGAATCCTTCAATCCATCACGTAACAAGGATATAGCTATAATTATTGAAAATCTGAATTCTGGTTTTATCAGGGAAGGGAAAGGATATATTCTTATCGGACCCGGACGATGGGGATCAACAGATCCATGGCTTGGAATTCCGGTAAAATGGCCTCAGATATCGGCAGCCAGGATAATAATTGAATCAGGTCTTAAAAACTATCATATAGACCCGAGCCAGGGGACGCATTTCTTTCAGAACCTAACATCGTTCAGGGTTGGCTACTTCACCATAAATCCCCACGTAAATGAAGGTTACTATGACGTTGATTTCCTGAAAAGCCTTAATCCTGTTTATGAGGATGATTTTATAAGACAGGTTTGGTTTGAAAAACCTCTTGAGATAATGATAGACGGCAAGCAGCATAAGGGAGCAATAATGAAACCGGTAATGTAAAGGCACACGGGCGTGTAGGCTTGAAGACTTAACAGCGTTGTAATACGGACAACACTTCCGGGAAATTGGATTTCAAATCATATTCAGATCAGAAGACTGCTCCGTCAGCAGGAATATCCTTGTTTACTTTCTTTATTAAAGCCTGAAGTACGCATCCCGGTCCGACTTCAGTGAATGAGGTTGCACCTCCGGCAATCATATTCATGATGCTCTGGGTCCATTTCACCGGTGAAGTGAGTTGTTCCACCAGGTTTTTTCTGATAATATCCGGATCAGAAGAGGGATTAGCATTGACGTTCTGGTAAACCGGGCAAACCGGCTTATTAAAATGTGTTGATCTGATTGCCTCTTCAAGCTCCGCTTTTGCAGGTTCCATCAGCGGGGAATGGAAAGCTCCTCCCACAGACAGTTTGAGCGCTCTCTTAGCCCCTTTTGTCTTCAGGACTTCAATGGCCTTATCAATCCCTTCGTTTGACCCCGATATAACTATCTGGCCCGGACTGTTATAGTTAGCCGGCACTACTGTTTCACTGATTGAAGCACATACCTCCTCGACGACCGAATCGTCAATACCGAGTATTGCCGCCATGGTTGAGGGATTCTTCTCACATGCCTTTTGCATGGCTGTTGCCCTTTTTGATACGAGTATGAGCCCGTCTTCGAATGAAAGGGTCCTGTTTGCGACAAGAGCCGAGAATTCGCCAAGTGAATGTCCGGCAACCATACCGGGTTTGAAAGTCTCTCCGAGCACTGCTGCCAGTATGGTTGAATGGAGAAAAACGGCAGGCTGTGTGACTTTTGTCTGTTTCAGGTCTTCTTCAGTCCCGGCAAACATAAGATCAGTAATACAGAATCCGAGAATTGAATTTGCCTTTTCAAACATTTCTTTTGCAACTGGAGATCTGTCATATAGATCTTTTCCCATGCCGGGAAACTGTGCTCCCTGCCCGGGGAATACATAAGCTTTCATGTCAGATTAAGATATCAATGAAGTTTTGAACCTATCAGGTGAACAAACTCCTCGCGTGTATTGAGATGTTCAAGGAAAATTCCTGTAAAGGCTGAGGTGGTGGTCACAGAGTTCTGTTTTTGCACGCCCCTGATCTGCATGCACATATGCTGTGCTTCAATAACTACGGCCACTCCAAGCGGTTTTAATGTGTCCTGAATGCAATTCCTTATCTGGGTTGTCAGGCGCTCCTGCACCTGCAGCCTTCTTGAATAGGCTTCTACCACCCTGGCTAATTTGCTTAACCCGGTTATATATCCATCAGGTATATATGCGACATGTGCCTTGCCGAAGAAAGGAAGCATATGATGCTCGCACATTGAATAGAGATCAATATCTTTTACAATAACCATTTGCCTGTACTCCTCCCTGAACATTGCCGCTTTTAGGATCTCTTCCGGATTCATATTATAACCTACTGTAAGGTAATTCATTGCTTTTGCTACTCTTACCGGGGTTCTTAGTAATCCTTCCCGTTCAGGATCTTCGCCGATCAGTTCAAGGATCCTCCTGTACATTTTTGCCATCTCATCGATGGTGTCAGAATTCCAGGTTTCTATCTTGTTATAACCATCCCTGATCATACCTGATCCGTCATTTACCTTTTCAATCGTTTTCGCCATAATATTCTATAGAATTATTTTCTGTCTCCTCAATTTTAACACAATGAAGATGAGCCCCTTCCTTCTCAACCGGATTCTTAAGCTCATTCCATATTGCAATCGCAAGATTCTCCGTTGTTGCTATTTTCCCGCTCATGAAATCAACCTCGGTGTTGATATTCCTGTGGTCGAGCTTCTCAATCACATTCTTTTGTATGATTGTTTTCAGGTTATTGATATTCATCACAAAACCTTGATCTTCAGACGGTTCTCCCTTAACCGTTACCCATAGTATATAATTATGTCCATGCCAGTTCGGATTTGAACATTTTCCGAAAACCTCAAGGTTCTTTTTATCAGACCAGTCCTGCCTGAACATCCTGTGTGCAGCACTAAATCTTTCCCTGCGTGTGATGTAGATCATAACAGGTGTGGTTTTATTTACAATATTAACCAATTAACTTGATCTTTTAAAATCTTAAAAGCAATATATTTATAGTGTTATTGAACAGGGTATTTCTCTGATGGTTTTCAGAATTCTGATTGTAACTGCGACCTCTTCCGAAGCTGAGGTGGTTGGAAAGATCCCCGGTATGGTTAAAAAAGGGGATCTGTTCCTTTACCGGAATATTGAAATTTCTGTACTGGTTACAGGAGTGGGATCTGCAGCCACGTCGTGGGCAATGAGTAAATGGATATTTGCCAATCCTAAACCGGATCTCGCAATAAATATTGGCATATCAGGCAGTTACAGGAAAGATATCCCTGTTGGTGAGGTTGTTATAATTAAATCCGATTGTTTTGCTGATGCAGGCATTGAAACCGGGGGAGAATTCAAAACACTTGGTGAAGCCGGGCTGACGGATCCGGATCGGTTCCCTTTCACTGATGGAAAAATTATGGCCGGCAGCAGGTATCATGTCATGGCTGCCGGTATTATGAGGCCTGTCAGTGCAATAACTGTTAATACTGCCACCGGGTCTGAGGTTACCAGGGAAAAACTGTTGAAGAAGTTTAATCCTGATATTGAAACAATGGAAGGTGCGACTTTTTTCTATATTTGCAGCAGTGAAAAAATACCTTTTCTGGCAATAAGATCTGTCTCAAATCTTGTAGAGCCCCGTAACAGGGATAAATGGAATATTCCTCTGGCTCTAGGAACACTTGCAGAAAAGCTTACTGAATTTTTTCTAATGCTTGACTGAAAAGATGAAACTTACACTGGGTTTCTCTCCCTGCCCGAACGACACTTTTGTTTTTGATGCCCTTGTACATGGCAGAATCGATACCGAGGGCTTGGAATTCGATTATTTCATGGCCGATGTTGAGGAACTTAACAGGAGAGCCTTCACGGGCGAACCGGATATAACAAAGATGAGTTTATTCGCTTACGCCTTTTCGGCAGGCAACTACCTGATACTTGATGCCGGCGGTGCACTTGGATTCAAAAACGGCCCTCTTCTGATCAGCAAACATGAAATGGATGTTAAAAAGCTGGCTGATGCCAAAATTGCCATACCGGGGAAATATACAACTGCCAATCTCCTTTTCAGCATAGCATGGCCGGATGCTCTCAATAAAACCGAATACCTGTTTTCCGATATAGAGCGCGCCATTTTAAGCGGCGAAGCAGATGCAGGGCTCATCATACACGAAACGCGCTTTACTTACGCTTCAAGGGGGCTCCATAAAATAGCGGATATGGGAGAATACTGGGAAAAACTTACAGGCCTTCCAATTCCGCTTGGAATAATTGTCATAAGCAGGAGGATTTCATACGAGACAGCATTAAAAGTCAATCGCTTAATAAGGAGAAGCCTGGAATATGCTTACAAAGATTCCCTGGCTTCATACGACTTTGTCAGGAGGAATGCACAGGAAATGGATAGTGCAGTGATGAACAAGCATATAAAAATGTTTGTTAATAAATTCACACTAAACCTTGGAAATGAGGGGAAAAAAGCTATTACGGAACTTCTGAGGTTTTCGGCAGAAAGAGGTATAGTACCTGAACTTCCGGCCCGGATATTTCTTACATAAAGATGAAAACAGTAAATTTAAGGATCAATTTTCAGTCATGGATCTCAAAGGAATTGTTCTCAGGACACGCTCCTACAGGCGTTTTAAGGAGTCTCACAGGATTGATCTGACGACTCTGGAAGATTTTGTTGCTCTTGCCAGGTTATCCGCATCAGGAGCTAACAGGCAGCCGCTCAAATTCGTTCTCTTCAATACTCCGGAAGATTGCGCCAGGGTATTCCCTTCCCTGCTGTGGGCTGCTTATCTTAAAGAGTGGGAGGGACCGGCTCAGGGCGAACGGCCGTCTGCCTATATAATTATCCTTGGCGACAGGGAGATTGCTGAAGGATTCGGAGTAGACCATGGTATAGCAGCCCAAAGTATAATGCTTGGAGCTACGGAAGCAGGACTTGGCGGATGCATGATCGCTTCTGTCAGGAAAGAGAATCTCAGGGAAGAACTGAAAATCCCGGAGAGATACGAAATACTGCTTGTCCTTGCCCTGGGTAAACCTGTCGAAAATGTAATTATTGACGAAATCAGGGATGGCGATGTAAAATACTGGCGCGATGGGAAAGGAAACCACCATGTTCCGAAAAGGCCTCTTAATGAGCTGATTATTAAATTGTAACAAAGCCGTGAGATATGCAAAAGTATCTCATAATAATATTGACAGCCTGGTTTTTTTTACAGGGTTTGTCAGGACAGGATAAAGGCAGTACGGGTACCCGGATACTGTTTCATGGTCTCGTAATGGATGCACAAACCCAGGTTCCTCTTTCGGGATCACAGATTATAATAAACCGGGCTTTCTCTTCCCTAAGTGACAATGAAGGCAAGTTTGCGTTCTATGTTAACAGGAATGATACAGTGATTTTCAGGCGTCTGGGCTACAAATCAGCAACTTTTTTTGTAAGCGATACGCTCGCGGGGCGTGAGTTTCTGGCGGGCATTTACCTGCATACCGACACACTGTCAATAGGGGAGGTTGTTATTGTTCCCAGGCTTGTTAATCTTCGTTCAGAGCTCTTTTATTCGCGGCCTGAAACGAGTCCGCAAATTGAAAACGCGAGGTATAACCTGGAATTATCTGCATACCAGGGCAGAATTTCACAAGGAAAACTGGGCGACCCGGCTTCAAACTATGAATTCCTGAGACAGAAGCAGAGGGTTGATGCATACGAAAAAGGGGGTATCCCCTCCGACAAGATGGTCGGCATCAGCCCATTCATGCTGATACCAGCCGCATATCTTCTGATGAACGGACTGCCCGACAGGCCACCACCAATGAAGCCCCGGATCAGTCAGCAGGAAATAGATCAGTTGAATGCCAGATATCTTGAAAGGCGCAATAAATGAAAACAGGAACCCTTTGGCAATCCTATCCTTTAATGAATATTGCCTTGATGATGTGACTTGCCATTTTTGGATTTTCCTTCAGCCGTCGTGTTGAATATCCGAACCATTTCTCACCGAAGGGCACATAGACTCTCATTGTATGGCCTTCGTTTACAATGCTTCCACGAAGTTTTGGAGTTACCCCGTACAACATCTGGAATTCATACAGATGTTTCGGTACATTGTATTTTTTGATAAGCCTGTAGGCTTCTTCGATAAGGGGTTTATCGTGTGTAGCTATACCAACATGAATTTTGTTTGTTAACATGTACTCCAGATCTTCCAGGAAGTGGCTGTTGATCTCTTCATATTTCTTATAGGATATCTCTGCCGGTTCTATATATATCCCTTTACATAACCTGAAGCTTAGAGGATGTTTTTCGCTGTTCAGATCGGTAAGTCCTTTGATATCGTCAAGTGTTCGTTTGAGATATGCCTGAACGACAATTCCTACATTTGCCGGGAATTCAGTTTTGATTTTCCGGAAAAGTTCAATTTCAAGGGAAGTGCATGGGGAATCTTCCATATCGATCCGTATAAAACCATTGTATGAAGCAGCCTTTGCAACTATGTCTCTTACATGCCTGAAGCATATCTCCTTGTCGATAAGCAATCCGAAGCTTGTCGGTTTAAGTGAAAAATTCCCGTCAACATGGTTTGCATAGGTAACATCAATAAGATCAAGATATTCCCTTTTATTAACTTCCGCTTCATCAAGATCCCTGATGAATTCTCCCAGCACATCAAGCGTTACCTTTATTCCTTTTGAGTTAAGATCTTTTGAAACCCGCATTGCATCGTCGACGGTTACTCCCGAAATATAGGAACGGGAAAAGATCCATATGAATTTCTTCGGGAAATAAGGTAATATTGAAGCAATAATCTTGTTAAACATACTATGGTATTAATGATAAACAGATATTAAAAGTGCTAAAAAAACTGATCTTTAAACATTTTTTAATGACCTTTGTCATTTAATCGGTTGTTAATAACATTGTTAATTTTTATTTTGCATTTATCCGGGCGGTTATGCAACCATTCTTTTTCATGTAATGTCTTAGAAATGTCCTCAGTATATGATGAGTGACCAGCAAATAATAGAGGGGTGTGCAAAACACAACAGGAAAGCGCAACAGTTACTGTACGATAAATATTCCAGGTTCCTGCTGGGTATTTGCCTGAGATATGCATCGGATAAGGCTGAGGCAGAGGACATTTTACAGGACAGTTTTTTGAAGATTTTTTTTAATATCCAGGAATTTTCAGGAACGGGTTCTTTCATAGGATGGCTGAGAAAGGTAGCGGTAAACACGGCGATCACTCATTATCATAAGAATCTGAAATACAGATATCATATTGAAATTGAGGAGTATGTGTCGGTTGAAACAGGCGTGAGCAGCTTCGAGGAGGATTTCTTTACCTCCGATGAGCTTTATAAGGTGCTTAATGACCTGCCTGCCGGTTACCGGATGGTTTTTAACCTTTATGCAATTGAAGGTTACAAGCATAAGGAGATTGCTGAAATGCTGGGTATCGATACAAATACATCGAAATCGCAATACAGCAGGGCAAAGGCCGCTTTACGGGAAAAACTTGATAAACTCAGAAGAATTAAAGGCAGTTATTCTGCCGGTAATATATAAGATGGCTGACAAAAAAAATGTTGGAAGAGAAGGAAGAAGATAAGGTGTTTGATGAATTGTTCAGGAATAAACTGGAAAATAATGAAGTAATTCCGTCTGAATCCCTGAACCAGGTTCTTATGCAGAAGCTTGGAAGAAAGGAATTCCTGCATTTCATTCCTTCCAGATTTAATATCTGGTATCTGGGAGGTATTGTTGCAGCGGGAACAACACTTGCTTTAATCCTTTCTTCGGATCCGGGAGAAGAAATGAACCTGCAGCCTGAACCGCCTTTTGATACAGTTAATAAATCCGAAATATCACTCAACTCCGGCCAGGATATTTCACAAATCCCTTCTATACCACAAACCATAGATAACCAGGCTGTTATATCAAAGAGGAATAGTACATTGAAGTCTGGGAATTCGAACATCCGGGGGGATAAGGAGCAAACAACTGCTTCCGGAGAAATCATTTCAGCGCCTCAGAATATAACAGGGACTGTCAGTGGTAAGGACGTATTAAGCGGACAGATAGAAGGTAAAGATAAGCTTCAGGAAACGGCAAATCGGACGAGTAACATCATAGGAGCCTCAGTTACGAGTGGATGTGCACCATTAAGGGTCAGTTTTAAAGGAGCTGATACTTTCAGGTCGTACAGATGGTCATTTGGTGATGGAGGATTTTCCGATGAGAAAGAGCCTGCCTGGTTATTCGATGTCGAAGGAGAATATGATGTACAGTTACAGGTTTCCGGAGATGACGGCACATGGTCAGTCTCTTCCGTCAGAATAACGGTATATCCTAAGCCTGTAGCGCGATTCGAGATCTCACCTGAAGATGCCGCTATTCCTGATGATGAGATTGTATTTCTTAATTATTCAGGCAATTCTGTCAGGTACAAGTGGAATTTTGGTGACGGGAACAGTTCCGATCAGTTTGAGCCAAGACATTCTTACAGGAAATTTGATAATTACAGCATAAGGCTGGTGGCTTTATCAGAATTTGGATGTGCTGACACTCTGGAGGTGAAAAATGCATTTGCCGGTTCCGGCTATTACATTAATTTTCCGAATGCCTTTATCCCAAACTCGAACGGTCCTTCTGGCGGTTATTATTCACAGAAAAGTGATGAGGCTGCCGATGTGTTCCATCCGGTATATTCTGGAGTTTCTGATTATCAGTTAAGGATCTTTACAAGACTGGGGATCCTCGTTTTTGAATCAAACGATATAAATATGGGATGGGACGGGTACTTTAAAGGACAGTTATGCAATCAGGGTGTTTATGTTTGGAAGGTACGCGGCTCTTATATCAATGGAGAGCCATTTACAAAAATAGGCGACGTTACACTGCTTAAAAACTGAATATATTTGATTAATCCCTGAAATCCGGCATTTCCGTTCATCAACGATTTCAGGACATTCACATAAGTATTACATCTGTTCATTAATTTTTTTAATGACTGTAATTACTTTTAGCCTAAAAATCCGTTAAACTATAGTGAATTGTGATTTGATTTCACTATTTTCGTCAAAGTAAACCTAACGTGATCTGTTTTGCTAACAAGGATTAAATATATTGTTATACTGACATTAGTCCTTTTTAAAGTTAGTTATGGTCAGGATCCGACATTTTCACAGTTCTATGCCAACCCGCTCTATCTTTCACCTTCTTTTACAGGTGCAACCCAGGATTTTCGTCTTGGAATGAATTACCGGAATCAATGGCCGTCTATACCACTTACGGTATTCAATACCTATAGTATTTCCTTTGATAAAGCGATGCCTAACTTCAGTTCGGGTATAGGAGTCCTGGCTACCTATGATGTTGCCGGATCCGGAGACCTGAGTACAACAAACATAGGGCTGCTTTATTCTTACGACTTCATGATCAACAAGGAATGGCATGTCAGGCCAGGGGTTAATTTCAAGTTCTATTATCTTGGACTTAATATTGGTAAGCTGCTCTGGGCCAGCCAGTTAACAGGCAGCGGTTCAGTGGCTCCTACACATCCTCCACCATTCGATAACGTTGCTGATGTGGATTTTGCAACTTCAGGTCTCGTATACAACGACAGAATATGGGCAGGGTTAACACTTGATCATCTGCTGGCGCCAAAGACCTCTTTCTGGGGCGATGATGCAAAAGTACCGGTTAAAGTCAACATGTACGGAGGTGTTCAGATTCTGAAGAAAACCAGGCTCAGGGTTAAACTGCAGGAGGTTCTCTCGGTAGCTATCAATATCCAGAAGCAGGCTAAATTTTACCAGACAGATTTAGGGTTGTACTATTACAGGGACCCGATAATATTCGGGCTCTGGTATAGGGGAATCCCTCTGGTAACGTCACAGGCAGGAGATGCAGTTATAGCACTGATAGGATTCAAAACAGACCAGATTCATATAGGTTACAGTTACGATTTTACAGTCTCAAACCTGATCAGCTCAACGGGCGGTGCTCACGAAATATCGCTTATCTATGAATTCACAACAGTATCCATTGGGGCACAAAGGAGGAAGATCCATGCAATCCCCTGCCCTGAATTTTGAATATTGAGCCTGATTACTTCACCTGTTTATCTTTTGCTACAGCGCTTTAATATTCATACCCAATTATTAAAGTCCTAAATATTTATATATTTGCCACTGATAAATTGTTTAACAAATACTTATTTTGATGAAGAATCTTAACATAATACTCTTTTCTGTTCTTTTTATAGCTGTTGCAGCACTCTTTTTTCTTCATTTCACAGGGAAAGGTAAAAGCAAGGTAACTATTTCACCGGAAGTTCCTGCTGATGTTAAATCGCAGGGAATAGCATTTATCAATATTGATACAGTGATCTTTAAGTTCGAAATGTTTTTTGACAGGAGGGCAGACCTTATGGAAAAGCAGAAAAAAGCTGAGGCTGAACTGAATTCAAAAGGCAGCCAGTATGAAAAGAATGCGAGAGACTTCCAGGAAAAAGTCAACAAGGGGCTTGTAACCCGTGCTACTGCAGCTGAAATGGAACAGGCGCTTCTTCAGCAGCAGCAGGATCTTATAAACCTTCGTGACAATCTCCAGTCCAGTCTGGTGGAAGAAGAACAGGTTATGAATCGTCAGATAATAGAATACATTACTTCGTACCTTGAAGAAAACAAGGAAGTATATAATTACCAGTATATACTTGGAAAGAGCTTTGGCAGCCCGGTGTTGTACGGTGATCCGGGACTTGATATCACCCGGAAAGTAACGGATGCCTTGAATAACAAGTATAAAGGAGAGAAGAAATAAATCCGATGGGATTTGCCTCAGAATGGCTGGAGAGAAATGCCTTGTTTCCTGCTAAAATCAAAGAGGCTCCTGATAAACAGACAGCCATAATAATTGTCGTTCCTGCTTTTAACGAGCCTGATATAACATCTTTGCTCGATTCCCTGGCCGCCTGCAGTGAACCTGATTGTAATACAGAGGTCATTATAGTTATTAATGCACCGGTCAATTCGTCTGAGGAATCCATCAGGAATAACAAATTGTGCATCAGGAATATAGAAAGCTGGAAGAAAGTCCATAAAAAGTGTTTTTTCCGGCTTTTTTATTTTGATGCAGGCGATCATGGAATCAAGGACTGGGGTGCAGGGCTTTCACGCAAAGCAGGAATGGATGAAGCTGTCAGACGTTTTGATGCTGTCGATTCACCGGCCGGAGTAATAGTAGCCCTTGACGCTGACTGTACTGTTGAGAGCAACTATTTTACTGAGATCTGTGATAACCTGTTTAAAAAGAAGGAGCATAAAGCCTGTTCGATCTATTTTGAACACCCTCTTTCCGGAGAGGCTTTCCCGGAAATAATATACAGGTATATTACCCTTTATGAACTTCATCTCCGATACTATCTCCGGTGCCTCGTTTACACTGGATTTCCATATGCCGTGCATACTGTTGGCTCCTGCATGGCATGCAAGGCACTCCCGTACATCAAATCCGGAGGGATGAACAGGAAACAGGCCGGGGAGGATTTCTACTTTATTCAGAAACTGATTCCTGCCGGCGGCTATTTCACCCTGAACTCTACAACTGTTTACCCTTCACCCAGGCTTTCCATGAGAGTGCCTTTTGGAACAGGAGCGACTCTCAGCAGGATGATGGATAATAACGAAGAATCATTATTGACCTACAATATTAAAGCTTTCAGGGATTTACAACTCATTTTTCAGAATGTAAAGGACTATTTTCACTTCAGCAGCCGTGAACTGGAGGGCTTCTATTCTAACCTTCCCTGGAGTGTTAGGTCATTTATGAAAAAAGAAGAATGGACAGATACATTAATGCAGATTCAGGATAATACAGCTGGAGAAGAGTCATTCAGAAAGAGATTCTTTATGTGGTTTAATATGTTCAGGATTGTTAAGTATCTAAACTATGTTCATGCCGGTATTTATGATAAGCTGCCGGTGACAGCTGCAGGAAGAGAATATCTCATACTAGCAGGGCAGAATATTGAATCTGATGATGCGCGGACATTGCTGAAGGTTTTCAGAAAGATTGAAAAGCAGCAGTTCAGTTATTCTTCCTGCTGATGCGGCGGTCTTCCTGAGGGGTAAGAATGATATACAGATCTTCATCAGGTTTTTTCATCCGGTACTGTTCCCTGGCAAATTTTTCAAGGTTCTGGTCATCAGTCTTCAGCTCATTCAGTTTTCTTTTATCAGCTTCGATCTTGTTCTTGTAATATTCTCTTTCATTCTTCAGTTTATGAAGTTCCCTCATTTCCTTATACCTGGCTATCAGATTATTTGAGTCGAGCAGGAGAAGCCAGATAAGAAAAACAATAATGGTCAGGATATATTTATTCCTGAAAGCAGCCGGTATCCTGTTTATGAATTTGAAGTTTAGCATACTTTTCAATACTATAAAATCTTATCCGCCGCTCATAAGATAAATGATCTGTACATTATCCCCTTCATTTATCAGGGTGGTATCATACTCATTTTTTGAAACAAGCACTCCGTTTATTTTAACGACCCTCATCCTGAATGTGAGTTTTTTATAATCAAGCAGTTCGCTTATGCTGAGTTGAACCTTAGTTATTTCCTCTTCCCTGTTATTCAGAACGAATTTCATGGCATTAAATTACTGAGTATTTTTCATCAGAATCTCAACGACTGTATTGGCCTGCATGTTGGCGACTATTGCAACCCGCGGAGCCATGGGAGGCAGTTCGTCGTTTGCTGTCGTCGACTCGTCACCGCAAAGATAAAGTATATCATCTATTATCCTGCACCTGAGCTTTTCGCTTTTACCCCAGCCTGCCAGACCCGATCCGATCACCAGAGGGGTCCCCTTCATGTCTTTCTGGACGGTCTCAATTATCATCTCCTTCATTTCATCGGTGTCAAACGCTTCAACTATAACATCACAGCCGCTGAAGATGAGCGGGATATTTGACGGATCCAGCTTTTCATAATAAACCACAACATTTGTCTCAGGATTTACCTGTGATATGTTCTTTTTCAGGGCATCGGTTTTCATCATTCCGACCTGCCCGGTAAAGTAATACTGGCGGTTCAGATTAGCTGTCTCCACAACATCAAAATCAGCTATAACCAGTGTCCCGATGCCGCTTCTTGCAAGAGCCATGGCGCAATTTGATCCCAGGCCTCCTGCTCCGGCAATCCCGACCCTGAATTTTGAAAGATGGTTTTTTATTTCGGAAAACCGCACTTTATAATTGTTATTACCCAGTAACAAAGATACTATTTGGGAGGGATATTATAAAATCCGGTCACTCACTGAGATTGATATATATCATATTAAAACATAATTATATGTCTTAACTTTGAATCAGCTATAAACCGAAAATAAATCCCGGATAGTTTATGGACATTCAATCAATAAAAGCACAACATAAACTCCTAAACAGCTGGAATTATACCTGGACACCCCTGGATAAGGGATATACGGATAAAATACTGTATATCAACGTCGGAACGGCTGAAATTAAAGAAAAGAACGTGCCTCTTCCCATGAAGGAAAAATTTATCGGAGGCAAAGGCTATGGTTTAAGGCTCCTCTGGGACGCCACTAAACCTGACACGAAATGGGATGATCCTGAGAATGAGATAATAATTTCATCAGGGCCTATAGGCGGGATTACTCAATATTCGGGGACCGGCAAATCTCTTGTTGTAAGCCTGTCTCCCCAGACAGGTTCGGTTATGGACAGCAATGTAGGCGGTTTTTTCGGACCATTCCTGAAGTTCTCCGGTTTTGACGCCATTGAGATCCAGGGCAAGGCACAAAACGATGTGATACTCTTTATCGACGGTGCAGGTCACAGAATCGAAATCTTTGAAGCACCTGCTGAATATACTGACAGCCATTTGCTTGCTGAACAGCTCACAGAGATGTTTGCTGAAAGCGACAATGATAAAAAGAATATAGGCATTGTCTCAACCGGTGCTGCAGCCGAACAATCCCTGATAGGAATGCTAAATTTCAGCTTTTATGATCCGAAAAGGAAAAAAGTAAGACTGAAACAGGCTGGCAGAGGGGGAATAGGAACTGTTTTCAGAAACAAGAAGATAAAAGCTCTGGTCTGCAGGATCCCGGGAGTAAAAGGTAATCTGAACAATGTTGTTGATCTTGCGGCTATTATGGAGAGGGGAAGGAGATTTAACAGGGAAATGAGGGAGCTTGACGACAAACAGTGTCGGATGAGACAGGTAGGTACCGCGCACCTGATGGAAATCATGAACGATCACGATCTTCTTCCCACAATGAATTACCAGTACGGAAGTCATAAGGATGCATATAAAATTGATTCGTCAGTGTGGACGAGCCATTTTACCCAGGGAATTCCCGACGGCTGCTGGATAGGCTGCAATATGTCGTGCAGCCATGCAGTCGATGGATTTGAAATTAAAACAGGCCCATATAAGGGACATAAGGTTATGGTTGACGGCCCCGAATATGAAAATGCAGCCGGTCTTGGATCCAATGCCGGAATCTTTGATCCGGGATATATAATTGAAGCAAACTTCTACTGCGATACTTACGGGATTTGCACAATAACCTGGGGAACAGTAATTGCCTTCATAATGGAATGTTTCCAGAGAGGTATTCTTAACAAGGAGCGAACAGGGGGCTTTGAAATAAGCTGGGGAGATTCTGAAAACGCTCTTGAGCTTATGCACATGCTTGCAAGGGGAGAAGGTTTCGGAAAGATTGCAGGAACGGGTGTGAGGAAGATGAAAGAGCTGTTCATAAAGAACCACTGGGGAGATTCTGAATTGCTTTTCGACATTGCTATGGAAAACAAAGGCCTCGAGTACTCACAATACATGTCGAAGGAATCCCTGGCGCAGCAGGGAGGGTATGCAATGACAAACAAAGGCCCCCAGCACGACGAAGCATGGCTCATCTTCATGGATATGGTTAACAATCAGATACCTACATTCGAGAATAAGGCGGATGCCCTGCACTATTTCCCGATGTTCAGAACCTGGTTTGGTCTGGTCGGCCTGTGCAAACTTCCATGGAACGACGTTGAACCTGAGAGCAATGCTCTGACGGATGAACCGGCAAAAGTGCCGGAACATGTCGATAATTATGTTACAATCTATAAAGCTGTTACCGGAAGGGAATTTGACAAGCACAGGCTGATTGAAGATTCTGAACGCGTATATAATTTCCAGAGGATATTTAATCTGAGAAGGGGATTCGGAACCCGTATTCATGACCGGCAGCCTTACCGTGCAGCCGGACCTGTAACAAAAGAAGAATATGAATCACGTGCAGAAAGATATGATAAACAACTGAAAGAAAAGACCGGAGTCGATCCTGAACATCTGTCAACAGAAGAAAAAATAAGGATTCTGCGGAAATACAGGGAAGACCAGTATGAAAAGCTTCTTGATGCAGTTTATAAGAGAAGGGGCTGGAATAAAAATGGTGTGCCTACAATTGAATTCCTGAAAAAGATCGGAATGGATCTTCCTGAATTGATAGAAGTTGTCAGGAATTATCAATAAGAATTTTAAATTATAATTGTCCAGACATATATTTCAGAGGTACTGAAAAGAGTGTGAGATGATACCCTTTGAAGAAGCTTTTAAGATTGTGCTTAACTCATCTTTCAGCACGGGGATAGAAACTATCCCGTTTGAAAGATCCCTGAGCCGGATACTGGCGGAAAATGTTACAAGCGACAGGGACATGCCCCCGTTCAACAAGGCATCTGTTGACGGATTTGCATGCAGGAGATCGGATCTTGAGAGGGAACTTGAGATAATTGAAACTATTCCTGCAGGTAAATGGCCTGAAAAATCTCCTTCTACCGGGCAGTGTTCACGGATTATGACAGGTGCCGCGGTTCCTGAAGGGGCGGATTGTGTTGTCATGACAGAGGATACGGAGCTGCTGCCCTCCGGGAAAATGAAGTTCAGGGGAGTTTTCACGAAAGAAAACATAGCATTTAAAGGGGAGGATGTCAAAGAAGGAGGTGTTGTCCTGACTGAAGGAATAATCATCAAGCCCCAGGATATAGCGGTGATGGCTGCCGTGGGTAAAACAGCTGTGAAGGTTCATAAGACACCCCGGATCGCGGTTATCAGTTCCGGTGATGAACTCGTTGAGCCTCATGAGGTCCCGCGAATTTCGATGATCAGGAATACAAATGCATGCCAGCTGATAGCCCAGATGGAAAACACACGTTCCACAGTTACCTATTATGGTATTGCCCGGGATAATCAGGAAGAAACATTTATTATTCTTGAAAAAGCAATATCAGAAAATGATATTGTAATTATAACAGGAGGTGTGTCGATGGGAGACTTCGACTTTATCCCCTGTGTGCTCGAAAGGGCAGGGGTGAAGATACTTTTCAGCAAGGTAGCTGTTCAGCCTGGGAAACCGACAATATTCGGAGTTCATGAAAAAGTCCTTGTTTTCGGATTGCCCGGTAACCCTGTATCCTCCTTCCTCCAGTTTGAGATGCTTGTCAGGCCGTTGATATACAGAATGATGGAATATTCCTGGGAACCTGTTGTAAATGCATGTCCGCTTTCAGAGAATTTCTCAAGAAAAACCGATGAAAGGATGGCGCTCGTTCCGGTCACGATAACAGAACAGGGAGAGGCCCTTCCTGTGGAATTTCACGGTTCGGGTCACCTTTCAGCACTTACCGGCGCAACCGGAATCATAATGGTTCCTGTAGGAGTAAAAAAAATGAAGAAAGGTAAGATTGTAAAAGTGCGGCAGATATGACTGACTTAATAGTGACATATACGAGAATCAGATGAAAAACACCAGGAGATGAATTTGCCTGAACGTTTCAACGTATTGATAATTACTCTCAGCGACAGGGCTTTCCGGGGAGAATATCAGGATCTGAGCGGACCGCTGATAAAAAAACTGCTGACAGATTTTTTTGAATCATCAGGCTGGCATGCTGATATAAAGACAACATTAATGCCAGATGACGGTGAGCTGTTAAGGAATATCATTATTGACGCCGGATCCGAATACAACATGATCTTTACAACAGGCGGAACAGGAATTGGTCCAAGGGATGTTACAATTGATACGGTAAAACCTCTGCTTTCGAAGGAGATACCCGGGATTATGGAATTTATTAGGATCAGATATGGTGCTGATCATCCGAATGCCCTTCTGAGCAGGGGTGTCGCGGGAATTACAGGCAATTCACTTATTTATACATTGCCCGGTTCGGTAAGAGCAGCCGGGGAATATATGACAGAGATAGTAAAAACCCTGCATCACGCTGTCCTGATGCAGTATGGGATTGACACACACGAGAAACCTCAATAGGAGAGACGGTTAAGCGTGTTTACAGCTTTGGTTCCGATTATCCTGTCGTACCTGTCACGGGGATTCCTGTAATATACAATGACCAGGTAATCGTTCTCCGTTTCATAGTGGTTTCCTTCAAACAATGATGCAACACCTTCATTATCACCATCCTTCAGGTAGACAAATTCATAATTGTACCATCCCTGTTTCAGAAGGATTGTGCATTCATACTGTACATCCCTGAAATTGTAGATCATCCGGTTGTTATCATTGAAAGCCCAGTTGTTAAAAGCTCCCGACACGTACATGCCGCCACCGGTAACCTTATATTTTGAGGGGAGGGTGAAGAAGACATTTACATAATCCGCATCGGTCTCAGGATTGCGGCCTTCCTGGACAGCAATGTAATATTTCCCGTTGAAATCCTGCTGGTAAAAATAGGGTTTGGATTCCCTGCTGTCGGAAGGAGTGAGGTACACATTATAATACGGTGCCTGGTAATCTATTATCCTTACATATTCCGATTGATACTTTATGCTTTTGATATCGAAATATCTGAATTCGTTTCCACCCATAAAAATATTCTTCTCAGAGAGTGAATTATATTTCAATTCCCTGATACCTGAGACATCCGGTTTGAGATTTCGTTTAGCGTTATTCCACCGGCCGTTCTGCAGGATGAAGGAATAAATATCCCTGTAAGGGTCAATGATATTCAGTCCCGTAAGATTCACGGTAAAATCTATCTGCTGTCCGGCATTATTCTCTGAAGTCATCCTGGGCCTGTGAACGTCAATAGTTATTCCGGCAGCATCTTCAGTTACAATGAATCTCCTGGTTATTACAGGTTCGTCCGGTGAATTATCAGGAAAGATCTTTATAATGTAATTGCCTGATAATTTGATGTTCACCCTGTCATTCGGAAATGTAAGGCTATAATGAGTATAAGTAACAGTAGTGTTAAAGGAAGGTTTGAATTCTTCAACCGGGTTTTCCGGAAAACCATCAAGATAGTCATTGGGATATATATCAGATCTTTTCCAGTCCTTGTCGCAGTGAATGAAAGTATAATAATAAGTATTAATCGCGCCGCCGAGGAGATCGAACTGTAATACAAGTTTGTCTGTGCCTGCCAGTTTTATTACAGGGTTCGATAAATTCCATCCTTCTTTAAAAAGCAGGACACTCTTTATATGCGGGTCATTTATGATATCTGTATATATATCAAGATCTTGTCCCCATCCTGACAACGGAAGTGACAACCAGAAAGAAGCTATGATAGAGATCATTAATTGCTTCATGGGAAAGCATTTAATTAGACTTTAACAAAAATAGTGCAATTGCGGGATATCATATTTGGCACTTTGTATATTAAATTAAACTCTATGTTATACATTTGCACCTATTGTTAAATTATTAACAGAACTCATTTCAGAGACAATTGTTGTTATTACACCTTATTTATTTATATGTCCAGATCAATAAAGCTTAAAAAAGGATTTGATATTCCGATTGCCGGTTCTGCAGAAAAACTTATCGGAGCATGTTCATATCCGGCCAGATATGGAGTAAAGCCTGTCGATTTCCCGGGGCTGATCCCGAAGCTTAATGTAAAGCCTGGCGATAATGTTCTCGCAGGATCTCCCCTGTTTCATAATAAAGTTATCCCTGAGATTGTTTTCACTTCACCAGTGAGCGGGACTGTCATTACAGTTGAGAGAGGAGAGCGCAGGAAGATGCTTGAAATCGTAGTTGAAAGAAAGGGTGACGAGTATATCAATTTCGTGAAATCGGATCCTTCAAAATTATCATGCGGGGAAATCACAGACATGCTGCTTAAATCCGGTCTATGGCCTGCAGTAAGGCAGCGTCCCTATAACGTAGTGGCAAAACCCGGACAAAAGCCCAAATCAGTTTTTATTTCAGGTTTTGATACAGCGCCTCTTGCTCCGGACTATAATTTCATCATTGATAATTCCCCTGCTTCATTCCTCCGTACCGGTATCAGTGCAGTGTCGAAGCTGACTGATGGTAAGGTCAATCTTGTCCTGAACGGGAATACCAAATCATCAACTGTACTAACGGATTTACCGGGTGTGGAATTATCCTATTTCTCCGGACCCCATCCTGCAGGAAATCCCGGAGTGCATATCCATCATCTTGATCCTGTCAACAAAGGAGAAGTTGTCTGGATTGTTAATCTTCAGGACGTTATATCGATAGGACGTCTTTTTGAGGAAGGCATTTATAAACCTGAAAGAATTATTGCCCTTACAGGTTCGGAAGTGCTGAAACCGCAATATTACAGGATGATCTCCGGCGCATCGGTCTCTCCTGTTGTAAACGGTAATGTCAGGATGGGGAATCTAAGGTATATCAGCGGCAATGTGCTGACCGGAACCAAAATAGCATCTGATGGCTACCTTGGTTATTACGATTCGCAGGTTACGGTTATTCCTGAGGGTGATTATTTTGAGTTTTTTGGCTGGGCTGCTCCCGGATTAGATAAATTCAGTTTTTCAAGAACATTCGCGTCGAGCCTTTTCCCGAAAAGGAACTACAGGCTGGATACCAATTTTCATGGTGGCGAAAGGGCATTTGTAATGACGGGGCAGTATGAAAAGGTTGTCCCTATGGATATTTATCCGATGCAGCTTCTTAAAGCGATACTTGCCGCAGATATTGATGCAATGGAAAACCTTGGCATTTATGAGGTTGCAGAGGAGGACTTTGCCCTGTGCGAGTTCCTGTGCCCGTCAAAAATTGAGATTCAGGCGATTGTAAGAAGCGGTCTGGATCTTATGATGAAGGAGATGAGTTAGCAAAAAGAGATAGAAACTGTGATGAATTCTTTAAGAAAAAAACTGGATAAGCTGAAACCTCATTTCCACAAAGGTGGAAGGTTTGAAAAGCTTCAATCCGTATTTGATGGTTTTGAATCCTTTATGTTTGTTCCTGACAAGGTGACATTCAAAGGATCTCATATCAGGGATTCAGTCGACCTTAAACGTACCATGACGGTAGTCATAATCGCACTTCTGCCTGCACTTCTTTTCGGAGCATATAATGTTGGTTTACAGCATTTCAAATCAACAGGTGTTGAAGCTACGGTAATGAGATCATTCGGATTCGGATTTTTAAGGATACTGCCCCTGATCGTTGTAAGTTATATTGTTGGTCTTGGCATCGAGTTCATTGCAGCTCAGATCCGGGGGCATGAGATTAATGAAGGATTCCTTGTGACAGGCCTGCTGATCCCCCTGATTATGCCTATCGATGTGCCGTTATGGATGCTGGCTCTGGCAACAGCTTTTGCTGTAATCCTCGGCAAAGAAGTCTTCGGAGGCACAGGAATGAATATCTTTAATCCTGCTCTCCTGGCCAGGGCCTTTATTTTCTTCAGTTACCCTGCCTGGATGACAGGAGACAATGTCTGGACTGAAGGCCTTACGAGCGGACAGAATATTGTGGACGGATTCTCCGGCGCAACACCTCTTTCACTTTGCGCGGCAGGAGAGACATCGAAGCTCCCTTCATTCATGGATATGTTCATCGGAACAATTCCCGGATCAGTCGGTGAAACGTCAACGGCGGCAATTCTGATAGGAGCCTTAATCCTGATTATAACAGGTATCGGAAGCTGGAAAATAATATTAAGTGTCTTTGCCGGAGGAGTTGGAATGGGTTTGCTTTTAAATGCAATTTCAGCAAACAATTATATGGAACTTCCATTCTACTATCATTTTGTAATGGGCGGTTTCGCATTTGGTGCGGTCTTCATGGCGACAGATCCGGTATCAGGTTCACAAACAGAGACAGGTAAATGGATATACGGGTTTCTGATAGGTGTTTTATCGGTAATGTTAAGGGTTCTGAATCCGGCATATCCTGAAGGAGTTATGCTGGCTATTCTTCTTATGAACCTCTTTGCTCCCTTAATTGACCATTTTGTTATTCAGTCAAGTATAAACAGGCGGCTTAAACGTGCTAAGATTGCATTAAATAATTCGGTAAAATGAAGCATTTCAGTAACAGATACATCTTTATCTTTTCTGCCGTGATGGTTGTTATTGTGGCAACACTCCTGTCGCTTGCAGCTACTCTTCTTCAACCGGCTCAGGAAAAAAACCTTGAAATCGAAAAGAAAAGAAGCATGCTCGAATCTATCCGTGTTACCGCTACGCGTGATAATACGGAAGAGCTTTATGATAAATACATTACAGGCAGTTTCGTTCTTAATTCCATCGGAGAACCGGTTGAAGGCATAGATGCTTTTAGGGTAGTACTGAAGAACGAGCAGAAAAAACCACTGGAAGAACAGGTTCTTCCGGTATTCCGTGCCACTCCTCACGACGGTGAAAAGCTCATAATAATTCCCGTCGAAGGAAAAGGATTGTGGGGGCCTATTTACGGATATATATCCCTGAGGTCGGATTTGAACACCATATATGGAGTCAATTTCGATCATAAGGGAGAAACACCGGGGCTTGGAGCTGAAATAAACACTTCCGGTTTTGAGAATATGTTCTGGGACAAGAAGCTATTTGAGGACGGAAAATTCGTTTCGGTTAAGGTTATCAAAGGAGGAGCTGATCCGGATAACGTTCATGGTGTTGATGCTATCTCGGGTGGCACCATAACCAGTAAGGGGCTTGAAAAAATGCTTCGTGACTGTCTGGTGAAATATAATGATTACCTTTTAAAAAATAAGATATAATATATGAGCAACCTCGAAAAAGAACCGGTTTTTTCGGAAAAAACCCTTAAGCTGCTGACAGATCCTCTTGGTAAAAATAATCCAATCACCGTGCAGGTTTTAGGGATATGTTCAGCTCTTGCAGTTACAGTTAAACTTAAACCCGCACTTGTAATGGCTCTTTCGGTAACCATAGTGGTAGCCGTTTCGAATGTGGTTATTGCCGCTTTAAGAAAATACATACCCGACAGGATCAGGATTATAGTCCAGCTTGTTGTTATTGCAACCATGGTTATACTTGTCGACCAGTTCCTGAAAGCTTTTGTTTTTGACGTGAGTAAGCAGCTTTCGGTATTTGTCGGATTGATTATTACAAACTGTATCATCATGGGCCGGCTCGAAGCGTTTGCTATGGCCAACAAACCCTGGCCTTCTTTTCTCGATGGCGTGGGTAATGGTGCCGGGTATGGAATTATTCTGGTGATAGTGTCTTTTTTCAGGGAATTGCTTGGTTCAGGAACCATTTACGGTTTTCCTGTCATGGAAAAACTCGGATTGTTTAAAACTGGTTACGAGAATAACGGCATGGTGATCCTGCCTCCAATGGCGCTTATATTTGTGGGACTGATAATATGGTTCCAGAGAAGCAGGGATAAGAGCCTGATTGAGAAATAATGTAAAGTGAGATATTATGGAAAACCTGTTGAATATTTTTATAAAATCGATCTTCGTCGATAACATGGTTTTTGCATTCTTCCTTGGTATGTGTTCATACCTGGCTGTATCTAAAACAGTTAAGACTTCCATGGGTCTGGGAATTGCAGTTATTTTCGTTTTACTGATTACTGTTCCTGTTAATTTTCTTATTGAAAAATATATACTCAGGAAAGGAGCCCTTATCTGGCTGGGTGAAGGATTTTCTGATGTTGATCTCAGCTTTCTTACATTCATGGTCTTTATTGCTCTCATAGCTGCCATGGTTCAGCTGGTCGAAATGTTCGTGGAAAAATTCAGTCCCGCGCTTTACAACTCTCTGGGAATTTTTCTGCCTCTGATTGCTGTTAATTGTGCAATTCTCGGTGCCTCTCTTTTTATGCAGGAGCGCGAATATGAGAATGTCCTTGAGGCAACTGTGTTCGGAACAGGATCCGGCATAGGATGGCTGCTGGCGATTGTCGGCATTGCAGCTATCAGGGAAAAAATGCGGTACAGCAATGTGCCTGCTCCCCTTAAGGGACTTGGCATAACCTTCATTCTTACCGGACTGATGGCTATAGCGTTTATGGGATTTATGGGTATCAAACTTTAATAGATTAATAGGGTCATGGTTCTGGCTGTAACAACTTTAACGACACTTTTATATAGTATAATAGTTTTCCTGATCGTAATCCTCCTCCTGGTAAGTCTGTTGCTCTTTGCCAGGGATAAGCTTTCACCAAAAGGAGATGTGGTTCTTCTGGTTAATAACAGGGAACTTACCGTTTCTCCCGGTTCAAATCTTCTTGCAACCCTATCGTCAGGCGGTATTTACCTTCCATCAGCATGCGGCGGAGGAGGAACCTGTGGCATGTGCAAGTGCCAGGTCCTGGAGGGAGGCGGTTCTATTCTTCCTACCGAAACTGGTTTTTTTACCAGGAGAGAACAGAACGCTCATTGGCGCCTTGGATGCCAGGTTAAGATACGCGAACCTCTGAAAATAAAACTTCCCGAATCAGTCCTGGGAATCAAAAAATGGGAATGTGAAGTGGTTTCCAACAGGAATGTCGCTACTTTTATAAAGGAATTTGTCGTAAAACTTCCTGCAGGAGGAGAACTTGACTTCGATCCCGGAGGTTATATCCAGATAGATGTACCGAAATATCAGACCAGCTTCATGGATTTCGATATTGATGAGCAGTTCAGGGCTGACTGGTCATCCTATAATATGTGGGATCTGGGAATAAAGAATACAACAGAAACATTTCGTGCATATTCCATGGCTAATTATCCGGCTGAGAAGAATCTGATAAAACTGAATATCCGTATTGCAACTCCGCCATGGGACAATGCCAGGAAACAATTCATGAATGTTCCTCCGGGGATCTGTTCCTCGTATATATTTTCCCGAAAACCGGGTGACAAGGTGATGATCTCAGGTCCATACGGTGAATTTCATATCAAGAATACAAACAGCGAGATGGTTTATATAGGAGGCGGCGCCGGAATGGCTCCGCTCAGATCACATATATTCCATCTTTTCCATACCCTTAAGACAAGCAGGAAGGTCTCATACTGGTATGGTGCAAGATCCCCGCGGGAAGTGTTTTATGAAGAGGAATTCAGGGCAATTGAAAGGCAGTTCCCGAATTTTAAATTCAATCTTGCTATGTCGGAGCCGCTGCCAGGTGATAACTGGACAGGCTATACCGGATTCATACACCAGGTGCTTCTTGATAATTATCTGGGAAGACATGATGAACCTGAGGATATTGAGTATTATTTCTGCGGCCCTCCGGTGATGAATAATGCAGTGCTGAAAATGCTCGACGATCTAGGTATACCGGCTGAAAATATTGCATTCGACGATTTCGGGATCTAGATATTACATATGACTGCAAAGCCTTTATCAGTTTTGATTCTTCTGGTGGTTATTTCTTTTTCCTGCGGGAAAAAGGAACCAGTAGTGTCAACATTTAACGGATTTGCCCAGGGTACTACCTACAGTGTCGCTTTTCTCAACAGTGGCAGGTTCGATCCTGCATCTGTCAGATCCGGCGTTGAGAAAATCCTTAATGATTTTGATATGTCTTTATCCCTTTACCAGGATTCATCAGTCCTTTCAAGGATAAACCGTAATGAAAAGGTGCTCCCCGATTCATTCTTCATTGAAGCATTTATAAAATCGAAGGAAATATCGTTACTGACTGATGGTGCTTTCGATATAACTGTCGGCCCGCTGGTGAAGGCCTGGGGATTCGGCCCCGATTCTCATAAAAATTTCTCTGAGCAGAAAAAAGACAGCCTGATGCAGCATATAGGAATGAACAAAGTTGATATCCGCGATGGGATGCTGATAAAAACCGATCCCGGGGTAAATCTTGATTTTAATGCAATAGCACAGGGTTATTCGGTGGATGTAATTTACAGGTATCTTAAGGGATTGGGAATAAGTAACTTCCTGGTTGAAATTGGAGGTGAGGTGAGGGTAAAAGGCGATAAAAACGGTACCATGTGGAGGATAGGAATTGACAGGCCGATCGATAATAATATGGTTCCCGGGAATGACCTGCAGGCGGTTATAGCGCTGAAAGACAGAGCCCTGGCAACATCGGGAAATTACCGTAAATTCTATGTTGAAAACGGGATAAAATACTCGCACACCATTGATCCCAGAACCGGTTACCCCGCAAGAACACAACTATTAAGCGCCACTGTTCTTGCGGGTGATTGTGCTACTGCTGATGGAGTGGCTACAGCCTGCATGGTTCTCGGAAAGGACAAAGCTGTTGAATTTCTCAGCCGGTACTCTGAGTTTGAAGGTTACCTGATTTATTCTGATGACAAGGGAGATTTTAAAACCTGGTGCTCAGAGACCCTTCAGAAGTATCTTACAGAATAGACGTCTTATTCCTCTTCCTGCTCTTCGCAAATCAAACATCCCTGATGGCCCGGTGAAACTGAGCAGCCTACATCTGTTTTCTTTGCACATGTAATGCCTCTTTTCCTCATCTCCTTATTTCTTCCGATATGTATCTCGGGGAATCTGCTTCCGGGTTTCATTAGGACCTTCAGCCCGAGTCCTGCAAATGCTATCAGGAGCAGAATTGCACTTATCAGTATTAACTTCAGGAACATTAAATCAAAAATTTTATAAGTTATAAGCCGGATTCACTTTTCTCTGTGAGACAGCAATAAACGGTGTTAACTTAAGCTCAAAGATAATCATCATTGCATCTCTGTAAATAAACAACTCCCGTTTTAATTTGTTTAATGTTTAAAAAGAGAGTGAAAACAATTTAGTATTAGTCCGCTATGAAGCAAAGCGACAGATTAACAGATCAGTATTTTAACCGCGAAACTGTCCTTGCCGATTACAGGCTGGCAAACCTCAGCAGAAGCCTGAGTGTCATAGGCCGGCGTGAGGTGTTGTCGGGAAAGGCAAAATTCGGGATATTCGGTGACGGCAAGGAAATAATCCAGATAGCCATGGCAAAACAATTCAGGGATGGCGACTGGCGTTCCGGTTATTACCGCGATCAGACATGGATGATGGCAATGGGACTCTATAATCCGCTTGAGTTTTTCCATCAGCTTTATGGAAATACAGACAGAAGCATTTTCACGGGAAGCGGCGGAAGAGTCTTCAATAATCATTTCTCAGTGCCGAATATTAATGAGGATGGATCATGGCGAGATCTTATGAAACAAAAGAATTCATCTTCGGATATCTCACCAACGGCAGGACAGATGCCAAGGCTTCTCGGCCTCGCTTACGCATCAAAACTTTTCAGGCAGAACAGGGATCTCCACAGTTATAATACACTTTCCCTGAAGGGTAATGAGGTTGCTTTCGGTTCAATAGGAGATGCCAGCACATCTGAAGGCCATTTCTGGGAAACCATGAATGCAGCCGGAGTCCTTCAGGTGCCCATGGCAGTATCAGTATACGATGATGGTTATGGTATTTCGGTTCCGAAAAAATATCAGACTACAAAAGGAAGTATTTCGGATATTCTCAAGGGTTTTCAGGCAGAACCGGGGAAGCCCGGAATACTTATTTTTAAAGGCAAAGGCTGGGATTACCAGGGCCTGATCAAGATGTATGAAGAAGGAATAGAAACATGCCGGAGGGATCACATACCGGTTCTTTTTCATATTGAGGAAGTTACCCAGCCGCTCGGCCATTCAACCTCGGGATCGCACGAACGTTATAAAAGTGAAGAGAGACTTGCCTGGGAAGCAGAGTATGATCCTATCATAAAAATGAAGGAATGGATAATCAGCAGGAAGATAGCAACCGGGGAAGAGCTCGACAGGCTTGCATCAGAAGCAGATGAGGAAGCTAAGGAAGCAAGAAAGAAGAGCTGGGAAATGTTTCAGAATCCTGTTAAAGTGGAAAGGGATGCCCTTGTTCAGATAATTAAAAGCCGGTCGTGCCAGTGCCATGAGGAATTAAAGGAGGCTTCTGTTGATGCCATAGCTGACGATCTGACAAAGGTAGCAGCCCCGGTCAGGAAGGATAATTTCACGGCCGCGAGAAAAATACTGAGGAATATCTGTGAATCGTGCAATAAATCGGATAATCTCAGGGATGATCTTCATGGCTGGCTGAAACGCAATTATGAAGACGCATCAATAAGCTACGACTCATTTCTCTATAATGAGACTCAGTCTTCGGTTCTTAAGGTGAAGCCAGTTGCCCCTGTTTATTCGGGGAATTCACCTGAAGTGCCGGGAAGACAAATACTGAGAGATAATTACGAAAAGCTTTTTACTAGGAATCCGCTGCTTGTGACATTCGGGGAAGATACCGGGAATATCGGTGGGGTCAACCAGTCTCTTGAAGGTTTGCAGAAGAAATTCGGGGAATTAAGAATCACAGATACAGGCATCAGGGAAGCCACCATCCTGGGACAAGGGATTGGATTGGCACTCAGGGGATTGAGACCTATAGCCGAGATACAGCAACTGCATTATCTGATGTATGCACTTCAGATTCTGAGTGATGATCTCGCTACGACACATTACAGAACTGCAGGGAGGATGGTTGCCCCGCTTATCATATCAACACGGGGTCACAGGCTTGAAGGGATATGGCACTCGGGATCGCCAATGAGCATGCTGATCAACTCTGTCAGGGGAGTTTATGTTTGCACACCGAGAGACATGACAAGGGCTGCAGGATTTTATAATATTCTTCTCGAAGGTAATGATCCGGCAATTGTTATTGAGCCACTGAATGGTTACAGGCTAAAGGAAAAAATGCCGGATAATCCTGGTGATTTCAGGATCCCGCTGGGTATTCCTGAGATCTTAACCAGCGGAACTGACCTGACACTTGTAACTTACGGTTCGACGGTTCGTATAGCTGCTGAAGCCGTAAAACAGCTTGCAGTACATGGGATATCGGTTGAACTTATTGATGTACAGACACTTGTGCCATTTGACATAAATAAGATCATTCTGGGATCAATTAAAAAAACCAACAGGGTCCTGTTTCTAGATGAAGATGTTCCCGGCGGCACAACTGCCTTTATGATGCAGGAAGTTCTTGAGAAACAGGGTGGCTGGAATTACCTCGACTCAGCCCCTAAAACGCTTACAGGTAAGGAACACCGACCGGCATATACAACTGACGGGGATTATTTCTCAAAACCCAGTGCCGAAGATATTTTCGATACTGTATATGAAATGATGAAGGAGGCGGTACCGGCGAAGTATTGACCCCCCAACACCCCTGAAGGATCACGACCCCGGGGGTTATGTACTGATTATCTTCAGCAACTCAGCAGCAGCCCCCTCCCTGAAAACACAATTCCCTGTCATTCTGAGCGAAACGAAGTGAAGCGAAGAATCTCGTATAT
>Ga0172364_10000199_pt1 | contig 39248 bp, 36 predicted proteins | sample LakKivSesite10cm_FD_114545 | JGI IMG/M metagenome (GOLD analysis project Ga0172364, IMG submission 114545) | Sediment microbial communities from Lake Kivu, Rwanda - Sediment site 10cm | ecosystem: Environmental > Aquatic > Freshwater > Lake > Sediment | place: Rwanda: Western Province, Lake...
GGGGCTTGTCCCGCCTGAGCAAAGTCGAAGGGATTTATCGCTCGAGATTTGGGATTTTGTGTTGACCTTAATTTATGCTTCCTGAGCAGATGTTCATGAACTGTTTTTCTAGAATGTTTTCAGCCGCTCTTTGACTTCGCCTACAAATTGTGTTGGTTCTCGAGGAGCTAGGGTGACATACTTCAGGCGTCCTTCCTTTTTAATAATGGTTGCCAGATGCCACCACTTGAAGATGGTCTATACCTCACCAAAGACTCCTCTTGCACCGTGAGCGATGTCGGCGATATTGGAAAAGGGAATTTTTCGCACGGGACACACAAACAGGGTTATCTCCACTACTTGGTCTGTAGCCCCGCAATCGAAAACAGATATACACATATTGCCACCATCCTTTTTGATTGCTATTAACAAGAAGCGTTTGTCTATCTCCAATAGTTGGCCACAAACTAACTATTGTTGGCAATAAATTACACGGTCACCTTGGTCGCTATGATGTTCATATATCTGTCCGTCACAGGAAAGAAGAATCCTGTAACCCGGAGTAATGACCTGGGCATACACCATTCCCGGCTCAGGACAGCCCAAACTGGTATCCGGCCAATTCACCACCTTCACCGTTGCTACCGCAATTTGCTCTTTATCGATGCCCTTGCGATTGGCCAGGTCTTCTTTTATTCATTCCACTACTGGCTCAACGCTGCCAGAGATTGAGTCACTGCCCAATGAACCGGAAAAGAAAGCATATCCCACCAGCAATAAACCAATAATCCCTATCACCAGGGAGCTGCTTTGTGGTAATTTAGTTCTTAAAAAATTTTGTCCGTGGATATCACCTCCTCTGTTACTGTAATGCAAAAGGCCGAGAGTGGCCGCAAAGCTCAGCAAAAGCATCGGTGGCTTTTTGTGCTTGCCCGGCAATTTCTTTTCCTTCGCTATCACCCAGAACAACAGGCTAATGCACAAGCTTCTGCAAGAAAAAACCTAAGAGCCAGGCTTGAGTTCTTGCCAACCAAATCAGTGAAAAGGTGGTATAATACCAAATGGCTTTTCGGGCTAGCCATGCTTATCATACAAGAGATGAAATAAGAAAGAAGATAGTCCTCATCGGCCTGATTGCTGTTCTTATCTTTCTTGGTATATTCTGCTACAAGACTTGGTTTGTCGCTTTCGCTGTCACCAAGTACCTCAGTGGCCGGACAGAGGGTAAACAGGGAATTGTCAGGTCAATAATCATCCCCTGGCGGAATTATCAACTCCACCTCCACCACTGGATTCTTGCCATGATTATAGGCGGAGTATTTTTAGTGAGGGGCTTTTATATCCTGACACCGGAGGTATTTTACGGCTCCCTATCCGCCATTATCTTCCAGGGAATCTATTGTTACAAAGATTGGTATCGGATTATAAAAAGGAAAAGCATTCTGCCAGCCTTGAAGTAGCCGATATCATTAGCGGCTAGGAGTGACTCAGCAATTTGAACTATTACGACAGTGGAGATTCGTGACAATAGTGTACAATTATGTAAAGGAGACGCATTCTTCTGATTTTTCCGATTTTCCCACAATTTCACCCGCATTGGCAAAAAGTCAATAAGTCGGGGACTGAAGACTGTACCCGGGTTCACAGATTAACCTATAACAGCAGGCTGACAACTGGAAAACATTCCAGACGCAGATAACAAAGTAGAATCTTACTAGGCAGTTCCCTTCTTGCGCAAAATCACTCTAGCTGCTATCAAAGCCACTAATCCCGAAAATAGAAGAATCCGCCTATCGATGGGCATAGGGGTCCAAAGTTGTTGTCGCCAAGAGTTCATTACCTTGGCCAGACCAATCTCAGGAATCTGCAATCGTCTTTCACCTGTTTCAGGGTCGTTTTGGTAGAATTTGATTTGATCATTCTCATATATGGTCTCCTGTTTACCGTCATAGTCCACCCACACATGTACAGGAGATGAATTCACTTGAGAAGGAATGTTTTTCGCTTTCAAAACCGAAGCCAAGACCAGGGCTCGGGCTTTACAATCCCCCTCTCCTCGCTCCAGTATTTCCTCAACTGTAGGAAAATACCATGGCATACCATAAAGCTCCCAATCGAGACGATAGGATATTCGAGCTAGGACTGCCTTCTCTATAGCTGCAGGATCAGAGGGAAAATCATCCAGTATCACTTCAACAGCGCTGGGATTAACATCGGGGTTAATAAACCTGTGAATACTTATAACCAAGTTTAGAGGATTTGGATATAACACAAAAAGAATCCACAGTATAAATATAAGGGGAAAGTATCTCCGAAAAGTTTTTCTAAAAACATGCTCGGAACTTTCAAGACCGCCTGGCATAGCGGTAGTTTCAGTCGAACCATTGGTAGTATTTTTCCATACTAACATAGTACAAAAACTCCCATTCGGGTTGGGGAGAATCTACGCAGATTATGATATTGAGACCTGTCCAATGAATTGGCAACTACTTCCTCCTGCGTTTCTCATCCTCTATCTTCCGCAAAGTCTTTTCGTCAAGACCGAAATGATGAGCTATCTCGTGGCGCACTACTTTCCCTATTTTTACTTCAATTTCACCACCAAAGCGACACTGTGCCTCTATAGGTTTTTGAAAGATACTTATCTTATCAGGCAAAACCAATCCATACCCCCAGCCTCGCCTAGTTTGAGGTACACCCTGGTAAAGACCAAGCAACTGATTGGGATGACTGTGTTTAGCCTTTCTCAGTTGTCTTGGTGTGGGCCAATTTTCTACCACAATATCAACATTATCCAGCTTGCGCTGAAACTCCGGTGGCAAATTATTGATTACCCTCGCTACAAGAGCCTCAAATTCCTCTCTCCGCATATCTAGAAATCACAGATATCGCCAGCAAGTGCAATACATCAACCATCACTTTACCACGTAAAGCTACTACCAAGCAAATAAATAGCGATTAAAGGCATCATTAAGACCTAGCCTTGTACATCAATCGAACTGGGCGTACTATAACAGTTGCTTCTTTTGTTCACAAGATATAATCATGATAGCTTATCCCACAGTCAAGGCAAGCTTTCTTGACGAATGATGATAAATAGGATAGGCTATTAGCTACAATCTGAAAAGAGGAGATGTTAAATTGCAGTGTCGTGGCATCCGAGGTGCCAGCATAATTTCAGCGAATAATAAAGAGAGCATCCTGGCTGCAACTGAGGAACTGCTTGTGGAAATGACACAGGCTAACAAAATTGAAATTAAGAACATAGCTGCCATTTTTTTCACCACTACGCCAGACCTAGATGCTGAGTTTCCCGCTGCAGCAACACGAAAGCTAGGATGGCCACCCAACCTAGCTTTGCTTTGTGGGCATGAAATGAACGTTCCCAACGATCTGCCCCGCTGTCTGAGAATTCTGATGCTTGTAAACACTGAAAAAGAACCTGAGGAAATCACACACATCTACTTAGGAGAGGCGAAGAAGTTAAAGAACAAAACGTCACTATCAATGGAGGGCAACAAATGATTGTAGTTATGAAAACCGGCTGCAGCCATGATGAAATCAGCCATGTCACGAAGAGAATCGAAGACATCGGTCTAAAGGCACACATATCAAAGGGTATTGAACATACCGTTATCGGTGTACTGGGTAAAGTTTTCCCGGAACTGCGCGACACCCTGGAATCACTCCCCGGGGTGGACCAGGTCATATCTGTAAGCAAACCTTACAAACTTGCCAGCCGGGAATTTCATCCACAGGACACCATCGTGAAACTAAATGGCGTAGCTATCGGTGGCAATGAAATAGTCGTCATGGCTGGACCTTGCGCTGTGGAAAGCGAGGAACAACTTTTAGCCACCGCTCGAGCAATCAAAGCAGCCGGGGCCACTGTACTGCGTGGTGGCGCTTTCAAACCACGCACCTCACCCTATCAATTTCGTGGATTGGGCGAAAGCGGGCTTAAAATACTAGCAGAGGTGGGCGAGGAAACTCAGATGCCCATAATTACCGAGGTTATGGCGCCAAACGACGTTGATTTAGTAGCCAAATACGCCGATATACTCCAGATTGGAGCTAGAAATATGCAGAACTATATTTTGCTTGACGAGATGGGGAAAACGAAGAAGCCAGTGTTGCTGAAACGCGGTTTGTCGTCCAATTTCCAAGAATGGTTATTAGCTGCTGAATATATTCTAGCTCAAGGGAATGAGCAGGTTATTCTTTGTGAACGGGGTATCAGAACCTTTGAAACCTACACCCGTAATACTATGGACATTAGTGCTATACCAATTATCGAAAAAGTCAGCCATTTGCCCATTGTCGCCGACCCCAGTCATGCCACAGGTAAATGGTATCTAGTAACCCCGCTAGCATTAGCAGCGGTAGCGGCTGGGGCAGACGGACTGCTCATAGAGGTCCATCCCAATCCTGACCTGGCCCTTGCAGATGGCCCCCAATCGCTCACCTTTGATAACTTTCGCCTCTTGATGTCTCAAATACTACCCATAGCCAAAGCCAGGAATAGAAAGTTAGCTGCTCCAAACGCAATGATCAAACCCTGAGACCATGGAAATTGAGCAAGAACTAGCTAATATAAGTCCCCAAGGGGAAACACTCCTTACCATAGGCGTGTTCGATGGTGTCCATGCCGGACACCGCTATCTACTGGAAACATTACAGCAGCAAGCAGCGGAGAAAAACTTGCTTAGCGGAGTAGTTACCTTTAATCCCCATCCCCAATCGGTATTACATCCGCATAATCAACTACTCTGGCTAAGCGACCCGGAGAACAGAGTTAAATCCCTTCAAAAGCTAGGCATAAACTTGGTCGCAGTGCTCACTTTCACTCCCGAGGTAGCCCAGCTAAGTGCCCAGGAGTTTATGTCCCTAGTGAAGAAACATCTCAGAATGCGCAGCATTATGGTGGGGCCCGACTTCACTTTAGGACGAGGCCAGGAGGGCAATATTCATCTACTTCGCGCACTGGGACACGAAATGAAGTTCAGCGTGGAAGTTGTTCCTCCCTATACAATCAATGGCGAAGTAGTGAGTAGCACTCTTATACGCCAAGCATTAACTCAGGGTGATATGGAAAAGGTAAGAAGGTTAATGGGACACTATTTCCAGATTGGAGGCAAAGTTATCGCTTCAGACAGACGCGGACGAACTTTGGGATTTCCCACCGCTAATTTGGATATAAAGCCACAACAAGCATTACCAGGCAACGGAATCTATGCTACTATCACCCAGGTAGATGACAATCAATTCCCTTCGGCAACTAATATTGGCACACGCCCTACCTTTGGAGAGGGAGAAAGGAATGTGGAAACCCACTTGTTATACTACAAAGGGGATTTATATGGTAAAGAGATTAGAGTAGAATTTATGCAAAAATTAAGGGACGAGCAACGCTTTCCTTCTTCTGAAGAGCTTAAAGCACAAATCCGAAAAGATATTCGAGAGGTAGAGGCAATTTTAGACTTCGGCGTGAACTCAGCCGAACGCTAAAGATTTGAAATGACCGATCCAAGGTTTACTTCAATATTAAAACGAGGTGTAGCTGAAATCATCGTTGAGTCAGAGTTAAGAAAGCTGTTGAACTCAGGAAGGATTTTAAACCTAAAGCAAGGCTTTGACCCCAGCACTCCGGACATCCATCTGGGACATGTGGTAGGCTTAAGGAAATTGCGTCAATTTCAGGAACTAGGACATAAAGTGACTCTCGTAGTCGGCGATTGGACAGCCAGGATTGGCGACCCCAGCGGTCAGTTAGCTACCCGCCCTATGCTCTCACTCAGCCAAATAGAGAACAATGCTCAAACTTACATGGAACAATTCTTCAAAGTGGTAGATAAGGATAAAACAGAGCTCAGATGGCAAAGCGAATGGTTCTCCCCGTTCACTTTAGACGAAGTGATTAAGCTTACCAGCAAATTTACCGTCGCCCAACTTCTGGCTAGAGAAGATTTTAGCAAGCGGTATGAGTCTGGCAACCCCATATCCCTCACTGAAATGCTTTACCCCTTGCTTCAAGGCTATGATTCAGTAGCTATCAAAGCCGATGTTGAATTCGGTGGCATTGACCAGAAATTCAATTGCCTTGTGGGCAGAGAGCTACAGCAAAACATAGGACAGCCTCCCCAGCAAGTTTTCCTTGTTCCTCTCCTTGTTGGTACCGATGGTCATCAGAAGATGAGCAAAAGCTTGAAAAACCACATAGGCATTGCTGAGCCTCCTCGGGAAATATATGGCAAGGTGATGTCCATCCCCGACTCTCTTGTTGTGGATTATTTTGAGCTAGTAACCGACGTTCCTGAGGAAGAAATCGCTGAGTTCAAGGAGCAACTGAAAACTCGCTCGGTAAACCCCATGAAGATTAAAAAACGATTGGCTCATGAAATTGTCAGGCAGTTTCACGGAAAACAGGCAACGGATGAGGCACAAGAACATTTTATACGGGTATTCCAGAAGAGGGAGACGCCTAAGGAAATACACACAGTCGAATTACATGACACTATTGCCATCAGGGATAAGCTCGAAATTGAGGTTCAGAGAGACATTACAAGCTTACTAGTCGAGGCTGGTTTAGCAAAGAGCCGATCAGAGGCAAACCGCCTGCTAGGTCAAGGTGCTATCGAGGTCGACGGAGAGAAAGTCAGCACCAATCTAGTGAGTTTGAAGGACGGAAGCATTATCAAAGTAGGCAAACGGCGTTTTTTGAGAATGGTCGATAGCATGAAAAGGAAGTGGGAAACCGCTAATTCATAAAAAGGAGTTGATAAAAATGCAGCTACGTATTCCCGGACCAACGCCTTGCCCCCCACAAGCTCTTCAAGCCATGGCACGGCAGATGATAAACCATCGGGGAGGAGAATTTGGTAAGATTCTCAATTCAGCAACCGCGAAACTAAAGCAGGTATTTCAGACTAAAGGGGATGTTTTCATACTTACCGCTTCAGGCACCGGTGGTATGGAAGCAGCTATTGTCAATACCCTGTCGCCGGGGGACAAGGTTTTATCTATTTCCAACGGATCCTTCGGTGAGCGCTTTGCCGATATCGCTGAAGGATTTAGAGCCGAGGTAATCCGCCTTAATTTCGAATGGGGAAAACCAGTTGACCTTGATGCGATAGCCGAGACATTAAGAGCAGATGGTGACATTAAGGCGGTACTGGCAACTCACAATGAAACTTCCACAGGGATGACCAACAACCTTGGTGAGATAAGCACTGTGGTCAAGAAATTCGATAAACTTCTTCTAGTTGACGCTATCTCAAGCCTAGGCTGTATCAATTTACCCGTCGATGATTGGCATTGTGATATAGTAATTACTGGTTCCCAAAAAGGATGGATGGTGCCTCCCGGACTAGCCATGGTTAGCATAAGTGAAAAAGCCTGGCAGGCTCATACTCAAGCGAAAATGCCGCGTTATTATTGGGATTTCAGCAAAGCCAAAGATTATTTCCAGAAAGGGCAAACCCCCTGGACGCCAGCCATCTCTATTTTCTATGCTCTTGATACCACTCTGGATTTAATGTTAAGTGAGGGACTGGATAATATATTCAGACGACACGCCCGAGTAGCCCAGAAAGCCAGAGACGGAATAAAGTCACTGGGATTATCCCTCTTCCCTGACGAGAAATATGCTTCTAACACAGTTACAGCCGTAAATGCTGATGACAGAATTGATGTTCCCAAATTGATTCGAGTGCTCCGCGAAGATTACGATGTAGTCCTTGCCGGCGGACAACAGAAACTATCAGGCAAAATATTTCGCATTGGCCATCTCGGCTCCGTGCAGAATGATGATATCAAGTCGATACTGGAGGCGTTGAACAAAGCTCTACCCCGAGCGAAGAAAGGCTAACTAAAAGATGAAAATTCTGGTCGCTGACTCAATTGCTGAAGAAGGGATACAAGTTCTGCGCGGCTACGCTCAAGTCGATATCAAGACAAAGCTAGAGCTTGAACAGCTTAAGGCAATAATCAGCGATTACGATGCTTTGATTGTGCGCAGTCAAACCCACGTAGGTGCAGAGATTATCGAATCAGGGAAGAAACTCAAGGTGATCGGCAGAGCTGGAGTGGGCATTGATAATATCGATGTCGATGCTGCTACCAGGAAGGGCATTGTGGTGGTTAACGCCCCTACAGGCAATACTGTGGCTGCTGCAGAACATACCATCGCCCTCATGCTGGCCCTAGCACGCAATGTGCCACAAGCAAATAGCCGTCTCAAATCAGGTAAATGGCAAAGAGAGGAATTTGTCGGTGCGGAGCTCAGAAACAAGACACTGGGCATAATCGGTCTAGGTAATATTGGCTCTGAAGTGGCCAAGCGGGCCCAGGCCTTTGAGATGCGCGTGGTCGCCCACGACCCCTTCGTCTCTAAAGACTATGCCCGCAATCTTAAAGTAGACATGGTGTCCCTGGACCACCTTCTTCGAGAGGCTGATTTTATCACTCTCCATGTGCCTCTGACAGCAGCTACCAAGAAATTAATTGGAAACAAGGAGTTGGCAAAGATAAAGCCCACAGCTCGGATCATCAATTGTGCTAGGGGCGGATTGATTGACGAGGAATTAATAGTCAAAGCAATTGAGACTGGAAAAATAGCCGGCGCTGCCTTTGACGTTTTTAACCATGAGCCAATAACAGATAGTCCATTATTCAAAGAGGACAAAATAATCGTCACCCCCCATCTGGGCGCCTCTACAATTGAAGCGCAGACTGGCATCGCCAAAGACATCGCTGAAGAGGTCCTCGCCGTGCTTCAAGGACGATTTAGTAAATACGCCGTTAACGCTCCACACATAGCTGCCGAATTAGCACCATTTATGAGAGTGGCCGCAACTATCGGCAACCTTGCCAGTCAACTAATGGAGGGGCAGATAAACTCAACACACATCAGATATAGCGGCGGAGTAAGCAACTACGACTGCAACCCTATTAAAACGGCGCTCATCAGCGGGCTATTGCAACAAGCAAGCGAAGAAAGAATAAACCCGGTCAACGTTGGTTTTATCGCTGCTCAGCGTGGCTTGAAGATCGGCGAAGAAAAAGAGGCGACCTGTCAGAATTACTCCAACTTGCTCACCCTGGAGGTCAATACCAATGGGGGAACCACTGCCATATCGGGCACAGTCAGAGATGGTGAGACTCATATTGTACAAGTCAATGATTTCTGGATGGATATTGTGCCCACCGGGGGATATTTCCTTTTCTGCTATCATCTCGACCGGCCCGGGCTTGTCGGCACCATCGGTAACATAACCGGTAAGGCTGATATTAATATCAGTTCCATGCACTTATCTAGGCTCCAGCCCCGGGGAAAAGCCCTCATGATTTTAGCTCTCGATCAGCCCCTGGGTGAAGAGCAGCTCCAGGAGATACTTACCCTTCCCGGTATTTACAGTGCTAAAGCAGTAAAGCTCTGACGGAATCAGAGTCCCCTTTATAAAACCTGGTCAGTCCAAAGGATTCATGATTAAACCAGCGGGGAGCTTGGGGTAAAAATAGGTTGATTTGCTTGGCATCCTGTCTTGAGAATCGGCAACAGCCTTGACCATCTGCGGCTGCGGAGGATTTAACAGGAAAGCTAATTGATATTTCCCTTCCTTTATCTGCTGGTAGGCTTCTTTCAAATCCACGGTACAAGCGACGTCTAGAACCTTCGTTCCGCTCAGGACCTTATTCAAAATAATATGATTTAGAATGCTAACGTTAAACTCCCGATAAGCTTGGGACCTGTTACCAGGCATCACGGCCTCAAGGGAAATATCTGGACGTCGCCTTAAAAGCAATAATGCTCCAGCGTGCAGGCCTAGGACTCCTAAGACTATGTCCTGAACTCCATGAGATTGCTTCGCTTCGCTCGCAATGAGAGAAAGGGTAAAAGGTTCGCAATGACAGCAGACAAGGGAATCCTCGCTCAAAGAAACAAATTCTAGAGTAAAGTAATTTTCGAACTGTTTTTCTAGGCCAGCCAGAGTAGAAGGCGCTATACCACGCACCAGTCTGTGTAGAGGTAGTACAACCAGCCCCGGGTCAGAAAAGTCGACTAACTCCATCATTACATAATTAAAGGCTCCTGTGCCAGTTATAGATTGCTTCGCTTCTTCACCCTCACCCTGACCCTCTCCCGTCAAGGGAGAGGAAATTTGTCCATGGTTGATTCGGGCTCTTTCTTGTTGGTAAGCCAGTGCTGTTTCGTAACGGTGGTGACCATCGGCAATGTAAAGGGGCTGAGAGGATAGAAACTGGCTTAGCTCACGCTTGATTTCTGGGTCAGATATCGCCCATAGAGTATGAGCTTCGCTACAGGCAAGGAGATTGCTTCGCTTCGCTCGCAATGACATTAGTGGTTTCTCTTGTGCTACGAGGGATAGTATAGAGGCAATTTCTCGCTCGGAATCATTGTAAAGAGAAAGCAACGGGCTAAAGTTGGCTCGGCAAGCTCGCAGCAACTGCAAACGGTCGCCTTTAGCTTTAGGAAAGGTTTCTTCGTGAGGATATATGCCGTTGCCCCAGGGTCCGAGCTTGACGTGAGCTATTAGCCCATGCCTTACTTTATCTGCGCCCGAATAATCAAAACGATGGGCATGCAAATAGAAGCTGGATTCGCTGTCAAGCTGAAGAACTCCGTGCTTCAGCCATTGCTGAAATGTAATAGCCGCTCTTTGATAGCTATCACTTGCCGGCTCGGGGAATTCCAGGCGGATAGCGTTATATTTACTTTTTTCGTAGTAAAGTTTTTGCTGCACGGGACTGATAACATCGTAGGGAGGACAAAGCACCCGAGCTAAATCTCCAACTGTTCTTTGGTTATAGCGTATACCTCGAAACGGAGAGACTTCCATCTACTTAAAGCTCTAATTTCTAAATCCTAAACAAATTAAAAAATCCAGATTCGAATACTAAAACCCATTCCATTTTGAATTTTTGCCATTAGTTGAGAGGAATTAAATTTCCCCTTTCTTATTCAGTATTTACGATTTCGTGCTTAGGATTTGTCTTGCAAGACTATCCCGCCAGGCTCTTGCCACCTTGGCCAAAGGTAGATCAATGTAGCCTTCCACTACCAAGCGCTTTCCGCCAACTCTCCCCAGCAAAGTCAATGGCACCTGCCATTTTCTAGCTATCTTACTCAATTTAACTACTGAATCGCTTGATATTGACACTACTATTCGTGATTGATACTCCCCAAAGAAAGCAGAATCCAATCTCCCCTTCACCTTCCAATCTTCACCTTTAAAACCAATATCACCCGTGATGCAACTTTCAGCAATGGCTACCAGTAAACCGCCTTCGGAACAATCATGGGCCGACTTAATAAACTCCCGCTTTATAGCCTCCAGACAACAGCGCTGCACCCTTTTCTCCATATCCAAATCAAGGCCGGGTTTCCCTCTCACCAAGCCATGTACCAACTCCAGGTATTCGCTAGCACCAAGGCCATTATAGCTTGACAATTGAGAGTTACTAGTTAAGGGATAAGACTCGCCCAGCAGAAATGCCAGGTCACCTTCCTTTTTAAAAGACATAGTGCAATGTCTGTTTATATCCTCTACAATCCCCAGCATACCTACCACTGGAGTGGGATAGATAGCTTCGCCTGTGCTCTCATTATAAAGACTAACATTACCACTTATCACGGGAATCCTCAGCTCCCGACAAGCCCGCGCCATACCCTTTATGCACTCTTTCAACTGGTAATAAACATCAGCTTTCTCTGGATTACCAAAGTTAAGGCAATCAGTAAGAGCTACAGGTTTAGCCCCACTACAGACTAAATTACGAGCAGCTTCAGCCACAGCAATCACCCCACCCAAGAAGGGATCAGCATAGCAGTACCGCCCATTACCATCTACAGTTAAAGAAATACCCTTCTTGGTCTCTTTGATACGTAAAACACCCGCATCGCTGCCAGGAGGAACCACAACCTCGATTCTATCGGAAGTCATCGCTTGATCCCTGATTAAATCAGGAACAAATTGGCGATAGATACACTCCTTACTGGCAATGTTAGGAGAAGCCAGTAAACGAAGTAAAGCAGAATTGCATTGCCCGGGCTTAAGATCAAGGACGGCATTCACATCGAATGATTGAAGCTCATCAAGCCATGGTGGCTTCTTACTCCGCTGGCGATAGAGGGGTGGGGAGACCAACAAATTCACGGGAATCTCAGCGACAACTTTTCCTCCTTCCTTAACCACGGCTACGCCAGTATTGGTAACCCGACCAATGATATCGGAGTGAATTTCCCAGCGAGCGAGCAGGGCTTTCACCTTTCCCTCACACCCCCTCTTCACAATCACCAACATTCTCTCCTGCGATTCCGAGAGCATTACTTCATAAGGGGTCATATTCTCTTCGCACCGACGCACTTTAAGTACGTCTATTTCTATTCCTCCCCCACCTCTAGCCGCACACTCTACTGTAGAGCTTGTTAACCCAGCAGCCCCCAAGTCCTGCATGCCTACAATCCAATCAGTCTGCGCTAATTCAAGGCACGCTTCAATAAGCAGTTTCTCCAGAGAAGGATTACCTGCCGGAATTACTGATTTCGTCTCTGGCTCATCCTCAAAAGTACGCGATGCTAGACCGGAAGCGCCATGAATTCCGTCACGACCGGTGTCAGCTCCCACTACCATTAACAAGTTACCTTCACCACTGGCCCTGGCTTTGACAAGCTTACCCTTTTCGCAAATGCCCAAACATAAGCCATTAACTAACGGATTACCAGTATATCTTTCAGCAAAAAATACTTCGCCACCCACACCGGGTATTTCTAGGCAATTTCCATAGTCGGCAAGGCCATTGAGAACTCCATTGAACAAGTAGCGATTATTGGATTCAGTTAAAGGACCAAAGCGAAGCGAGTTGAGCAAAGCTATGGGGCGAGCGCCCATGGTAAAGATATCCCTTATAACGCCGCCTGCTGCTGTGGCTGCACCCTGATATGGGTCAATCGCCGAAGGGTGATTGTGGGATTCTATTTTCATTGCCACCGCTTGTCCATCACCAATATCTACCACCCCGGCGTTTTCCTCTCCCGGACTCACTAAGACATTTTTGCTTCGGGAGGGCAGAAGCTTGAGTAAGGCCTTGGAGTGCTTGTAGCCGCAATGCTCGCTCCATAACGAGCCGAACATTCCCAGCTCTACCTCATTAGGCTCCCGCCCTAGCCGCTGTACGATAAGCTCATATTCCTTTTCACTTAAAGCAACTTTATCCAGAACTTCCTTAGAGATATTCATTAACGCCTCCTTTCACCAAGATGTCAGCCCGTGGAATAAAGCGTGAAAAGACCCGATTTATCCGTGTAACAATCTTGATCGCTCCAGATGCCGAGAAAAAATAACGATTCCAAATTTCGACTGCAAAGAACAATGGCGGTACTCTTTTACCGCCCTTGTGTTATAACTCAAAAGCTGCCACCGCTTTCCAAACCTAGTTAGCAGCAAGCAATTCTGAAACTATCTCGCTGACTGCTCTCCCATCAGCTTTGCCTTTGAGTTGAGGCATAAGCTGAGACATGACTCTGCCTCTGTCGCTCGGCCCCTTAGCTCCGACCGCATCAATCAGTTGCCGTGCCACTGCCATGATTTCTTCTCGGCTCATTTGCTCAGGAAGATAGCTCATAAGAACAGCTAATTCTGCTTCTTCCTGTGCCACCAGATCGCTCCGATTCCCCCGCTTAAATGCTTCGATACTCTCTCGACGACGTTTTACTTCCTTGGCAACAACATCAAGCACTTTGTTATCATCGGCGGGTTTTTGCTGCGCAATTTCAGTATTTTTTATTTCAGATAACAATAACCTTAATGTAGCAACCTCTGTTCTCCGCTGCCGCTTAAGCGCCTCTTTGAGAGTTTCCTGGATGCTATTCTTCAGCGTCATTTCTTGGCTACCAGCACCCCATGAAAAACCCCCTTCGCTCCTTATTCATTGGGACCCCAGAAATGCCACCGAGTAAATCTGGTGTCCTTATAAAAAATGAAGTTTTCAGGGGTAATTATCTAGAACTTTTCCGCCTTTTCGCCGCCGCTCTCTTCCTCCTCTCTTCACTGGGTTTTTCGTAGTATTTGCGGCGGCGGAATTCAGCTAAAATGCGATCTTGCTGCACCTGCCTGTTAAATCTATGCAACAGCGCCTCGAAACTTTCGCCTGAATTAAGCTTTACACCAGCCATATCAAGACAGTGTATTTTACCCTACTCATTTAAGTGTGTCAATTATGGGAAGACTCTAGGTTGATTCACATGGATAGGTGGGAAAAGTTATTGGAGAGGAAACAGCAATAGTGGTAGAGTTAAGTTATTGTAATTGACAAATAACACTAAAATGTGATAAAAATACGAGATCTTGGGTGAAGGAACATGGCATTAAAGAAAAAACTGCCCAAGCTTGATTCTATAAATAGGTCCCTTGCAAAGAAAGGGTTCTCCCTTTTTGTGAGAGTAGTAGATAAATATGCTCCAGATAGACTGCTTCTCTTTGCCCTCAATTTTTTGGACAAACATTTCCCCAATAGACTGATTTCTCTCGCAATTATCTGGGTTGAGAAATTAACTCCTCGTAGGCTGCGCTCCACTGCCATTGCTGCCGCTGACGATTATGTCCCTGACGAGGTAGCCAACTCGAGAAAGATCTGCACTGTCCTTGCTGCAGTAGGGAAATATATTCCGGATGAGATAATTCCCTCAGAGTCCGCAGAAAGGTGGGAGAACCTTAGAACAAAGTTTCATATTCCGAAATTAATATCGAACAGGCAAAAGTGAGCCTGCGGAGTTGATACAGCTATTTTCGCCGTAGCTCCTCATGATATTGGTGAGGAAGAGGTTGGGTATTATATGCAGTATAAAAAAGTCTGTGTTGAGTCTTTTGGCTACGAACTTCCTGAGAACATCGTGACTTCTTTGAGCCTGGAAGAAAGACTAGCCCCCATATATGACAAATTCAATCTTTCCTACGGGCGCATGGAAATGCTAACTGGAATTCGCGAACGACGATTCTGGGATGATGATATAACGCCGAGTCAAGCCAGCATAAGAGCAGCAGAAAAAGCCATTAGCAAGTCGGGGGTTAAAAAAGAGGATATCGGATGCCTGCTCCATACCTCAGTATCCCGTGATTTCCTGGAGCCAGCGACAGCTACCGTGGTCCATGACTCTTTAAGCCTTCCTCACACAGCTACCATTTTCGACATCTCCAATGCCTGTCTGGGTTTCATCAACGGCATGGTAACCCTGGCAAACATGATTGAGCTGGGTCAAGTGAAAGCAGGGATTGTGGTTGGCTGTGAGAGCAGCAAACGACTTGTTGACACAACAATCAACAAACTCTTGAAAGCCCCGGACGTCACTAAAGATAAACTCAAACTTGTCTTTGCCACCCTAACCTTGGGGTCAGGAGCAGTGGCAGCGGTGTTAACCCACTACTCTCTATCACAAGACGGTCATAAGCTTCTTGGCGGGGTAACACGCGCTGCTTCACAACATAATGGTCTTTGTCGTATAGAAGCCGATGCTTCTTTCCTTGATCTGGATGAGCTCCCAGATATGCACACAGATTACGAAGAAATCCTGAAAAATGGGCTGAGCTTGGCACCTGTTACCTGGGAAGCCACAAAACAAGAGCTTGGGTGGCATGACTCCGACGTAGATAGGTTTTTCACTCATCAAGTTAGCACCGTGCATAGCAAACTATTGTTCAAGACCCTGGGACTGGACGCTGCAAAAGACTTTTCGACTGTGGAATATCTGGGGAACATCGGATCGGTTTCCCTTCCCCTTACCATGGCTATCGGAATTGACCAAGGTCTTCTAAACTCTGGTGATAAGGTTGCCATGCTGGGAATTGGCAGCGGCATAGTCTGTCTCATGCAAGGTCTGGAATGGTAGAGAAAGTGGCCCTGACGAGATGAGTTTAAAATGCTCCCTGAGACAGCAATGCGCTTAGATTTCTTAAAGCCGCTCCAATATCCGCATTTATGATGGAAGTTTTGCTCTATGGTGGCAAAGAAGAAGCCTGACGAAGCACGAATCGTAATTACGGGGGTGGGCCTGACGGCGCCAAACGGAAATAATCTGGCAGAATTTCGAACAAGTTTACTTATCGGCAAATCCGGGATACAGAAATTCAGCGTCCGCTATATGGGTGAAGTATTGGCTGGTATATGCCACTTCGACCCATTAAAGTATCAAAAAAAGAAGGAACTGCGTCGCGGAACGAGGGCGGGATCTATTGCTATCTACTGCGCCCAAGAGGCAATCGCTGATGCCAAATTAGACCTTGCTCGCCTCGATAAATCGAGGATTGGTGTCTACCTTGGAATTACCGAGCATGGCACCGTAGAAACCGAAAATGAAATCTACGAAATTAAGCAATTTGACTACGATGTGAAATACTGGTCGCACCATCATAATCCAAGAGTAGTAGCTAATAACCCTGCCGGCGAAGTCACCCTGAATCTGGGGATCACCGGACCCCACTACACATTGGGGGCTGCTTGTGCAGGCGGTAACATTGGACTCATACAGGGCTTACAAATGCTGCTGCTCAATGAAGTCGATTTAGCTTTAGGTGGAGGGGTTTCGGAGAGTATTGGTTCCTTTGGTATTTTCGCTGGCTTTAAAAGTGAAGGGGCTTTGGCTTCCTATCCAGACCCCGAGAAGGCATGCCGCCCCTTTGATAAGGATAGGAATGGCGTGGTTGTTTCCGAAGGCGGCTGTATTTTTGTTCTCGAAAGGCTAAGTGATGCTCTCAAAAAAGGAGCTAACATCTACGGCGAAATCGTGGGCTATGCTACCAACTCAGATGCCACTGATTTCATTTTTCCCAACGAAGATAGACAAGTTGAGTGCATGAAACTTGCTCTTAACAAGGCCGATATATCCCCACAAGATGTCGATATCATTAATACCCACGGGACGGGCACCATGGAAGGAGACCCTGTGGAGTGTCAGGCAATCAGAGAAGTCTTCGGTGAGCATCCCCACGCCTATATAAACAATACCAAGAGTTTCATCGGTCATGCTATGGGAGCTGCCGGTGCTTTAGAATTAGCGGGTAATTTACCCTCTTTTGAAGACTATCTCGTCCATCCTACGATCAATCTGGACCACTTGGACCCTAAGTGTCCTCTTACCAACTTGGTTATCAATGAACCAAGAAGAATTGACAAGGTTGACTATATATTGAATAATTCTTTCGGAATGTTAGGCATCAATTCGGTTGTTATCGTAAAAAAATTTGAGAAATAAAGCTGAAAGCATTCTCAGAATAAACAAACGGGGGGTATATGACCAAGGAGCAAATTAAAGACAAGATACTGGAAATCATAGCCCAAATCATGCCAGACGAAGACCTGAGTAATCTCAAGGGTGATATCCCGATACGAGAACAAGTGGAACTAGACTCAATGGATTTCCTGGATATCATTATGGAGCTGCGAAAGCGCTACGGTATCGAAGTCCCCGAGGATGACTATGTACATCTAGCCACGTTAGACGGCTCTGTAGTCTACCTAGAGCCACGGATGAAAAACATTTAATCAATAGTTTTGGCAGGCCAGGGACATAAGTTTTTGCTCTACCTTGCCTAAAATTTGATAGTTTAGTTAGCCTTTAATCTCAAAAAATCGCCTGACCATGGATTACGACGTTCTAATTATCGGTGCGGGGATGTCTGGTCTTGCCGCCGGCATCAGATCGGCTTACTATGGGAAAAAGGTCTGCATCGTGGAAAAACATCACCGCGTGGGGGGACTGAACTCTTTTTACAACCGTGGGGAACGTAAATTCGATGTCGGCCTCCATGCCATGACCAATTATGTTCCCAAAGGTGTTAAATTAGCACCATTGCCCAAGCTGCTCCGACAGCTCAAACTAAAAGCAGAAGATTTCGCTCTATATCCCCAACGGATGTCAGTAATTAAATTTCCCGATAAAACCCTCAGATTTAATAACGACTTCGGCTTTTTCGTCCAAGAGGTCGTCGATAATTTTCCCAGGCAAGCCGACAACTTCCAAAAACTGCTTAAGTCCATTTTCGAATATGATGAGCTGAATTTGCACGCCAAACCGATTTCGGCTCGTGCAGTTTTCAGTTCCTTTCTTTCCGACCCACTTCTCTGTGATATGATTTTTTGCCCGCTCATGTTTTACGGAAACGCTCAAGAGCATGATATGGAGTTCGGGCAATTTGTTATCATGTTCAAGAGCATCTTTTACGAAGGATTTGCACGACCTCAAGCCGGGGTACGCCAGGTACTCGATGTACTGGTAAAAAAATACAAATCTTGTGGCGGTGAATTAAAGATGAGGTGCGCAGTAACAAGTCTTAAATGCAGCAATGGCAGGGTTGAATCAATTCTCCTCGAAAATGGTGGAGTCCTGACAGCCGATACGATACTATCATCCATTGGCTATGTTGAAACGATGAAACTGTTGACCGACCCTGATTCTTCAGCTTTCAATTGCCATGCGGGTCAACTTTCATTCGTAGAGTTTATACTGGTTTTAAACAAAGAACCCGCCGAAATGGGCTACAACACAACAATCACCTTTTACAATAATTCAGGTAGATTTAATTATCGTAAACCTGATGAGCTGGTTGATGTTTCCTGTGGCGTTATTTGTTGCCCTAATAACTTTCAATTCGAAAATCCCTTGCCAGAGGGCATAATAAGGATAACAAATCTGGCTAACTTCGACCTCTGGAATAGATTGGGTGAAGAAGAATACAGAGCCCAGAAAGCCGCCTGGCTGGAAACCATGCTGCAAGAGGTGGTGAAATTTGTGCCTGATTTCCGCGATTCAATTGTTTTTACTGATATTTTTACTCCCAAAACAATCCACAAATTCACCGGCCATATAAATGGCGCAGTCTACGGGACACCAAATAAAATCAAAACAGGAAGGACTCATTTAGATAACCTGTTTATCTGCGGCACAGACCAGGGGTTTCTGGGAATCGTGGGAGCAATGCTTAGTGGTATATCTATGGCAAATTTTCACGTTCTACAGAAGGGGTAAGAAAAGGGGTATCTATGAGCCACGACTGGTCGAATGATATAAAGCCAGAATATGATGCCGTCGTCATTGGCAGTGGACTGGCGGGATTAACATGTGCCAATATGCTAGCCAGAGGAGGACATTCAGTTTTACTTCTGGAGCAGCACTCAAATCTTGGTGGATTGGCTACCTGGTTCAAAAGAAAGGGGCATATCTTTGATGTCGCCTTACACGGATTTCCGGTTGGCATGATTAAAACCTGCCGCAAATACTGGACGCCTGAAATTGCTAACATGATTGTTCAGCTCAAAGGGATCAGATTTGACAACCCCCAGTTCTCCTTTACTACAACGTATGACAGGGAGGATTTTACACGCATCTTGGAGCAGCGATTCAAAATACCCCGAGAGAATATTGAAGGCTTTTTCGATACAGCGAGAAACATGAATTTCTATGATGACCAAGGCATGACCACGAGAGATCTTTTTGAAAAGTTCTTTCCTGGCCATGACGATGTTCACCGCATGTTAATGGAACCTATTACCTATGCCAACGGATCAACCCTGGACGATCCCGCAACAAGCTATGGAATCGTCTTTTCCAACTTCATGAGCAAAGGTGTTTATACTGTTCGGGGAGGAACCGACCACTTTATCGGAAAAATGCAGGCAGAACTTCTGAAAAACGGCGTTGATATTCGGACTAAGTGCCTGGTGGAAAAAATCATTACCAGGGATAGAAACGTTGGGGAGGTAATAGCAAACGGGAAGACAATCAAGAGTAAGGCTGTTGTCTCTAACGGTAACTTACTATCAACTATCCACAAACTGGTAGGAGATGGGAATTTTTCTGAAAGCTTCATCGCAGAGGCTAAGAAAGTGCGTCTCAATAGCAGCAGTTGCCAGGTCTATATAGGCATCAAAAAAGGCGAGAAGATTGACTACATCGGGGACTTGCTTTTCACCTCAGAGGCGGAGAAATTCAATTCCAAAGAGCTTTGCAGCAAAAATACTACCAGCCGGACGTTTTCCATCTATTATCCGCAAACACGGCCAGGCTCTGATATGTACTCGATCGTTGCCTCCTCCAATGCCAATTATGAAGACTGGGCAAACTTATCTGAAGAAGGATACCGCGCTTCCAAGGAAGAACTGATTCAACGAACGCTTGACTCCCTGGAGAAATACCTCCCTAAAATTCGAGACAAAATAGACCACGTGGAAGCCGCCACACCGAAGACATTTCAAAGGTATACGCTCCATTTAAATGGAGCCTCTTTCGGCACCAAATTTGAAGGACTGAAGGTCAGTATGGGACTGCCTAAAGAGATATCGGGACTTTTTCATACCGGCTCCGTCGGTATCATTATGTCCGGTTGGCTGGGTGCAGCAAATTACGGAGTAATTGTAGCTAATGATGTAGACAAGTTTCTCTCAGGAGGTGTAAACAATGTATGATTTCCAAGGACAGACTATCATTATCACTGGGGGAACCAGAGGAATAGGCAGAGGGATTGCCGAAAGTTTCTTGAAGGCAGGTGCTAAAGTTATTGCTACATATTTTACCAATAAAGCTGCGGCGGCACAATTCAGGCAGGATAACAGGCAGTTCGCCGAAAACATTGATATCCAGAAGCTTGATGTAGCCAACTATGAAGAGGTAGAAAAGTTTTTCAAATACATAGACACGAACTATGGAAGCTTTGAAGTTCTGGTGAACAACGCTGGTATCCGAAAGGACTCCATCCTGGCAATGATGAAGGAATCTGATTGGCATGATGTGATGAATGTCAATCTGGCTGGGACTTTCTTTATGTGCAAATTTGCTGTTAATATTTTGATGCGCAAACGATATGGACGAATTATCAACATAAGCTCTGTGATGGAAAGACATGCTTTTAGAGGTCAGGCAAACTATGCGGCGTCAAAGGCAGGGCTGAGTGCATTAACTAAATCGTTGTCCAAGGAGGTCGCCACCAGAGGCATCACGGTTAATTGTGTCTCACCGGGATTTGTCGCTACCGAGTTGATTCAAGACCTTCCAGAGAAATTGCTTGAAAACTACCTGGCTAAAATTCCCCTGAAAAGATTTGGAAGTGCCGAAGAGGTAGCCACTTGCGTTCTTTTCCTGGCTTCCAAAGAAGCGTCCTATGTTACCGGTTCTACTCTCGAAGTAAGTGGGGGGTTATGAAATGGAGGAGATTCTATATGCCATACCCCATCGTCCGCCATTTTTATTTGTCGATAGGATTATAGAATTAAGCGGAACAAAAATAAAAACAACGAAGGAGATAAAGCCTGACGAGCCAGTACTCAAAGGACATTATCCGGGACAACCGATCATGCCCGGGGCGCTTATCTGTGAATCCATCTTCCAAACAGGTGCAATCCTGCTCTCCAAAATGATGGGCGGCATCAGTGGAGGCGTTCCTGTTTTGACCCGAATCAATAACGCCAAGTTCAAAAATATCGTCAAGCCCGGCAACATCATGGATATTGAAGCAGAGCTAGTGGAAAAAGTCAGTAATGCCTATTTTATGAAGGGTAAAGCCTCAGTCGCCGGCAAGACCTCGGTCACGGTCGAATTTACTGTCACCTTGGCTAAAGAGACATCCTGAGAGGTATAATAAGGGGCATTGTATGAATTTCTTAGACATTGTTGGTAAGACCTTCCTTGTTTTCGGGGTAGCTAACAAGAAGAGCATTGCCTTCTCCGTCGGAGAGGTTCTTTCCCAGGCAAAAGCAACTGTAATCTATAGTGTTCGATCACCGACAAGAAGAGAGAGCATCGCCAAGACTCTTCCTGATGCTGATATCTACGTATGCGATGTGAAACAGGAACATGAAATTAAGAAACTTGCTGAAGACATTTCCAAAAAGTACCCCAAAATTCACGGTATCGTTCATTCCATAGCTTTCGCCAATTATGAAGAAGGACTCAAGCCGTTTCATGAAACAAAAAAGAAAGACTTCCTGCAGTCAGTTGATATCTCCTGCTATTCCTTAATCGCCATTGCTAATGCCTTCAAAGATCTACTGGATGAGAAAGCATCTGTAGTCACCATATCTATCTCTACCACAAAAATGGCAGCTGAACCCTATGGCTTTATGGCTCCAGTAAAAGCTGCATTGGACTCAACCCTGTGCTTTCTGGCTAAATCCTTCAGTTGTTTTTCCCAAATCCGGTTTAATTCTGTGAACGCCGGACTGTTAAAAACCTCGGCATCCGCAGGGATACCCGGATACTTAGATTATTACCTCTTTGCGGAACAACTAACCCTGCGTAAAAAAGCTCTGACCGCTAAAGAGGTAGCCAATACTGCGGCGTTTCTTCTAAGCGAGCGCTCCAGTGGCATTAACGCCCAGGGCATTATTGTGGATGCCGGAATGTCAATCAACTACTTTGATAAAGATATTATCAAGAAAGCACTAAAGGGTCCAATAAGCCAATGACTCTATTTCCTGTAGTCATGCCAGTTATCGAAGCTGGACATAAACCCTCAGGGAAAGAAAAGGTAGACCATTTAAGCCAAATTGCTCGAGAGGCGCTAAAAGTGAGTGCCGAAAAAAGCCGAGTGAGGCTGGGAGAACTACTCAAGGACGAAAGGGGTGCACCATTTCCATTTGCTGGCATTTATTGGTCTCTCTCCCATAAACCTAAGTACGTGGCAGCAGTGGTTAGCAAAGATAAGGTCGGGATCGATATTGAAGAAATAAAGCCCCGGCCTGAATCGCTCTTTGCCCGTGTGGCGAGTGATGAGGAATGGGAACTACAGGAAAGGTCTTGGGACACCCTTTATCGTTATTGGACGGCAAAGGAAGCTATTCTAAAGGTCATCGGAATTGGTATAGGCGGGTTAAAGATCTGTCGGATAACCTCAATCCCCGACAACAATCATATTACCTTGGACTATAAAGGGCAATTTTTTCTGGTAGAGCAATTACGGAACAACAATCACATTGTTTCCGTCCTCAAGGGCGATAACGAAATTAAATGGGTAGTACTCTATAAATCCTAATTTCCAAGCACCAAATCCCAAACAAACCCAAATTTCCAAATTTCAATACCAAAACTCTTTTTAGATTTTGGACATTATTGTTTTTATATTGTTTAGTATTTCATATTTAGTGCTTAGGATTTTCCTCAGAAGTGACTCCTGTCAAATTCCCTTGAGCGGTATCGTTCCCAGCCGGGAAAAATTTCCCGGTAAATCCCGAGCCTTATTCCGATTAACTTTATAGCTCGCAGAAGCAGCATTCTGAACATCCTGGGTTTATTGAGAAGTGCTTTCATCAAGAGGAGAAGAGTCTTGGTTAGTGCAGGCGGACATCCCTCTATGCTGACGACAAACAACTGACGGCCATCATCTAGCTCCCTGAGGTGTGAAGGAATCCTTTTCTTCACGTTCTTCTGCAGACTCTTGTTGTTTCTGATAGCACAGTCGCCATAAAGGACAACCTTTGTAGGGGAGGGCCTTGTACCCTCCCTCATCTCTCTTTCTGCCCTCAACCCTAGCCCATAATAAAACGCAACTCCGCCAAAATCCATTCCAGGATTATCTTTGCCCAGTATCGACAGCGCCAGGGCAAGCGTGGCACCACAAGCCGAACAAAGGGTTTGTCCTGGATGAGGAGCAGAAAGCCCTGCTATTTTTGTCGGAGCCAGTAATTCTTTATCCGGTTCAAATCGCCACTGAAGTTGCTCCTTTAAAGATTCTATATCTTCTCCTTCAATTTCAATTGCGCTGATATCAAAAGAACGGCCATGCCTTCGGGCAAATTCTTTTAGATAGTCAACTTGCGCAGGATCAACTCCCATGATTGTGGCTCCAACAACATCGCACTCGAATACATCAGGGCTGGCTATAATCAAATCTTTGCGATAGGCCGTACCGGCAAGAGTCTCCGGTCCCTTTTCCAACATATATATACCGTCAATTACGACCAGGTCGCTCTTGATAGCTTCATTCAAAAGACAAATCAGAGTATCCAGTCGCCTACTCACATGAAACCTTTTCTTTGAATCTTGGCTAAGGCAACCCTTCAGATTCTTGAAACCCAGAGAGACCTTCGTTTGAAAGTGAGTCTTAAGCACGGGAATGTTGATGAGAAAATCTGTCTCTAAGGCTGCTCTGCAGACTCTGATTTTCACCCCTCCCAAATCCAGCTCACGAAAAGGATCTTGGTTGAAATCAAGCAGTGTAACTCCGTATTTTTCCGCCACCTTCTCAATGCCTGTACCCTCAAAACCTCGTTTCGTATATGGCTCAAGTTCATTGAATATACCGATAATAGCACCTTCCCCTATAGAGATATCTTTGCAGCCGTACTCAAGCAATAATTGTACGACTCCGTCTATGACCCACGAGGTGGTGACCATTCCATAAGGAGGCATTAGTTTGTGTCGGAAGCAATTATTGGGTTTTATCAGGACTCTGTCGTTCCTACCCAGTTTTTCAAATCCCTGACACAGCTCGATAACTTTACGAAGCGAATTCAGGGAGGCGTCAAATTTTACCAGCGATACTGTCATGCGCTCTCCGCACCAACTTGGTAGTTTTCCATCTGCTCAACACTATAGAAAGATTCAAGATTTTTTGATCATTCACTAAGCCGAAAAGCCGGATAGCAGTCGGTGGTTAAAATGATAGCGTATGCTCCCACTCTTAAAAACCACCGAAGTACATTGACCACGAAGTTGAATAAGGACTTCGGGTAACGACCAGTGCACAAAATAGCAAACCAGGCAATTATCGCAACCACCAGAACGCCAATGTGTAGAAAGAAAAGAATCACCCAGTGGGGAATAGCCAGTATCCACTTTAGTAATGGCAGCCAGCGGTTGAGCTCCTCTTTGGCATTTGGGTACGGGATGTCAAGATGCACTGCCTGATCTTCATCAATTGAAGGGAATTCATCTGTCAGTAGGCACAGGTAGGCCCAAATGCGAGCAAAGAACTTGGTCATATTCAGATTCCAGCCGAACCACCACCTGGGATACTTCTGCCGGAAGAGGAGCATTAACGCTGTTGGTAGAGCAATAAATCCCAGGAAGAGATACCCCCACCTCCATTCAGCCGCTTCCCAGGCGAGCGTAATACAGGCAAACAAGACTAAGCTGATTTGGTTAGCCAATATCACCAAAAACCACACAACTGGAATTGCTATGAAGAGCCGGAAAAACGTGGTTAGCCTGTTTAGCTTTCTATCCGGGTAATCGATGGACAGGCTCATTGGGTAGGTAATCGAAGCTTTAATCACACAAACCTCAATCTCTGTAGACAGAGTGGGATAGGGAAGAGTCCTCCACTCCAGAATGCGAAACGGTCTTCATATATTCGTATTTTTGCATCCAAAGCCGACCAGATTCGCGATTCCAGGAATACGCGATATAGGACCCAATTAAGCTCTTTGTCTGGATAAAGGTAATGAAAGCTCTTTTTAATGATTTGGCCCGTGAATTGACGTCTCTATAAATTTGGGTAATACCTTCCATCAATTCATCAGGAGTCATTCGCCTAGGCTTGAATACAACCTCTGAGAAATCGTAATGTGTCCAATCATTAGGATAATCGTTATATAATAACCGCTCCTGATGTTTTAAGCTGTTGTACAATCTTGTTCCTGGAAGAGGTGTTATGACTGTAAACTGGGATGCATCAATATCTGCATCCAGGACAAATTCTGCCGTTCTCTGAAACACGTCTTTTGTATCCCCATCACTACCGAGAACGAATGCCCCGGCTATTGGTATGCCATAGTCATGTACTCTCTTGACCCCTTCTTCATATTTCCCCACTCCCACTTTCAGATTTCTAACCTTATGCATAGCTCGAAGAGCATCTTCACTTATGGACTCAAAACCGATGGCTAAACCCGAGCAACCAGATTTTCGGGCCCATTTTAATACCTCCGGGCTATATGCAATATCAATGTTTACTTGAGAAAACCATCTCTTATTCAATCCTCTATCTACCATCCCTCGAAATAATCTAATCGCCCTTTCTTTTGCCCCCTTTCCATAGCCTAAAATAGTATTATCCAAAAAAAAGATGTTTTCCTTATCCATGGCCTCTAACTCATCGAGCACCTCTTCTACAGGCCGGGCCCTATACTTTCGACCATTAAAGGCTGTTACAGAACAAAACTCACAATCATTGGGACATCCCCTCGCTGTTTCCACACCACCTAGATTGAACGCATAGTTATTGGAAAGAAGGTCCCGTCTGGGTCTGGCTAGATTATTCAGAGGAATGTGCACCCCTCTATAAAACTTTTTCAATTCATTCCTTTCGAAATCAGAAACTAGGCATTGCCAGACGGACTCAGATTCGCCTATCACAATAGAATCAGCAAATTGTATAGCTTCATCAGGCAACATAGAAGCATGAATACCACCCATCACCGTTTTAATGCCCTTTCGCCTGTATTGCTCAGATATTGCATACGCTCTGGGAGCAGTGGGGGTTAGGGTAGTAATACCCACCAGGTCGGCTTCTTCGAAGGTCAAAGACTCGATAGTCTCGTCAACGATTTCTATATCCCAACCAGGAGGAGTCAGGGCAGCTAAGTAGGCTAAATTTGTTGGCGGGTACTGCATAACACGGACGGCAGATTCATTCCAAAATTCCTGGTGCTCAACTTGCTGAACTGGATTGATTATCAATAATTTCTTAGCCATTACTTACCCCTCCTGCGTTGCGTGTGTTAGAAAGGATTCAAAGCGAGATTTTCCATGCTAACTACTCTGGTAATGCTACCCCCCCTTGGTATCATGTTTCCTCCGAACTGACCTGGTAGTTTTTAATCTCCTCAACATACAGGTCCAAAAACATTTGTATCTTTTCCCTCGAGAAAAGAGCAGGCCTATAAGCAACAGAGATAGATAGATTCTTGTTGTAGATACCCATGCACATACTGAATCCCATTGGAGTTACAACGCCCGTTGAACCAGTGACATTGACTATTCTGGAGTTACCTAGGCCAGTCACAGCGGGCTCTTCAGAACCTATTTTCGGCCAGACATGACCAAAATTGGTAACGAGGATGCTATCAACATAGGTCCGAGTAATCATCAAGAACCGGCACATTCCTCTCATAACCCAAAGAGGAAAGCGAGAGCAAAAGTAGAAGAAATAAACCAAGGAGAAAGCTCTTCTATTCATGGTCGCATACAAGGTATCCGCTCTTACCTTGCTCAATAACTTTGCTGGATCAACCCTGTCTTCAAGCATGGTGGATAAGGAAAGCCAGGATGCTTGATTGGAAACCACATTACGAAAACCCTTTGGGCTCACATTTACCGGAGCCATTATGCGTATCTTCTTACTGGTCTTTCCATGCATGCTATTCCATTTTTCCACCACTCTATAAAAAGCTGCCAAAATAACATCGTTTAGCTCAACCTTGGCTGCTCTTGCTTTGGACTGAATTTGCTCTAGTTCCGGTGCACTTATAGTTCTGGCATAATGTTCTATTTTTCTGGAGTGTCCTGAGTTGTCATGGAAAACCCTTGTTGGTGGAGGAAACGCATCTATAACAAACCTGTAGAAAAGATTGGAAATCATTTTCCTGTAGTAATGCTCTACCCTCGACCTCTGACTGTGGGCGTACGCGAGCAACTCGTCGGCTTTATTATACATCCGAGGATTTTCGAACGATGGAGAATTTTCAGTAAACTCGTTGTTATAACTTTCGATGATTGTTCTTATGAAAAGGAGGGCGCGGAGTCCATCTAGCGCTGAATGATGAAAAGTGAAAATCAAGGAAGATTCAACGTCATTTTTCTTTAAGAGAAGCACTTTAAATGGGAACACCTGCCTGATATCTATGCGTTGGCTTATAAACTCAGAAAGACATCTCTCATAGTTTACATCCTGGAGGGTAGTCAGGTCTTGGGCAGTGAGCACCCCCTCTCCGAGGTCTTCCCGCAGTTCGCGGAAAAGACGAAGATGTTTCCTGCGTAGAATAGTTCTCATTCTGGGATGGACTCTTTGAGCGTAAAAAATTGCCCGTCTCAATCTAACGTGGTCTACTTCTCCCTCAATGTCCAGGACCGCATAGGTAGTCATAGGTTCGTTTATACCATCAAGAGCCAGCATGCATTTATCAACGCAATTGAGCGGGATTGAACTAAGGGAACTATCTGTTTTTCTTCGCATAGCAGTTTGAAGCTAGACCAAGCAAATCAAGCTTTCGTAGTCGCCTGATTCATCAAGTACTTCTCTTTTTGTCATTGCGAGCCCAAAAATGGGCAACTACATTATTTACTCCGACCTCTTGACCTTTTCCTTTACTGCTTGAACAATCTCGATTGAGATTATCTGACCTTCCTGCTGTGCTAGCTACGCCAGGGCTACGGAGGCTTCACCGTCGATAATAAACCTCGTCTTGTCATTCTTTCCCGGTAGGAGCACCGATGTCAACGCTACTTTCAAACCTCATGCCTATCACATTCCTCCTCCATGTAGTATCATCCAATATATTATACATCATTATACAAGCCATAGTTAGCTACACGAACCATAATAATCCCCTCTCCCCTGGCGGGTGAAAAAGGGGGAAAGCAACACAACTTCAAGCAGGGAAAATAAAGCAACGGAGATGGGAGGGGAGATTGTTTATTGTTCCCCCGACATTAGCCATTACGTTGCTTAGTTGTACACTGAGATGTAATGCCAGTCCTTAAATTTAAGTATGTGTGAGCATCGCACAAAAAGTTATTAACAATGCCTTGGATGATGGTATTACATTACTTTGAGGTCAATACAAGGTTGGTAGTCAAGTGTGTGTATCGGGGAGTTACAGCAGTTCCCAAGATGCCCAGCCGACTATACATAGACATGTAACTTGGGCTTTCCCTTATCACGATACAATCTACCATCCCCTTCTAAATTCAAGGCTGTTCCAAGAAGTAGTTGCCAAATCTATTGGGCAACGGGGCTCCAATGAAATCGGAGTAACTACAAAAATGTGGAGAAGACGGCAACTGATTGATAAACCTTTAAGGTTACACTGATGTCTGCACTGGTTGGGGCGATGTTCGATGATAGAATCTTGACAACGGAGGAAGTGACACACTATGAGCTAAGATTTTGAAGAAACTAAACTGGCATCTATGAAAGTATAGCAGCAAAATTAGAATTAACAGAAAGGAGGTGTGTTAAGAATTGACTGGAGTAGCGTAATGCAATCTTTCCAGAATTTCTTCGGAACGCTCATAGGTTATTTACCCAATATCCTCGCCGCCCTCGTCCTACTGCTCTTAGCCTGGATTTTGGCAAAAGTGCTCAGGGCAGGCACCCGAAGACTCATGCGGGCCAGTGGCATCGATAAGAGATTGGGTAAGGGTAAAGATCCCCAAGATGAAAGTCAGTATCCAGTGGCTCAAGGTGCAGGCACAGTAGTTTTCTGGGTTGTATGGATATTATTTATACTGGCAATACTGCAAGTTCTAGGTATAGAAGGTCTTTTTGACTCAATTGTGGTCATATTCGAAAGAATCTTCGCCGCCATTTCGCACATTATCGGTGCCGCAATAATCCTTGTCATCTTTTATTTCGTTGGTCGTCTCTTAGTCAAGCTGGCTACCAAAGCTTTAACCAAAATTCGCTTTGATGAGTTGCCGGTCAAGTTAGGTTTAGCAAAAAAGTCTATTAAAGGCGCAGGATCTCCCTTAAATGTGGTTGGCTACATCATTATGGTATTCATGATGCTCTTCGGCATAATGATGGCAGCGGACTTGCTCGGTTTTACCGCTGTGAGAGAGCTAATCGCCGTTTTGACCCAATTTCTAGGTCTGGTTATTCTGGGTGTTGTTATTATCGACATCGGCATTCTTGTTGCCAATTTCGTAGCGAATATTTTACGAGCAGCCGGTAGGTCAGAATCTATGATTTCCCTTGTTAAGATCTCCATTATCGTCTTAAGTGTCGTGCTGGGAATACGCGCAATGGGTTTTGCCGATGATCTCATTTTGCTGGGCTTTGGGCGCAGCCGCATTAGCAGTTGCCATTGCCTTTGGACTGGGTGGTCGCGAGGTTGCCGGTGAGCTTCTGGTTCGCCGGACCAAAACCGGTTCCAGGCGCGGCAAGACCAAGGATAAGACCGATAAATAGCGAGCAACTGATAGAAGAGAAAGCATGCTAATTTACAGGATCGAGATACTGTAAGGTTACGAGGGGCCAGGTGCACCCCTCTCACTGCCTGGCCTCTTTCCCGATTTATCCCCGCCCAGAAGACGATGCTACCCCCACTAATCCCGTTGTCAGCAACGGTCAAATTCTGAATAATCATTCAACATGGAAAAACAACCGGGGAAATTCATGTGGCATAGGGACAAAAAACGATTTTCAGGCGAAGCGTCAACTGTAAACTATAGAGCTGTCTCTGAGTGAGTTAACCACTATAAATAACATATCTAACTCCTGTAGATTCAGGATGTCTTCCTGACAACCTTGATCTTTCAGGTTTACCTGAAATTGACTAACTTCAGTAATTCAGCGGTCATTTCAACTCGATATCCGTCACGTCCAAAGGCATAGCTAGTGTCACACTCAAGGCCACCTGGAGCAATAAGGCGGTCTAATAATTAACTTGAGAATTCATCTATGTGGTCGCCCTGAATATCCTTCAATTGCACAAATATAGTATAATACTTTGAAAATATTATGCCTCAAATAAGAGCAGGTATAATAAATGTTACCGGGTATATTGGTGCCGAACTGGCTCGCATACTCTGCCAGCATCCCCAGGTAGAGCTCGTCACCGTTACAGGAAGAAGCGCAGCCGGACAAAAATTAGGCGATGTTTTTCCTAGTTTTGCAGGAACTAAATATACAATAAAAGCCGAGCTTGATAGCGAAATCGACATCGCCTTCTCCGCAATGCCTCATAAAAGTAGCGCAGAGGTAATACCACCTTTGCTAAAACAAGGAATCAAGGTTATCGATGCCAGCGCCGATTTCAGGTTAAAGAACGCTGACGAATATCCTAAATGGTATGGATTTACACATCCATCGCCCGAGCTTTTGAGAGAGGCAGTTTTTGGCTTACCTGAGTTGCATAGAAGTGAAATTGCCTCAGCCTCCCTGATAGCAAACCCGGGTTGCTATAGCACTAGTGCTATCTTAGCACTGGCGCCCATAGTCAGAGAAGGGCTTATTGCCCCAGATATAGTGGTGGATAGCAAATCAGGCGTCTCGGGCGCTGGCAGAACCCTGGACCTGACCACTCATTATTCCGAGGTCAACGAGAACATCTGTGCTTACTCCCTTGAAGGACATCGCCATTTGCCCGAAATAGAACAGGAGTTAAAAACGCTTAATCCAACATTTTCTCCCTCGATAACCTTCGTGCCACATCTGGTACCAATGACCAGAGGCATATTGAGCACTTGTTATGCCAAATTAGCTGATGGCCGTCAGTTGTCGGCTATCAGCTTGAAACAGCTATACCGGGAATTCTATAAGCATGCCCCTTTCATTCGAATAGCAACCAAACCTCCACATACCAAACATGCCTGGGGGAACAATTTTTGCCTTATTTATCCCACTATCGATGCAAAGGCGGACAGACTTATAGTTATTAGCTGTCTCGACAACCTTGTCAAGGGAGGTGCAGGACAAGCGGTGCAAAATATGAATCTGCTGTTCGACCTGCCTGAGACCACAGGGCTGGAAGCTTTAGCTATTTACCCCTAAAAGACGCAGATTATTCCTCTGTAGCAGCATACCGGTTCATCCCTCCCTCTGAAAGTAGCTCTCGTGCCATGGTCTCTTCTTTCCCTACATGGATTCCATTCGCCTGACTCCCCAATATATGTTGGTGAATACGGTATGACTGATAAAATCCTGGACAAAGCCTTATGTCAAGTCCACGTTCTCACGAGCAGCATACCTGCTTACCTTGCGATGTCACCTGGAATCAGTTCCTTTCCCAGATCAGCCACAATACAATTATATTAGCATTCAGCAAAATATTCTGAGCTTTGTCAATCGGAAATCTGGCACTCTCCAATTACTTCCCCAACGTATACGATTCGGCAAGCTTGAAATAGCTCCGGGCAACAGATAGAATTCTTGCTTTTTCCACTTCGGGAATACAGGGGTCGTCGAGCTTAAAGCTTTCTACCTTGCCCCTGACATAAGCTCGGTAGCATTTGTAGAAATTGAGCAGCTCCAGAAGTTCTTCGTCATGAGATAGCTTCACGTAGGTATTGACAAGATAATGAGAAAGACCAGCCTGTTGATAACGGTCTAAATCCATAGCTAGAAAGGCGATCTCCGAGGCTACGTCGGAATATCGGAATCTGTCATTAAATTCAATGCAGTCATAAATACAGATATTGTCGGTGAAGCAAACGTGGGCAGCATGGAGGTCGCCATGGCAATCTCTTATTTTTCCTTCTCTTACTCGCTTATCAAACAGGTTTGTATTTCTGTCAATGAAGCGATTAGTGTAATTCTTAATATGTTGATATTTCTCGGCGGTGATGGAAATTCCAGTATATTTCTCGGTTTGAGCGAAGTTCTCATCACAATTGTAGCGAATAACACATGACCTGCCGAAGTCAGCAACCTCTCTATTTGTTTCCGCCCTTTGATGAAACTCTGCTAGCTTTTGCGCTACCTTTGCTATCATCTCCTTGGTTACCTGACCCTCGGGCAAAAGCACATCCATCATGCGCTCCTGGGGCAATTGCTTCATTTTGACAGCATATTCTATCGCTTCGCCTTGCCCTTCAACACGGAGCCCGCCTTTTTCTTCCACAATCGGCACCACAGCCAAGTAGGCATCAGGACAGAGACGTCTATTCAATTCCAGTTCTTGATGACAGAAGAAATGGCGTTTTTCCAAAGTAGTGTAATCCAGATATCCCAGATTGACCTCCTTTTTCACTTTATATGCAAATTCGCCAGCAAGAAAAATAAAGGACATCTGAGTCTGTACCAGCTCTATCTTCTGTGGTTTGTGAGGATAAGCTTGGGGGTTAATTAACACCTGGTTTATAGTCTTCCACGCCATTTCATATAGCAATCCTCTCCCTCGAAGACAATCCCGCCTAAATCGGGAAAGGGGAGGGGGCATTCTCTCCCTTCCCTCCTTCGACTCCGCTCAGGCCAAGTCTAGCACTCTCTAACCAAATGAGAGGGTGCTATAAGGCATTTTAGGTTTAGCTATGGGTCCAAAGGTTTAAATGCCAGGAAAGTTTTTGAATTGTTCGGTTCGCCACGATGTAAGAACTCTACCTGAAGAGGGGTACCAATTTTTATGGTCTCAGGTTTGCTCCCATTAACTCCCTCAATGCGAGCAACAATCCTCGCTCCTTCCTCCAACTCTACAACCCCCGAAACATAAGGATGTTTTCTGTCGTAACCCTCTTTTATCATAAATGGAAGACCTATAGCTATACATGTGAAGGCAACAAGCTTACCATTCCCCTTTGTCTCAATCCACTCCATTTCGTCAGCGTAGCATTTAATACAAATAGGGCGAGGAGGTACGAAAAGAGCACCACATTTCTGGCACCTCGAGCCCATCAGTTTTTCTTCATCAAGAAATTGCTCATACGAAACATCATTAAAGGGCCTCTCCTCCATTTGCTTTGTCTCCTTCTCTTATCTTCTTTCCAGAATAGTAAGCGTGCAAGTACCTCCTGTCCCCCCTAAGCTATGAGTTGCCCCGGTTCGCAAATCCTTAATAGGAACCTGCCTCTCCCCAGCTTCACCTCTCAACTGCTTCCAAATCTCAACCAGTTGCCCTGTACCTGTAGCCCCCACGGGATGTCCCTTACACTTAAGCCCCCCCGATGTATTGATTGGTTTGGGTCCATCTAATCTTGTCAGGCCTTCCTCAACCGCTTTATACCCTTCCCCCGGCTGGAAGAAACCCAGATCCTCGAGGTGAATAATCTCAGCTATGGAGAAACAATCATGCACCTCGGCGATTTGAATATCTTCCGGTTTGAGTCCAGATAGCTCGTAAGCTTCTTGTGCTGCGTACCTGGTAGCTTCAAAATAGGTCAGGTCTTCTTTGGCATGTAAGCCTTTCCCGCTCCCTTGCCCTATGCCAACAACATACAGGGGATTGTCGGTGAAGTTTTTGGCTATTTCCTCTCCTACTAATAACACACAGCTTGCCCCGTCGCTTATGGGACAACAATCATAGAGATACATTGGCCAGGCAACCACAGGATTAGCCTTGGGGTCATGGAGGAATTCCTTTTCATCCCTCCAAGTAGGTATAGTCTCTCCTTTATTTTTGGCCCGTTCAATCCTACGGTTCATGATATCGCGAATGGAGACGTTAAACTGCGCCTTAGGATTGAGACGAGCATTATTATGGCTTTTTATGGTGACATTCATCAGATGTTCTCGGTTAGCTCCATATTTGGCAAAATAAGCAGTGGCCGTAGCACCAAAAACACCGGGAAAGGTGAATCCCGCTTTCACTTCGTAAGGACTAGCTGCCATTGCCAGGCCCTGTGTAACTTCTTCTGTGCTACGTTTCGACATCTCCTCAACCCCACCAACTAAAATCACATCATAGAATCCTGAGGCTATAGCAAAAACCCCTTCTCTAAAAGCAAGTGCGCTTGAAGCACAGGCACCCTCTGTCCGTGTTGCCGGTTTCGGTGTAATCCCGAGCAAATCCGAGATTATGGGACCCCAGTGCCCTTGACGTACGAAAAAATCGTTGGTGAAATTTCCCAAATAGAGGGCATCAATATCTTTGGGATCCATCCCTTTATCCACCGTGAGAAACATTTCCTTGAAAGCTTCAGCAAACAAGTATTTTGAGTCTTTGTCTCTAAACACGTCGAATTTCGACATTCCCGCACCCACCAAAGCCACCCCTCTTCCCAATTTTCTTCGTCCTTGCATTCTACCTCCTGAGCAGGAAGCCATTTACGATTCCCCTACCATAGCAAATTCTCGAGTTACATTAAAGAATTATCTTGGGACGACACTCACTACAAAAATGCGCTTCCTTCAAGTCCGTGTCAGCCAGGCTGTTGGAAAAGTGCATGACACATTTATTATCGGGGCAATGTTCTAGACCAAAGGTGTGCCCCAGTTCATGAACTATCTCCTTGGTGGCTCTTTCCAAAAATAAAGCTTCGTCTGGAGCTAAACCATAATATTCCTGCCTCAACCGATACAGAGATACAATTGCCGTTCCAGAGGCTACATCTGCTTCACCAAATACGAAGTTCAGCCTTGGAACATAAAGATCAACATCAGCGATGCCTACAATTCTTTCTTCTCTTTCCGACTTTCCAAGTAAGGCTAGCAATTTTGAGGAAAAGTATTGCTTCCTTTCCGGGTTATAAGCCTGGGTTAAATCGCTAAAATTCACTTTTATTTCTACCGGACAATGGAAAATACCGCCAACACTGTCTTTAAGCTTCTCAGTTATTTCGTCAGCTATATTACCTAACAGTTTAAGCGTGATCTTCACTCGATTCTTTGCTTGCGATTTTCCCCTAACGGTTTTCTAAGATTTTACCACAGACCGAGCAGGGCGTGACATATAAAGTCTTTTCCGATATTGAGAATAAAGCACATTTCACATGTGTGGTGGCTAGGGGCAAGAGTCAGATTAATCTTCATCCCAAGGAAATAACTCATCGTAGTAATAAGAGTCATTGAAACCCAGGATAATTTCATAATCACGGAGTAGTTTGAAATCGACTAGGCTGTAGTCCTTGAAGCGACGTCCGGGAGGAAAGGTCTGAGTTTCCACCTGGGGTTCTATTGCCCGCCATTCTCCGTCCAGATACCAATTCTCTATCAGGAAGGCGTGGCCGTACCCGTCATCGTCAATACCAACAGCGACATATATCTGCTCCGCACTAATGCCGTAGGCTCTGAGGATGGTGCAGAGCAGAATGGCGAAGTCCTCGCAGTCCCCGGTGCGCAGGGACAGTGTTTCTTCTGGCGTTTGCCAATACTCGTCAACACCCCACTGCTCTTCATCAGTTTTATACTCGATATTAGCAGCAACCCAGTCTCGGATGGCATCAAAGCCGTCCTGGGTGGGTTGGTCGGCGGGGTCACCTTCGTAAGGAGGGTTGATGTCCTGTAAACATTCGACAACGTATGAAGAATCAAGCGTGATAAAATCCTTAAATTTGTCCGCATCCCACGAAGACCAATCATCACCGGTCATGCCCTGGTCGTAACTGACACAATTCAAGCCCACCACGAAAAGCCCGACCAAGGCAAGTCTAGATATAAAGAACATTAGACAGCGTCTTTTCATAAATAGGCTCCGTTCATTTAGGCTATTATTCTTTCTATTTTTTAAAATCTAAATATAATTTGCTATACAACTAATCAGTCCGGTAGATTCAGATTTTACATAAAATTTACCCGCTGCGGATTTTGGGCTCTGGTTTCTGTATCAGCAACGGGTAAATTTATCAATAATTAACTACTAATTACTTGTTTTAAAGGCTAGCCTCTAGAGCGCCAGTATCTATATCCTGCTTTGTAGTTTTATTGCTCGCAACTACTACATCTGATACAAAACCCAGCACTTCCCCAAAGACATCGCCATTGTATCCCACGATCACCAGGTCGTAAGTTCCGGCAGCCAGCAAGGGTATTGTGTAATGGCCATCATCGCACATTTTCCCACTGTTAACTGCATTGGGGAATCTGGATGCCGGAGACACAGGCTCATCGTCTTCTGTGTCAACCCAAGTTCCATCCGCATAGGCAAAGACAATAATGTCCGTGTAAGTAGAATTATTTGCTATTGAACCCGAGATGCGCCCGGCTTCGTTGTTGGCTACCAGTCTGATTGTGGGCTTTAATATATAATGGGCATCCGCTAGAACAACAGCTTTACGAACATCAAAATCAGCGGTAAGTTCCACAGTCCCATTGTTGGGTACCGTAAATTGCCCTACCGCTTTATAACCCGTCGTATTACCACTCGGGACGAACAGAGGCGAAGTGGAGTTATCGGCCCATTCGATATAGCAGCCTGGATTGTACGGGTCCTGCCCCATCTCTGGGATATCAAGCATAAAACGGATTTGATTGTAATGCCCGCCAGGTAATGTCAGTTCACCTAATAAAGTGGAATTTCCATTGGTTAGTTCTAATAAGTTGTATGTTTTGGGACCATCAAATTCCTCGCACGTTGTCCATTGGTCGTTTACATGGTATTGGATTTCATGAATAGTGATATAGACGCCTGTAACATTTTCAGCGTCTATAGGCGCATCGGAGAGATAGAGGGTCAAGGTGCCTGTTCCTATTCCCGGTGCTTCTCCACAACTCAGCCCCGATGCAGCCAGCACAGCTAGAATAATTACTCCTGCTAATAAGATTTTCTTCATGCTTGCTCTCCTTTCTTTATTTAGTCAATTTCTTTCAGCTAATGATCGCATACTGTTTGTATACATGTCTAAGTTATGCCATGGCTACTCTGGTGCCCTGCACCGGCAGTAACACCTGACCCGGGAGGTGTTGTCTCGCCCTCTACGTTTTGTTCCCGCTCCCATATCCTTTCCTCTATCCTTTCTCGTACCGTTTCCGGTATCACCAGAGATGGAGGAGCCTTAGCACCTTTTTGCTTGAGTGCCTCGACCCTATTTTGGTGACGTATCATCAAATTAGCCATTACTCTTTCTATGGCCGGTTGGGCTTGTTCAGGCAGTTTCGCCCAAACGTCCGCCAGTACTTCCAGATGTTTTGAGGTCGCCACGGCAACAAGCTCTTCCACCTCGGTTATATTCAGGCCTATCCCCTGGGCGATTTGGGAAATCTGTTCATTGAACTTGGCCATGGCCTCGAACTGCTGCAGGGCAATCTGCACTGCCTCTGCATTCTGAACCCTAGCCCTAACCCTGTTCAACCTCCCTTCCATAGTAGCCAGGTTAATCTCCACCGCCTGTACAGTATTATTCCTGGCTAGAGCAGCCAGGGCATGAAAATACCCTGTCTGTGACACGTTTCTGGCATGTGCTACAGCTGTCTTTGCTTCATCCGGCACCATATCATAGACTTTATCCAATACAGAAAGGTGTCTTGCCGTAGCCTCAGCTACCCGCGCCGTTATGTTTCCTGTTGCCAGTCCCCGATTGCTTGCCCGCTCTATCCCGGCCAGTGTCGTATTCAAGGCATCGTTGTATCCTTGCACACCCAAGCTCATGTCTTGCAGACGCCCCCTTTCAGCTAGGGTTTCTATCTCTCCCATTCGCCTTTCGACAAAGCCCAGAGCTCGTTCCGCCTTGGCAACATCGTCCCCCGGTAACATCATTCTCACTTGTTCGGTAGCGAGTTTTACCGTGTAGATGGTATCTCCGGGCAGACTATCCTGTGCAGCATAAACGGTGCCCCCGCCTAGGGCAGAGAGAGTCAGTATAATTACGAGAATAACACTTGCCATGCTAAACCTCCTTCTCAGCGGTATTGGCATTACCTGACTATCATAACGAGACCATGGCCATTTTGTTACAGCCTGCCTGCCATGAATCTGGTCCATAAGCCAGACCCGAGCTTTTACCTTGAAGGAGGGGGAGGGCTTGACATCCGGCGGCTCTCGAATTTCAAGAGCAATCCTCAGCAGCGGCTCCAGTTGCTCACGCACAGACGGATACCTGTCCAAGCAATCCTCGATTCTGGACCTGCCCGCCTTGATGTCATCAATACACTCGACTAGAATGTCTTCAAACTTTTTCAAATCTGCTTGCTCTCCTTCTTCGAACTTCAAGAGCAGTCCTCAGTAGCGGTTCTAGTTGCTCACGCATAAATGGATATCTGTCCAGGCAATCCTCGACGCTAGATATGCCTGCCTCAATGTCCTTAACATGCTTGACGAATATATCTTTCGACTTTCTCCACTTCAACTCTGTCCCTCTTCCTTTTCCAGGATATTACGGAGTCTGACCAGTGCCCTATGCAGGATGACCCTGATATTTCCCTCTTTTTTCTTCAAGAGAGAGGCGATTTCAGTAAACTCAAAATCCTCGATTAGCCGCAAAATGACCACCTGCTGTTCATCGCCGCCCAGCTGCAAAATCGCCCTCCGTAAACGTTGTTGCTTGATGCTGGCCTCGGCAGTCCGCTCCGGGTCAGGCGCCGAATCGTCAGCCAGAACTTCGGCTTCGAGATATGCCCTATCCTTTCTAGTCCGGTAAAAATCTATCACCAAGTTATGGCTGATAGTCATCAGCCAGGCAATAAATGGACTTGCCGTTTTTTTATATCTGTCAATTGCCTGCCAGGCCTTGAGGA
>Ga0172364_10000203_pt1 | contig 38848 bp, 30 predicted proteins | sample LakKivSesite10cm_FD_114545 | JGI IMG/M metagenome (GOLD analysis project Ga0172364, IMG submission 114545) | Sediment microbial communities from Lake Kivu, Rwanda - Sediment site 10cm | ecosystem: Environmental > Aquatic > Freshwater > Lake > Sediment | place: Rwanda: Western Province, Lake...
CGCCGCTTATCTACTTTACTTAAACTATGCTGCGGGTAAATGTGGGGGATTTGGGTCAGGTGGAGAAGGGGGGAGTCACTCGACGTGGACCCTCATGAGGTCGATGTCGCCCGGGAAGTAGGTTAGGAACTCCTCGACGGCCCTCTCAACGTCCCTCGACTGGGTGATGTACCTTCCGACTATGAGGATGTCCGCGCCGCCGTCCAGCGCCTTCTGGGCGGTCCTGGGGTCTATGCCCCCGGCGACGGCTACAAGGATCCTCTTCCCCTTGAAAGCCTCTTTTATCTCCTGTATCCAGTCCCACCTCGGCTCCGCGGTCCTCTCGGTGTCGATCGCCCTGTGCAGTATGACCCCGTCTGGGAGTTCCTTGAGCGTCTTCAGCTTCTCCAGCGGGTTCTCGACCTCCATCATGTCGAGGAACGAGTAGATCCCCAGCCTCCTGGCCTCGTAGGCGAAGTCGCTGATGGTCGCTGCCGAGGCTACGCCTGCGCAGCAGACGGCGTCCGCCGTCTCGTCGAATGCCATGTCGACCTCGACCTTTCCGACGTCCATGGTCTTGAGGTCCGCGATGATGAAGCTGTCCTTGGCGAACTCGCGCATCGCGCTTATGACGCTTATGCCCATCTTCTTGATGAGGGGCGTCCCGGCCTCGAGGATCACGTTGTCGTTACTCGGTATCTGAGCGACGACCTCCTTCACAGCCTCTATGCTGGGGAGGTCGAGGGCTATCTGCAGGTATGGCGGCCTCCAGAGCCTGGGCGGTCTGAATCCCATCAGCGGATGTCTCGCCCTATCCTTCTCGTACAGGATCTTGTCCCACGGCGGGTAGTTTGACATGGCTCTCCTGATAGAGAGCTTCGTCGCGCTGTAGTTGTACTGGTAGATCTTGCGCTCGTCCTCCGCCTTGGGGTGGATGAAGACACTTGCGACTATGACCCAGTCGTCTAGGATCTCCTTCGGTATGACGCCCTCCTCTACGGCGTCCGCGACCGCCTTGGCGACGGCTGATTGGGCTGGCCCGAATATCTTCCCCGCGTCCGACATGTTCTTGACAGTCACCTTGGGGACGATGACTGTGTGGGGCTTTGGTGGCAGGTTGGGCCTGATGACGGCGAGGAGGGGTGTGTGGCCCATCGATAGGTTGCTGATCGCCTGGGCGAATGAGGCGCCAATGGGGCCTAGCTTGTCCCCCATCAGGAGGTCGATGTGGGCGACCTCGTTCCCCTTTCCTATGAGCGCCTCCCCGATCAGGTATGTGCCGTGTGCCTGGGCGCCTGACTTGCTGAAGTTGTCTATGGACGCCCTCACGGCCTCGCTTATAGAGCCGAATCGGCCCTGATCGACGAGCCCCTCGAGGAACCTGAGCTGTTCCTGTGTCACCCTTCCGGGGGCCCTGACCATCCCCTTCTCTTCGCTCATCGCTATCAATAACAATAAAGGACGTGAGTATTTAACCCTTACTCGGTCATGTGACCTCTGGGTGTCACATTGGATTATATCGGTCCAAATGTGAGCCATAGAACAACATTAAAGTGTCACATAGCTTACTTTCCTGTGCCTTTTTTAGAATGTTTTGGCCTTGAAGAGTTCGTTTTCATGGTTTCTATAGCTCATCGGGCGTCTCAAAGGTCATAATTACATCTATTACAGCGTTTGGATCCCTCAGCTTCGCGACGAAGCCCCTTGGGATGTCACAAGCTGCCCTATCCGAGTGGATCATTAGGGTTCTGTCGCAGGTGTAGCCGCTCTTCCTGGCCACAATGTCGTTCTCATCGGCGTAGGTCAGCGACGGATGACCCGATCCCCTAACTTTGAATGCCTCGTCGCCTACCCTGAGGGTCAGGGTGATGACGGCTTCAGGGCGCCTCGCAGCCTTCTTGATCTCCGGGCTCAGGTCCGACAGCCCCCTCTCGGCGGACACGGCGACCACGCAGTCCCCTCTGCGGGTGAGGTGGCCCTCTCTCGTGGTCATCACGGTCGTCTCGTGCAGTGCGAGGATGTTCCTGTGCCCCCTCGCCTTGAAGGATGCCGTTAACTTCACGGCGGTTCACCCTAGTATCCCGTGCCCCGGGGTAAGGTTTTTATGATGGGTGCCTGAGTTGTAGGCGTTGGGCTGGTAGATCAGTGGTACGATCGCCGCCCTGGCATGGCGGAAGTCGGGGGTTCAAATCCCCCCCAGTCCACCACTTTTATGGGGTAGATATCTTTATAGGGTGTTTCGTGGCTATAATTACCGATTAACATAGCCAATACAAAAGGAATGAGCAAGTGGGCCTATCTCCTGAAGGATGGAGACCTTGATAGGTGGTATCGGGTCACTTCGAGGGGAGGCCGTTTAACCGCCGAGGTCTCCCTTAGGAGGATCGGTAAGGCATGTGAGCTTCTTGGCCTCGATCCGAAGAGAATGGTCGAGACCGCCCAAGGGGATCTCATGGGCTTCGCGGACAAGGTTGACGACATGGTCACCCACCTCGAGGAGGAGGGTCTATCTCCCGGATATGTAGAGGACATCGTTCAGTCCATCAAGTCCTGGTTGAAGCATAACGGCATTGAGCTTACGAGAAGGATCGTCATAAGCAACAGGGGAAGAACGCCTACAATCGACTCTGAACAGATTCCAAGTAAAGAGGAGTTGAGCCGCATCTTCCGCGCCTGTCCTCCGAGGGTTAGGGTTGCTGCGGCTTTCATAGCCCTATCCGACCTCAGGCCACAGGTTCTGGGGGATCACTGGGGACAGGACGGCCTCAAGATCATGGATCTCCCAGAACTTCGCATCGAGGATGGAAGAGTTACTTTTGGGGTCATCCCCGCTATAGTCAAAGTGAGGGCGAACCTTTCAAAGGCAAGGCATGCCTACTTCAGCTTTCTACCGGAGGAGGGCTGCACCTACCTGGCCGAGTACCTAGAGTCCCGGATCAGGGAGGGGGAGGAGATCACGCCGGAAAGCCCGGTCATCGGCCACATCATGCGGGAGAGGGAGGTGAACCCGTTCATCAGGACGGTGAAGCTGGGGGACGTGATCCGGCAGGCGATGAGGAAGGCCGGGATCAGGAAGCGCCCCTACGTGTTACGGTGCTACGCCGAGACACAGCTCATCATAGCCGAATCCAGGGGAAAGATCAGTCACCCGTACCTCCAGTTTGTGGCTGGGCACAAAGGGGATATTGAATCACGATATAGCACAAATAAGGGGAGGCTCCCGCCGGACATGATTGAGGAGATGAGGAGGGCCTACGGGGAGTGCGAGCCCTTCCTCGGGACGGTGGCGCAGCCCCTGGAGCAGAGCGCCATAGTGAAGGAGGCGAAACTGGAAGCTCTCAAGAGCATAGCGAAGAGCTTACTCGGCATAGACTTACTGGAGGTGAAGGTTGCAAAGGAGAGAGAGCTGCAGAAGGAGCTGAGCGTCGACGATGAGATAGAGCTCTTCGAGAACGAGATAAAGAAGATGAGGGAACAGGAAAAGGACCCTCAGATCATCGTCGGTGAGGAGGAGCTGGAGAACCACCTTGCTGAGGGGTGGGAGTTTGTAAGTGTACTACCATCTCAAAAAATACTAATCAAAAAGGAATACTAAACGACAAACTCCGCTCTCATATAGTTCACATACGTACCTGAAGCCCCGCGCGTAGTCGTAGTTTCCAGGGTTCGGTCGAATCCCTTCACCTTGATTGTTTCAGGGAGGTTCCATCCCATCTATGGATATGTCGTATTTTATGTCTTGGTCGCCTATTCTGATTTTGAGTTGGGGAGCTAGGCTGTACACGATTGGTTTGGCTTCTTCGGGGGGTACGCCTGCAATACTTGATATTGTGTTGAGGCTCAGATAGTAGAACCCCTCGGATCTTAGTTGCTCCATGACTTGTTTTATTTTTTCTTCTTGGGGTTCGGGGCCTACTTGGTATTTTTTTCCTATCAGGGTGATGGCTTCGACTGCTCTCAGGTGGTTCAGGCGTCGATCTATGTTTCCCTCGGATATGCCTGTCAGCCTTATGATCTGGCTACGTTTCAAGCATCCCTCTTTTTTCAGGACTTTGATTATTTTCACGCAGTCAAGCGTAAGCCTTTTAAAGCCTGATCTTTTGAGGGGTGAGCTCTCCAAATAGTACTTTCTGGCGGAGCTTTTCCTCTTGTTTAGCCCCATCCCATGTACCCCTTTCCGTGATCTACCCTCACCACATGTATATAAAATGTCGATAAGATATGGACGAGAACAATACGGGGCGGAGGATCCTCTGGTCCATCCGTGTGACGAGGCATCTCAACGATCTTCTGGACAGGTACATCGAGGTTGACGCTTACCAGACCAAAAGTGAATTCGTACGGACCGCTGTGCGAGACCGCCTTAGAGAGGAGATGGCAAAGATGGGGGTCGAGGTATCTCCATAGCTTAGGTATGGTGCGGGTGGAGGGGGGAGTTTGAGGACGACCACACGCGCACATACGATAACATAGGAGCTGTGACAATGAACTCTAAAACGGAATTAAAGCTTCATGAGGAGCTTAAGAGGCTACAACAAATCTCAAAACTAGGCTTGGGACTTAGGATTGCTTGGGTGCCCAGCCCCGAGAAGGCTCTTTCAGGCGAGGTCAAGGGCGATATAATTTACATTTATGAGGAGGATGGGCAAAAAGCCATTGAAGTTTTGCGCCACGAAGTGCTTGACCACTTGGTCAGCAAGGCAATAGAGCCGTACCGGATGGTCACAAACGAGCTCATAAAACTGATCAACCGTGTTTCCTATGAAAAGAAGGAGGAGATTATAGGGGCTCTTTGCCGATTATTTGAGGTGAAAAGACAGGAGGATCAGGGCTAGACCAGCCCCGACGCCGTGGTCCACGCCCAGGAACGACCGAAGACAGGAGGTGAACCCGTATGACGGATAAGCTTAAGGCAGGGATAAAGGTTTCATTCGACGGCGAGAAATACACCCTCTTCTGGGGCGGGCGTGAGGCTCGGGTCTCCCACTCTTCCGTGCTAGGGGACTGTGTTGAGGCGGCGGCTGTCCTGTCCGGCCTCGACGTGGACGAGGTGGAGAAGTGGAAGGCGCACCCAGGCCAAGACGCTGAGAGGTGGGTCGTGCAGCCGAAGGACGTGGTCGCGGCTATCCAGGGTCTCCTGGAGGAGCCTATTAAGTTGGGGCATATCACGGAGATCGAGAACCCGAAGTACCTTGAAAGGACTGTATCCGTAGAGGCCATTGTCAGCAGCAGCGCCTTCGCCTACGCCGTGCCAAGCAGTGTCAGGGGCGATTGGGTCGAGGGTAGGGGTGAAGACGAGAAGCAAGTAAGCAAGACGGTGGAAATAGAGCCGAACAGCGGCCTGAACATGGAGATCGCCGGAGCCACGAGTCAGGGTAAATATTACGCTCTTTTGAGGCTTTTCTCATCCGCTAGGGGCCTTAGAATCACGGATCTGAGCTATCGAACCGTTTATAGGCTGAGAGTCAGGCCACCTGTCTTCACACTTGAGAAGCGGGGGGATCTGATAGTTGACGAGAAGGGGTTTGAGTACAAGGCCTACGGCGTCTACGTGGTCGCCAACGACCAAATTCAGTTCCCGGCGTCCAGCCTGGTACGGTTAACTGGCAAGCCTTTACCGGACCCTAAAACCCAGAAAACGACTCTCCTAGTCACCCAAGTTGAGTTCCCAGAGAACGTAGAAGGGTATGACTCTGAGGCTCTGAGGCGGCTTGCGGAGGTCTTCGAGGGGAAGAGCGTTGAGGAAAGGGCCAACTGGGTTTTCGACAACTTCGAGAACTACTCAAGGATCATAGGCAGGAGGAACCTCGCCAAGGCCACTCTGATCGCCTACTTCACGCCTATCTGGGTAACGTTTAACGGCGAGCTCCAGAAGGGTTGGGCCAATATCATGATAGTCGGTGACACCACCACCGCCAAGAGCGAGACCGTCCGCAAGGCGATCTGGCTTCTCAAGACTGGAACGCTAGTAACCGCGGAGACTGCCTCGGCGGTGGGGCTCACGGGAACGGCCACCCAGACGGAGAGAGAGGGCTGGAGCGTCGACTGGGGCTTATTAGTACTCAACGACCGAAGGCTCCTGGTCGTTGACGGGGCTCACAAGCTGCGGATGAGCCAGTGGGCGGCCATGGCGGAGTCGGAGAGGAGCGGGGTCGTCACCATCGCCAAAGCCGCGAAGGATTCGGCTTATGCCAGGACTCGCCAGATAAAGATCGCCAACCCGATTGACCCGGACTCGGAGAGGTACATAACAAAGAATCTCGGCGGCTTCCTCTACCCCGTCCAGGCGACCTCTACCTTTCTCGACTTGATGAGTGTGGCACGGATTGACTTGTGTGTCTTCGCCGACAGCAAAGACGTGAAAGCTAAGGATATCAACACCAGGCTAAGCGGAGACTATGATGGGCGGCTCGACCTGCTATCCGAGGCCCTGAAATGGGCCTGGGGCGAGAATCTGGAGATAATCTTCACCCCCGAGGCGGAGGATAGGATTCTCAGCGAGGCGACCGAGCTCTACAAGTTATTTTTCTATGAGGGCGTGCCCCTCGCTTCTATCGACATGAAGTGGAAGCTGGCTCGACTCAGCGCCTCCCTAGCCTGTCTGACCCTCTCCACGGCGGACTTCAAACGCGTAATCGTGGAGATGGATCACGTGGCCTGGATCGCGGGCTTCATTAAAGATGAGTACACGAATGCGGAGCTTCACACGCTGGTCCAGGAGACGAGGCATGAGGCCGTTACAGAGGAGGATGCGAAGGAGCTTCTGAACACAGCCGCGGCCGCCATTAACGTCGAGCCGGAGGACATCGTGGAAATCTTGAAGTTCATAGTCCTACAGGGGCGTGTAACGAGGGACCAGCTCAAGGAGAGGTTTAACCTCTCGAGGACAAGCCAACTTGGCCCCCTCTGCTCGATGCTTCAGAACGAGAAACTGGTAAAAAGCGGGCGGGGCTTCTACCCGACTACGACACTCATAGAGATGCATAAGATTCTCGGTCGAGTTGGTCACTTTGGTAAGGTTAAAAACGATATCCCTCCCGGAGAAGATTCCACGGGGAGGGATGAAGGTCAGCTAAAACTTGATGGGGATACATCGCACCTTGAGGGGGATATCGAAATTAACCTTACCAACTCGACCAACTCGACCAAAAGCAAACTGGACCTAGCCCTTAAAATATTCAACGAGTACCCAGACGAAGCCCTCGGGTCGGACCTTATCCTCAGCCTCCTTGAGGACCCCCTTGAAATCCCTCGAGAGGAAGGCCGACAACTTCTTAAGACATTGATCAAGGACGGTTCGATTTTCGAGCCTCGGCCCAGGTTCTACAAGCTTTCAGGAGGTGGCTAAAATACCAACGCCGTCACAGATTAGAGCCTCAAGGATCAAGTACTTAGTCTTCATCGCTGGAACCTTCCTAGAGGCCGAGGTTCCCACTCACCTTCTCTGCGACAAGCTAGAGGCATCGGCCTTTCGACTCTGGCCTTTTTCGCGAGAGGAGACCAGAAAAGACTACGTTAGGTCAGCCTTACGGACGGTTATATCACGTCCTCCCGCCGAATCCGTTTTGCCTGAGGCGGAGCAGGTGCCCAGGTTTTTCATTCTCTACGAGGATCCGCTTAAGCCTGTCAGGGAGCCCGTGGACGCTAGCGAGGATGAGGGCGGCGGCGATGAGCTCATGGCTGAGGCCCTGGACCAGGCTACGCGGGGCCGGTACTTCGGAGTACCCGGCCCCCTGGGCGACGATGACCCGGACGACGACGAGGAGGCCCCGTAAATGAACGCTACTTTAGCTGATGTGATTCGCCCAGGCACGGGCCGAGGGCTAGACTTCATCATACTGGACGAGCTCAGAAAGCGCACCGGCATACAGACAAATAGGGTGTTTGAGTGGGCTGTAAGCGAGATGCTGAGCAACGCCTTGGACACAGACGCCACCAGGATCACCATAAAAGCCGAGACTTCGGGGCAGTACGACACCTTCACGGTCTGGGATAATGGTACCATAAAGATCAGCCTCAGCGACTTGAAGCTGATACTGGACTTCGGAAACAAAGCATCCTCGAAACGCGGGTTCCTTAGAGTGTCACGAGGGTACCTGGGAAACGCGTTAAAATGCATCTTCGGGTACAGCTTCGCCCTATCAGAGGCCAAGGGCTTAGACGCCCCGGCGATAGAGGTCGAGAGCCAAGACACCCTCTACCAGGTACAACTCAGACCCGACAGGGTGAACGAGGTTATCAACCACGAGATCACGCAGGCCAGCACGGAGGGGAAAGGGAACAGGTTCACCGTAAAACTCCCGATAAACCGGGAGTGGTCAAAGGGCCAGTTCAGAGAAGCCGAGCAACCCATAATAGAGAGATACATGCTGGAGAGGCTGATCAAGGCAGCCTCAATGGTAAACCCCACTAGAGAAATCATATACGACCTGTGGGGGTCCACCGGTCAGCAGGGTGAGATGGGAAAGGCTGAGGCTCTACGCCAGGAGACATCGATCCTGTGGTACACGCAAGACCAGTTCACGGAGCTACTGTTCGATTACATGAGAGCCGCCCCAGAGACTCAGATCAAGGACTTCATAGCCCTGTTCCGAGGACTCACAGCCAAAAACAGGATCAGGGAAATACTGCACAAACTAGAAAACAATCATGATTCCCAGACAAATGAAAATATGCAGTTTTTCCCCAGCACACAGATAAGCCAGCTAGGGCAGGCCTCAGCCGTCAGGCTCTACAAAGCGATGAAGGACACAGCCAAACCCGTATCGAAGCGCAGCGTAGATGCCGTGCTGGGCTGCGTGGGCGAGGACAGGTTCAGGGCGATCAAGGGCTGCACAGACCTGAAGTACCACATAGTCAAGGGCCATGAAGGCAATCCTCCTCACCCGTACCTGCTAGAGGTGGCGATAATCGAAAGGGAGCCGGATGGAGAGGGCCTTGAGCTATACCAGTGCGTCAACTTCATGGCCACTAACCTGAGCCTCTTCAGCCACAGCTTTAACGTCGAGTACAGGCTGGGCCGGGTAGGCATCACAGAGGACAGCCCGATAACCCTGGTCATACACCTAGTCTCACCCGTACTGGAGTGGCTCAACTACGGTAAAACCGGGCTAGGTGGTCCTTACGGCCCTACACTAACCAAAGCCTTCGACAAGCTGATACCCATACCAAAGACGCCAAGAGAGTACAAGCCACGTACCCCCAAGAAGGCCGTCTCATGGGTGCCCAGCGGTAAAATCGGTAACGACGCCTACATGTACAGGCTGAAGGCCTTCGCTAAGGAGATCCGGGCCATAGATGCGCAGCGTACAGGCGCGTACACCGACAAACTATCGTCACGGGGCTGGGCATACCTCCTAGAGGGCTTTGAAAGAATACATAAGGGCGAGATAGATAAGGCACAGAAAGCCATTAATGACTGTCGGAAGCTAGGGTTCCTACCCATAGACTTCACCGCCCAGTACCAGGACGAGACACGGCGGTTCAGCGGGATACATAAGGCAACTAGCCCCGTCGAAACCCTCCAAGACATCAAGTACCAGGTTAAGGACTTACTCAACGCTCTCCCCATCTACACGACCGACTACTGGACAGATGAAAAGTACTATCTCATGATGTGCGTGGAGAAAGGCGACATAAAGAACCTGTTTACCCGAATCTGCCGCCAGTACCACATACCCATCGTCAGCTCCAAGGGCTGGCCCCCAATAGCGCTACGAGCTCACATCGTGGAGCTCAGCAAACAGGCCGAAGCAAAGGGCCTCCAACCCGTGCTACTCCTATTCTACGACCACGACCCAGCCGGCCTAAAGATATCAAACACGTTCAGGAAGAACCTCAGAGACATACAGCGTGGTACTGGCTGGGCACCGGATAAAATCATAATAAAAAGAATCGGACTCAACGCAGAGGACATCGAGAAATATAACCTGGTGTGGATCGAGAACCTACGTACTGGCTCAGGTAAGAGCAGCCACGATACCGAGTACATCAGAAGATTCGGGCAACGGAAGTGTGAGGCAAATGCCCTGTTCAAGAACAACGAGACAATGGAAGCCGGGCTAAAAATATGTCGAGACGCGATAGAGACATACTACGGTGTTGATGCCCTACAGAGGTTCAGCGATAAAGAGAAGGAATCCAAGAAACACCTAAGTAAAGTCTACAAAGACCCCATATGGGGTAACCTAGACGATAAGCTAACTGAGTTAATCAACGATTATAAGTCACCCGAGAAACCAGAAGAGGAACCAGAAACCCCTGACCCCATACACACTATCGTCCAGAATCAACAATATTACGCTAGGTGCCCCGTCTGTGGGCGTAGTTTTGACGACTCGGAACTCAGCCCGGGCAGTCTGATACGATGCCGCTGGTGTAACGCTCAGATACACATAGTTGAGGCGCAGGAGGGCGTCTAATGGTACCGTTAGCCTACGCTGAGCGCAGGCACCGGCTGAATCCTGACGAGATCGAGCCGGTCCACGACGCCGCCCTGGTGAGGCTCAGGGAGCTCGTGGAGGCCCGGGACCCCGAGAGGCTGGACGAGGCGGGCTCACTATTCCGGATTTGGTACCGTATTCACCACCACGTCAGGAATAAGCCCGCCTACCCTGAGCATGAGAGTTACGAGCTGATCAGCGCCCAGCTACCTTACGGTACCGTAAAGGAGGCTCCATAATGAGCGCCCAGACCCTTCTAAAGCTTTCTGAGATCGTCTGTGATGATGATGTTTACCCACGTCAGAATGTGTCCCGTGTCACAATCGAGAGTTATGTTGAGGCATTGAAGGCAGGTGCTAGGTTTCCTCCGGTCGAGGTTCAGCGCGTATGGATCAAGAATGGGGAGGGCTTTGAGGAGCCAGAGGAGCGGCACATCCAGCTAGCTTACGAGTGGCTCAAGTTCTGCGCCAAGGACATCGAGCTAAGTACGTGGTCGAATGGCGGCGCAGCCACGAGCTCGGCGAGGCGGAGTACGAGAAGATCTCGGAGAAGCTCCAGGAGCAGATCCTCGATGAGGTCAAGATTCACAGCGGCACCGAGGAGGAGACAGAGACCTACCGCCTGATCGAGTACGTAGCAAAACATGCATCGGCGACGCGGGACGAGGTGGCCGGGTTCATAAACATGGTCCCGAAGACGGTGACCGAGAAGGCACAGCTCCTCAAGGGGTTGGGTCTCCTCCGGAGCGACAAGGATGGCTACCACTTCACGGCGAAGGGCGTTAGGTTCCTCCGCCGATGGCTGCCGGAGAGAACGCAGGTTACCGATGTTATCGATGTTACTGGTCCTGTGAGAGCCGACGGTTTATCCCCGGAATCAGATGGCGCTGAACCCCTTCCATCTCGTGTAGGTAGTAACATGAGTAACATCGGCAACCTGAAGAAGCCGGCACTTGGGGGAGAGTTCCCTCCGGTACGTGGGACACCTGCTCCGCCTTCCTCAGGAGGAGCTGGAGAAGAGTTCGGGGCTGGGGAGGAGCCGGACGCCGCCGCTGAGGGGACTTCTCCCGATCCCTTCGAGGCTGTGATGGGGATCTGGACCGGCCTAGAGAAGGATGAGGGAGGCGCCTCCCTCCTGGATGACCTAGGGGAGCTCCTCAACCAGGATGGCTTCCGCGACCCCTACGGCCTCATCGCCAGGGCCTCCTCGCCCGAGTGGAGGACTCAAGAGAGGTGGTGGATCGAGCTGGTCGGGGCCGAGCTGAAGCCCCTGGGCGAGGAAGGCGAGTGCGTAAGTTGCCAACGCCCGGCTCAGCTCTACGCAGACGTGGAGGGCATGTGGCCCGTCTGCCTGCGGTGCCGCTTGGGGCAGCTCGCCACGACCCCGGGCCAGCAATGGAGGTTCAGAATGGTGATGAGGGAGGAGGTGGCTTAATGCCCACGCCAGTAGAGGTTCGACGCATAAGGATCGACTGCCTCATCATCTTCGCAAAGAAGCTCCTCAAGGCCGGGGTCCCCTCCCACCTCCTCGTCGACAGGTTGGAGCAGGCAAGTTTTCGACTGTGGCCCGGGTTAAGGGAGGAAACCAGAAAGAGTTACGTTAGGTTAGCCCTGAGAATGGTTTTGTCGCGGCCTACCGCCTCGGCCGATGTCCTACCTCAAGAGATGAGACAGGCATCCCCACAGGAGGCGATATAATGGACCATTTTGATAGGCGTATGAGGCTGGCGGCTGAGGAGTGCGAGTACGTCATGCCCCTGATCAGGGTTCGCCTCAAGGAGCTCTACGAGGCCAGGTTCGACCTCGACGAGGCGGCGCTCCTCTTCAGGGTCATCTGGCGATATATCAATCATAATCCAGGCCGGCCCGTCTATCCCGAGCCCTTCACCTGGTCCTACCTAGGGTCTTACCTAAATGAAAATGGACCATTACCGGGGGAGAAGGACGAGGAACCCAGCCCTGGCGGTGTCGGCGGCGACCTCCCTGATGACGTTGGTGACGACGAGGAGGTGAAACAATATGCAAGTTCTGTGGCACCGTCGTAAACGCATTCGGCGACGCAGATTTCGATGCAACAGAAGAAGATTACCGAATCTACACAGAAAAGAGAATAATTACGCCCAGGGTGATGAGGCTGATGGAGAATGATCTTTAAACAGGTTGACTTATTCGGTCCATGCCTTCAAGGACGAGAGCCCAGGCCAAGGTCAGGTCTATCTTCTCATTTACTGCTAATCCCCCTCGCCACCTGGCAGTTCGCCCAACCACTTCTCCTGTTCTCTACCATTTACCCTCCCTGTTACTCATGCCCTTACTGCCAGAAGCCCAACAGCCTCAGCCAGTTCACTCCCAATGCTCGATGGGGTACCTGCTGATGCTCATCAGGAGTGAAGGTACGGCGGCACCTGGTGAGTTCTGTCTATGGGGACGACGGCAGAGGACTGAGACCTATCGGCCGTTCACAGATGGCCACTTAAGCAGCGACTGGCAGTGCCTTCCCGGATCTCCTCCCAGTCCTCATGTGTATCGGACTGTGGACAGCCAACCCCGTTGGATCTCCCCCCCATCAACTGCCCCAACGAGGGAAAACTGGTACATAGAACTGGCCATTTACCATCGTCTACTGAACCTGAAATGGGGGGTAAACTGCGGTGGACGCAGGTGGACTGGCAAGAGTTCTCCTGTCTCCGCCAGGGGATGGCATACGACTGGCAGGACATCTGAGACGCCTCAGATGATAATGGCAAGTGTCACGTATTGGCAATAAATTGGCAGTACTGGCCATTCAGGATAGTAATGGGATGATGGGAAATCAATCAGCCAGAGAAATGAGAAGGGGGTGAAACGTGCGCTGAGATGGCTTTGAAGAAGGTAAAGGCCCGGATGGGGCCCCCCCTTCGTCCTTTTTCCCCTGCTTTAAGCTTCTCAGCCGCCTTCTTCGCGGCTCTGCTGATCGATCCCCTGATCAATCCAGGCTCCGTTTTTTCTATTGGCAGTATCTGTGGCAGTTCGTCAATATTGGCATTTATTCCCTTTTTCAGTAGTTAAGGAGATATCTCCCTGTTACTCATGCCCTTACTGCCAGAAGCTCAACGGCCTCAGCCAGTCCACTCTCACTTCCTGCCAATCCCCCTCCACCACCTGGCAGTTCACCGAACCACTTACACCTATTCTCTGCCATTTCAATCAGAAAAACTAATACCATATCTTAGATACAAGCACCAGCATGAGAGATAGAATGAAGGTGTCTGTCATTGGTGCCTCCGTCTCTGGCCTGAGCACGGCCCAGGAGCTGCCGGGTGCCCTGCCCAGGTTCAATTTGAGATGGAATGCCTACGCGTCCCGCAAATCGCGCGATTTTGACTTTAAATTAGGGTGAGTGGATTCCCGGGACCTTAGGAAAGGGTACGGCATCCCAAACGTACTCCCGCCCGCAGATGTACCTCGTGAGGCGTTCCACTCCAATGCCGAAGCCGGCCGAAGGCCTCATCCCAGCCCTCAGCATCTCAAGGTACCACCCGTACGCCTCCGGCGCCTCGCCCGTGGATAACATCCTCGCAACCACCTTCTCGTAAGTGTACTCCCTCTCCCCACCGCTGACTGCCTCGCCGTACCCCTCGGGGTAGAAGAGGTCGAAGTCCCTCAGAACCCCTGGGCGATCCTCATCCTCACGGTCATAGAACCCACGCGCCGTCTTCGGGTAGTCGATCAGCCAGAAGAAATCCCCGAAGCCCCCTGACAGCTCAGCCTCCGCCTCCCAGGGGATCTCCTCTCCCCGCTTTACACTGCAACCTTTCTCCAGGAGCAGCTCCACGGCTTCGCCATGGGTGATCTTCCTGAACGGGGGCCTGGGTGTCCTAAGCCTCCTCCTGAGGGTCCTGAGCTCGTCGGCGCACCTCGATTTGATTCTCTTTATGGCGTAGGACACTAAGCGTTCTCCTAAGGCCATGACGTCGTGGTAGCCGGCGTTTGCCACCTCGAGGTCGAGCTGCCTGAACTCGGTGAGGTGGCGCCCCGTCTCCAGTGTCTCTATGGGCTCGAGTCTGATGTTTGGGCTCAGGGCGAAGACCCGATCGAAGCTGTTGACGGCCACCTGCTTGTAGAGGATCATGCTGCTCATCACCTTGAACTGGGTGCCGTAGTAGTCGAAGCTGACCTGTTGTGCCCCCCTTATTCCGGGGTCGGTCACTGGCCCGATTATGGGGGCGAGGATCTCCATGAACCCTATGCCTCGTAGATGGTCCCTGAGAGCCGATAGAAGCTCGTCCTGAATCCTCATTACTGCCTTGAACTCAGGCTTCTTGAGATCCCTGTATCTCAGGCTTAACTCTCCCTGCAGCCGCTCTCTATACAAACAAATATCCACCAAGTATAGGATTTACTAACTTTCGGCCCATAATATAAAATTATTCCAAAATATATTGTATAATTTACGAAATAAAACTTAAATATGATTTATATGTCGTATTTTTATCATATCTGTTAGTCTATGTGCGCACGTATTTGCGCACATACGAGCCTTGCGCCCTGTTCATCTATGCCGGTGGTAAAAGCCTCGTAGTCCGGAGCTACCTCTACCATGACTTTGAGGAGACGCTCCGAATCCTCGCCGTCCACAAGTGAGAAGACCGTCTCGCCGAACATGGCCATAGAGCACACGTAGCCTTCCTCATCGGTCCTCTCAAGCACCGATCTGATACGCGGGGTGATCAGGTTCACGTGCTCGGCGAAGCGGCGCGACAGCTTCAAGAACAGCTCCGGACTCTGGTCCCTCCGCAGCTCCTCCACGAACCTGCCTCCGAGCTCATTTATCCTGCTCCTCAGCTTGGGGTTCGAGAGGGCCTCCTTGGTGGAGATGGGGCCGAGGTGAAGGCAGACCGCCGAGAGGTCGGCGCTGTGCTTGAACTTCAAGGTCTCCCCGATGCCGGGCCCCCCCGCTCTGGTGATCACGCCAAACCCCCCGGTGAGCTCGGCTAGAACGGTGCCCAGCCCAGTCTTGCACTCGATCTCGGCGACGTGAGCCACTCTAGCGGCCTCGATACGCGAGAGCCTCAGCCCCAGAGCCTCATTAAGCGCCATCGCAAGGCTGAGGGCTCCAGCGCCGCTCGCGCCGAATCCCGACCCGATGGGGATTCCCGCTTCGTGCCTGACTTCTATCTTGCACGGCCTGCCATATACCGAGGCCATCTTTGAAACTACGTTCTCCGATACGACGGCGGCTTTGGTCCTCTTCCCGTTGATGCTTATCGTGACGGAGCCTCTCTCCGCTTCGGTCGCGCGAACCGTTGTGCGTATCCCGCGGGTGATGGATAACCCTGCGCCTCGAGACCCCTTTTTCAGCGGGTCTTCGAGTTCATCGCAGATCTGGAAGAGGCCTGTCAGGTGCCCAGGAACGAAGGCGGACGCTTCTCCCATAATAGGCTCTATACTTCGCCCATTAACACTGCCCATAAATGTTGCGCTACTACTGAGTTATCCTGGCGGCGTTGATAGTCATCAGCAGGTTTTCAGTGGAATGAGTGCGCATCATCGGGGAATCTTCCATTCCTCACGTCTTCAATGAATTTGTTGGCGTCTTCTCTGACGGTCTCGGCGAGGCAGGCGTACCTCTTGACGTGTTTGGGTTTGAAGCTCGTATCCATGCCGAGCATGTCGTTGATGACGAGGACTTGGCCGTCGCAGTGGATGCCCGCCCCTATACCTATGGTGATGGCGCCCACGGACTCCGTGACGAGCTTCGCTAATCCACGCGCGCTGGAGAGGAGGGCCCCGTAGAAGCTTCCTATTGCACCTGCGCCCAATACTACGACGTGCTCAACGCCTGTATTTTCACTCGCTTCCAAGCGGTCCTATGTACACCCCTCTTCGCGAGAGTTCCCTTAGGCGCTCCTCCATCGTGCGCATGGCGTCCGACAGGACCCGCGCGTTGTTGAAAGACGAGACTTCTCTCTGAAGCTCTTCGACGCCGTGGCCCTTCAACCTTTTTGCCTCCGAGATGAGCAGAGGCATCGCCCTCACCACGTTGTCCACGATGGTGATGGAGGCGAGCTGAGCCGTTCTGGAGAGGGGATTGAGGTCAACGGCGATCACGGTCTTACCCATACTTCTAAGGGCCTCCGTCCTGTCACCATCCTCAAGTGGGACGAACACAGTGTCCGCTATCAGTATGCCCTTAGGATCAACCCTCCTGCGATCACTATTCACTTCCTCGATCTGGGCGGAGGCCGCCTCTCCGACTCCTAGAAGCTCCTTCACCCCTTCATCTCTCAACAGCTTTTCGATGGCTGAATCCCTGCCGGACAGCCTGTGATAGAGGTTCACCTCAAGTTTAGCTCGGATAACTTCAGCAAGCTCTACGAGCTCCCTTGGGCATAGGGCCGCCATGTTACCGTTCACTGATAAGACCGGCCTCTCGGCGATCAGAAGGGCTCCCGCGGCAGCTCTGATCGCACGTGCTGCGGACGGCGTGGTCCTTTCACCAAGGATGTAGTCGAAGGCTTCTCCCCTGCCATGGGCTATTAGGCCAGCCAAGGAGACGACGCCGCTGTCGACGCGCCTAGTCAGACGCTCCCTGATGCGAATAGACTCTGCTCTAGGATGCTTTGGAGATACCTCGGCGCTCTCGGTCATCCGATCACCTCATCTTGCATGATTCCGAGAAACACGCTCTTAAACGTAAGTGATACACCCCCCAGACTCTCTCGTTGTCGTTCCTCCCAAGTACGCATCAAGGGTATGTGTGTTCTCCTCTAATCTAGGTGGATCAGCCTAAAAGATCAATCAAAAGAGAGAGCGGCGTTAATGGAGGGTCTGCGCTCGCAATTAATATTTGTTTGAGCCAAATAAGATTTTAACGAATGCGCGCGCTGCTGAGTAGGTTCGACTTGATTTTCCTCCTCAAGGACCTGCCGGATCTCCGCTTCGACTTCCACCTGTTAACCCTACTATTAATCGGATTATTATATAAATTGATATATTATGAATGATTAAATTACATTTTTCTATTCCGACGCGCGCGTACGAATTGGAATTATTATTTCGCATTTAGGACACAATTTAATAGAAGAATAGTAGTATTATGTTCGAGAGAATAGAGGAGCTTGTTTAGAGCCCTAAGCGAACGCGTAGAATCTAGCGTCGCCTCCTTGGGAGACGCTGAATAAGGTGAGTAGCCTCAACATTGAGGAGCCTGACCAACCACCGGCTGATGAAGACATAATCAGTAGAAGCCTCGCAAAGATAGATGACTACTTAGAGATCACACGCTCAAGAGAACTACTCAGAAGATACCTCGCAATGAACGCATTTGATGGAGTTATGACGAGCCTTGGAGTCGTTATCGGATCCTACATTGCATCTGTTGAAGACCCGAAGTCTGTACTTGATATCATCGTCCTCGGAGCTATCGCTATGGCAGTGTCCGGCTTTACAGGAACCTATATGGTAGAGAGTGCCGAGCGAGAGAGGCGTGTGAACGAGATCGAAGAATCTGACCCAAAGATGGTGCAATCGTATCAAAGAGCGGCTCGATTTGTATCCGCTTTCGCTGCGGTAGTCGATGGCTCTGCACCTTTCCTCGCATCAATACCCTGTCTTCTGCCTTTTGCTCTCGCTTACCTTGGGATCTTTGAGATTCATATAGCGTTTTACACAGCAATCGGAGGGGCACTTGTTACTCTTTTTGCTATAGGGACTTTTCTGGGTAGAATTAGCGAAAGCAGCATAATCTATTCTGGAATTAAGATGGTTGTTGCGGGGACGCTTGTGGCTCTCATTGCATTCTTACTTGGGCAAGGATAGCCTGTATTCGGAATTGCTAAGGTACATTCTTGATTTGTTTCGCCCCTACGGTGAAAGGGGCGACGGAGTGAGGTAGGTGCGTAATGATCTGGCCCTGGAAGAGGCGGGGAACCACAGGTTCCCCGCTGGATAAGCACGTAAACCAATTAAGCAGTATCAATTGATACACATGTGTGCAAGGAGCCTAACTAGGAGGATAGTCGCCTCATTACATCTTCAAGGTAAAAAGAATAATTTGCCAAATAAAGAAAAAGGAACCCTTATGCTGGCTTCTTCAATTTGTCGATGGACACATGGGGTATGTCGAAGCGGAAGTGCTGCGGACCCCAGAGCTTCAAGCCCATCGGCGTCTCCCACCTGTCCTCGGCCTTCACACCGACGACCACGACCCTCCTACCCGCCTCCCACTCCGCCGGCCAGAAGTTCTGCACCCCCCAGCCAGTCTCGGCATCGATGACGTTGACCCCATCCGGGCTCGTGACATATGGCTCGCCGTCGAGCCAAGAGAGGTGATTCTCGTTCTTGTACCAGATCTTCATGTCGTGCCCAGCGCACTTACCAGTGCCCCTGATCTTGGAGACCCCCCATATGAAGGAGAACCTGCCCTCCTGCCAGTAGTCGAAGATCTCCCCCTCGAAGAGCTTGAACCCCAGCGGGCCCAGGGTCCTGAGCAGCGCGTCTGTCGGGCTCTTCCCGGACTTCACAGCAGACCGAACCGCCTTCCCGACGTTCATCGTCAGGGACTGGGCTCCCGGGAAGGCCGCCTTCTTGAGGTCCGACCCCTTCACGGCGTGTACGCCTCTGACAGTTCCACCCGAGTAGGTCGAAATTCCCTCGACGATCTCCTCCATCCTCTGGAAACAGAGCGTGTCTTCGAGGACAATCGTGTCACCCCACATCGTCGTCCAAATCGCGGGGGTGCACGGCACGTTCGCCAGGTTCAGTCCATTCTGGGAGATCTCCGGTGCTGCCCTGTGCCCCGCGACCGTGGCGTCGATGAAGGGCTTATCCCTTCTCGCTAGGCTCACCAGCAGCCCGAGGAACGCGGGAGCCACCTCGAATTGAATGTGGCTGAAGGGCTCCTTCCCGATGAGCTTCTGGAGCTTCGCATCCCCCGTTTCCCTGTAGTCGGGTCCAGGGATCTTCGACCACGTGTTCAGCGGGCACCACTCCCTGTCCGCCTGCGTGATCTGATCCCTTATCCTGGCAGCCTGGTCTATGGGGTATCGGTTGTCCCTGATGAGCCTCTGCCTCGGGAAGGCCGTGAACTTTTCCATCATCTCGGCCTGGATGCCTCCGCCGGTCCCGCAGTCGGAGAACACCACCGCGTCGTCCGGGACCTCCTCGAGGCCGATGAACTGGAGCCTGTGGCCCTCGTCGAGGACAGGCTGTATCGTCTTCTCCACCGTTTCAATAGAGGTCGCTACCTGTCCGCCTCCTGTGCAGAGGTTCGTGCAGCCGAACATATAATCGAGGACGTCCTCCTTCGTCAGGTACCTCATACTAGCTTCTTCCTCCGAGTGCTCCTTCATTTAAAGATGTATTTTAAATCAGATGTTCGCGCGCTCTACTGAAGCCATGGGCTTTCTTGAACTACGAATCGTAAATAAATAAATCAGATGAGATTAGGCCGGCGCAGTTGTGGTCAGGTATACGATCTCTCTGAAAAGAAAAATAGCCCGGTTTCTACGTATTTCACCTCAAGTGTCAGCGGAGGTCATTTTTCTGCGCCGAAACTGAGGGCGGGTACTAGTCGTCTCTGAGGGCGATCTGGAATAACCTGTCTACGTATCCTTGGTTTGGTATTCCGTCCCTCATCTCTTGGAATAGGAGGTGTTTCTCCTCGTATTCCCCAATGGAGAGGTTTCCATGGATTTTCTTAGCTTCAAGATAAGGTGTTCTGGATACTATGAAGGCGTCCATATTGACGGCTGGGTTGTCTAGGGCGGGGAGGACCTCGTTCTTGATGTGGGTGTGGAGGTTTAGCTTCTGGTCTTCTAAGCCTAGGTGGATCAATCCCTTGGGGTCGATGAAGACTATAGTCTGTTTCCCGTTCTTCACGATCCACATGATGAAGTCAGGGTAGAAGCTGTGGTGCTCAAAGAAGCCGACTCCTTTCCCGCGGGTCTGGTTTCTGAGGAGGTAAACGCCCTCGACTACGCTCCTCGATGAGAGGTATTGGTTCAGATCCTTGACGAAGCTGGCTTCGCCTTTGTTAAGGCCGGTGGGGATTGTGATTACGCCTGTGCGCTTATTATCGTCCTCAACTTTAATGAGAAGGGGCTGGAAGAGGTGGCCTTTGTAGAGGGCGTTCCTGAAGGTTACGGGGGCACCTGTGAACCTGATGTCCTGTGGGGGTAGGTTTTCGGGTCGGTTGTATACCGTTTTGTCTTCGACGATTTTCTGGATGTAGCCGGCAAGGCTCTTGTTCTCTTCAGTGACTTTGATATTATAGGAGTGGAGGATCTTCTCGTCGTCGCTGCTTAGGGGTTTGAGTTTGTAGTGGTTTCGCTCATCGGCGAGGCTACGGGTTGAGTAGTAGCGGTCTAGGTACTTCTTGAGTAGCTGGATTGTGATCTCCTCGACGTTTTGCAGCTTCTCGAATCGCTCAGGGTTGATGAGCTTTTCGTCGCAGTAGAGGGTGTACATGCCCTCATACATGATCTTCCTGAGGGGTTCCTTGTCGATTACGATGTTGTAGAGCTGCCGCTGGATCTTGTGCTCGAGAAGGGCGTGGTGGATGTTGATCCAGTCGAGGATGTCGAGGACCTCCGTAGATATGATTCTGGGCGGATTCTGGATCTCGGCGGTTATGCCCTCTATTCCTCGGCTGTCGAGGAACTCGGCTCGCGGAAGAAGGTTAAGACTGACCTTGACCTGATCGTTGGCCTCGAGGCGTAGTAAGGTGTTCTCGAAGCTCCAGCCCTCGTCGACGGTGAGTGTATAGAGGTCCTTGGGGAAGGGTTCGATTATCTGGGTAGGTAGAGGAATCTCGTAGCTGGGGATGTCCTCCTGCTCAATGGCCTGCTTGAAGGTCTCCATATAGTTGGCCTGAACGCCGTAGATGTGCAGTGTTTCGAGGGCTTCTATGTGGGGCGGGTGGGGTGGCTCGAGGAATCGACTCCGCTTCAGTGAGGTCCCTTTTCCCTTGAGGCGGACTCCTCGGCCGAAGAGCTGGATGATCTGGGGGCCCTCGCTCTTGCCTACGTTGAGGAGGCACATGTTAGAGACTCGCCATGAGTTCCAGCCCTCGATGAACTTCTTGGCGCCTATGAGGATGTTGATGGGGGAGTCGCTGCGATTTATCTCGTTGAACTGGGAGGGGGTGAGCTCGTCTTTTCTCCTTGGGAGGTTAGGGAGTTTTTCCTCGATGAGATTTAGTAGTCCGGGTTTGTCTCCGACGTTGATGACGGCGAAGAAGCGGGGCTGTGCTCCCGCGGAGAGGGCGATTTCACCCTCCGCGTTTCGTAGGTCGACGAGCTGGAGGGCCCGACCCTGGCCGGGCGGGAGGCGGAAGACCTCCCTGATGATGCCCTCATACACCTGATTGTGGGTCGCCTTAATCTCTCGAAGATATGGGAAGTTACGTTCCGGGAATGTGGGGGCGTAGACGTCTTTGCCCTCGACTCTGATCCCTGAATTACCCTTGAGGAGTCTGTCGATAATGCTCTTCGTTTCAGCCTCCTCGGTGAGGAGACTCTGAAGGAAGGAGACTACCTTTACTATGTCGCTGTTCTCTCCCTCGACCTTGCTGCCGACGAAGACCCAGAGGGGCTTCTCTATTTGGTACTCCTTGGACTTGGATCCGATCTCCCGGTGGAGGAGGAGCTGCTCGTAGTAGGCGACGGCGTCGGCTGTTAGGAGGGTTCGGGTCTGCTCCTCCGCGAACTGCTTAGCGTCGATGTTCAGGACGCGGAAGTCTTTGCCGTAGCCGTCGCCGTTGAAGTACTTGTAGGAGTAGTCGAAGATGATGCACTTGGTGTACTCGTTGTAGCCCTCCGCCTTCTCGCTGGTGATGACCTGGCCGAAGGTGGCGCTGTACTCGAAGGTAAAGCCGTCCTTCGCGAGGTACTGCCGCGTCTTCTTCCACTTCTGGTCAAGGGAGCGCTGCCCCTTGTGGCCCTCGTCGACGAGGACGAGATTGCGAGGGCCGAATCGGGTGACGTCGACAGTGACGCCCTCCCCGCGCTTGTCCTCTGGTAGCTTGAGCTTGTGGATGCTGATGACCTTGATGGTGTCCTTGCTGTTCTGGAAGGAGCCTGCATTGTCTCCTTGGAAGAGGGTGGCAGGGATCCCGCTTTTGTGAAGCTCGTCGAGGTGCTGCTGGCTCATTTCGTCGTTGCTGGTGACGAGGATGACGTTGTCGTAGTTGAGCCACTTCTCTCCTTTATTGTACTGCTGGAACTGGAGGAGGTTGGCGTGCATGATGAGGGTCTTACCGCTTCCAGTGGCCATCCAGTAGGCGAGCTTCTTCAAGTCGTTCTTGCTGAAAGTGCGCATGTTGTTTTCGGTTGCCCATTCGTTCAGCTCGTTAAGGAGTACTGGGCGAGTGGATTGCTGAAAGAGCTTGTCTAGATATATTTCAGTGTAGATGAGGGCTAGATACTGGTAGTACTTGAGGCTGATGGGTTCGCCTCTTTTCTGTGAAATCTGTTCGGTGTAGCGCCTGATATTTGCGTCGTATGTCTGGAGTTTGGAGCTATCCACGTATCTGCCCCGACGGGATATAAGCGAGTGGTACATCTTGCTGAGTCCATCTTCAGCGAGGCCCTCTTCTATTTCGTTGAAATCCTGAACGCTTCTGATGTCGTTGATCCCGAGTTTGCTGCCCATGAAACGGGCGAGGAGGAGGTGGTCCTCGAGCCGAAACTTCTCACGGGACTGGGCGGTCCTAGGCACACATGAGCCTCCTGAACTCGGGTTCTATGGGCTTCGCGTTTCGGACATAGGAGTCGCCGTTCACGAATATGGTGTTGGACTTAGAGCCTGCCAGAATAGTGTCCTCAATAAACTTCTTGTCACGTTCGAGATCTAGACTGGGGGTGTCTCTCCAGATAATTGCAACCTGCTCGTGGTCGCGTTCCCCGAAGACTGTTCGGTAAAGACGATCCTCGTCATGGTTCACTCTAATTTTCTTTACATGTAGTCCTAGTAGGTAGTTGAAAGTCTCTACAATGTCTATGGATTCTTCACGTTCTTCGCCGCTGCTCAGGCTTTTAATTCGATAATTAAAGGGAGTTCTGAATTTTTCGGTTGAGAGGATAGTAGGGCTTTCTCGAGTTTCAAAATCGAGAATATAGGAGAGGAAATAGTCAGGAAAATTCTCTAGTGTTTTTTGTACGACTCCTCCTGAGTCACTGAATTCGATATTATTTAAAGTATCTTCATATTGTTCAAAGCGCTGATATTTGAAACAATGACTTACTCCATTTTTATTTAGTGGTTTTCCATCCTTCCATTCATCAGCAAATATTATTTTTTTTAATTCGAGGGAGTATGACTTTATTAAAATGCTCTGCTTGTTCAATTAAAATATATTTACAATTAGCTTCTTTATTTCTTTTCATTTCAATAATAGCTTGGGCAGTAGTACCTGATCCAGCAAAATAATCTAATACTATTCCCCTGTAATCCGTACCTACTTTAATTAAATATTTCAATAATTCTTTAGGTTTAGGATATGAATAAATCAAATCCATGTGTTCTAACTCTGAACGCATTTTTTCTGTTGTGCTCATGTTTCTTAAAACCGATAATACATTTCTAGTTTTATGACGTTCTTTTTTATAATAAATTACACCTTTTTCAGACAGATAAAAAATTATATTTCCGTCTTCTTCTTCTAGTGGTTGAAAATTATTCTCTATAAATTCTTTTAGTTTATTTAAATTCGCCCATCCAGAATATACCCTACATGTTATTAATAATTTATTATCATTTATTACCATTTTATTTAGTCTAATCGGATAATCAACATTATATTTCTTTGTTATTTCTCTTGTAATATATCCAATTTTTTCAATATCTTTAAAGAAATCTTTTGGACAATTCGTTGGTTCAAATTGAGCTTCTTTAATTTCACAAGGGAAGCCAACAGGTAATATTACTTCACTTGGAGGATTAACAGGTCCATTCTTTGTAATTGAATTTTCAGCGTAGCCTTTCCATAAATTACTTTCTTCACGAATATTTGGATCTACTACATAACCAATTTTGATAAAATCTAAATTCTTACAAAAAGCTAGAATATACTCGTGATTTATTTTAACTTGAAATTGATTATCTGTATGTCCCTCAGTATTCCATATAAAATTTGAAATAAAATTCTCATTTTTAAAAATTGTATTCATTATATTTCTTAATATAAATAATTCTCTATCATCTATACTTACTAAGAAAACTCCATCTTCACTCAATATATTTTTACCTAATAATATTCTATCATAGAGCATTGAAATCCAAGACGAGTTTTTATAATCGTCTTTATAAAGAAAATCATCACTCCCAGTATTATAAGGCGGATCTATGTACACATTTTTAATTTCATTTTCATACTTATTCATTAATAATTTTAATGCTTGCCAATTTTCACTTTTAATCAATAATCCTTCAATAAATTCATCGACATTTTCAATCCTTTCAAATAATTTATCGTTAAATTCAAATGAAAAAAATTTCGTATCTAACGCCATATACTTATATTGATTAAGAAAATCAACGCTTAAATTTGATTTTTCTTTGGTTCCATAAAATGTATTATTTGTAATTTCATCAAGTTTATATAACTTTTTCCATTCTGCAACTTGCTTCTCATTCTTACCTATCTCTTCGTAAAATTCTTCTGGTATTAAATCAAGAGTGATACAATAGTCTGTACTGAGAACAAATTTCTTTTTCTCAAAGAGTTTTTTCTGAAAAGACTCTATCTGGTTAAGGAACTCGACTACCTTTAAAGCGATATTACGGATGGCCTTTACCTTCGCTGAAATTGTTTTAACACTGAATTGGCTAAGAGTATCAAGCTCGTCGATGTTCCAGACCTCGTTCTTCAGGTAAAAGTCCAATTCTCGCTCAAGGAATCCTTTCAGATCCTTGTGGATGAAAAAGTCCTTAGTGTTGCGGTCTACATAGGCGTTCAGGTGCTTATCCATCAGAGACTGGTCTTCGCCAGCCCTCGGCCACAAGATACCTGCAATAGAACTCGACTCAAGTGAGAACCGTATCCGTTCAAGGGCTTCCGTTACTAGGGTGGACTGAAGGTTCCTAGTCCCATGTTTCCTCGTCTCCTCCTCGGATAGCCCACGGTAGTTAAATCTGACCTCAACCGAGTTATTCTCCTCGTCGGGTTTGACGGGTTCCTTATCAGCGAGCATGAAGAACTTTTTCTCACCCTTCACGTTTCCCGTCTCCATCTTCGCCTCCACGAGACGGAAGGTGACGGTAAAACTCCCCGCCTTGAAGCTGTACTTCTTGAAGTACTCTCCTGTTTTCACGTAGTACATGTCCTTCGTGGCCCAGTGGAGCGCCACCTCCTCCCCGTTGTATGGGATATAGTACTTGTCTCGGCCACCGTACCGGGTCTTGGGGATGAAGTCCCCGTCCTCATAGTACCTGCTGAAGAACTCGTAGACGTGGTTGAAGACGTCGTTCACCTGCTCTTCGGTGAGAGCCACCTCCTTCAGAGCCTTCCTCTTTTCCTCGTACCCCTGAACCGCCTTCACATCCAGGTACTTGACCGGGTCACCTGATGCGTTGAAGACGCCCGAACCAAGTAGCCCCTCAATCCTCTTACGATCTTCCTCCAGCTCCCTCTCAAGGTCAGTAGTGCTGACCCTCGAATAATCCCTGAACTCTGATTCCGCATACTCGATAAGGTCGTGATCGATGAATCTCTCGATCTCCTTCCGCTTGAAGTTCATTATGCGGTAGATACCGAAGTCTAGGTCCGCCTGATCCGAGCGGAACAGCTTCCTAAGAAGCCCCTTAACCTCATCCCGCTTAGTTATAATCTGCTCCGCCATCTACTGCGCCTTCCACCTGCAAACCGAGCCGTGGTCACACCGCTTACAGCTCACACCGGAGCAGGGAGCGAAGTCCCGGCCGGTGATCCTCGCCACGGTTTCTTCTGCGTAAACCTTCGCCTCATCCAATAAATGAGTATCCATGAGCACATCCTTCACCATCGGCTGCTCAAGGTAGGCAACGGCCCCGCCACTAACCTTTTTATCCAAGTACTGGAGCCCAAGCGTGTAGAGCTGGAGTTGGAGGCTAGTATCCTCAAATGGCTCCGCCTCATCACTCGTCTTATAATCCCAGACCTCAACCGAGCCGCCGTCCTTGAGTATCACATCCACCTTCCCCATCACGGTCGCGTTCATTATCGGGTACTCCAAACGGTACTCCACCTCTTCTATACGCGAGAGTTCGTCGCCATATTTCTTCGAGAACTCCACAAGCGTCTTCCGGGCCGTCTCACGGAAGTCGTCTAGGACCGTACCGCCCATGAAGGGCATATGGAACTCCTCATCCACCGCTGTTGATACTGCGCTGACCGGACTATAGCCCTCGTCCTTCACCATCTCTCCAGCCACCTTGAGGCAGTGGTGCAGGCTGTTCCCGTACCCTAGCCTCGGCTGAAGACCAGGCTGATACCCCCATAGATCGCGGAGCAGATACCTGTGGGGACAGAGGTTGAAGTCAACGAGTTCCTTCGCTGAGAACGATTGGAGCTCCTCAGGGGTCACCCCCTGCTTTACCTCCACGTCTGGGAGGTCCCCCGTAACTCGGTGATAACTCTATGCTCGATGTCTCCCAGGAAGATGCACCGCCCCACGTTTCTCGTCATCTTGCTAAAGCAGCTCAACACGAGTACGTCCCGCGGACGCGTTATGGCGACGTAGAAGAGGCGCCTCTCATCCTCGAGGCTCCCCTCGTATCTATCAGCGTCGAACATGTCACGAGGCACATCCCACCAGAACTGGGGCCGACCCATCATATTCGGCGGGAACCTGCCCCGAACCAAGGAGAAAAGGAAAACCACGGGCCACTCAAGGCCCTTCGCCTGGTGGATAGTCATCAACTGGACCGCGTCGACACCCCGAATGTCGTCAGAGGGCTGCTCCTCATAGGCTGCGGATGCATAAGAGTTCATGAACCAGCACAGGTTCTTCAGGTCGTGCTCCCATTTCATGGTTCGCCCACCGATCCTGTAGGCGGTCTCATAGTCGGTTAGTAACTGATTGAAGCGCCCGAGGTTCGCCATAACCGGCGCGTCGGTCCTCTCCCTGTAGTCCAGTTGGCTGAACCCAAGTACCTTCAAGATATCATGATAAAGATTCGAGAAATTATAGTATCCCTTGTCAGAGTAGAGCTTAGCCCTGATCGCCCTCATCCCAGCCTCAGCGTCCGCTGGTGTCTCATGCCCATTGGCGTATCCCCAGTGGCGGAGCCCCTCAACCAAAAGGTCGTTCCCCACGATCTTTTCCTGCCATTTCCACGGATCCGGGGTCCAGAACCCATCCTCGCTCAGCCACGCGAAGATCATGCCCATCGCCTGGGCCTCATCCCGCTTGAAGAGACCCACCTTCCCGCCCACGATGTACGGGACCCGACGCTCCTTGAACTCATTAATGATTGGCTCAGCCGAGGAACGTACGCTACGAACCAAGATCCCAATATCCGAGTACTTGACCTTGCCCGAAGAAACCAGATTCTCAACCTGGTCCGCGATCCAAGCCGCCTCATCCTCAGGCGAGTCCGCGCTCAGAGACCCGATGAACCCGTCCTCCGGCCTAGTTGCCACCATGTCATCGAGCTTCCTCTGGAAGCTACCCTGGAACCTGTTGGCGTTCACCACGATTCTCCGACCACTCCGCCGGTTCTCCCGGATCGGCTGGGTGAAAGCACCCTGGAACCTGCGGGTGAAGTCCTCGAAGAACCTCTCGTCCGACCCCCTCCACTGGTAGATGCTCTGACGGGGGTCACCCACAACGAAGATGCTCCCGTTGCGCCCTATGAGCTCTATGAACTCCTGCTGCGCCTTGTTGATGTCCTGGTACTCGTCCACGATCAGGTGCTTCACATGACGGAGCTTATCGGGGTTTTCACGAAGTTTCACGACAGCGAGATAGATCATACGGCCAAAGGTGAGTTGCCTGTGTTCCGTCAGTAGCCCTTCATATTTATCCAGCATTTCGCTGAAGTCTGGGGCTCTATTCACCAGTTCCTCCCTGTTCAGGAGCTCGTCCCAGGCCATATTCACGGTGCGAAGGAAGGAGCCACAGTTCCTCGAGTAGTTCCCTCCCGCCCGCTGGATCCCTAGGCTCCACCCATTCCGCATGAGGAACGCCATCTCCTTCCCCTCGTCCAGCACCTGGTGGTTCCCGAACCGGAAGTAGTCCTCGAGAACCCTCTTCGCGTACGCGTGGATAGTGCCTATGTACATCTCCCCGAGCTTCACGGTCCCAGCCGACCCCGCGAGTTCCTCCACCCGCCCATAGATGCGGCTTTTCATGCTCTTAGCCGCCTTCTCCGTGAAAGTGAACGCCACGATCTCAGACGGCTGAACACCCTCAACCAGAAGAAGATACGCGATCCGCCTGGTCAACGTCTCGGTCTTCCCCGCGCCGGCACCCGCGATAATCCGGTTGTACCGAGCCTTAGACAACACCGCCCGAGCCTGATCGTCGCTCAGCTTCGCCGGCTTCTCCAAAATGTCTTTAAAAAGAACTTCAGAAGACCCCATAACCACACAACATAAACCATCTTACAAAAGGATAAAACTAACCATTCTAAAGCATATCTATGACTCGTTTCTTCCTTGACTTGGAAACCTACAGCCCGGGCCCCAAACCTACCTACGACGACAGGATCATCGCCATAGCCTACAAGCAGGAGGACGGCCCCATCACCGTCCTCAAGGAATGGGAGAGCGACGAGAAGCAGATCCTCATCCGGTTCATAGAGGAGATCAAGCGGATCGACCGACTCAACATCATCGGTCACAACATCCTCCGATTCGACCTACCCCTCATCATCAGCCGCGCCACCCACCACGGCATCGCCCCCACTGGCGACCTCATGCGACTCCTCCTCGACCCCTACACCATCGACACCATTCAGGCCCAACTGCCCGCTAACAACTTCTACTTCAAGGGCCTCGGCCTCCGCGACTGCGTCCAGCGCCTAGGTATCCAATCAACCACTTGCCCCAGCTCAGAGATCCGGACCAGATACGAGCAAGGCGACTACACCGCCATCACGGAGCACATCAGAGAGGATGTCCTCACGACCGAGAAGCTCTTCAACTACCTCGCCGGGGTGGCTAACTCAAACCTAACGACACGAGGAACTTTCTGAGCCTCTTCTCCTTGATCTCGAAGTTCCTCCTCAATAAGGAAGATAACTCCTCACCTCTTAGCTAGCTATCCTCACCTGAGGGAGGGGCCCGGAGATGGACAGGTGGGTTAGTGGATGCCATGCGTCTCTCGGCGTCGGGGAGACCCTTTGCGGCATCGATCCTCCTCTCTCGACGGGTTTAGGAGGGGTCGTGAGCATGATTCACTTAGGAGGAGTCAAAAGATTTTGTAAAAAGCAATCCATCGAATCAATAACTCCTAATTATTGAATCGGCCTGCGCGTAATACTACCATACCACCTTTTTTCAAGGCTACGAAGACTTTACATTTCGTATTCAACTCATCGTAAGATTGTCTAACGTAGATACTTATTCACAGAAAATTTCAAATGTACTTCGACAACCTGGTCCGGGACAACATATACGCTTTCTATCTTGATAATATTTTAGTAGTCGGTCACAATCAGGACAACTGAATAATTGATGTAACCTATGAACTGATTTTGAAAAGTCCTCTACATCATCAATTGAGAGTTGGCTAATTATTGGATTGTCGTGAGAAAGCCAGTTTACCATAAATGATGTTGCTTTTAGGTAATCTAATTCTTCAATAATCTTGTTTTTATGATCCCCCTCTTCTAATAACTTCTGTAATCGAGTATAAACCGCTGTCATCAACTCGTCCATGGTATATCTACTGTCTCTGCGAATTGGGACTCTTGCCATAACGGTTTCACCAACTTCGTTTAAAAGCCATTCAACATATTGACGGCTGGCATTACCAGCTCCTTCTCTATCGGCATCCTCAATTTTTTCATTGATTTTATCCCATCGAGTTCTATAAGGAATTATTACAGGTCCGGTTTCAGGAGTCCAACGAATAATTTCCATAGCGTTGTAATTTGAGCACATGTTTCTAATTTGCTCATACCAAACTTCATCATGAGTTGTGATAATAATTTGATAATCCTTGAAATTATCTTCTAATAATTTACATATTTTTCGTCTATGCTGACTATCAATTGTTGTTACTACATCATCAAGTACGATTAAGCTGCATTCATTATTAAATTTCCTAGCAAACGCTAAGAAAATGCAGAGACCCAATGAATCTTGATGCCCTTCACTAATTAATGCTTTAGGATCTTCTCTGAGTTCACCAAAGGAATATATTGATAGGTCTGTGCTAGCACGACGTTTTGGATCTAATTGTAATTGAATACCAGTATGGGGGTCATCAGGATGAAGAATTGAAAAGAAATTATTGATATCACCTTGTATGGCTGTATAAATCTCTCCAATTTTTTCATTTTTCGCTTCTGAAAACGCTGATGAGATAATGTTTGCTATATTATAATCCTTTTTTATTTGTGTAAGTTCTTCTTGCAATGAAGGAATAGAAGATATATCACTACTAGTTTGATTTATAACATAAACTAAATCAATCTGTTCTTGGACAGGTTTTGATACGTCAATTCCGCTAAGAAGTTTTGAAACTATGGTGGAAACTTCATCAAGAATTTTATTGCATTGATGTAAATTATCCTTAAATGCATCAAGATTAATGTTTGTTTCCAGTTTTTTGGCGTTTTCTAATTGTTCAGTATAGGATACGAATTTTTGAATCACTTCATTGGTTTCCTTTATTACATCTTTAAAAGGCTCAAGTAATTTAATGCTTTCATAAAGACCTTTTAATTGGTCAATAAATCTGTTAATGGATAGTAAAGCTCTATTAATATTACCAGTAACTGTTAAAGCTTTGTTAGAGATGGATTCTAAATTTTTGATCCTTTTATTGATTGTAATAATGATTTCATTTCTATTTATACTTTGTTCACATAATGGACAAACTTCAAGATCAATATCAGTTAATATTTGATAACCGCTTTTAAGTAGATTTTCAAGAAGGAGTTCTCTTTTTTTCTTTTTATCTAGAATAAATTCATCAATTAAAACATTAATATCAGATAGAGTTTCTATAAATTCATTTTTTATAGATGGATTTGTACTTATTTCATATATATATTTAAGTTTTAAAACTTGATCAAGGTCTTCCACTTCTCCTAATGAAGATATTAATTTTTTAGCAGATTTATTTATCTCAGTGAAACGTTCAATTTCTGAATGCCCAAAATAAGCAATACGAGAATTAACTTCTTTTAAAAGATCTTCTTCATTATCAACTTTCACGCCAAATAGTTCTGAAATACGTTGATAGACCATATCAATTTGCATATCCTTTTCTTCTTTCTCTTTATCCAAACTTTTAACGAGTTTATTAATTTCCTGTTCAATATTATCTATTTCTGAAATTCCTAAGATATTGGCAATTGCATCGAATCTCCCTCCAGGTCTATCGAGTATAAATTTTAAAATTTGAGCCCTTCTCAATATAAAATTTCCTTCTGATGCAGCCTTAAAATAATTTAAAAACTCAACGGGATATTCAGGATCGGCAATTGCAGACTTAACAATTGTGGTTTTATGTGGATTGAATATCAACTCAACATTGATATCATTCCATTCAAAATCTTTATTTGGAAGATGTCTTTGTAATGAAAGCTCCCTTCTTCCTTCAAAATACGACACAGAACTTGTGAAAAAGAAATCTAAAGCATCCACAATAGAGCTTTTTCCGGTACCATTTTCACCTTTAATTAGAAGGTTCTTACCATCTAAGAATAGGTCAAGATCTCGTATCCCTCTGATGGCTTGAATTTTGATAGAGTCTACAGATATCCTTGGCATTCTAGCTATTCACCTCAAATATTTTACGAAGAGATTCTTCGTCGATTTCCTTTGAATCAAATAATTCTCTGAGTTTTTCAATTACTGGCTTTGATAATTCTTCATTGGCTAATAGTTTTGAGAAGAAAGCCTTGATTATATCTTCTTGAAGCCCCATGAGTAAACTGCTATTTTGATATGATATTAAATTTTTGTGTGTGTTTCGCGCGCGAATGACCAACCCTAAACAATATGATAATCCCTATCTCCTTCAAACCTGAGAAGAGCTCAGGTTAAAGATACCTGAGGTAGAATAACGTTAAATCAATCAGACTTGAAGGTTACATAAAGATGACTTCTATCACTGTACTCGACGGCGCCGACACCATCGGCGGAAACAAGATCCTCCTCGAGGAGAAGGAAAGAGGACTCCTCCTCGACTTCGGCATGAACTTCGCCCGATACGGCGCCTACTACCAGGAGTTCCTCAAGGAGAGGAGCAACCGAGGCATATATGACCTCATCCACCTCGACATGATCCCCAAGATCAACGCCTATCGCCCCGACCTAATCCCATCCGACATAGACTCCACACCATGGCCCAAACCAGACATAGAAGCCGTTCTCCTCAGCCACGCCCACCTCGACCACTGCGGCAACATCGGCCTACTAAGAGGAGACATCCCCATAGTCACCTCAGCAACTAGCGCCGCCATCCTCAAAGCCATGAGGGACTCCGCACCCGCCAACATAGGCAGCGAGATCAGCTACTACTCGCCCAAAACCCCCATCCCCGAGTGCGGAGACCTCGTCCTAGAATCAGAGAGAGGCGGCTCATACACCTGCAGGGATCTATACCTCACAACTGAGCCTACCCCCGAACTCAGAGACTTCCTATCCAACAGACCCGGAGGCGACTCTAAGAGAAGCAAAGGCGTCGAGGCCGGCGCCATCGAGCCCCTCAGCAGCCTAAACCTACCCTTCCAGGTCGAGACCTACCCCGTCGACCACAGCATCCCAGGCGCCGTCGCCTACATCCTAAGAGGCGACACAACCATAGCCTACACAGGCGACTACCGCATCCACGGAGCCGCCGCCGAGGAGACCCGCCGCTTCATCTCCGCTGCCAAAGACGCGTCGGTCCTCATCACGGAGGGAACACGCGTCGGACGCGAAACAGACGAGGAAGTATCAGAGGAAGACGTCCTAGAGAACTGCCTCGCCACCACCGAGGACGCGGAGGGACTCGTCGTCGCCGACTTCTCAGCCCGCAACTTCGAGCGCCTCGAAACCTTCAAGGAGATCGCGGCCAGAACCGGGAGAACCCTAACGGTGACCGCGAAGGACGCCTACATGCTCCACGCCCTCGGATGCGCAGACGGCACCTGCATGATGGACACCGACCCCATCGGCATCTACTCCGAGCTCAAGAGTCGGGAACGGATCAAGTGGGAATCTGAGGTCGTCGAGAAAAGGTGGGGAGGCAGTTACATAGACCCCCTCAGCATCAGGAGGAGCCCCGAGAGGCACCTCATATGCCTCAGCTTCTTCGACCTCAAACACCTACTCGACATCAAACCCGACGGAGGAGTCTACATCTACTCCTCCAGCGAGGCCCACTTAGAAGAGCAGGAGTTTGACTTCCAACGGCTCAGCCAGTGGCTCAACTTCTTCAATCTAACAAGCGTCGGCTTCAAGATGCCTGGCGACCCACCCAAACCCGAGTTCGTGAAGGGCTTCCACGCATCCGGGCACCTATCCCAAAACGACCTAATCAAGGTCATCGACGAGATCAACCCCGACAAGATCATCCCAATCCACACCCAACACCCCGAGTGGTTCAGAGCAACATTCCCGAAGACAGTGACGATACCCCTCGACGGGAGGGTAAACCTATGAGCCTCGAAAGACTGGCAGAGCTCCTGAGGGAACGCAACCGAATCTCATCAGAGATAGCGACCCTACTAGGGAGACCAGCCCTGAGCAGCCACATCGGGGAGTATATAGCATCGAAGATATTCGACGTCGAGCTCTACGAGTCCGCCACCCACAAGGGAGCAGACGGCCAATTCAGATCCGGGCCACTTCGCGGTAAAACGGTAAATGTCAAACTCTACGGGAAAAAGGAGGGTATCCTCGACGTCAACCACGCGCCAGCCGACTACTACCTGGTGCTAACCGGGCCAGACTCGCCTCCAACCAGCAGCCGTGGAGGTGACCGACCCCTCACAATCGAGCAGGCATTCATCTTCAACATGAAAAAACTACTCACTGAACTCAAAGGCAGAGGCGTCAAGATCGGCATAGCCACAAGCATCAAGAAAGGAGAATGGGAGAAAACGATGATCTACCCGTACCCAACAAACACCGAGTACACGATGTCACCTGAACAGAAGAAACAACTCGAACTATTCATAGGAGCAACTAGCCAACCTTGATAAATGAGGCTCTCCTACCCAATTCAACTTCAGAAACCCTCCACCCAGCTTTAACCCAAGTATTGCATTGCGAGTGCCCACTATTCGCCCACTATTGCCTATGCTGATAAGCTGAAGAAGGCAGCTTGAATCCTAGTATCTCCTCTATCTCACCGAAACTGAGCGTAACCAGTGCTCGTTTGCGTGGATAGGTGAGCTCCAAGAGGGGAATACTTCCTTCCCCCTGTCATTTTAAACCTCGCTCCACCTGTTTGAGCATCGCCTCATGGGTCCCCGGCCAGACGTGCAGTGAATATTTGAGAAGCTTTAGCGTGTCCTTGTCGACCCTGACTATCTCGACTGCGATGGTGCTGACCATCAAATTCCCCCAAAATAGAATCACCCGTCGACGATGAACTCGTCTATCGGCCCCATGTGGTCACAGGCCTTGCACTGGAAGGGGTACAACTTCTATGTGCAAACTGTCATCGGATAGTTCATACTGAGTTAAAAAACAGGGAAGAAAGGGCTAGCTCTGTTTAGGGTGAGAGGGCAACCTCATTATCGGTGAGAGCGTATGGAAGATCCCGATTCGGCTACCTCTGCCTTGAAAGGATGCTTACGATGTGGTCGACGTCGGCCTTGTCCTTCGTCTTCAGCAGACGGGATACGCCTATGGCGCTCCTCACGTCCCTGCTGTTCAGGTCCTTCAGGGTCACTTCAGCTATGTACGCCGATATGGACTCCGTCAGGCCCTCCCTCGCCGTCAGTACGTTGACGACGACCTCGAAGAACTCGTTGTCCGTGTAGTCCCTGAACCTGAGCTTAGCGGAGAAGCGGCTGAGGAGCTCCGGCCATATCCTGTCTATCCTGTTCGCCGAGGCGAAGACCCAGCACTTAAGCTGGAGCCTCCTGTATCGCCTGTACTTGGTCTCGGTCAGCAGGCCCCTCTCCATGAGGCTGAGGAGGGCGGCGAGGTTGTTCTCGTCGTCCACCTTCTCGAGCTCATCTACTATCAGGTACTTTGGCCTCTCGTTGAAGAGGAGCTCGAAGAGGCCGGCCCTCGACAGGTTGCTCCCCAGCACCAGCTTGCTCCTGGGGAGGCGGGCCAGCTCCTCAAGCATCAGCGTCTTGGCAGAGGCGATGCTTCCGTGGAGGAGGCAGTGGACCGGCCTGTCGGAGGCTATGCTCCTCATTATTATGTCCTTTTTGTCGTCGTGGCCGATGATGATGTCGAAGAGGTCCGGCGGGATCTCTGCCGTCTCCTCCTGTGGGGTGGCCATCCGCTGGTAGTCGCTGAGGGCTCTCTCCACGGCATTTATGTTCGAGAGCCTGTAGTTGCAAGATTTGTTGGTCTTGAGCCTCACCTCGAGGATGCGCCTCGTGACCAGGCTGTTGAGGGTCCTGGCGTCGCCGTGGACCATGTACCACTCGAATCCATCGTAAGTGTTCTGTGGAGGATGTTCCCGCTCCCACTGTAGCATGTCCTGGAGTAGCCTCTCTATCTCCCCCGTGGCGTCACTGCTGAGTGCCTGGAGCGTCGCCGCGTAGACGACCTCCTCGGTTGCCTTCTGTGTTTCCATTCAATCCCCCAAGTCTGACCTGAACAGTCCTCTGATCATCATTACCGCTTTGATCTTAAACTGGATTTGTTTTTTCTCCTCCAAAAAGGATTCAGAACTTGATCCTTCTAAGAACGCTCATGTCAATCGCGATCGGTGCGGGTGCAGGTTCAGGTACCGGTGCAGGTATCGATGCGGGTTCCTCAGGAGCTAGGGGCTCGGGAGGTTCCGGGGTTTCAGGCTCTTCCACGGTGGTCTCTTCCTCGGAAGTCACTGGCTCCTCAGGGATGTTCTCAGGCACGGAGACCTTCTCCTCGGTCACGGTCCTCACGGGCTCGTTTTCATCCATCCCGATGCAGGGTGCTATGTAGAACTCGAGTGATCCGACCTCGAGCTCCGGCCATATCTTTATCGGCATGTCCGCTGAGAGGTCGAGGTTCACCACCTCACTGAGTGGCTGGATAGCCTTCACTATCTTCTCCAAGTAGGATTCCGTGAAGGTTGACTTCGTGTCCTCCTCGTACCTGATGTCCAGCAGGTTGTCGCTGTACTTCTCGAAGGGCGTGCTCTGTGACCCGAGGTCGCCGCGCTGGCTGAGGGTCAGGGAGTCGTTCTCGACGGTTATCGTGGTGTGTTCGCTGAGCTCGTTGAAGTCCTTCAATGCCTTCACAAGACCCCTTAACACTACCCTGGCGTGGGCCTTGAAGAAGATCTTGGGCTGGGGCACCTCCTCGTCCATGTTTCCAAGTGTCGGCACGTCCTTCATCCTGACTATGTCGCTCCTCAGGGTGACGTCGAGCCTCTCTCGGTCCGGGTCGTAGGAGAGCTCCACGGACTCGTCCTTGTAGGTGTTCTTGAGGATCTTCTTTACGAGGTTGGTGACGTCGACCGTGAACTTCTGCTCCTCGATGACGTCCCACCTCTCGAACGCAGTGGATGGCATCTTCAGGACGAACATGGCGCAGTGGCTTGGGTCCATCTGAGTCGCCGTCAGCCCCTCGGGGTTGGCGGTGAACTCTACCTCTTCGCTCAGCACGTTCAGGGCCTCGAGCAGGTCCTTGAACCGCTGGGAGCTTCTGTGTGTAAAACTCATTACAGTTTTCCTCCAAAAACGGTGTCACTCGAGTTCAGCGAGGTACAGGTTTGTCGGGTCGAACTCCTCAGGATAGGCAGCTGCCGGGATCAGACTACGATGCCGAATCCTGGTTTAAGCAGATCGAGGAGACCCACGACTATGTCCGCGCGCGCGACCAGATGGAGTAAACTAACGTGGAAAGGGACAAAGCCCAGAGAACGTAATAGCCAATCCCCCAGACAGTCTCTGCACCTACGACGTCCATGGCGATGCTAATGGAGGCCATGCCCGCCACACCAATGGCGCCAGATGCCATTGGTAATGCACCCACAAGGCCAGCTATGACAAGCAGCACAAAAACTGCGATGAATAAGTAATTTAGCATCATATATTGAGGGGTTAGTCGCTGAATATCACTAATGAAGGATGTCAGTGTCTCGAAGACCTCGTAGAGCGTTAATGGACGAGCGCCACGGAAGGTAAATGGTAATAGAAAGACCGAGGCCAGTATAGCTAAGCCTATGATGAATCCCTCAACCCTCACGTAACGCATTTTTAGACAATGACTTAAACCCATTTTACATCTTAAAGGGTTTTCGAGAAGCGGAATCTCTCGTGATGCTGGGAGACTCGTTTCTTCCTCCAAAAGTTGTGAGGATGGGATGTCGATCGGTGTGGCCCTCTTGTCGGGCCTGAACCTCTTGAGGCGCGGGCTCCTGAGGTTGAAGTAGTCGACCCTGCCGACGGTGACAAACCGTCCGTCGACAAACTCCCTGACGGGCTTCTCCGCCTCGAACGTCTCCTGGTACTCCACCTCGAGGACGACGAAGGGCCGTATGTATATGGTGTCCTGGTCCTCACCGACCTTGAAGTCCAGCAGCTTCTTCAGGTAGTTCCTCAGCTGCAGGTCTATTCCCGAGGCGACGTCGCCGAGGTCTATGTACCGGCCCCTCTCGTCCATGACCGCGAGCTTGAGGCTGGTTATCTGGTTATGCTTCAGCTTGTCACGCTTGTTTATTCCCGTTAATACACAGTCGACGCTCCTGATCGGCTTGACCTTGAATATCTTGCCCTGGGCCCTGGCGACGATGCCCTCGTAGCCTATGGCCAGGTACTGGTTATAGAGGTTCAGGATCTCTATCCTGTTGGCGCAGACCTTGAACGGTATTGGGTAGATCCTCTTGGACCCGTTCAGCCACGCGCCGATCTCCTCCATCTTCCAGACGTAGTCCCCCGGCGGGTCCTTGCCGTCGACCTTCACCAGGTCGAAGATGGCCAGCTTAAGCCTCTCTGGATCGGCTACCCGCCAGTGAAGGAGGTCCGGCAGCCGCATGGGCCTGTCGTTCTCCATGGCGTGGAGCTCCGCGAGCATCATCGCGTCGACGATGCCCCTCTTTCCAAGGGACCCCTCGAGGTCCCTGAGCGCGGGGACTTCCCTCGTCCTCCCCCACCTGTTGACCATGGCCGCCTCCCCCGACCTGTAGAGCA
>Ga0172364_10000205_pt1 | contig 38820 bp, 36 predicted proteins | sample LakKivSesite10cm_FD_114545 | JGI IMG/M metagenome (GOLD analysis project Ga0172364, IMG submission 114545) | Sediment microbial communities from Lake Kivu, Rwanda - Sediment site 10cm | ecosystem: Environmental > Aquatic > Freshwater > Lake > Sediment | place: Rwanda: Western Province, Lake...
CATTGGAACATCTTTGGGTGTGGGGAAGATTGTGTATACAGTCTCTCCGCGTTTTATAAGCGCTGAAATTAATTGTTCACCGATACCTGAATGGCAGGTGACAAGATTTTCAATTTCCATACTTAATTATATAAGAAAATTCCTTTTAGTCAACTGTTTTTTATCCTGTATCAAGTATTCATAATCAAGCATTTATTTCTTTTTCAATCAGTATTTTATTTAATTCAAATAAAATTTTTTTTAAAAGCACATTTTTATTACGCATTACGAAACTTGGTACTACCTTTTTCTCAGCATGTAAATTGGCAAGATTGTATTCCTTTATTTTTATTAAATAGCGGAATAAATGGTAATCAAAAAAATTGGGGCGATTGAAAAAAATCTGAGGAATTTTCATAATTGCAGCCTCTAAGGAAGCGGTTCCTGAACAAATGATTAATAAATCACAATCACACATCGCCTGGTATCGGTTTTGGGTTATGGTTATCAAGTTAGGGTTGGGACGTTTGATTTTTTCACCAGAATGAAGAATCGCGAATAAATGGTGATTGTCTAAATAGTGAAATATTTCACAGGACAGACTATCGGGATGGAGAATAAGGAAATATTCAATGTTATGAAATTGCTCTTGGGAATTTCTCTCGAAATTTTGGATGACTTCGATCATTACCGGCAAATTTCTTTTTATTTCATTTTTGCGTGAACCAGGCATTAAACCAATTTTCTTTTTGTAATCGGTTCTTTTATATTTCTTTAGTTCCTCAAATAATGGATTTTGCCAATAACTAACTTTTATATTTTCGTTATTGTAAAATTGATGCTCAAAAGGAAAAATTGAGATAACCAAGTCAGTCCATTTTTTGATAAAATATTTTCTAAAACTTCCCCATACCCAAATTTGAGGTGGAAGAAGATAGATGACTTTAGCGCCGATTTTTTTTGCATACCTGCATAATAGCAGATTAAGACCAGGATAGGCAACAGCAATAAATATCTCGGGTCTTATTTTATGGATTACTCGGACAATCTTTCGGTAGATTTTATAATTTCTAACGAACGAAAAAATACTCGAACTAAATCCAAAAGTTTTGAGACTTCCATAATCATAGATTAAATCGTTATTTGCCTTTTTTATATTTTCCCCACCCACACCGAAAATTTTTAAATTCCCTTTTCTTGACAGAAATTTAATAAAAAGGCTTGCGTATAAATCGCCGGATGGTTCACAGGCACAAATAAAAATTCTAACTTTGGGGTTAATATCAAAAAATTCTGAAAAATTTTTTAACTTAATTTCTCTAATCTTTTTAAAGCCTCATCTGGGGTGATTTTACCTTTTTCTAAATCTTCAATAATCTTTTTCTTGGAATATTTTGGGAATATTAGAATGTTGATAAGACCAAAGAAAATTAAAATTACGGGCCAATCCCTTGATAAGGATACAACCTTAAAATTTGCAAGCCAGAAAAACAATGCGAAGAATATAAAAATTATTGCAATTCTCATTTCTTGATAACTTCTTTCAATCTTGGTGACAATAATTCAGGGTCAAAGTTTAATTGTTTAAGTTCCCGAATAAAAATATCTTCTTTGGTTGCATTGGAAAGGCTCTCATTGATAATAAAGAAAGATTTCTGCTTCAGACGGCAGAATCCGCCCCTACCAAAGAATCGGTCATATTTTACGATAATAGAAAGTTTCTGGCAAAGTTCCTCAAGCATCTCAATCAGGGTTGTTTTTTTCATTTTTCACCGCCAAATAACTTTGAAAAAAAATTTGTTTTCTTTTGCCCCAAGCGTTCAATCCCCTTTCTTGCAACATCATTTTTGCCATCCCAATTCAGTGCCTCATAAAAATATTTTAAAGCTTGTTCTTTGTTACCAACATACTCATAGGCGAGTCCTAGATTGACATAGACAATAGGATTGAACATCAATTGTTTCATTGCTTCTTGAAGTCTTTCAAAACCTTCTTTCTGATATTGCCTTGTATAAACAAGGGCAAGTCCGAGGTATGACAGATAAAGCGGCTGGGTATCATAACGACAGGCAATGCGCAGTAAATTTACTGCTCGCCAGGGGTCATTATGCTTTAAGAAATCAAGGGCTCGACTAAAGGCATTCTTTGCCTGGGTTCCCTGGATCTGATCTTGGGGTTTTGTTCCTTTTTCCAGCGAATGGTCATAATCAGTCCTCAATTTCTCATCAGAAAGGACACGGTATGCTGCAGTAATCTTGGAAAAATGCTCATTTGCCTTGCGTTTTTCTTCTTCATCCGTAAATTTATCTGGATGGTATTGTCTTGCCAGCTTCATATAAGCCATTTTAATTTCCGCCATAGTTGCGGTGCTACTTACCCCAAGTATAGTATAATAGTTTTCCATATATAAACTCATAATATTATATTTAAGATAGCCGAAATGTCAACTATAATGTTATCAAGTTCAATAATAGAATAGAGTGATCGGTTAAGAGTCCTACCTCAGGTTCAGGTCTGGGTTAAATATTATCTTTGGGATGCAACCAAGCAATGGCAGGCCGTTGTACGCTGTCTTGCATAGATTAATTTACTACTCCATATTCTATAGATAGCTTAACTATTACGCTGAATGAGCACGCGGTTTTTAAATTGTTTCTGATTAAAACTAAAAAGCATTAATCGAAATTTCTATTTTTATCATTAAATTTTAATTTATAGTTTTTTACAAAAACTTCTTCAAAATCATAAACTTCATCAAAATCCTGAAGTTTATCCTCTTCGGTCTTGCTCAAAATATTCTCTTTGAGCATATTAAAGACAATATTACCAAAGTCAATCGTTTTTTTCACACCCCAGTATTCAAAGACCATCTTTGTCATTGGTCCAAATCGTTTTATTGCTAATTCTCTAATACCCTCAAGAAGCTGCTTGCCGGTCACATGTTTTTCTACCTTAAATTTTTCTCGTGCATAATGTAATGCTTCCAGAACAAATATATACGCCGCAATACGATAACGGTGGTCTTTTTCAAGAATTCTATCAAACACAGGGTCTTTATTCATTCCCAAAAATCATATACAAAATCTTTACAGTGTCAATGATTTTATTAACCTTAGTTCTTGACTTGGGTGTAAATTTGAGTAGTATTTACCACTATGAAATTATCAACTAAAATTCTTTTTATATTCTACCTTGTTATTTTTTTCATTATGTGCGGTAAGACAAAGACCGAGGATAAGATAATAAAAAAAATTTTACCCCCACCAGAGGGTATGGTTTTAATTCCTGGTGGATTTTTTACGATGGGTTCAGACTCAATTGGCGAAGCTCCCAAACATAAGGTCTGGATAGATACATTTTATATTGATAAGTATGAAGTAACGAATCGTCAGTTTCTGGAATTTGTAAAGGCGACCGGACATCCCAAACCTGCTTTTATTAAGGATTCAAGTTTGAATAATCCGAATCAGCCAGTAGTTGGAGTTAGTTATTTTGATGCCCTTTGTTATGCAAAATGGGTAGGTAAAAGGCTACCCACTGAGGCAGAATGGGAGTATGCAGCAAGGGGTGGACTCGTTGATAAAGAATTTCCCTGGGGAGATGAATCGCCATTTAAAAGGTGTAATTATGCGCCTAAAGGAAATTTTGAGATTGATGGTTATAAATATACGGCGCCGGTGGGCAGATTTCCACCAAATAATTTTGATCTTTATGATATGGCAGGTAATGTTTGGGAATGGTGTGCTGATTTTTATGATTCTTTGTATTATAAAATAAGCCCGGAAAAAAATCCTGCAGGTCCAGATTCTGGCTACACAAGGGTTTTGCACGGGGGTTCCTGGTTAAGTATCAATCCAAGGCATTTAAGATGTTCGTCAAGAATGGGATTGAAGCCTTTTGTCCAGGACCGCTATTATGGATTTCGCTGTGCAAGAGATGTTAGCCGGGAATAGTTAATAAAAATTCTTCTTGACATTTATTTAATTCTGGGTAATATTATAAATAAATAATGAAGATATTTTTTGTATGCATTACAACAATTCTATTATTCCCACTTAATTTTAATAATTGTTCAGGCGAAGAGACCGATGGGATTAACCAGAAGGATACTACAAAAACAAATTTTTTGGATAAGACAATTAACTTAGAAAAACGTCTAGCCCCAATAGATAAAATGATTGATTTTGTGCCTAATCTATTTCCTCAACTTACCGAACCTTCAATCATCCATTTTAATTTTCCAAATATGCCTACGTCAATAAAAAAAGAGAATTCAGCAAAGCCACTAGGTGATAAGAAAAGTGTTATTGATGACAAAATATCTCATATACCACAAACAACAGATACACTCATCAATGGATTGTTTCAGAGTATCTCGCTTGATAAAAGCATTTACAAGCAGGGTGAGATTGCAACGCTAAATGTAACGGCAGTTTTGCCCATCATAAAACCCGAGATAATATTTTTATACAGAACATACAAGTTATATTCTGCGGGCAAGAATAATTACCGGACAGTCCTCGCAGTTCCAATGGATGCGGATACTGGCAGATATGTTATGATCCTGAAATACGAAGAAGGAAAAACAAAAAAGAGTTTGAGATTACCATTTAAAGTAATTGCGGGCGATTTTGCAGAGCAGGATACAGTGGAACTTGACATTCATATTCTTACTGAAGAAACACTGGAGATGATGAAATACGAAGGTCGGTATTTTAGCAAGGCTTATAATAACAATTTTGATACACTTTTATGTGAAGGGGATTTTATCTGGCCCTGTGCAGGTTCAATCACATCAATGTATGGAATGGCAAGGCGCTATAACAATGGTCTGGATAAATGGTCGCATAAGGCAATTGATATTGCCAATGCAATTGGAACAAAAGTAGTCGCCGCTAACAATGGAATTGTGGCTATGGCTGAAGAACTTGAGGGTCATGGAAAGAGTGTTGTAATTGCCCATGGTCAGGGAATTCATACTGTCTATATCCACCTTAATAAGATAGAGGTCGCTACAGGAGATACGGTTACGAAAGGGCAGGAGATTGCTGAGATGGGTAAGACAGGAATGTGCACGGGTTCAAATCTACACTTTCAGATTGTGGTCAACAGAATTCCCACAGACCCAAGATACTGGATTTTAGGTGCCAGTAAATTAAAAAAAGGCGATTATGTAAGGCCTGATTTGGCTAAGAAGTAGATTCTACGAAGAATTTATCCTTCAGATTTATTCATTTATACAATAAAAGGGGTGAGGATTTAACGCATAATTTACTTGACTTTTCTATATTTTTATATATAATCTTTTTTTAAAGAAAGGAGTTTAATGGAAAAGGAAGGTAAGATTGATAGCGTTATTGGTAAGAGTACGGTGGTGAATGGGGATATTAAAATTACTGGTTCTGTAAAGATTGATGGTATGGTTGAGGGCAATATTGCAGTGAAGGATAATCTATTTTGCGGAAATACTGGTTTCATTAAAGGAAATGTAAACTGTAAATCTGCAGTAATTGGCGGCAAAATAGAAGGCAATATTCAGGCTGAGGAACTTCTTGAGTTTCAGAGTGGCGCCCAGATGTATGGCGATATTATTTGTAAGGGTTTGATTATTCAGTCTGGCGTATTCTTTGATGGTAACTGCCGGATGGGGCAGAAATCAAAGGAAAAGGATTAAATGTTCATCAAGTTTTACGGAACGCGAGGTTCAATTCCGGTATCAGGTGCCTCCACTATAAAATATGGGGGGAATACTACCTGTCTTTATATTGAGACAAATTCGGGTGAACCAATCATTGTAGATGCTGGTAGTGGAATCAGAGAACTTGGTATATATTTAATGCAAAATAAAAAAAACAATCTTCATCTGGTCTTCACCCATTATCACTGGGATCATATCCAGGGATTTCCCTTTTTTGCTCCAGCATATTCCAATAATACATCTATTAATATTTATGGTCCAGAAAATGAAGTGGTGGCAAGGAAGGCACTTTCTTATCAGATGCATATTCCTTTTTTCCCAACTATAAAACTGACCGACCTGCCTGCAAATTTTATTTTTAAAAAGACAAAAAACAAATTCAAAATCGGTGCTATAACAATTCAGATTATTCAAAATAATCATCCAAATTATACTTTTGGGTTAAAATTCAATGAAAATAAAAAAGCCGCAGTATTTTTAACCGACAATGAGCTTTACGTGCCGCATCCGAGGACTCCATACAAGAAGTTTATCAAATTTGTAAAAGGTGCAGATTTATTGATACATGATGCCCAATATATTGATGAAAATTACAAGGCTAAACTTGGCTGGGGTCATTCGACATATAATCAGGTTATGCAACTGGCAAAAGATGGTGGAGTGAAAAAAGTAATATTTACCCATCATGACCCTTCAAGTAGTGATGAATTTATTAATAATGTCCTGCAGGCTATACGAATGGAGTTTCCGGAATATGATATTGATGCCGCAAAGACCGGAACTGAAATTAATCTTTGATATAAATCACAATATATTTTGCCCCATTTTGTCTATGAAGATATAATAAATAGGAGGTATTATGATTACAGAAATTGGTTTTGCTGCTGGTAATATCTGGAAAAAATTAAAGGATGAGGGGGAGATGGTTATTACAAAATTGCAACGCAAATCAGGTCTTCCGATAAATATCTTTTATATGGGTCTGGGCTGGCTTGCCCGGGAAGATAAAGTAAAATTTAAACGCGAAAAGCGGACCATTTATGTCTCTTTAAAACAATGAAAATAAAGGTTCTTATTATCCGTACTGCTGGAACCAATTGTGACCTTGAAACTGCGTATGCCTTTGAACTTACCGGTGCCAAGTCTGAACGGGTGTATATAGATGCAGTAAAGAGCAAGAATCTATTGGATTATAAAATCCTTGTCCTGCCCGGTGGTTTTACCTATGGTGATGATATCAGTGCAGGAAAGATACTTGCCAATGAAATAAAATATAAATTGAAGTATGCAATTTTAAAATTTATTGAAAAAGGTAATCTAATCCTTGGCATATGCAATGGCTTTCAGGTTTTGGTAAAGGCAGGCATCCTGCCGGGTTTTGATGGTTATTTTACTAAACAGTCTGTCAGTTTAATAACCAATGATTCTGAAAGGTTTGAGGACCGCTGGGTGGATTTAAAGGTTTATAATGAAAGCTCAATATTCACAAAGGGAATCAATAAAATTATATCTCTGCCGGTTGCCCATGCTGAAGGTAAGTTTGTTGTTAAAAATAAAGAAATTTTTAAAAAAATTGAAAAACAAATTGTTTTCCAGTATGTGGATGAAAAGGGTAATTTGGCAGGTTATCCATATAATCCCAATGGTTCAGTTATGAATATCGCCGGTATTGCGGATAAAACTGGCAGAATCCTTGGTTTAATGCCCCATCCGGAACGGCATATTTCTTATCTACAAAACCCTCTTCATACAAGAAAGCGATTGAATGAAAAAGGAGATGGTTTTACAATCTTTGAGAATGCTGTGAATTACTTCAAATAGTTATGAATGGATATATTGCCGAACATCCAATATTAAAATTTGAAAGGAAAAGAAAAGTTAAATTTTATTTTGAAGATAAAGAATTTGAAGGTTATGAAGGATTACCTATTGCTGCTGCACTTCATGCAGCAGGTATAAAGGTCTTAAGATATTCAGAAAAATACAATCGTCCCCGAGGATTTTTTTGCGCCGTGGGTAAATGTTCTTCCTGCTTAATGGAGGTTGATGGCAGACCAAATGTAATGGTTTGTATGGAAGCATTAAAAGAAGGGATGATTGTAAAAAGGCAAAAAGGAAAAGGTCGTTTATAATACCTGATAGCAAAGTTCGAATGACAAATGAAAATACCAAAAAATAATAAATCAACTTCTAACTTCCAATTTCCTATTTATTATAGTTCTAATATTGATATCTGTGTTGTCGGCGGCGGACCCGCAGGTTTGAATGCAGCGATTGTAGCAAAAGAATTGGGTGCGACTGTCTTGATTATTGATGACAACCCTGTGCTTGGTGGTCAGCTTATAAAGCAGACCCACAAATTTTTTGGTTCAAAAGAACACTACTGTGGTGTGAGGGGTATAGATATTGCGAAAATTCTGACCGCGCGTGTCGCTAAATTGAATATTGATGTAATATTAAATGCTACAGTCATAGGACATTATGATGATGATTCTTTAGGTGTTTTAAAAAATAATGAACTTTTGCAGATAAAGGCAAAAAGTTATATCTTTGCTACTGGTGCAAGTGAGAATATGCTTGCCTTTGAGAATGCCGACCTACCCGGTATCTATGGCGCAGGTGCAGTCCAGACAATGATGAATGTATATGGTGTTGTTCCCGGAAGAAGAGCGTTAGTAGTTGGTTCGGGAAATATCGGGTTGATCGTTCCTTATCAATTGCTCCAGGCGGGTGTTGAGGTTGCAGCAATCATTGAAATATTACCTAAAATTGGTGGTTATTATGTCCATGCAGCAAAAATAAGGAGGGCGGGTGTGCCGATATTATTAAAACATACAATCATTGAGGCCCGAGGAAAGGATTGTGTTGAGTCTGCGGTAATTACTGAAGTGGATGACAAATTTGAGTGTATTAGTGGAAAGGAGAAGGTTATTGACTGTGACATAATCTTAATTGCAGTTGGTCTATCGCCCCTCTGTGAACTATTGTATCAGGCTGGATGTGAGATAAGATATGTACCAGACCTTGGTGGAAATGTACCTTATTATAATGAAGACCTGCAGACATCACGACAGCATATTTTTGTTGCAGGGGACCTTGCTTCAATAGAGGAAGCATCGACCGCGATGCTGGAAGGAAAGATTGCTGGTGCCAGTGCCTGGAAATATGTTTTTGGAAGAAATGCCGGGGCTGAAGAGATTGCGCTTTCGGCAAAACAAGAACTTAAGATCATCCGTGAATCACCTTTTGAACAACGTATCAATGCGGGACACAAAAGATTACAGGTATAATATTCTAAATAAAACCATTTTTTTAAAAAAGGATATCAAAGAGTAAATGAAGGACTGTTCTTTTAAAAAAATTAGTTAAATGGTCAAATGGATATTGGAAGTGATTGACAGAATGTATTTTTGGTGTATAATAATTTATGGTTAAAGTGACCCGAAGAATTTATTTAGATTACGCAGCAACAACTCCACTTCATCCTGATATATTTGAAGCGATGAAACCCTATTTCCTGCAGAAATTTGGTAACCCTTCGAGTATCCACAGTTCTGGTATTGAGGCACGAGAGGCAGTAGAGATTGCAAGAAAAACTCTTGCTGATGCTCTCGGTGCAAACCCTGAGGAGATTATCTTCACTTCGGGAGGAAGCGAGTCAGATAATACGGCGATAAAGGGTGTTGCCTATGCTATGGCTGATAAAGGTAATCATTTGATTACTTCAAAAATTGAGCACCACGCAGTTCTTGAACCATTGATTTTTTTGCAAAAACACGGTTTTAAGGTGACATTTTTACCAGTCGATAAGTATGGTATTATTGACCCGAATGATGTTAAGAAGGCAATAACTAATAAGACTATTCTCGTTTCTATAATGCATGCCAATAACGAGATTGGCACAATAGAGCCAGTAGAAGAGATTTCAAAGATATGTAGAGAAAAAGAGGTCTATCTTCATACTGACGCAGTTCAATCATTTGGTGCAGTTAGCACTAAAGTTAATGAACTTGGTGTTGACCTCCTTTCTATTTCTGCCCACAAATTTTATGGCCCAAAAGGTGTTGGTGTTTTATACATACGAAAAGGGACAAGGATTGAACCACTTTTACATGGCGGTGCACAGGAGATGGGGAAGAGGTCTTCTACCCATAATGTGCCGGGAATTGTCGGTATGGCTTATGCTGCAGGACTTGCAATAAAAGAAATGACACAACGGGTTGAACATTCAAAGAGATTGCGCGACCGCCTAATACACTCATTAAGAGATAAAGTTGACGACTTGATTTTCAATGGGCATCCAGAAAGGCGATTACCCAACAACTGTCATATCATTGTGAAATATATTGAAGGCGAAGCATTGCTTGTTCACCTCGATCAGATTGGTATAAATGTTGCCACTGGCTCTGCTTGTTCATCAGGCTCACTTGAGCCTTCCCATGTGTTGATTGCCATCGGTATTCCAATTGAAGATGCACGCGGTTCAATCAGAATTACTACTGGTCGGCTTACGACTGAAAAGGATATTGATTATTTATGTGAACAATTTCCTAAAATTGTAAAAGAATTAAGGGCTATATCAGCCATTTCAAAAAAGTAGATTTAAATTTTCATCTCAATAAATGAAGGTTCTTGTTGCCTTGAGTGGCGGGGTCGATTCATCCTCTGCCGCGGGCATTCTAAAAGAAAAAGACTATGATGTTGCTGGCGGCATAATATTATTTAGAGGGGTGCAAAAAGATGATATTGATTTTGCCCGCAGTGCCTGCGGTGTATTGGGTATTGAATTCCATTTATTTGATTTTACTGAGTATTATCAGAAAACAATTGTAGAAAATTTTATCAAAGAATATCAGACTGGAAGGACACCAAACCCTTGTGTTTTATGCAACAAAATAATTAAATTCGGGATATTCATGCAAAGGGCAATGGAGATGGGTTTTGACCGGGTTGCTACTGGGCATTATGCACGGATTGAGAAGAGCAATGATGTTTATCTCCTTAGGCGGGGAAAGGATAAGAATGAGCAGTCATATTTTTTATACCGTTTAAATCAACTGCAATTAGATAAAATGCTCTTGCCCCTCGGTGATTGGACAAAAGAAGAAATAAGAAAATATGCAAAGGAATTAAGATTACCAACTGCCCAGAGAAAAAAAAGTCAGGATGTTTGTTTTTTACCAGATATGGATTATACTACATATCTGAAGGGTACACTACCAGAAAAGCGAGGTCCAATCTATGATAAAAATGGCAAGAAGATTGGTGAGCATAAAGGGATTTTTCATTATACCTGGGGACAACGCAAGGGTATAGGCATAAGTGGTAAAGAGCCATATTATGTAATCAAAATTGACCCCCAACAGAATGCCATATATGTAGGAAAAAAAAAGAATGTATACAAAAAGAATCTGATTGCAACTGATTTAAATTTTGTTTATCCATTTGATTTTAGTCATCCAATAAATATACTGGCAAAAACAAGGTATTTCTCACGGCTCAGTCCGGCTACGGTTTATCCTGAAAATGACCGGGTAAAGGTTTGTTTTGAAAAATTCCAGTGGGCACCTACTCCAGGTCAATCTGTAGTATTCTATCAGGACGATGTTGTGCTTGGTGGCGGAATAATTGAAGAAATACTTGATTAACTCCGATTATTTAATCGGCGGTAGATTCTGTCTCAGGCGGATTAACATCTCCTTTGCCTTTTTGTGTTGGGGTATTTCTTTGAGAACTCTTTGATAACAATATTCTGCCTTATCAAATTTTTGCATAAAGTGGTAAATCAGACCGAGGCGGAAATAAATTTCAGTCCGATGATAATCAGCCTCTTTTAATGCATACAGATACAGAAGTTCAGCAATGCGGAAATCCAGTTTGACCGAGGCATAAAATGCCATCCTGGTCAGGACAATTGGATAGGATTGTTTTTTATAAAGACTTTCTAAAAAAAGGATAAAATAAGATTTTGTATGTGTGCGTAGTATCTTCCATATTTCTTTTTCTTTTAGATTTATATCAATGCCCATTTTATTGATTACAGACAGCAACGAGACCGGTTCAATTTGCCCGGCATAATCATTCTTTGCATAAATGACAGTGGTCTCATCCCAGTAAATAATTCGCCAATCAGATGAATTTTCTAAATCAATATCCCAGAAAAGTGCTTCAGGATAGGAGTAATCAAAAAGAATAATTGATGGCTTATACTTTTCAATGAGTTTGATTAAACCGCCGGGCTGATGGCTCTCATGAAATTCTTTAAACAATGCTTCTTTCATTACTTCAAGCCTACCATCAATATAAACGGGCTGACGCACAGCCCAGATTAGCCAACTACCCCGGTTCATATCATTTAGTATTCTTTTGGTCACTCTATTTTTTAACATAAATTCACCCATCTTTATCGGTTGAATATCCCGGTCAAACCCTAAACCAAAATTTCCACCCCCGCGATTTGCATAATAACCATTATTGATAACCCGCAGCATAAAGAGTATAACAAAGATTGCGATAGTTAAGGCAATACTCTTTTCTGCCAATCTTGAAGATTTTATAAATTTTTTAAAAAGCAGAATACAATCTTTAACACTTAGACCAATTATCTGGATTGCAATTATAATAAATAGTGGAATATTGCGTACCGCAGTGCTGGAAAGATAACCAAAAGCAATAAAAAGAAGATATTCGTGGATTTTACGATGGCGATGGGTAATAATGATTAAAAATAACAGGAAGACAAAAAATAAAAAATAAATAAACAAAGCAGAATGTGAAGTAAGCAAAAAGCCGCGTGCTGAAAATGGCGAGGCAAATTCGGTTATTGCATCCTTGAACACACTTGAATTCTGGAGCCGGGTAAAGAGATAGAATGGGAATAGAATACCCTTTAAAAGATAAGGATTTATTAAAGATGCAAAAAAAGATACAAATGACCATTTTAATAGATTTTTGAACAACTGTTTTTTATGAATATACATACTGATTAAATAACAGATTATTGCTGCCCAGCCCAAAATGAATAGACCATGGATATTTACCCACAATAATTGGATTATGGGCAATAAACAGAGACAATTTTTTTGGTTGAAGAAATACTTGTCAAGTATAAAAAGTGTTAGGATTAAGAAGATATAAGTCATAATTTCTGGACGTACACCAAATCTTATTTCAAATGGAAAGATGCTTGCTATAATAAGGATACATATTACCCAAACAGGAATACTGAATTTACGCAGGCGCTGATATATCAAAAAGAAAAGAATTAGGATTAAGATGCTGTTCCATATTGATATTGCTCCATCGCGGCCAATTCTGAAAACGAGAAATAGAATAATTTGAAATAACCAGTACATTGCAATATATTCATTTTTCCGCACAGTATAAGTAAAGACATCATAATGGTGAAATGACTTGTTGGATAGAATCCATTCGCCACCACGTAGATGGAAGCCAATGTCTGTATCATAGATTTGTCTTAAAGAGAGAAAAAATATTAATGTAAAAATTGTGAATAAAACAAGATGCCAGATATTGAAATTTCTAAAAAATTTTTTCTGCATATTGAATTATATATATTTAACAGAATTTGTCAAAGTTCAATTTATATTCTTGACATTGTTATTTCTACAATTATACTCTTTTCGATGTTAGTATATCTCATTTTATTTTTCTTTTCGGGTTTTTCTGCCCTAATTTACGAAGTAGTCTGGGCAAAATTGCTGACCCTCACATTTGGCTCTACAACAATTGCCAATGCAATGATTATCACTTTATTTATGTTCGGACTTGGTACTGGTGGGTTATATTTTGGTAAATTTGTTGATAAAACAAAGAACCCAATACGATTATTTTCTTTTCTACAATTTGGCACAGGTTTATTTTCTTTTTTAATACTTCTTCTTTTGCCAAAATCACCTTTTTTATACAAAACTGTTATAAATACGCTTAATATAAATCAATCAGGTTCAATATTTATTATATTTATCTGCGCACTTATTTTTATGTTCATACCAACATTTTTTATGGGAGGCACCTTACCGGTAGTTACCTATATATGTGTTCAAGAACCTGATAAATTGGAGAAAGGTGTTGGCATTTTGTATGGCATAAATACCCTGGGTGGAGTTATTGGTGCCCTTTTTGCAGGATTTTTTCTCATCCGCAATATAGGTTTGAATTTTACACAGTTAATCGCTATCATAGTAAATATTTTAATAGGCATTTCAGTGCTGATTTTTACAAACAAAGTTTTTGCGGAGAAAATAAGCTCAGGTTCAATTCAGAATTCAGGTGTAAAAAAAAGAATTATTACAGAAGGCCAGGTATTAATAAAATACATTCCCATTATTGCCGGTCTAACTGGTTTTGCAGGATTGGCGTGTGAAATCTTCTGGATTCGTGCCCTCTCAATATTCCTCACAAATTCAACATATACATTTACTGTCATTATTGCAATTTTTTTAGCAGGCACCTTCATCGGTAGCATTATCTTTACAAAGATATCCAAGAAGGATAATCGTTATGGAATACTTGCGATTGCTCAGATAGCCATCGGGCTATATGTAGTAATTGGCTGTCTTTTTCTGAATCAATTACCCAGCGTGTTGTTTGCATTACAACATATTCTTGAAATCCCAATTTTCCGGCTAGTCTTGCCTTCAGCAATTCTCTCCACTTTTGTTGTTTTTTTTCCAACAATATGTATGGGCATAAGTTTTCCTCTGATTTGTGCAATTTATAGTAAAAATATAAAATTCCTTGGGAACAAAATCGGCAGGGTCTACTTTACAAATACTTTGGGCAGTGCATTTGGTGCATTACTTGCTGGAGTCTTTTTATTGTCTTTACTGGGTGTGATCAGGGGTCTTATTTTAGTTGCACTTATCAACTTGATCATTGGTATTTTATTTACCGTTTTTACAGAAAAGAAATTATTAAATTTTGTTCTGGTGATTTGTACAATAATTATTTCATTTTTTGCTTTCCAGAAAAAATATATTCTGCCACCATCAATTTATCGCACACCAACCCGGGCTGACCGAATTTTATACTACAAAGAAACAAGGGATGGAACTGTGATTGTCAGCGAAGACAGGATTACTGGTATAAGGTCCTGCTATGTCAACAACAATGCAGTCATTGGCACAACCTATGATGCAATAAAGGTGGTAAAGATGCTCGGCAGTATCCCATTCATATTCAACCCGGAAGCAAAGGATGTCCTTGTTATTGGTTTTGGTGTGGGTATAACGACCTCAGTAATTGCCAGATATAATGTAAGACAGATTGATTGTGTAGAATTATGTCCGGGGTTGCGCGAGGCTGCAAAATATTTTACGAATTTCAATAATTATATTTTCAACAATCATAAGGTCGAATTTGTCTCTAACGACGGAAGGAATTTTTTACTCCTGAGCAACAAAAAATACGATATTATTTCCTGCGACCCAACACACCCGATTTTAGGAAGTGGTAATCTGTACACAAAAGAATATTTTTTGTTATGCAAAAACCACATAAAAGAACAGGGTGTGGTATGTCAGTATTTACCATTTCACAAATTGAATCCAGATGAATTTAAGTCTTTGATAAAAACATTTACCAGTGTTTTTCCGTATACTTCAATCTGGCTTGGTTATTCCCATGGGATACTTTTAGGCACAAATTACGCCCAGATACTAAATTTTGAGAGTTTGAAGAATCTAAAAGATGACATGCTCAATGACCCGTATCTTGTGTCAGTTTCTTATCTGCTTGATAATAATATAATATTAAATTTTGTTGATAGAGCAAGTACAAACACAGATGACCGACCAATCTTAGAATTCTTTACACCCTTGAGTTTAAGGAAGGAGAACTGGGAATTGAATATTCAATCAGTATTTAAACTACGGGCGGACATTAATCAGGTAATAAAGGAAATTGATGATTATGAAAAATTACAGAGGTATCTGCAAGGACAGAGATATTTTATTAATGGACTTATTTCCCAAAACAGGGGAAATCAACACGCAATGATAGAAGACTTTAAAAAGGCATTGGAGATAAATCCGGAAAATCAGGAGATAAGATTATTCTTGCGAAGTCAATAATATGCTGTTGATTTTTATGGCATTTTGAATATAATATTTAATGAAAACTCTAAAAATTTGTCTAATAATATTAGGTTCGCTGGTCGTGATTTTTTTACTCTTCTTTGCCAATTATCTTATCAGCCACCGTCAGGGAGTGATTACAACAAAAGAGGTTCCTCAACCTTCAGCAAAATTTAATGTTTTGATTGCAAGCCAGGGTAGTTCATTCAAAAATAGTCTTGTAGATAACCTTGTTTATATTCTTAAAGAAAAACCAGTTAATGTCAAAATAATAGATGTAACTGGATTGGATGAAATTAATGAGTCAGATTGGAATGCACTGATTCTTATCCACACGACAGAAAAATGGCAAATGCAGCCTGATGTAAAGGCATTTCTGGACCGTGCAAAGGATTTAACTAAGATAATGCTTATTACGACTTCAGGCGATGGTAAATGGCGAACAAAAGATTATAATGTGGATGTGATTACATCGGCATCAGCAAATAAGGAATTGTCACCAATTACCAGACAAATACAAGAGTGGCTGAAAACCCGATTGCAATAGAGAAAAGTCTATGGCGGGAATAATCTTTTTTAGAACAAAAAATCTAAATTTGATGAGAGAATTCTATATTAAGAGAATCGGAATGGAAGTCTCTCTGGAACAGGCTGATTGCATAATACTAAAGCATGGCAATCTGCTCCTTGGATTCTGCGAGCGTGAAGAACTGGATACACAGGGTATCATTACATTTGTGTATGACAATACTGACCAGGTATATAGTATGTATAAGAAATTCAGAACCGAGGCATTGGCAGAACCAGTAGTGAATGAAAAATATAACATCTATCACTTCTTCACAAAAGATCCTGAGGGACGATTTGTAGAATTTCAGAATTTTTTACAACCTGTTAACCTATAGGAATTTCGTTACCTGATCAATATGATTTTTTCAATAATAGCATGTGACTGACTACCTATCTTAAGAAAATAGATTCCGTTATTCAATGATTCAGGTAGATTTATTATGCTGTTATTTTTACTGGTATTCAAGCTAAAAACCATCCGCCCAGAAATATCATATACAAAAACAGATTTGTCGTAGTTTTTAGATTCAACCTTCAACTTACCCCTGCAGGGATTGGGTAGGATGGTAATTTGCCAGGGGATATTTTCCGATTTTTCTTCTTGTATTTTCAACGCAGACTGTAATGTCCGCCACAGGTTAAGTCTTCCCCAGCCATAGGTATTGTTAGGATTTCCTCCCGGTGTTGAGTCAGCATTATCAAGAAAAAGGTTATAAAGCTCGGTAACCGTTAGACTGGAATTTGCTTCGATTAAGATTGCCACACCACCTGCAACATGGGGATTGGTCCAGGATGTGCCATTCATTGTTGCATAGCCATTATTATTATAACTTGACCTTATGCCCACTCCTGGTGCAACAATATCAGGTTTTGTCAAATTCCAATCCCTTCTATACCAATAGATTGTATCATTCCATGGTGGTGAATCAGGAGCCGGACCCCGGGAGGAAAAATATGCAACAAAATCGTTTGAATCGGTTGCACCACTACCTAATACCAGTGGATAATTGCCTGGTGCGCCACAGGTTCCCTGACCAGGACCGCTCGAGCCGATTGACCATATTCCAAGAATACCGATAGATTTCCAGGCCAAGCAGGCATCCCAAAAATGGAGGTCGTATCTGCTTCCTCCCCAGGAGTTTGAGACTGCCCTTATATCAACACCGGAGTCAACTTTTAGATCCACAACCCATTGCATACCCTCATCAATCCATACATATTGTGCTGAACCATTTTGGTCAAATACCTTTGCACAGACCAATCTTGCATTTGGTGCAACACCGATATCATCGGTAAAAGGACCCAGACCATCTCCACCACAGATTATGCCGGCAGAAAATATACCATGACCGTTGTCATCATAAGGTTGATTCTGCATATTAACACAATCACGCCAATAGCCGCTGAACTTACCAGCCAGTGCAGGGTGATTAAAATCACAACCTGTATCAAGATGGCCGATAAGAATATTATCTCCTGTATAACCCGCATACCAGCATGAATCCGCCATAACCTTGCTAATATTCCATTCGGGTGTCCTTGTGCCCTGAATCATTTCATAAGGCGGAAGTTTAATTGTGCCATTGTGTAGTATGTATTTAATATCATTTCTACTGATTAATTGTTTTATTATTCTCTTTGTAGCCGTAATATGAATGCCATTAAAGACCCAGAACTGCCTAACCTGTTCAACATCTTCGGGCATCATATTTAAATAGTCTAACAAGTCCCTTTGACTGTTTCTTGCAATCTCCTTGAATATCTCTGCTTTTTCTTTTAGGGAAAATTTCTCTATAGCGGTGAATGGATATTCAGTATTCATCACAACAATCACGGTTATCTTTTCATTGGCCTGCAGGTTTTCCAACTGTACCTTTAATTCTGGACTAAGGATAACCGAAGATAAAAATAATATCAAAAATCCTGACATTTTTACCTCCTGTAAATATATTATAGTAAGATTGAGTTAACTGTCAAGAGGCGGTTCATTCTCCGGCTCTGATTGATTATATCAGTGAGACCGGTGAAGTAAAGGATTATCTTTTAGATTTTATGCAGGTGAGAGTATACTTTTTAAATCACGCTGAAGACTTAAACCACGATTCAAGTCCTCCTCTGTAATATAGCCAAATTCAAGGAGTATTTTACCAATCTTTTTCTTCCCTTCAAATTTCATTTGATGTTTACGTGCTTCAATTACCTGATTGTGGGTGACTGCTCCGAGATGGATTAGTATCTGACCAAGATGATAAATATTTTCAATCATAAAATTCTCACATTGTCTTATAGTCCCGGAGGATGGTTATAACCATCCTCCGGGTTGCTCTCACGAAAGGGGGTTGAGAAGCAATGAGATATTTGCGCAAGACAATTCTCACTCTGACCATCTAACTTTATCGCAGTAATACTGCCTTCTCTATTTTGTTAAAATCGCCCGCTTCCAATCTTACAAAATAGACCCCTGCTGGCAATTTGCGACCGAAGTCATCGTCACCGTTCCAGACAACTTCAGTTTGATGGTTTGATGGTTGGATAGTTTGATGGTTAAATGTTTTTACCAACCTGCCAGTAGCATCGTAAATTTTTAAACTAACCGATCGCAATTCATCTGTTTTTTGTTTTCTGCTATCTGGTATCTGATATCTGATATCCAGTCTGTTGTGGAATGGGTTAGGATAAATTTCAAATGTAATAACCTTTGCGCCACTGTTTTCGCTTATCCCCACTGGCCGGATATAGAATGAATAATAGCCGCTTGCAGGTGCACCAACCGGGTCACAACCGCTGTTCGGGGTAACCCATTTATCCCGTGCCCAGAGATAGTAGTGAACTGTCGTATACAATGGCTGGGATGGAATTGTCGCTTGATAGATATTACTGCCCTGAAGGGTCATCACAAGTTTCTGCCAGGCACCGGAATTTATCCGATAATAAAGATACGCTGAATCCACACCACTGACATCCGTGATTGTGCTCTGAACCGGGAATGGCCCGGTGAACGAAGTATCAGTCCATTTTGTAGTATTGGTAAAATATGGTGGTTCATTGTCTGTAGGTACCATAATCTTGAAATCATCAATCCACCAGTCGGCATAATCATTAAAGAATGTATAGGCATCAACAGCAAAGCGAATCTTCACATTGTTGCTGATGTAAGAAGAGAGTGAGAATGTTTCCTCTCTCCAGGGAATGGTATCACCATTAATCCAGTTATAGTCCCAGAGCTGGATCCAGGAAGTTCCACCATTTGTTGATATCAAAATTGTCGCACTGTCCAAGAAAATTCCCTGTTCAAAACGATATTTGTGCCAGATACTCAGCTGGGGATTTGTAAATCCTGTTAGATTGATTGCATTTTTCAGGGACAGGGTCATTACGGTATTTGAGACCGTGCCACTGTATGCTGAATGGATTGGTGAGTGGTATTGGCCTGTGGTGCGGTTCCAGTTTCCCGTGACATCCCAATAGTTTAAAAAACTATCAATGCCTGAACCATACTCAAAATCATCTTCATATATCGCATAAGGGGCGGGTGGTGTGCCAATCTGAATTGAATAGTAAACAGTATCATCAAAATCCAGGGTATCATGTGAACCATCAGCATGGATGATTAAACCAATTTTTGCAATATGGCCTTGTGGTGTTAGATTGTGGGCAGTAAATGTATATGGATTGCTACTATTTGAACCTGTACCCTGTGGCGGGATAGTTCCAAAATTATAAAATCCATTACCCACTGTCACAAAATTATCATAAGACCTTAAGGTACCTGTAGTATTATAACCAGTCTGGCCACCAAGGTTCTTAATATTTACAACCATTTGTCCGGTTTCACCCGGCTCTATCTGGCCATTGTTATTACCACCTGGTGGCGGGTCAGTAATCTGGGTGCTCAGGATTGCGATATAAGGTTGATTCACAGTCGGTGTTCCCTGAACTGCCTTCCAGACATTTAGCCTTCCCCAGCCATAAGTGTTATTTGGATAAGGTGCACCCTGGGAAGGTTCATCAACATTGTCAAGAAGAATATCATAAATAAGCTGAGGACTGAGTGTGGGATTTTTCTGGCAGATTAAGCCAATTGACCCTGTCACATGTGGTGTTGCCATGGAAGTGCCCTGCCAATATTCATAACTACCACCAGGTAAACAAGAACGGATATAAACACCAGGTGCTGATATTTGTGGTTTTATCAAATTCCAGTCACTCCTTAACCAGGTTGATGGGTCATTGAATGGTGGCTGGTCTGGTGCAGGACCACGGCTGGAGAAATTTGCAATTGCATCTGTGCTGTCTGTAGCACCGATACCAATTACATTTGAATAACTTCCTGGACAAAGCACTGTATTAGGATTTGGACCAGAGTTTCCATTGGCGAATACAGGCACAATGCCGATAGATATGTAAGTTCTTGTAACAGGGTAGAAAAATGTGTCAGCCGCATTTGAACCACCCCAGGAATTTGAAACTGCCTTTACATCCACAGAATCTTTTAAATCCGCCATAAATTGCAAACCTTCAGCACACTGGGCATAGGTGCCTGAACCACCGGAATTGAGCACCTTTGCCGCGGCGAAGTGGGCATTGAATGCAATACCAATATCCTCGGTAAATGGTCCTGGTCCATCACCACCCATAATTGTTCCCATACAATGTGTACCATGGCCATGGTCATCATAAGGAGTCGGTTGCTGGGGAAGGCCAGAAGCAACATACCAGTATCCTGACCATTTACCATCCAGGGCAGGGTGCGTATAGTCAACACCAGTATCAGTCTCGCCAAGGATAATACCCTGACCCGTATATCCCGCAGCCCAACAGGAATCTGCTTTAATCTTTCTTATTCCCCAGGGTGTTGCCCTTGAAGAAATAGCAGGTGCATAACTCGGCTCAGCAATGATATGAACCTCGCCATTATGGGAAATCCATCCTACATCATCACGCTTGGCGATCTCCAAGATTAAATCAGGTTTTGCCTTAAAATGGAAGCCATTTAGAACCCAGAAGCGCTGATTGATTATCGCATCCCTTCTGTTTGATAACCATTCAATCAGTGGTCTCTGACTTGTTTCAGCAATCTGACGATAGATCCTTATCCGCTCTTTTATTGGATAAGACTCCATTTCTACATATGGATATGTCTCCTTCATTATCACAATGCAGGAGACTATCTGATCTGGCGGTGCCTTTATCAGTTGCTGGGTAAGTTCTTCAGTGAGTTTTCCCTGAATCTGTGGCGGCACCAGAACTGCAACAAGACTTAAGACTAACCACATAGCATACCCCCTTTCAAATCTATTATATATATAATAGTATGAATTATGTCATAAATTAGCATAATTATGCATAAAATTGTAATGATATTTCACTACTTTTTATCTATTTAAATTACTATTGACAGATTGCAAATTTTGTGTTATCATTTTTCCACGGATTGCAAATGAAGGTAAATCTTTCGATTAGGTTAAATGCGATTGAAGAATATTTAAAGAATAAAAACTTAAAAGCAGTCGCACACAAGTATAATGTTAATTATTCAACATTAAGCAGGTGGGTAAAGAAATTTAAAAATAATCAAGGTGGTTTATACCATAGACCGTGGAATCGCATATCCAGAGAAATAGAAGAGAAGGTTATGCATATAAAAGAAAATATACCAGCCATTACTTTAGGAAGGGCAAAAATATTGCTGGAAAAAGAAGGAATTAATATTTCACTAAAGGGTATCTATGATATCTGGTCCAGATATGGGTTAATAAAAAAATTGTTTGATGATCCATTTTCATTTTTTAGCCCTGAAACATCGGAAACTAAAGATAACATTGAATATGTTCGTTATTTATTAAAAAAAGATAAATCATCGGCGAATCTAAAGAAAGCTGCAGAGATATTGAATAACTTTCCGTCTTATCCTGCAGGACAGGATGACATACTTGAACAAATTCCAGAAAAATTTCTGTCTTTAAGGCGAAGATTTGATAAACTGTATAATCAGTTTTTGAAAATTCCAACGCCGGAATTCTACAGAAAAATTCATACATTACGTATCCGGATGGAAAAAAGGGGATTGTATTATTCTTCAATTATTGCAGGGCTCTCGGAAATTCTTGTCCTCCACTGGATGCGAACGCCACATAAAGAATTAAAATTGAATGCCCTGCTTGTAAAGAGAAAAGGAAAGTTGCGTGACCCGATATTAAATTTTCAACTGACCTTTCTTGCCGCCACTGCAAAAGTTGAACTTATGGAGATTGATGATGCAAAAAGCCTGGTTCGAAAGATGAGACGTTTATTAAAACGGCTTCCCTTTTCTCCTTTTTATGAATCCTACGGCGATGTGATGACCTTTATGAGTGATTATCGTACTGCATTGATCTATCATCAGAAGGCACTGGAAACGGCAAAGGATGAAGATGCCAAAAAAAGACTTTATTTTAAAATTGCCCTAAATTTAACAATTGATGGTAAACATCGTACGGCAATAAAATATCTAAATATTGCAAAGATAGATTTTAAGGATAAATATTATGAATCCTATGCCCTTACCCGTGCCCTTTCCAATTTTGGTCTGGTCGGGATTGAACAGAGTCTTTTGTATTTACAGAAAGCCCTTGAAAAATCTGAAAAAGAACAATTCCGGAATACCATATTTACTACAATCTGCTGTTATGCGGCAATAAACCGGGCAATGGGACAGAAGCAAAAAGCACGAAAATTATTACAACATTATCTAAAACTTATTAGAAAATATAAATTAAAACGGGAAATCGAAATAATGGAGAATTTAATTAACACTGATTCAATAAATCCCAAAATAACTGAATTACCCACAGTCTATCTTCTTTATCTTATTAAAAAGGCAAAAAAGAGTTCGAAAATAAAGGATTATAATATGCTGATTGATTATGCCCGAAGATATGGGATTACTGGATTTTTGCATCGCTGTTTAATCTTTTTCCCCGAACCAGTTTTGAATTCGCTGAACCGGGGTAAAAATCCTAAACTACCCGTAACTATGCTCAGGCTGCCCGTGTTTAATTCTGAATCATTACTTTACTATATTAAATTTCTTGGTGAACCTGTGGTTCATAGAAATCAAAAATATTTAAAGATTAAATTTGAACCTAAAGAGATGGCTTTTTTAATCCATTTTGCCCTGCGTGCCTCAGAACCAGATAAATCACTTGTGCTTGATGAGATATATAAAAATTTTTTTTCAAGCAGTAAAAATCCTCAAAGCAGACTTTCTCACTTACTTGTCAATTTAAAGAATAAATTAATGATGCCGAGGCATCTGCTTGTTATCCAATCGCATTTTGGTGCAAAAGTGTTGGTGAATAAAGGATTTTATCTTAATATTGATTACAATGACTTCAATGCTACACTTGTTCGGGCAAAGGCACTACAGCGGGCAGGGGAATGGGAATTCGCAAGGCGTGAGTATTTACGGGCATTCAAACTATTCCGCGGCGAGCCGTTTAAGAAAAATTATGACGAATGGTCATTGAATATGCGGTTTAAGATTTTAAGCCAGCTTGAGACCGAGGCAATAAATTTTGCAAAGAGCTGTGTTGAGCATGGGGATAAGACTAAGGCAAGGCAAATCCTGCAGAAGGTCTTGATAATAATTCCGGACTCAGAAATAAATGGATTGATAAAAAGCTTAAATGGTTAAATAGAGTAATAAAAGGTGATCAGCTTCTATTATTTATTTTTTCTGGGTTATTCTCTAATGAAGGCGGTTTTTTAGGGTTCAGGGATTTGGCAATTACAATTTTGTTCCGTCCGGTTTCTTTTGCTGAATAAAGGGCACGGTCTGCCTGTTCTATTAATTCAATCCGGTTTTTTGCATTCTTGGGATAATGGGCAATGCCTATGCTTATGGTAAATTTTATTTTTAGTTGATTAAATATTACTTCAGATTTATTGATGTGGTCTTTTAAACGGACTGCAATCTCGGCACCTTTTTTCAAATTGCACCCAGGCAGAATTATTGAAAATTCCTCGCCGCCATAACGGCCAGCAATGCCGGTTTGGGATATCAGCCTGCCGATGAATTTCAAAACCTCATCACCTGCCTGATGTCCATAAGTATCATTTATCTTCTTAAAATAATCAATGTCAAATAATAAAAGTAACAACTCCTGTTGTTTTTTAAGTTTCTGTTCCAGGACTTCCTGAAAATGACGGTGATTAAAGAGCCCGGTCAAACCATCTCTTATTGATAGTTCTTTAACCCTCTCATAGAGAATTGCTCTCTGCCAGGCAAGTGTTAATTGAGAAGAAAGAATATTTAATGCCTCAATATCCTCTTCACCAAATCTTTTACGCCGGTGGTCTTCCAGCCAGATTACGCCTAAAACTTCATTGTCGCCTTTTACCGGAACACCGAGAAAAGAACCCCGATTTTTCTTCTCACCTTTTTTAAAAACAATTAAATTACCTTCACTTAAATCTTCCTTCATTATATAATTTTGATGCCTTACTACCAGTCCTACAAGTCCTTCATCCAGAGCGAACCTTGTATTTTCTTTTAGATAGGTAGATTCGAGAACGGTCCCTTGATTATTCAATTCATCAATGGAAGCAATTGATAGTTCATCACAATTTAAGACTGTTCGGAAAGATTTCACTGTATCACTCACAATTGTTTTCAATTCAAGTCCGCGTTGCAGTCTACGGGCAAGTTCGGCAATTGAAGAGAGATAATTAGATTCATACCGTTCTTTCTCATATAACCTAAGCATGGCAATTAAAAATCCTGTTCCTTTGGTTGCTTCATCAAAATTGGCTTTATCTTCTTCGGTAAAATTATTTTCTTTGCGATCAATGACAAAAATTCCTTCAACACGATCAATGATGATGACAGGCGCAATAATAACAGAGGAGATTATCACATCACCTCTATAAAAACCGAGTTCATCAGAACTTTGAACAAATTCCTTAATAAGAATTGATTTCTTCTCTAAAATAACCTGACGGTATAATCCACGCTCAACGCCCAAAACCACATCGGGTGTGAATAGCTCAGACCGTGAAAAACCTTGTACAAGCACAAGTTTTTCCTCATTATAGGAAAAAATAGCGGTTGTATGACCATTAAAAACGTTGTGAATGAATTTAACATAATAGAGCAGAGGTCTTTCAATCCCCGGATGTCGGTCAATATCTTTGACTGAGGTGACAAGATTTTTGGCTTCAAAATCTGCCGGACCAAAAAAGTAATCCCGTGCTTCATAGCGAGCTAAAGATTTCTTCAATTTATCTTCGCGCCTTAATATTTTATCAACAATTATACCGGTTATAATTATTGCACCAGCGATGCATACAAATGGTAGAACTCCAAAGTTTTTTTTGAAGATACTTGCTAATAATTCAATAAAGAAAAGCACTCCAGTGGATACCCAGTAATTCCTTTGATTATCACGAAAGCCGATTAGTGGTAAAACTGGAAAATATAAGATAAAAAACGGTGATTTCAAGCCACCGGTTAATTGAATTAAAATATTAATGATTATTCCGGCAATGATTGTATGATAAAATTGGATTTTCTTTTTCAATACATAGAAAATGTAGTATAAAATAAAAACTACAAATATTAAATAGCCAATTTTTATATTAACATTATGTTGAAATATTCCCCGGGCAGAAATTATTGCATAAATGAGAGCAAGTATATAAAAAAATTTCATTTTGCTCTAATTAAAAACATCAAATTTGTTAAATATTCAATCAAAGTTTCTAAGCAACTTTTTTAAGCATAGCCTGCGATAGATTCGCAATGAATTTGTCGTGAGAATTAGCAAACTCCTCAAGGACATTTCTGATTTCTGGATGGGATAGTCTAATTAGTGTGGATAGTGCCAGTTGTTTTAATCCCTGGGCGATCTGATCGTCCCTCAATTCAAGGTTTTTCAGATAATCTACAATAATGTTAAATGCTTCTTTTATCTTTTTTTCACCAATGATTTTTAGTAATTCAGCATGATAAGCATCACCTTTTTCCTTAAGTGCCGGTAATAATTCATTAATTTCTTCTGTCGAGATGCTCTTTTTTAAACCGCGCAATGCCTCAGCCCGGACTTCAATTGCAGAATCCCCGAGTAATAATTTTAATCCTAATTCATAATTTAATTTAATGAATGTTCGAACAAGTTCCAATCGCACACGGTCGTCTGGATCAGTGAACAGGATTTCAAGCCGAGCGCAGATTTCCTGTGTGCCAATTTCTCCAAGGATTATTAGAATATTTCTGCGTAAATACCATTCAGGAGTATCAATATTCTTTAATAAAATCTCCAGCGCGTCTTTACCAATATTTTTTAATATATCCACAATCTTCATACGCAAACTATAATCTTCCGCTTCTTTCAAGGTCAAAAGGAGCTCTGCTACTGAATCTTTTCCGAATTTTATAATTGCGGCACGCACCTCCGGATATAATCCAGTTTCCCAAAGGAACGAGATGAGCGCCGGCAGGACAACAGGATTTTCGGTTTCGCCCATAAAATTTATAATTGATTTTTTAAATTGCAAAGAAATTCCCGAACGGCCCAAAATTCTATTAAACGGGTCAATAATTATATTACAGATTTTTGTTTGATTATTTAAATGGGCCACATTATAGAGGTTGTAAATCTGTTCAAGAGAATTACTGATTACCTCGGGGACAGGTTCCTGTTCAAGGGATGAAACAAGCCTAAGACCTATCTCTTCAACAATATCTACATAACCTTGGCGAATAAAACGATCGGCAAGTGTTGCGAGTGATTTAATTCCCTCTTCACGCACTCGGGCATTTTGTGAATCAAGCATATTATAATAGGGTCTTATTGTGCTGTAAAGGTCGTCACGCGAGAACAGTGCGGTAAGTCTTTCACTCAATAAGAGTCCCATTTGGGCCAGGTATTCATAGATATTGGGAATCTTGTCTTTTAGCATAGGAAGAAGTTTTGAGAATTTGTCTTCACTGAGAACACTAAGCACCTTCTTGGTTTCGCCAATCTCATCAGCCCTGGCAACGATTAACTCTAAAAGTTTTTCCTCGCTTAAGTTTGAGAGTATCTTTAATACGAATGGCTTTAGTTCAATGTTTCGAAGTAATTCAATCCTGTGTTCAGAAGAAAGGTTTTCTAATATTTTTGATACTACTTCACTATGGTTTGCCTGTGAGCCAATAGGAATATTATCGCCACTGTTTACTATCTTCTCAAACTCGGTTCTGGTTTCAACTACAGCAACCCCTCTTTCAACAAGTTCTTTGAAATTTTTAATTGCCTCAGCGATATCTGTTGCTTCTGTCGTTGATGCCACAGTTCGCTTTTCCTGGGCAATCTGCACTGTGGCGCTGGTCTGAATACCAAATTTTACGGCGTTTATCTTAATCTTCTCTGTACCTTTTGATTGCAACATAACCGAGGCATCACCATATTCTTTAATCTTTAATTTAGAACTACTCATAACCTCGTAGAGATTTTTCACATCCTCACTTGTCACTCCTGAAGAAAAAGTCAGGCTTTCAATATCATTCTTTCTCAGTGCCTCAATGAATGACATTACTGCTATATTCTTTGAAACATCAATTCTTATATCCTGAAAGATTATGGTTTTTTCCAGAAAATAAAAGGAAAATTCCGCATAATCAGCGTAAATCTTAGAAAGTTGTGCAACTGTGCTTGCTACCACTTTTTCCATTACGGGATGGCCTGGAGGATAAGATTTGGCTGATTTGAAACCAACGGCTAACTCTTTTAAAAAATCAGAGATATTTGTCTGTTGCACATATTATTTTATAAATTTTTTTTATTATGTCAACAGGTACTATTCGCACTTTTCGGTTGACAAATGGATAAAAATACTTATAATTATATGGTGTTTAATTTATTATTTCTTATAATCAACCAATATCAACCTCAGACCTTAGCTGTACCACCATTTGAGCATACCTTTGGTTTTTATCGGGCTTCAAAATATTATTTGAGATTATTTATTGGGCCGAATTTTGATTATAATGACCCTCAGGATATTGCTGCTGTAAAATTAAAGGAACTTGATGACCCGAAGACAAAAAAGGATGATGATGAACTTTCAGTATTTGCCGTAAATTCTGGTAAGGGACAGATAGTTTATAATATTGGATTATCTGCTGTAAAGGTATATGGCAATGAAAAGATGTTTTCTCAGCCCAAAGGTATTGCAATAAATGAAGATGGCTTGATTGCTATTGCCGATTTTGGAAACAAGCGGGTTGCGAAGTTACAATATATCAAAGGAAAACTTGAATTTATTGGTGAGATAAAATTACCGGGGAGGCCATTTGATGTTTGTTTGGATTCAAAGAATAATCTTTATATCACTGATTATGATAATTCGAAGATTTATGTCTATTCTTCACAAGATTCACTCTTAAGGTCATTTGGCAGAGAAGGTAGGTCTTACGGCGAAATTTTTCAACCGGCAGGGATTGAAGTAATTGATGCAGATGCAACAAACAATTATTATCACGAAGATTTTGTGGTCATCACCGATAATGAAGGAAAAAGGGTTTCAAAATTCACAACTAACGGCAGATTCCTGAATTCGGTCTATAGTTTTGAGATCGGACTTGCTGATGCAAATTTTCTATATTGTGCGATTGATTACTTTGGCAATATTTACATTACCGATGAAAAGAATGATCAGATACATAAATTTGATCGGAATCTAACCTATATAATTTCTGAAGGTAGAACTGGAGTTGGTCAGGGCGAATTTAATTCACCAAGGGGAATTACGATTGGCAGACGTTATGGTCAGGTCTTTATTACAGAAAAAGAGGGTGGCCAGTATCTCTGGATTGCAATTGATGGAATTTTTGTCGGTTGTTTTCCATCGGCATTTTCTGCACGCCAACCCGGCACAACCATTGCACTATATGTCACTGATGAGGCACGGATTGATATTGATATTTATAATCAATCAGGAGAAAAATTAAGTTCCTTAATAGATGGGTTAAAAAGACCACCCGGTGAGATTTTAATTGTCTGGGATGGACTTGATAAAAATGGCAATGTTGTGTTACCTGGAGAGTATGAGTTCAGGATTACTTTAAGGGCACGACATGGCCATGGTGCAAGGGTAAAAAAGTATTTAAGAGGAGTAGTAAAATGTGTCGCATCATAAAATTAAAGAATCTTTTACACGAAATTTTAGGAGTATTTATCTTTTTTTCGACAATAACTTATGCCACCAAATATGCAGGTGAATTTCAAGAGTTAATTGTCGGTGGTAGAATCTGTGGAATGGGAGGCACCGGTGTTGCCCAGGGTATTGACCCGACAGCAATTCTTTTAAATCCAGCGAACGCACCTTTTATTAACCGTTCTTTACACCTCATGCATGCGGAGAATTTTTCCGGTATTGTAAAGAATGAATATGGTGCACTGGTTGTGCCCAAAACAAAAAGTGCCTATGGGATTGGTTTCCAGATGGTCTCTGTAGGTAATATAAAATTAACAACACTTCCTGATACGACCCAGCAACCAGGTGATGAAAATCAACCCATCCCATATGATACAGTTTTCACCCGGGATATGATTCTTTATCTTAATGCTGCACAAATTAAAAGTCTTTTTGCCTATGGGGTAAATTTAAAAATATACTATCGCAATCTTGCAGTATTGACCGGAGTTGGTGGAGGGATGGATATCGGTCTAAGGTTAAATTTAAAAAATCTAAATACGGGTATTACAATCCGAGATTTTATCCTTTCGCCAGTTTACTGGAACAACGATTCAAAGGAGTATATATCGCCAAAAGTTTCTTTTGGTTTAGCTCCGAATATTCCTCTGACCAAGATTAATTCAATATTAACAGTTGAAATTGATCTTGTAAAAGATCTTTCCTTTAATGAATTGAAATTAAATACTGGCATAGAATTGGCATACCAAAATAAAATTTATGGTCGTTTGGGTAAAAGCGGATGCAGGTACACCGCGGGTGTAGGTTTGAGATATAAAAAATTGGTTTTTGATTATGGTTTGATTACCCATCCTGATTTAGGTTTATCCAATAAATTTTCGGCAGGGCTGGATTTTTAGTTAAACATAATGCTCAAGGCAGAAGTCTTTCGTAAACTTTTGAATCTCTGGGCAATATTTATCCCAGTTCTCTACTATCTTTTACCTCAGGCATCAGCACGGACATTACTACTTCTGGTAACAGTAACTATTGTAGCAATAGATTTTATTCGTCTACACATCAATGGGATAAAAGAAGGATTCATTCTTTTTTTTGGATCATTTTTGAGAAGACGAGAGCTGACCAATCTTAGTGGCGCGACATTTTTATTGCTCGGTTGTTTGATCACGGCATTGTTATTTGCCCGTCCTGTTGTTATATCTGCCTGTTCGTTTGTGATTGTTGGTGATACATTTGCTGCTATGTTCGGGCAGAATATAAAAGGGCCCAGGATATTTAAAAAAACCCTGATTGGTAGCCTTGCCTATTTCGGTTCAAACCTCATTGTTGTAGTTGTGCTCCATTCTTTGCTCGATATTCCTTTTTGGATTCTTTTCTCAGGTGCCTTGATGTCAACCATATTTGAAGCACTGCCCTTGCCCTGGGATGACAACTTCTCTGTTCCAATACTAACGGGTATTGGAATGAGTTTGATTTTGTAAACGCAATTTTTAAGTTAAGATTCTTAAGAGAATAACAATTAATATTACAATACCAGCAATAAGGGCACCAGTCCAGCCAATAAGACAAAGTAATGTAACAATGACACCTGCAATAAATACGCCCAGACTTATAAATAGTATCGACCTTTTAAAATCAAGTGCCATAAGATAAGCAAGCAGGGCACCGGTCCAGGCACCAGTACCGGGCAGAGGAATGGCGACAAATATTAAAAGTCCAAGTTCTTCATATTTTTCAATAATAGCACTCTTTTTACGGGTTCGGCTGAATAACCAATCAAAGAATCTTTTAAATAGCTCAATTTTGCATAATAAATCGGTAATGGGTTTTAAAAAAAGTAGTATAAAAGGAACTGGCAAAATATTGCCAATAAAAGAAATTAAAAATGCCTTGTGCCAGGGGATATGAAATAGATTGATTGCCAAAGGTAGTGCCCCGCGTAATTCTACGATGGGAATCATTGAGGTCAGAAATACTGCCCATTCTGGGCTGAAGCCATGTGCGACTAGTTCCTGGGATGTCATATCAACCCTCCTTTTTTCCTGATAATCCAGTCCAGCACAAGCAGACAGAAGATGAAAATATAAAAAAATGGTTGGTCAAAGGGGAAGTTTTTGTTTTCATAATTTTCCTTTACCTGCGGAGGCTCAAAATTCTTTAACTGGGAAAGATTATAATATCCACCGTTAGATTTTTGAGCGATCTCTTCAAGCAATTGTTCATTAATTATCTCTTCAGATTCAGAATTAATTTCTACAATATTGAATTTTAATTGATTGCTTCTGAGCGTATCATCATGAAAATTTCCTTGAGCAAAAACAGCGAATTCACCAGGTGTTTCCGCATAAAATGTTACTTCATAAATTCCTGGTCGTATTTCAAAAAAAGGAAATTTTTTTTGTCTAAACTCAAGATAAAAATCACCACCTGAGCCCGGCATCAGATTGCGATTATAACTTTTTAGATAAAAAGAAATTTTCTCGCCGATTTGATACTGACGTTTGGGCGATTCTAAGATTAATCTTTCACTTCTTCCATAAGGTGATAAAAACCTGACTATTTCCTCCAGTAATGGATTTAAGATATCGCGGTGATTTAAATTTAACTGGGCAAAATGCCATACACCAAGGTCAGGTATATTAATCTGAAAAATTGCACCACTATTCACTTGCCGATAACCAATCAGAGGAATATCGCCAGCTTGGGCAATTAATGTTGTCTGGGGATTTATTCCAATAATACGGGTGATTTTTGAAATGGGTGCATAATCTTCTGCTGGAAATAAGACAGAAAATGGTAATAACACTTTTACTGGCAGTTCTTGCTCTAATTGAGTTCCGACTATCCGGAAAGGAAGGATTTCATTTAAAATTTCATTTGTCCCTCTGATTATTCCAGTAATAAGAATACCTTTTCCATTATGTATAAATTCTTTGATATCCTGGTGGATTTCACGGGCGTTTATATTATCAAAAATTATTATATTAAATTGATTTAAATCAAATTTTTCCTGATTAACTATCGTTCCTGTTGTTTTAAATCTATTTTCTGATACACGGATAGCCTGCGATAATTCAAGATTAATATTATTTTTAAGGCAGTTTGCAATGAAGATGGTATTAAAAGATGGATAATCTGTATAATAAAGTAATGATAGTTTGCGTTCAAATACATTTATGAAGAAGGTGCAGTTATTGTTATTATAATTTATTTCTTCAGGCTGGGGTGTAAGAGAAATTTTACATTTTTCATCACCAATCTTCCGAGGAACAAATTTGAACTCAATTGAATGCCGGGTTAGGGATTCGGTCAATTTAAAATTTTTTTCCAAATATATATTGCCTGCTTTTAGGGAAATTTTGCCGATTTTACCCCCCATACCATCTACATCCACAATTGCTTCAACTAATACTGTATCATTGCGGAAGCTATACTCAGGATAAAAAAGATGTACAATTGCCTGATCTTTTATATTTTTATTACCAGCACCAAAACAGTAAATAGGAATTTTGAAGTCATTTAAGACATCATTGGGTGAAGGTCCAAAATTATGATTTCCGTCTGAAATCAGCATAATTGCAGATGGCGAAAGGTTACGGGCGGTTATTAAGGCGTTTGTAATATTAGTAAATTTACCAGTTTGCTTTTCTTTGTCAGTATAGATGGTATCACTGAAAAATATTTTTTGATGTTCAAAATGGAGAGAATCTATTGTTTGGTGTATTTCTGCACGGTAATTTTTCATACTTGGCGAACAATCTACAAGCAAAACAGGCGATGCAAAAGGTATCTTTGTTTTTATCTTCAAAGAAAAACTGACTATCATCAGATAGAACAAGATAATTACAAGAACCCTCAACAATAATTGCCCGAATCTATTATGATAAAGAATTATGGTTAATAACAGGGCAAGGAGACTAATTAAGAAGGGAATCAAGATTTAATGCTCCCGGATTTAATCTTATTATATTATATATCTGGGATGTTGATACAGAGTCAGCACCATAAAAATTCTGGTAAAAAACATGAACCAAATATTTAAGACTATCACGCACCTCAAATAAGAATTCACCCCGATTAACAAAGCTTATTCCGAGTATTTTTTCACGTTCAATAAGGGCAGTACCACAAGGCACAACAGTATCATTGAGCATTACCTTGCCTTTTATGAATAGGGGATTGTAGATAGTATCAGGGGTGATGGTTGTAATAAAAGGCTGAGCAGGATTACCGCACAAGTCCTGTATCTCTTTTATGTAAAGATAATAAGTTGTATCATAATTAAAGGAATCAGATTCATTTATAGCTACCAGAGATACATTCTTCAAATACTGCCATTTTGCCAGCATTGCCCTTTTGGGAAAGACATAGTATTTAAAAGATAAAGTATCCACAGGTTCGGAAAATTCTATATAAAAATTTCTGAAATGGAGACCCTTTGAATAATGGGTTAGCCAGGGTGCAATAGTATCCGGTTTTGTTGAACCCAAGAAATGAGTCTTAAAAATACCCATTCTGCCTGATTTATCAAAAACCTTACCGTCTATTTCATATTCAGACGGTTTCATCTTTTCCGTGATTAAAAGAATCTGGTCTAAAGTATTGCCCGGATTGGCCGTAAAAATTTTTAACGTATCTTGCATAGTATGGATAATAAAATTTTCTGAATTGTTATTTAAAGTATCAAGTTCTTCGGAAAAATAAAGGATTATCTGGTGGTCGTTTATTGGTGTTGCTTTTTTTATTGCCGGATCAATTCTATCTACATACAGAGGAGGTCCTTTATGGGCACAATAAAGACAGGTAATTATAATAATCAGAACGGTGTATTTAATAAGTCTTTTAGCCATAAAAAATTGTATTCTTTTTTGATAAAAAGTCAATTAAAATGCAAAATTCGCTTAAGCAGTTTTTGTTTCTTTGCAGGTGCATATTTTACTATGATTCGAGAAAGGGCACAATAGATATCACAAAATTTCGGGTCCTTTTTTAAAATTATCAGGTGTTTTTTTATTGATTTTATATCTCCTCTGACCATTGGGCCACTCAATCCATTTTTCACACCATATTCCTTTACATTGCTGATCGTCTCCACTATCATTGGAAATATCACTTCTTTAAATTCTTTTTCAGTCCATTTTAATCGTTTTGCTAGACACCAGATTGCCTCATTCAGCGCCACAAGTAGATTACTAGAAAATACCCCGAGCAGATGGTAAATGGGTTTCTGTTTTTTACTGATTGAACGAATCAGGAAATTTTTTCTAAGAAATATGGCACAGGTAACTCTGTAACTCTGTTTATCACCCTGAAAAAAAAGTATATATTTTTTCCTATGTGGCGGTATTATAATGCGCGGAAATGTCGCAAAGGGATGGAGTGTAGCGCGATAAATATTTTTATTTTTAGGAAATATCTCTGCGGGTAGTAATCCACTGAAATGGAACAGATATTTTTTATCAGTAAAATATTTTTTTGCCTTTTTGAAGGCATCCAATATTTTATCATCAGGAGTAGCAAATAAAAGAATATTACATTCTTTTATTAATCTTTTATAATCAGGGTTATGTTTAATTTTCAGGATTCTGATCGCCCGGGTCAGAGCCTTTTTATCTATGTCATAGACACCATAAAGTCGGCTACTTTTTTTTAAAAAATACCCGATTGTTAGACCCAAATGCCCACAACCAATGAGTCCGATTTTCATATTGCTTTTCAGGTTATACTCTTCACGAGTAATTCAAGGTCAGTATAAAGGGCGGTAGAGTCGGTTTTTAATGATGGGTCACTCTTATTCACCAGATCCTTTAATATTCGGCTTGGTCCGATCTCCAAAAAGAATGCATAGTCAAATGCCCTTAAATTTTCAATTGCCTTTACCCAGTCAACCCTGGATAGCATTTGCTTTTTTAAAGATTCTTTGATTTCGCTTCTGTTGGTTAAGGTTTTTTGCTGAACCACAGAATAAAATTGGTGCTCAGGATTTCTGAATTCTATTTTATCAAGAAATTCATTAAATTCATTGGATGCATCCTGAAGATAAGGGCTATGCCAGGCACCACCTACATCAAGGGGTATTCCTTTTGCACGATTTTGTACTGCAAACTGTGCGACCATTTTTAATCCCTGTTTTGAACCTGAAATGACAATTTGATTGGGTGCATTAATATTGGCAATTACAACAGGTTCTTTTATCTCATCACTGACCCGCTTGCATTCATCTTCAAGGATTTTCATATCAAGATTGATAACCGCCATCATTGCTCCTTGTTTTCCACCTCTTTCCATTACCTCACCCCGTTTTTTAATCATCAAGATGCCATCTTGAAAACTGGTGATACCGCAATAAACTATTGCTGTTGCCTCACCAAGGCTGTGTCCCAGAGAAACATCACCATTTATTCCCATATCTTTTAAAATCCGAGCATAAGCAAGAGCAACAAGGCTAATTGCGGTTTGGGCAATGCTCGTCATACTGCTCGTTTGTGCTGATTTTTCACCCCAGAGATACTCTTTAATATTATAACCCAGAATACTACATCCTTGCTCAATAGTTTCTTTTGCCTGGTTGTATTTATTGTAAAGCTCGCGACCAACTCCAGGTTTGAATGCACCCTGACCATCAAATAAAAATGCAATCTTTTTCATAGGACTCCTTTCTTATAAAGTAGCAATTGCTAGACCGATAGCCAGTTCTTTTGTATGGCTGATGCTGACAAATATTTTTTTTATACCCAAATTTTCACATATCTCTTTTGCCCGCCCTGATAAAACCACATAAGGTGCACCGCTCTTTTTATTGAGCACCGCAACATTTTTATAGCCAATGCCCTGACGCCAGCCGATTTTTAGTGCCTTGAAAACTGCTTCTTTTACAGCGAAACGACCGGCAAGTTCTTCATAGCGAAAAACTCCGCGATTAGAAAATTTAATCTCTTCAAAACAAAAAATTTGTTTGATAAATGTCTTATGTCTTTCAATCGCTAACTTTATTCTTGCAACTTCAATAATATCAATACCAATGCCAAAGATTTCCATTTATTTTTTTAGACCAATACCAGTCACTGAGGGGCATTTAATCTTAACCCTTTGGTAATTTTTCCCAATCATTGGTTTTTTTACAAAATAGCCACCAATTTCAATACGGTATTCATCAACTGTTCCGACCAGCACCCCTCTCTTATCTTCATACCACTTTACTGACCTTTTTTTGGATTTACCGCACAGATAATATTCAACTCTCCAGGTACTGTGGTTAATAAATCTTCTGCTGATGGAATTATCTTTGCCCGGGCATTACCAAATATAGTATGAGAATGAAAATCACCAATATATTCAAGACCTTCAGAAAGCAATTTTAAAATCTCATTAACCCTTTCAACCCTCTTCATATCAAGGGTCACATGGGCAAAACCGCTATCTGCAGTCTGATAGGGTATTGCATATTCTACAACAAATTTATTTTCTCCCTTTACACCGATCAGATAGCCAATGGTTTCTTTTTTAAATGTTTCAATTGAAGAAGAAACAATAGACAAAAATGCAGGAAGGCTCAAATAGGCTTCAATCAATGTAATGGATTTGGTCGTTTCAGTTTGCTCGGGTTTCATATTTTTCAATAATCCGTGAAATTCTTTTAAAACAATTTTCTTTACCAATGAGTTCCATAGTTTCAAAAAGCCCGGGTCCAGCCTCAGTGCCGGTTATATATACACGCAAAGGATGGATCAAATCTTTTGGTTTGATCTTTTTTTCCGTGCAAAAATTTCTTAAATTATCTTCTATACTCCTCGCATCAAAATTTCTTAAATTTTCTAATATCATTTTAAAATCTTTAATGAGTGAAATATTTGTGTTATTCAAATATTTTTCCAGTACCTTTTTGTCATATTCAAAATCTTCAGTAAAAAAGTATTGCGCTTTGCCAATATCTTTTAAAACCTTTAATCTGGGTCGCATTAATAAACACACACGTTCAACCCATTCTGTATTCCTCTTATAATTATCTCCAGTAATAAGTTGGGCACCCAGAACAAATGGCATTATCAATTCAAGAAATTCTGCCTGGTCAATTCGATTTATGATATAGTGGTTGTTCATCCATTCTAATTTGGTTTCATCATAAACAGCATTGGCAGGATTTATTCGGTCCAGGGAAAAGAGTTCAATTATCCTTTTTGGGTCCATAATTTCTTCATCCCCTCCTGGAGACCAGCCTAAAAGAGCAAGAAAGTTTACAAGTGCCTCTGGAATATACCCTTCGTTTTTATAATCCAAAACTGAACGGGCACCAAGCCTCTTTGAAAGTTTCTTTTTATCAGTACTGAGAATAACTGGGAGATGGGCAAATTCAGGCATTGAAAAATTGAATGCTTCGTAGAGTAATCGCTGTTTTGGGGTGTTGGCAATATGTTCTACACCTCTTATGATATGGCTTATTTTCATTAAGTGGTCATCAATTACACAGGCAAAATTGTATGTGGGCATACCATCAGATTTTATTATTACAAAATCTTCAATATCTGCTCCTACCTTTTCCACGACTCCGTGGATCAAGTCATTAAATACAATCTTTTTGTCAAGAGGAACAGCAAATCTTAATGCAGGGGGAATACCTGATTTTTTTCGTTTCTCAATTTCATCACTGGCAAATTTATTATGGCAGCGGTGCTGCCAGTTCAATTTTTTACTAAAACATTCGCTGCGTTCTTTTTCTATTTCTTCCTGAGTGCAGAAGCACCAGTAAACCTTATTTTGCCCAATGAGTTTTTGAGCATATTCATTGTAAATTACCTTGCGCTCAGACTGAAAATAAGGTCCATAATCACCACTCTTATCAGGACCTTCATCCCAATCTAGTCCAAGCCAATTTAAGGCATCAAAAATAATTTTGGTCATTTCCTTGGAGGAACGTGTAACATCAGTATCTTCTATTCTTAGAATAAATTTACCATTATTATGCCTAGCAAATAACCAATTATATAATGCAGTGCGTGCACTACCGATATGAAAAAAACCGGTTGGGCTCGGCGCTATTCTAACTCTAATTTCTTTATTCATAAAAATATCAGATTATACCTACCGGAGAGGGGGAGATTCGAACTCCCGTCCCATCTTTCGACGAGAAACCGCTTAGCAAGCGGGTGCCTTCGACCACTCGGCCACCTCTCCAAAGGGGGATGTATCCCCCTTTTCTCCAAAAAGTTTGAACAAAACAATACTTTTTGGAGACCTTTAATCCCCCTCTGCAGCTGTTCTTCCGCATCATGCCTCAATCTGAAGGTTTGTGCTACCAGA
>Ga0172364_10000214_pt1 | contig 38493 bp, 30 predicted proteins | sample LakKivSesite10cm_FD_114545 | JGI IMG/M metagenome (GOLD analysis project Ga0172364, IMG submission 114545) | Sediment microbial communities from Lake Kivu, Rwanda - Sediment site 10cm | ecosystem: Environmental > Aquatic > Freshwater > Lake > Sediment | place: Rwanda: Western Province, Lake...
GCTTCGTAATCAAGGTTGAGCTTATATGCAACACCGCTATGGAGATAAAGCTCTGTCTTGTAAAACATGATATCGCTCATGCTGGAACGTATCTCGCCCAGGATAGTGGCGACGGCGCTTCGGTTGCGGAGCATCCTGTCATTTTCATCCCGTGTGCGCCCGCCCGTGTAATCATTGGGTCTGAGATGCAACGTCATTGCAGGGCTTAGAAGGAATAGAAAGATAATGGCTATCTTGAGCGTCTTCAGTGATGTCCTTTTTTTCCCAACGCCACTCATAATTCCCCGCCTCCCCTATAAAGAACGCCTCCGAAAGAGATATCCCCCCAGAAAAAGGGCTATAACGATAAAAAGCACCCCGTAACATATCAGAGCAAAAAACTCCATCCCGCTTAGAGGTCCTATGCCATCGGTGTAACGCGTGATGAGATTCAGTCTGGAAAAATCCGGAATATATGCGGTGAACCACTTCAGCATCTGTGTCACAAAAGTTCTCCTCGTTTGTTCCTGGAAAAATCCCATCAAACTGCCACCGAACACTAAAAGCAAACTTATGAACACCACATTTATGCTACGTGGAATAATAAGAGAAAGGAGAAGTGCCAGGGCTGTCAGCATCGCAATGGAAACAGTAAGAAGGACAACAATCTGCAAAAAGAGACGATTATCATAAAACTCCAACCTCGGAACAGGCAGCCATCCAAGAAGAAGTAGCAGATATAGTGCCGCACATCCGGAAATGGTCACAGCCATCCACTTCCCAAGATAATAATCCTCCCTTGCGAGTGGTCGGGCGAGAAGAGGATACAGCGTTTTTGTTTCCATCTCGACAGGAATCTGACGCGCGGCGGTGAGAAGCGTCAGGATATGGGCAAGAAACCATGCCAGTGACATGCCAAGGTTCAAAAGCAGGTTCGCCGTGGCTGCGTTATCAATCCCAACTACGCTTATGACGAAAATTCCCATAACAAATAGCCCGATAAGAATCAGCATCACATAAAAGTCTTTCCGACGGAGCATCTCAAGAAACACCCCATGACCCACAATGAATAATGAGCGCCAACGCCCCACCTTCATATAGTCAAACGAGGCACTCATAACTCCCTCCGTCGGAAGAGCAACATGCTCAGAGAAAAATAAACGCCAATATAGACCATGGCGTAAAGGGTCAGATAACAAAGTGTGACAATCCCTAAAGGACGCCAGATTACGGCATGAACGGTCTTTTCTGAGAAATCAAACAGTGTGAGCTGAGGAATGCCGTAGTTCATTATAATCAGAATTACCTTCCCCACACTCCCTGCAAAATCATAAATATATGAAATCCCGGTTGTGAGAATATTGGCTGTCAGATAAAAAATAATGCCTATGGTGATGGCGGCGTCGAGATTCATAATCAGTGACAACAGGAAACCAAGTGTCGTTATTATTGTCATGGCAAGCATCTGGAGATACACATATTCCGCAAGATGTATCCATGGGATTTTTCCGCCAAGATACCACGTGCCGATGAGAAAAATCAGCATGAAAAGAAAAAAGCAAAAACCGGCGGCAAAAAGGACGCCCAAAAGTTTGCCCAAGAGAAAACTCACTCGTCCCACAGGCTTGGCAAGAAGGGGATATATCGTGCGGTTCTCAAATTCTCTCGGAAGCTGACGGCAGGATAACACCACCACCATCAGGGCAGTGGCTATGCTCATGACCTCCAACGCCACGTCACGATAAAACTTGGTCAATCCCTCCATGCCAAAAAAATTCACAGACATGACACCACCAATGACTATGAGAGACAAAAGGATAATCACATAGACTTCCCTCCGCCGCACCGCCTCTATTAAAACACTCTTCGCAATCAGCCAGACAGGTCTCATTTGTCTCCGACCCCCTCAATCCCTTCTACAAGTCCGATGAAATATTCCTCAAGCGTGCGGGTTTTAGAAAATGTCCGATGAATGACGGCGCCAGCGGAGGCAAGCGCCGAAACCGCCCTGCTATACTCCTCCACATTGTTAAACTCAATCCTTTGCTGATTCCCTTCTTCAACCAACTTGTATTGTGCAACAGAAGTGGGCAAAACCACACCCTCAGGCAGACTGAAAATAACTTCAAACAGGTTCAGCGGCTTTTTGAGCTCCCCCACTGTCGCCTCAGTGACGATGCGTCCCTTGTGAATAATGATGACCCTGTCGCAGAGTGCCTCCACCTCTGTAAGCTCATGGGAGCTGAAAAAGATGGTGCGTCCCCTCTTTTTCAAATTCAGGAGAACTGAGCGGAGGTCAAACCGTCCGATCGGGTCAAGACCTGTTGAAAGTTCATCAAATATCAGCGCCTCAGGGTCGGCAATAATCGCCTGTGCAATCCCGAGTCTCTGCTGCATCCCCTTAGAATAATTCTTGAGCAGAATCTCCGACTTCCCCGCCAGCCCGACCTTTTCAAGGAGGGGCGGGATATCTTCCTTCAGCTTATCCTTGCTCAGACCGGAAAGACCACCGTAAATCTCAAGTAGTTCCCTCGCCTTCATGAATGGATAATAAAGTGCAACCTCCGGCAGATACCCGATGCGGCGTCGACTTGCCACAGTCCCCGCCTGCTCGCCAAAGACCTGCACATCCCCTTTCAGGGGAAAGATAAAACCCATGAGAACCTTGATTGTGGTGGTCTTACCCGCTCCATTGGCGCCGATGAAACCCACACATTCACCCGGCATCACTTTGAAGGAAATTCCATCAAGGGCGCGCACCTTTTTTTTCCCCCTGCCATAGTCCACAACAAGGTCATGCACACTGATGACCGGCGCGGTATCTGTCATCCCCGTCTCCCCCTGTCAACACTGAGACTGAAACCCTGCGTCTCTGTGTGAAATAAAATATTTTATCGTTTCTTCTTCAGTTTAGCCGCAAAGCGGACGAGGCGGGAACCCTTGAGCGTGTCCATCTCTGATTTGAGGCGGCGTTCACGCGCCCGAACTCGCTGAAGGTCTCGCCCCATCTTCCGAATCTGTCCCTTCAGATTAATCTCTGTGACAAGTCGATGGCATTCATAGTAAAAGGCGACAAATTCCTCCATGCTCATGGTCTCGCAGAGGTATGGGTCACGGGTCATGTCAATGTGGTCAAAGTCAATAATATAACGACTCCAATCCATCTCCGGTCCTTCCGAAACAATCCCGCGGCTCTTAGCATATTCCCATATCGGCGTTCCGGGGACTGCCTGAAGCGGTCCCAGTGCACATCGTTCCATAAGCTCTTTATTCCGCTCAATAAAGGCACGGGTCTCCTCCATCTGCTCCAGCGTCTCATATGGACAACCAATGATGAAATTACTGCCGATTGAAATGCCACGCTGGGCAAGGAGGTCTATTGCGCGCTGGTTTTTCTCCGGTGTCACGTTCCTCTTACGCATGAAATCAAGCACGGGCTGGGAGTTGGATTCAAATCCAAAATCGATGTATAAAAAGTTCATCTCCGCAAACAAATCAGCCATTGCCTCATCAATCAAATCTGCACGTGCATAAGTGCGAAAGACAATTCCCTCGTGAAGTCCTCGCTCTTTCATGAGGGCGCATATCTTTTTGAACCGCGGGAGATGCCCGATGAACAGGTCGTCAAAGAAAAATATCTCCTCCGGGTCATAACACTGGCGCAGGTATTCAACCTCCCGGACAACATACTCAGGCGAAAAGAAACGCACCTTTTTCCATTGCACGGGCGCGGCGCAAAAGATGCAGTCATAAGGGCACCCGCGGGACGTTATCATGTGCACCTCTTCATTCAGGGGCACAAACCAGTCCTCTCCCAGCATCTCACGGTCTGGAAAGGGAAGAACGTCAATATCGGGAATGAGTTCGCGGGTGCTATTGACAACCACGCCGCCCTCGCCATGAAAGCATATCCCGTGAACCTTTGCAAGGTCTTCCGGCGTGGGCTTGTGGTCATTATAGAGTTTGACGAGTTCCGTGGCGGTCAGTTCTCCCTCCATGATTATGCCGACGTCAAAACATTCAGGAAGTGTATGTGGAAGCGCAGTAATGTGGGCTCCGCCAACCCAGACGGGAATTCCGAGCTCATCCTTTATCCGGCGGGCAAAATTGATGGCATCCGTGAAGTTCTCAGTCGCCGATGAAATGCCCACAATATCCGGTTTCCAGCCGATGAGGGCGTCATCATCGCGAAAAAATGCCACCTCGCAGAACCAGCAGTGCTTTTTTATCCACGCCCCAAGAGCGCCAAGTCCCAGTGGCGGCATGGACGCCTGATAGGGTTTATCCTTAATGTAACTGCAGTAAAGGGCGAGTTTCATTACAGGCACCCGGACTGATAATTCTCAAACGGGGGATAACGAAAAAAACTCTATACCCTTTCAACATATTCGCCGGTCTCAGTGTTTATACGAACCACATCGCCGATTTTTACGAAGAGGGGAACCTTGGCGATGTAACCGGTCTCAATGACGGCGTCTTTCATAACATTGGTGGCGGTGTTGCCTTTGACAGTGTCATGGGTCTCCACAACCTTGAAATCCATCTTGGTCGGAAGCTCAATGCCAATGACATCTCCCTCAAAGACAACAGCCCGGACTACTACTCCCTCCTTCATGAAATTGGAGGCGAAATCCACCTTTTCGTTAGCGACGCTCACCTGCTCATAGGTCTCGCTGTCCATGAAAATGCAGGCATCGGACTCTTTGTAAAGGAACTGCATGTTGCGATATTCCGCCTCAGCCATCTCCACCTCATCGGTTGAGCGGAACGTGCGTTCAATCACCTTGCCGGAGACGATGTGGCGGAGTTTTGTGCTGACGCGTCCCCTTCCACGTCCCATGGCAATCTTGGAAAAATCCACAACGACATAAACCTCGCCATCGATAAGGACACGGTAACCATTTCTCAGCATAGTTGGTGAAATCACAGACATCGTGCGCACCTCGTATAAAAAATTCTCACAGGAAAAATCTGCTCCCCTCTCAAACAGCATCAAAATTTCTCAACGTGCCATTGTCCCCCAAAAACAACAACGAAAAATAAATAATGCCTTATCCAACCCATTATCAAGAGTAAAAATAGGGATAACCCTCATGGCATTCGCAAACTAAAGAAGATATAAATTGGGTAGATAGAATTATTGTATATTTATTCAACAAATAAAGAATTCCATTTGACTTATGTGAGTAATTTAATCAGATACTCGATTTGTTTTTAACTTAGGGACTTGATATCTTGCGCCGAATAACAGAAAATGCCAAGGAAGATAAGAGAACTTATAAAAGATTTGCTGAAGGCGGGCTTTATTGACAGGGTCGGTGAAGAACCTAAAATATGAATGAAGAAGCCAGATATGTAAAGATTATCGAGTGGTCTGATAAAGATGGGTGTTTCATTGGCAGTTGTCCGGAGCTTTTTTACGGCGGTTGTCACGGAAACGATGAGCGTGAAGTATTCGATGAATTATGCCGCATTATTGAAGAGACAATAAAACTTTATCATCAGGATGGCAAACCTCTGCCACCTCCGCTCACCGGCAGAGAATTGGTCAATTCTTTGGTTCTGGCATAGTAAGGACTTTCTGCAATCTATTCCATTAATTTTACTATAACCATTCTCAGTTTTAAAATCGAACTTAAATGGAGCAAATGATTGAGATTGGTCCCATCAATCATTGGCACCTCTAATCAATTACTCATAATTAACTATTGACATCAGAACATAATAAAATTACTCATAATTAACTATTGACATCAGAACATAATAAAATGACATTTTTTTCTATTTAAAACTCGAATTTCAGTCAGTTATCCAGAGTGGAAATCTGTCCGCACGATAATTTAAGGAACTAAAGCATATAAGGGGGATATAATTATGGGACATAAACTATTTTTTATCGTTGTGTTGTTCCTTATATCTTCTATTGCGTTTTCAACCGTCGATTATGAAATCAAATCCGGCTTCGAATTAAACTGGTACTACGTTAATGATGAAACAAGCCCATATAAGAACCAATGGCAAATACATCGCTATTATGGCGACTATAATGGCGATAATATCGCCGATTATCTTATTGCCCTGTCAAACCCGGCAACCGGCGATGCCCGAATCTTTACTCTGGACACCTCCGCTACCGCTCATCAAAAAACTTACGGTGCAGATAAGACCGCCGGGCGCGATTTCATGGCGGAGGCGGGCACTTTCGTGCCGCATCGACTCGATTTCGTTTCAGAGGAAAATTCAACTGCTCTCAGCGACTTGTGGATTCTTGGCACGGATGCAGCAGACCCGGCAAAAGCAACCGAAAATTACAAAAAATTCATTCTACAGAAACTCGATAAGACTAATAAAGATTTCCCCACCATCGCTACATTCTCCATCAACGTAAATTCGGAACTTCACCCCGTCCTCGTATGTCTTTCCTATAGCTACAACCAGGACACATATCCCGATATTCTCATTTATAATACAAAGCAGGACAGTCAGGGTAATTTCATCATCTCCCTTTATAGCGGCGTGGACGGAACTCTCATCTGGACAAAATCCTTAACGAAAGACTCTGACGAACCCACAACGCCTGTTATTGCAAACACAACGAACATGGGGGTTTATCCTTTCAGAAAAACTTATAACGGAACGGCATCAGGCGATTTCGATAACGATGGTCTCCCCGATTTTCTCGTTTCATACACGTTTGTCAAGGGTTCCTTGAATCCACCGGATTATTACGCCGCCTGTAATGACATCACCATGCTGAATAAAAACGGCGATTTCTTACCACCATATTCCGGATGGACGAGGATCGCTGAGACTCCCATGTCTTATACAGCTTATTCGGCTGTAAGTTATACCAACTTCAACAAGGATAATTACGTTGATGCCTTATTCACCCTGTTCACGGTTATGGGAGCCACACCGCCTCCAATCTTTTTCGGATATGACCTGAAAAACAAGCAGACCCTTTTCTCCGCAACCAATTCCGATTTCGGTGCGACCCCAACCGACCTGAATACCTATAATGTCATGCCCACTTACAACAACACGTATGATATTGATGACGTCAACGGCGATACCTGGTACGACTTAGCCTGTTTAAGGTGGCTTTCTATAGACACGGAGCAGACGCGCATCGGGTTATTCAACGCCTATGCCAACAACGGCGCGAACAAGGGACGCAAGGTCTGGCTCGAAACGTTCCCAGATTACAACAGAATCTTTTATCCCGTCGGCGACTTCAACGGCGATACGCACTGCGATTTCGGTCTTGTGATGGACCCCAGCGCACCCGAAACTGTCGAAGCCGGTAAGATTACGTGGAATATCGAGGAATATATGATGGGAAGCCCACAGCCGACGGCTGGAAGGTCTTTTTCTTATAGTGTTCTTTATGACTTCGCATACAATTCTGACAATGATGATTTCCACACCTTCAGCACCACATTTAACGGCGGGTCAAACATTGGCGGCAGCTCGGTTAATGACTACATGTGCATATTCAACTATGACTGGGATAAGGATGACGACTTATCCATCGACAAGACAGAGAGCGCCATATATGCTTACGACGGCGACCAATCCCAGCAACAGCCGCAGACACTTGCGGAAATGTTAATCCGCGCCACCAACGTCACAAAAACGATGCTTTCCCAATACTTTCCCGCAATGGAACCTTCCTATCATGTTATTTACGTGGATAACAACGGCGACGGCAAGTATAACGACATCATTATAGAAAACGCTCTTTCCACATTTGCCGTGAGTTATCCGGGCGGCGGAGCCCCGATTCAGCCCTCAAAAGAAAAGATCATCCAGATTATTCTGGGGGAAGGTACCCACACCCAGCAAGAAATTGACGCCTGCGACACTAACCAGGACGGCTACATAGACGCCGCAGACCTTATAAAATTTATCCTGAATAATCCCTGAATGGTAGAGCAGGATAAACAAACCCACAGAGCTCCCCCACGGCGGGAATATTGGATTGGGTTAAAACTCAATCGCCATCATTAACGAATTTTCATGACTTATTTGACCCGTGTGGATTCGCGGATAAAATCCACATTATTGGGATTCATTATGAACAGAGGGTTACTGTGAAAGGTAGCACCAGTCGATAATTTTGGATGCGCCACTGGGCATGACCTGAATGAGCGACCTCACAACCGAACGCGCAGGATTGCGGATATTCTCCGGCGTCTCACCTGTCTGCCTCGACGCCTTGAAATGGTTTTCGGAATAAATCATGAAGGAAGTGGAGCTCACTGTCACGTATGGCAAAAATTTGCGCAGGTTCTCAAGTATCTCCTGCCGGCTTGATTCCCTGAGCCCGCCATCACTCTTTGACAAGGTCATGGCAAGACGCACCACATCCGTCACATTCTCAAACGGTGCGGCTGGTGCATCTTTCTCACCACGTCCCACCGCCTGCTCAACCTTCTGACAATACTTCCCCACCTGGTCAACAAACCGGGGCTCAAGTCCCGGCAGAGCCCATAGAACCTCCCGCGGTGCCGTATTAAGGTTCAACCGCCCATAGTCAAATTCCGGAGCATTCTCCTTTGTCAGGAGCCGCTGAAGGTCATCTTCATCCACCCTTCCCAGTGTCTTGACAATCTCTTCAGCCCCAAGCCGGTGGCGACTTTTGATGGTGAAAATATCCACAAGACACAAGTCCAGCTCATTGGTAGAGGTTGCACTAATCGCAGGTAATGCCCATGTCCTGCCAGCATTCAGAGCGGGCGCTCTGTTATCCGCCTTCATGAGACTTGAGAACCCCGCAAAGACATCCATCAGGTCGACAGGGCTCTCAAAGGGCTTGTTCCGAACCTTAAAGGGCGCCAGTTCTGCCGCCTTCTGTGGGGAGTTCTGATAATCACTGTTAGTATTCAGCGGGGTGCAGAATGCCCATGTTGCGAGACGCACCCGTGGGTCATCCCTCTGAAAACTTTTCTTCACACCCTTAAAGGTTCCTCCACTGTATACAAAATAATCAATCAGGTGCCCCTCTTTGTCCCTCAGATGCACAATGCCGGAATCATTCGGGATATTAAAATCGCGTTTTTCAATAATCCTGCGTGCCGACCCTCCCTGCACCACACCAAAAATGTCATACAGACTGCCATATCCTTTCTCATCCTCCGGAGTGGGGTCATTTTGATTGTTATAATCATCCGTAACAACGATATAACCCTGGGCGGCTATCTGTCCATTAAGAATAACGCTGGAGCCTCCCGCCTCTACCTCCCACCCATCCACTGAAATGTCCTCATCATAAGGATTGAAAATCTCCACATACTGACCATTATCTCCGTCCTTCTCATCAGTGACAGAGTCGGGCCAGACTTCGTTGATATACGGGGTCTTTTCTATGCCGAGTATGGGATAGTCTGATGAATCTCCCGCCAACTGGGTGGGTATGAAATCCGCATCCCTCGCATCCACAATATTCACGGCGAACTGTTTAAGGAGGTTTTGCGGACGGTCAGGGTATCGCTGGATAAGGGCTTCGTAAATTTCCTGCGCCGTGGCAGTATTGGCATTCACCTTCTCCACAGAACTCCCGTTCAGGGAATAGACCGGCTCACTTGTGGAATAAACGGTCAGATAAGGAGTCAGTGTCTCATACAGTTCATTTGTCATCGATGGGAGTGTGTGTAACTCGGTGAGGGATAGAAATGGTTTGTCATCGCCATTGGGCGTCCTGGAGGGGTCGGGGATAAACTCATCCGGCTCATCCACCCCTTCCTGAGTGCTGATGCTCTTTTGCTCGCCATCGCTATCCGAGGCATCCGAGTTCACATTACTCTCTTGAACTATTTGCTCCGCCTGGACAAGCGCCTCCTCAGGATTATCCACCCGCCCATCATGGTCATTATCAAGACCGTCCTTTGTCACATCGGAAAATGGGCTGTCACCATCATCATCCTTGCCTGCAACGCCGGGTTTGCCATCAGGTCCAAGCCGGTAGGCAACAATCTCCTTTGCCAGCGATGCGGCTGGGGCTGTGGAAAGTTGATGACTCTTCAGGATGGAGGCAAAGGCGTTTTTGAGAAATTCCTCACTTGAGGCGTTAATGTTCACCTTCGCTGATTCATCTTCAATAACAATATCGGCAAGGTTGGAACCCTGTAAGCCCGTCCGCAGGATGCCATCAGACTTTGTAACAACGTTTGTGAAGTTGGCTGATGTCTGAACAGCCCAGCGCTGGGAATAGGCGGCATACGGGATGCCCTGTGGGAGGAGCGGGGATGATGCCTGAACGCCCGTTGCGGCTGACATGCGTGCCTGCAGACCCTCGGCAAAATTCGCCGATGATATTACCTCAAGGCGGGAGGTGAATGAGAGGGTTGTGGCAATCAGGACGAGGATTGAAAGAACCACAAGGACGATGAGAAGGGTGGAACCCGCCTCGCGACCGGCACCACAGCATCCCTTAGAAACCCTATAATAATGAATTTTACCACAAGTCTGTCTCAGATGGACACAGAAAGCACGTGCAATTCCCTTTTCCATGTCCGTTGTCGGACATGGAAAAAGAGAGAAATCTCTGTGTCCTCCGTGACTCTGTGGTGAAAATATATTCATTTTCTTACGGTCTCTTATAACTTATAATAAGTTCCGGTAACGTACATCTTTCAACACTTGCTCAATATTTACTGTGGTCTCAAGGGTAACCGTTTCCACCCTCTGACCGGCTTTGTATTCACTAAACGGCGCACTGCCCGCATAAACGGTAACGCTTATATGAACTGCCACGGGGAGTTCAATCTGTGGGTCAGGGAAAAATGGGGCATAAAGGGCATCCCATGATGTGACCCAATTCATCGGAATCCGATTGGGGTCCCAGTAAAGAAGACTCAGGGAAAGGACATTGAAGGCAATAGGGTCAACCTCGGTGCGGATATTCTGGGGGTCATGTGGGTTATATGTGACCTTGCGGACAAGGACATTGGGCTGACCGTCAAAGGTCGTTACCTCATAACTGATAGTCTGCTCACGATAGCCGGGATTACTGGGGTCTGGATATGTGAGAAATTCAAGTGTGTCCATCGCAAAACGACAATCCTCATCAACATGGCGGTCACCGAGGTCTGCCATGTTCACGAGCACAGGACGCTCCACAAACCCGCCGCCAAGACTCTCATGCAAATCATCGTTCGCCACCTGATAATCGCCGTCATCATCTTTACCGTTATGGACCTCCTCATCCACACGCCCATCCCCATCATTATCAATCCCATCGCCATAGGCAAGGTCTGTATGAGTCCCCTTAAAGGTCTGGATGGGGCGACGCGGGTCAATGCGTGCGGCTTTGATGTCAACCGACATCCGCTCTAAGGCACTTCTGGCATTGGCAACCGCCTCTAACCGTGTCTCTGCCGCATCTGAGGCTCGGATAATTGAGACAAATGCCTCAAGTACACCGGCAAGAAAGACACCAGCAACGGCGAGAGCCACCAGCATCTCTATCATGGTGACCCCGAATCGTGTCGCCGGCGTTGTATCGCTCCGGCGACGGGGCGTTGAAAAATATCGCCTCATGTCACGTCCGCTCATTGGTCAAACCGCATCTCGTATAAAACTTCGTTCTTTCCCTTGTATTCCTTACTATACATGATAATGACCCGCGCCACGCCAAAGGCACTCCTCGGGTCATTCGGGTCATTATGAGGGTTCAGCAGTGAAATACCACAAAAACAATAAGCGAAGCGGGGGTCACTGGGAAATGTGATGGGTTCCGTTGGCGAGCGCAGGTTACGAATGGTGGCAATCATGCGCCCCGCACGGTCACAATCCCTCCGAATCTCCTCCGCCTTCATCTGCGCCAGAAGCGCTGCACATGAGATGTCCCCCGCCCGATATTGCGCCTTTAAACCAAGTGGGAAAAAATTGACAATGGATATGATACCAGCCAGAAGAATCGCAACGCTCACAAGGACTTCAATAAGGGAATACCCTCTTCTTGATGCAAATATTTTAACAGGGAAATGGACTGCAAAAAAAGTGGGGCTTATCTTTCTCATATCACCGTCAGTGTTATTTTCGCTGGTTCTTGTAAGTATGTGCAAGACCGGTGGAGGGATAAATACGTATGGTGAAGTAATTCTCCCCGACGGATGTGTCCGTGTTTGCCCCGACAATGTAAATAGACGTGTATTCTGATGTGCTATTGGCGCGGAATAAAATCGGGATAATGCCCGAATAAACGGATATGCCATTCTTCTGCACCTCGGTGAAAAGGACATCATCCGGCAGCCAGTTTACACCCGTCACCTTCGGTTTGACGATTCTCCCTGACCCGTCAAGTCTGTCTATCCAGAAATTGCCATTGTTAATATCGATACGCACCTGAAAATTCGTATTTTGATTAATTGCCAGCATCCGAGCCGTGCTCAAGGTGGACTGGAGCGTCTGTGCGGCGCTCCTGAGTCGCGCCTGCTTCTTGTAGGATTTATAGGAAAGTATGGCAAAAGTTGAGAAGATGGACATTATCATCAGGACGACGACAATCTCCAGCGCGGTAAAACCATTGCGCCTATTTCCATAAAATCTTGACATACAAAATCCCCGCCCAGTTTTTTTCAGGGCAAAATATGTCAAACTCCCTATCCTTTTACCAATATAATTATATGGGACAAAACGGCTTGAGCGTCAAGGTTTTTTTAACATTGAAAATCCGTATAAACCACAAAGGCACAATCCGCCTCAGGTGGACACTAAGTTAAGAATAAAAGGACATTTGTCTTCGTGTTTTCACGTCTTCGTGGTGGAATAAAATCTTTTCGCTTCATATAGCCGCTTTTTTCATTTGATATTCCTCAGGAACCTCATCCATCGCCATCAATAGGTATGCATCCTTAATATTTTCTTCTAATTCCTCAAGGGTCGCCCCTTGAGTCATGATTTCCGGATGTTCAAGAAGTTTGCCAAGCCAAAACTTCTCTCCCTTCCAATAAACCATAGTCATCTTTATACCCATGATGATTTCTCCTATAAGTATTTTGTTAATTCAATCAACAAGGCGTGCTGAACATACACTTACAAAGTCACAGGTTTGAGTGTAAAAACCCGCGCCAGTTTTGCAGCGCCTTTGATGTCACCGCGTCGCAGAGCGTTCCGCACGTCATCAAGCTTATATGCGTCTTCAAGTGATAAATATGGGCTCCACCCTGTCTCGCCTTCGATTACATCGATATCAACTTCAGCCACATATTGTCCCTCATGGACTAATTTTGTCTTATGTCTTTTTTTCATTTCTTCTTCCTCCTCATAAAATCCTCCGTCCACAGGCTCGGCTCAGGTCTATAGGCGGTTACCAGAACGGCTGGAGAAAGCGCATCTTTGGGAATACCCCAGACCACATGCAGGGGTTTGCCTTCATCGTCTTTTTGCAACACCAGAACACACGGACCCTTTGGATAATCAGGATAATCTTCAAGGACCGCGCTATTAGCCACATGAAACATGACATCTCGCACGAGAATATCATCAGCTGCAAGCTCATCGTATCCATGCTCGGATATTTTAACATCTCCTGCCCGAATCAATTCCAGAACCTTTTCAAATGTATTGCTCATAAACTAATTATCACTGGCGATCTGAAACTCACACCGTGGGCATGTATATATGTATCCACTCCTAAAAAGAAGATAGAAGATCCCAGGGATAAAGCAAAACAATAGCAGAATTATGAGCAGCAATATGCTACCTCTTGCCTTCCGAGCTGGAGGCTCCGAATACCCACAGTTCGGATTTGGGCAGATTATATTCCTCAAGTCATATCTCCCATGTAAGAACCCCACGCTGGAGCATGCCCAATTACTATATATATTGTTTCATACAACAAAACCATATGCAGATTTTGACGGACGGGGCACATTTCGGCGGCACGCTCCAATTTGGCACGCCCTTTCTCGGGAATATGTAGTCCCTTCGGTATTGTCACTATGACTTTTAAAGTGCCAATGCGCCGGACTGGCTTGCTAACCATCTCCTTGACCACATGCACGTGCATGCCAGCAAGGTCAATTCCACTCCTTTTAGCAACCAATGCCATAATTGTTATGATGCAACTCCCAAGTACCGTGGTGATAAGGTCGGTTGTGGAAAATGTCTCACCCCTGCCACCGTTATCAACAGGGGCATCCGTGGAAAGCGTTTTTCTGGATGACACATGCGTTGCACGGCAATGAAGGTCGTCCTCATACAGGACGTCAATCTCCACAGACATTTTTCCCCTCCCCTATTGAAAGTCCGCCTCAGACTTTTATGAAAATCTTTTTCCGGTAGAGAATGCCTGTTATTATGCACCACAGGACAACAAATGATGCCCCATAAGCCGCTGATGTGGCATAATCGCCAAATATATCCGTCATCCAGCTCTTGTAATAGTGCTCAAAAATGTATGTCTTTAACCGAATGACCTTTCCCCCATCACCCATCACCCGAATCATGACAATAATCAGTCCCATCATGCTGGCTCCGAAATATGCCGCAATAGCATTCGTGCCATAATACAAAAAAGGCTTCGCCCACGTCCTCCATCCCTTGATGTCAACCAGCCAGTAACAGAGGGAAAGGCAGAGGAGCGCGGCGCCTGAGGTATAAATCACATAAGAAGGCGTCCAGAGATTCTTGTTCATCGGGATGTCATGCTTCATGAGCTTTCCTAAAATGATGAGAAGCATACCGATGGCGGACATCCCAGCCACTTTCTCAAAATCCCCCTTCTCCTTCCGTCGCAGCCAGAATCCGCACAACCCACCCGCAAGGGTCGTGCAGATTGAGGGAATTGTTGAAAGAAGTCCCTCCGGGTCATGCCCCATCTTGAGCGCATCATCCCACTCATAATTCAGGTTCCGGAATATTCCATTGTCTACGTAATCCACAATATTTTTATATCTCTCAAGATTGCCCGCCATCTGCCCCGGCATGGGTATAAATTTCAGGATGATGTAATAAACCGCCAAGAGGAACAAGAAAAAGAAGACCTGCCCCTGCACGCCCGTATAAAGCATGATGAAGGAAGTGAAAAAGTAGCAGAGGGCAATCCTTTGCAGAACGCCATACATGCGAAAATGTCCGAGGTAGGCAGGCCAGATAAAGAGGGCAAGGATAATGCCTAAAAGAAATATGATGATAGTTCGACGGCATATCTGCCCAATGAGGGCAATCTTGCCTGCCGGTTTTGCCAGTCTGCCAGCAAAACTGAACTGCATTGCCACGCCCATGATGAATAGGAAAAAAGGAAAGATGAGGTCAGTGCTGGTGCAACCGTGCCATTCGGCATGTTCCAGCGGACCCCAGACATGCCCCCAATCGCCTGCATTATTCACAAGGAGCATGGCGGCTATGGTCAAACCCCGAAAGACGTCCAGAGACATCAGCCTCCCCGGCTTGATGGGCTGTAATGTTTTTTCCATAGACTATCTCCTTAAAATCTTCATTTCTCATACCCATGCGGATGAGATTGATGCCACATCCAGGCGCTTTGTATTATATCCTCAAGATGCTGGTGATGCGGCTGCCAGCCGAGGACTCTCTGAATCTTTTCCGATGAGGCAACAAGGATTGCAGGGTCTCCTATGCGACGCCCCACAATCTGAACCGCTATTTCTCTGCCCGTCACACGTCGCGCCACATCTATCACATCAAGGACGGAAAATCCCTGACCGTTGCCGAGATTAAATATATCGCTCACTCCGCCGCTTTCAAGGTATTTCAGGGCAAGCAGATGCGCCGCCGCTAAATCCTCCACATGGATGTAATCCCGGATGCATGAACCGTCGGATGTGGGATAATCGTTGCCGAAAACATCGATATGTTCGCGTTTTCCCGCCGCAACCTGCAAAATGAGCGGGATTAGATGTGTCTCGGGATCATGCGCCTCGCCACAGCGCTCTGTTGCGCCCGCAGCGTTGAAGTAGCGCAGTGAGACAAAGCGGAGATTATTCACCATCGCAGTATCGGCGAGGAGCCGTTCAAATGCGAGTTTTGTGTTTCCGTAAGGATTGGTGGGAAAGGTGGAGGCATCTTCAAGGATGGGAACGGATATTGGCTCGCCATACACCGCTGCTGTGGATGAAAAGATAAAATGCCTGACACCTGCCGCAAGAACCGCCCTTAGGAGCGCCACTCCCTTCGCCACGTTATTCTCGTAATAAAGGAGCGGCTTCTCCACTGATTCCCCGATAAGACTCAGGGCGGAAAAGTGCATGACAGCAGAGCAGTTATATTTTTGTAAGGTCTCTTTCAGGAGGGTCTCATCACCATGGTCGCCCTGAACAAAAACCGCATCGTCCGGCACGGCATTCCGGTGACCGAGGGATAGATTATCATACACGCATACAATTCGGTCAGCCGCAAGGAGCGCCTCAACAACCACGCTCCCGATATATCCCGCCCCGCCAATGACGCAAATACAAGTTTTTGCATTCATGATTTCCTCGTCCCCAGCAGGCGGATGGGAATGAACTAATCTCCAACGCGGATGGGCTGAGCCGTCTCTCCTGCCATCTCCGCCTCTTTGATAACATCTGCCAGGGTGCTGATTCTTGGCGCTCCAAATCTCGGAGCAATCCTTCTGTAAGGCGTCTTGAGTTCAATATTAAACTTCACATCCAGATTTGCCTTGTTATTCTTGTTATAATATTCCTTTTCAACGTCCCGCTCAAGCCCCAGCTGGAGCGACGCAATAAAGTCATGCAAATCACGCTTTATGATGAGTCTGACCTCTGAGATGCCGCTCCCCTGCATGTAATTTCGGTATTCAACCGATGTCTCCACCACATATTTCGGTCCAATCTTTCCGCCAAGCGTCCCCCTCACACTGAAGTCGGTGTCATATTCCTCAAAAGTATATTCATAGGCGCGATGAGTTTTAGCATTCAACGCCTTGTGACCCGAAGCGGTAAGACGAGTCCACCACAACCTGCTAAGAGGGATATACTGTGCGTTCAGCACACCCCAGACAAAGTCCCGGGTGTCCGACCATGGGTCGGTGCGGTCATACTCCTGCCGACCGGTGTAACGCAACACCGTGTCAAATGTGAACGTCCTGACATTGTTAGTGTAATTCATGCCAAGGGCAACATAATACATCTCCTCATTGGGATAGATATCCTTTCCTCTCTGGAGATTGTATCCCCCGCTGAGGTAAGCGCTCATATTGGGATATTTCAGGAAGTAGTTAATACCGGCGCGAATCCAGTGCTCGGGGAGGCGGAAGTTGTAAAGGTCATGACGAGCCAGAGTATCGCCGATGGATTCATAAAATTCTCCAAGCGAGTTCTTTGTCCCGATACGATAGTCATATCTTAACCAGGCGTGCAGATAGTCAGTCAGGCGGGCATAGAAATATAACATGGCATCCGCATAAAGGTAATAATCCCTTACATCATCAAGACTTCTGTGACGCCATTCTGCGAGCTCCTCCGGTGTGGTTAAAAGATTGCCATGTTTATCATAATGCCGCCGCCCGACGAGAAACGTGTCATCGTCAAGAAAGGTCAGTCCACCCATGTGTTCAGGCATGTCATAGGGAAAAACGGTTCCAGGTTTAAAAGTTGCAAAAGTTTCAGAGTTTTCCCTGTCCGTAAAGGCGGCGCCGACCCCGAGCCGCGCCGTCAGAGTATATCGTGAACCCAATTTCCAGCGATATAGAAGCGCCTGATAGACATCGACCCCACGCACCCAGGCGTCGTCCTTCTCGCTCACAGTGTTCAGTCCCTTATCCAGATTGTTGAAGATATTTATGTCAGTATAAGTGTAAAGAGGGAGGGCTCCAAGCTTAAGGTAATTGGTTGAGAAGGTGAACTGCGGGAGCTTCTCGGAGACCTTGCCATATCTGTTGTGTGGAAATCCCTCGTAATATTTAATCCTTTCCCTGCCGTATGGGTCAATATCAAAATCCCTGTCATTGTCAAAAGGGTCGGCGAAATTTGTCACGCGGTTGCGCCCGATGCGGTAGCGCAACTGAAACAACAGACGCCCGATATAGTCATCCGAACGATAGGTCAGTGCGGCGTTCATGTTGCGCTCCGGCACACGCTTCCTATCAACAGTATTGAAACGGTCAAGGAGGTCATAATAGATATCCGGGTCGCTCATCTCATCAATATTTAACTGGAAATAGAGTTGCTCCGTCAACCGGCTCCTGTGGTGGATGCGGGCAATCCATCTATTATATGTATCATCATCCTCGATACGATAGGGAGATGAATAATCCGTAACCTTGAACTTTCTGTCATTGATGCGGTAAAGTTCGACACTGCCTTTATGCTTGTCATAGTTGAATGAATAATTATACTTTGCGCCGTAGCCGATGCCGCGTTTGGTGAAGAAATCCATATGGGCGTAAAGGATGCCCTTACTGCGGGGAACCCAGAACTTACCCTTTTTCATATCCTCAGCGGTCATCTCCTCCTTGCCTATGGCTGGCTCGTATTCACCATGATGAAACTCATACCCCAGACGCAAGTATGCACCCAGCCTTGAGTTGTAACCAAGCTGGAATGACCAGGGGGATACCTCAACGAGTGAACCGGTATAAACGGGAAGATAAAAGACCGGGATTTCCCAGACATAAAATGTGGCATCACGCATGAAGAAGCGGTCATTGGCATAAAGGAGTATCTCCTTGCCCTGAATGCGGTAATGTGGGAGCGGGAAATCGCACGTGGTGAATGATGATTTTCTGAAAAGCGCCTCGCGCGGTTGATGCGACTCGGTCTGGTCAAGTAACTCAAATGTCGGCACATCCTTCTCATTCGGATTACTGTGAATATAAACATCCCTGTGATGACCGCTGGCGCCGTATGCGTATCCACGTCCCTTGTCCAGACTGAACCATAGTGATGTCGCCCTGTATTCATCGCCCTTCTGCCTCAGGATGACATCCCCGTAAGCCTGAACCTCATTCAATCGCACATCATATATGAGCCGGTCTGCCTCAAGATAAACATCCCTGTACCAGACTCTGGTGCGTGCGCGCCCATAAATGAAGTTGCTCTCCTCATCATAATCAAGGTATTTATCCGAGGTGATGCGCAAGGGCGGTTGTCCCGGGGGGGCGCCGGCGGGAATAATGGTCTTCTCATTGGCTGGCACTGGAGTGGGAGAAACGGCTGGAGATGGAGATTTTAACATCTCCTGATTCTGAGTGGCAAAGAGGGCGTCACGTCTGAATTCCTTATCGTCGCCTGACACCTGCACACTCATGCATAATAAAATAAAAAGTAACCAACCGGTGATGCACCGACGCCGATACTCTGGTGCGTAAGGAACGACCAGACATCTATTCATTTTAGGGGTAGAGGTCATTTGCGTTCCTCATTTCAACGTCTGAAGATAAATCAGGATGCAACCAATACTCCCGAGCAAAATATTGGGAGAAAAGATGGCAAAGGTCGTCAGGGGATGATTCACCTCTCCCAAGGAAGCACTCCACTTCATAAGGAGATAATAAACAAAAAGCAAGCCAAAAGAGATGGCAAAACCGGCTGATTTGCCAGAGGGGCGGATATAGACCGCCAGCGGCATACCTATCAGGATTAAGGCAAGGCAGGCAAGGGGATTGGAAAACCTCTGCAATAACGCCACACGGCTCTCATTTACCGCCCTCTGGGAAATATCCCTGTTCCTCTCAATATTCGCTACGAGCTCGGGAACTGTCATCTCCTTATTCTTCTTCTGATACACGCCTTCCTTCATCCGGTGCATGGATGGACTCATGACACGTACCAGCTCTTTAAAGAATACGACATTGTTCTGGGCAGGTTTCTCCCTGTCCAACGGATGGAGTGAGCCGTTGAAAAAGTGAAACTGGATTGCGCGGGTCTCCTTGTCGATAAGGATTCGCCCCCGTTCGGCAAGAAGGAGGGTCTCCACCCCGCGTTGATGACGCTGTGAGCCGGACTTTCCTGACTTGTCAGACCTGTCTGACCTGTCCGACTTGTCCGACTTGTCCGACGAGGATTCCGGTTGCTCCCCTGTCCATTGCTGGGGATTTGCGACAATCTTCATGTGGATGTTTAAAAGGTCACCGGTCTTGGGGTCTCGGGCGCCATAGTAAAAGGTGATGTCATTATCCTCCGTTCCCATCTCGTCATAAAATCTGCCCGGACGTAGCGTATTGAATAACTGGAACTCTATCTGGTAAAGATAATCCATGCTCTTCAAGTTCATATTGGGAAGGAAGGAATAATTCATGATAAGCATGAACATACTGATGAGAAATCCTGCGAAAATCACCGGACGGAATATGGTCATCAGGTGGATACCGCCTGTGCGCATGGCAAGGATTTCATTATCGGAGGCGAGCCTTCCAAAGGAGATGAGGACTCCCACAAGGACGGCGCAGGGGATGGTGAAAGAGAGGAGGGCGGGTAGGAGACACAGTGCGAATTTCACTACTAAGGTAGCGTCAATACCCTCGCTCATGAGGATGTCCGCAAGGCGGAAAATCTGGGTGATAAAGAGTATGAAGGTAAAGAAGAGGAGTCCGAGAAGCGTGGGACCCAACAGCTCGCGGAGGACATAGCGCTTTATGATTAACACCTTATTGCCGAACCCCAAAAAGCAAAATTTACCGCATCAAGCCCCGCCACACAACATAAGAATTTGCACCTATATCTCCCCTCCCATTACTCATGTCAATGGGGATTTAAGCAAGTGGGATAATTTTTACCAGCGAGCGATAATTTCTTGACCTCTCTGAACATGTCCCTATATTCTCTAAAACCACAGGTGTTTTGAATAAGGCGCATACTACAGTCGCATTAAAAATCACACAAAAAGGAGAGATACGGTCATGGGAATTATGGACAGGATTATCGAGCGGGCAAAGACGGACATGAAAAAGGTCGTCCTTCCAGAATCTATCTATGAGGCACGCACGGTCAAGGCGGGCATCATAATCCAGCGCGAAGGCATCGCCGATGTCACCATGCTGGGCGACCCCGCAAAAATTAAAAACTCTGTCAGGGAGCTGAACGTCTCCCTCGATGGCATCACTATTATTGACCATGAAAAGAGCGAACTCCTTGAGCCCTTTTCGGAGACTTACCGCGAAATCCGCGCCAAGGAGAATCTCACAAAGGAACAGGCAATCACCCAGATGAAAGACCCTTTATATTTCGGCGCCATGATGGTGAAAAAGGGAATTGTGGACGGCATGACCTGCGGGGCTTATAACACATCGGCGAATGTCATGCGCTCCGCCATCAAGATCATCGGACCCAAAAAGGGCATAAAGACCGTCTCCTCTTCCTTTTTGATGATTGTCGCGGATTGCCCATACGGCGCAGATGGCGCCTTCATTTATGCCGATTGCGCCACCGTGATTGACCCCGATGAGGAGCAACTTGCGGACATCGCACTTGCGGCGGCAGATACCTGCCGGATGCTCATTGGCGTTGAGCCTTACGTTGCAATGCTCTCCTTCTCCACATACGGAAGCGCCAAACATCCCTTTGTGGATAAAGTGGTTAATGCCACAAAGATTGTCAGAGAAAAGGCGCCTGACTTGAAGGTAGATGGTGAACTGCAGGGGGATTCTGCCCTGATAACCACAGTGGGCGCCAAGAAATGCCCCGGAAGTCCCGTTGCAGGCAGGGCAAATGTCCTCATCTTCCCCGACATTAATGCGGGCAATATTGCTTATAAACTGACACAGCGCCTTGCAAAGGCAGAAGCCATTGGTCCTGTAGTTCAGGGGCTTGCACTGCCTGTGAACGACCTTTCGCGAGGCTGTTCCACAGAGGATATTGTTCAGGTGTCCGCCATCACGGCGATTGAAGCACAGGCAATTAAAAAATAAAACTGTCTGCCAATCCACCTCAGGCGGATATGGAGGTTCGCTTGAAGACACAATTCTGGAAATTATCCGGCGGCGGGAACGATTTTATCTGCTTTGACAACAGGGATGGCACTTTGCCCGAACCTATGAAGAGTTGTCTTGCCGCCACGCTTTGCAAGAGGGGGCACTCCATCGGTGCGGATGGCATCCTTTTTATCGAGCCCTCCCCGCGCACAGATTTCATCATGCGCATCTTTAATCCCGACGGCAGGGAGGCTGAAACCTGCGGCAACGCCTCACGATGCGTTGCATTACTGACCCACAGACTCGGCACAACTCCCGCCGAGATGTCCTTTGAAACAAAGGCGGGGATTTCCAAGGCGAGGGTCGACGGTGAGTTCGCCTCCATCTCCATGCCCGACCCAGCTGACATGAGACTGAACATCCCCCTTGAGGAAGAATGGTCAACGGCGCCGGTCGTTCACTTCATCAGGGTGGGTGTCCCGCATGTGGTGGTATTCGTGGGGCAACTCGAATCTAAGGACATTCTCAACATCGGCAAGCGAATCAGAAATCACCGTGCGTTCCAGCCCGCAGGAACCAATGTGAATTTTGCCACCCTTCAGAATAAAAATAATATTGCTCTCCGCACTTATGAGCGCGGGGTGGAGAATGAGACTTTATCCTGCGGAACAGGTTGCGCCGCCACGGCAATAATTGCAGGTCATCTCGGTCTGGCGGATTCTCCCGTGAATATGCACACCAGAGGCGGAACAACCAACATCATTCATTTCCGCATTAAGGACATGCAGACAACCGAACTTGTCCTTGAAGGTGAGGCACACGTCATCTTCAAGGGCGAAATAGATATCGATTTATAGGGCGTTTCATGAGCACAGATAAGGGCGGCATTTATCTTGGCATCGGGGGAAATATCGGAGACCGCGAGTTAAATATGACTCGCGCCCTCAAGATAATTTCCGCTCATCCGGATATGCGCCTCCTGCGGGTATCCTCTTTTTACCGCACATCGCCGTGGGGAGTCACAGAACAGCCCTGGTTTCTGAATGCCGTCTGCGAGATCAGTACAGTCATCTACCCGGCGGCTCTCCTTGAAGAACTGATAAGTATTGAGAGGATTCTGGGGCGCGAGAAATCCACACAGCATTGGGGACCACGCGCCATTGACCTTGATATCATACTTTACAGAAGTGTTGTCCTGAGGACACCGCTTTTGACAATACCGCACAAATATTGCACAGAACGCCTGTTTGTCCTCATGCCGCTCGTTGAAATCGCCCCGGACATTGTCAATCCTGGAACCGGCGTCTCTTTCAAAAATTATCTTGATGAATTATTGAAGAACCAACCGGAAGAGGCATGTTTGAAATACAATCAGATAGCGTTCAAAAAACCATAAGTCTGGGGAGACGGCTTGCCGAAAATCTCCAGGGTGGCGAAATCATTGCCCTCATGGGGGAACTCGGCGCCGGGAAAACCACCTTTGTGAAAGGCATTGCCGAGGGACTTGGCATCCGTGAGGTGGTTACAAGCCCCACTTTCGTCATTATCAAAACCTATCAGGGCAGACTCCCTCTCCACCACATGGATTTTTACCGGTTGAATAATCCGCAAGACCTCGAGACCATCGGCTTCGAGGATTATACCGGTGGTGGGGGCATCCTTGCCATTGAATGGGCAGAAAAATTTCTAAGTGAGCTTCCCCATCCCATCATCCATGTCTCATTCCTTTATGGGGATGCTGATAATCGCATCATAAAATTCAATGCGCAAGAGGATGAGAAAAGGCTCAAGGGGCTTTTTTCCTTTGACTCTTAAAAATCGTTCGGGGTATTTTTATTCAAAATATTTTTGAAAGGTAAAATATCGTGAAGATACTTTATGTCTCGTCCGAGGTTGTCCCTTTTGCCAAGACGGGCGGGCTGGCGGATGTGGCGGGTGCTCTTCCCCTTGCCCTGAAAAAACTCGGGCATGATGTCCGCGTTGCCACGCCCAAATACCGCATGACCGACGATGAAAAATTCGGCATCAAGACCATACTTGACGAAATCAAGGTCCATTTTCAATTCGTGACCCATTACACCAAGATTTGCGGCGCCAACTTTCCCGGAACCAATGTGCCGGTTTACTTCGCCCAGTATGACCCTTACTTCGGTCGTGAGGGACTTTACACGGAAACTGGCTTTGACTATCCCGATAATGCCCAGCGCTTCGCACTCTTCTGCATTGCCACACTCTGGATGCTCCGCGCACTTGAGTGGCAACCGGACATCATCCACTGCAATGACTGGCAGACCGCCCTCATTCCTGCCCATCTCAAGCATCACCCTGACCTCAAATCAGATGACTTCTATAGCAAAATTAAAGTCCTTTATACCATCCACAACCTCGCTTATCAGGGCAGATTTGATCGCGATACATTGGAAAAAATAGGTCTTGGCTGGGAGGTCTTCACCATCGATGGGATGGAGTATTACAGTGACATCAATCTCACGAAGGCGGGGATTGTCTTTTCGGATGAGATAACCACCGTCAGTGAAACGTATGCGAAGGAGATACAGACGCCGGAATTCGGCTGTGGGCTGGATGGTGTCCTGCGCTACCGTGCCGACCATCTAAACGGCATTATGAACGGAATTGATTACAATGTCTGGAACCCTGCGGTGGATAAACTCATTTCCAGCAAATTCTCCCCAAAACGGATGGCGGGCAAGGCGAAGTGCAAAAATGCGCTTCAGGAGAAATGTCATCTCCCGCAACGTGCGGATGTCCCCATTATCGGCATGATTTCACGAATGGCTGACCAGAAAGGATTTGACCTCATCGCCCAGATTGCACCCCAGCTTTTCAGCATGGACATCCAGTTCATCCTTCTCGGCACCGGTGAGCCCAGATATCACGAGATGTTTGAAAAAATCGCTAAGGACTATCCCGTAAAGGCAAGTATCAATATTACATTTGACAATCAGCTTGCGCACGAGATTGAGGCGGGAGCGGATATGTTCCTGATGCCCTCGCGCTTTGAGCCGTGCGGGCTGAATCAGCTTTACAGCTTAAAATACGGGACGGTTCCAATTGTGCGAAAAACTGGCGGTCTTGCAGACAGCATCATCGATGCCACCAAAGAGAAAATTGCCGATGGAACTGGGACGGGATTCGTCTTCGAGGAATACACACCGGAGGCACTATTGGACGCCATCAGGCACGCCCTTGAATTTTATCAGAAAAATATACTCTGGAAAAAAATCCAGTCAAATGGAATGAAACAGGATTATTCCTGGGATGCCTCGGCAAAAAAATACGTGTCTCTTTATCAAAAAATGCTCGGCGGGCGATAATGAGTCACCAATAAATACTTGAACCTTTCTATAAAAACATGTTGATCGGGCTATTGCGTGTGGACTTGCTTCTTCCGGGATGTTACTCCCTGAAGGACAAACGTTCCATCATCAAAAAACACCTCTTCCGCATCCGGAAAAATTACAACGTTGCCGTTGCGGAGACAGACCACAATGACATCTGGAACCGCGCAGAACTCTCCTTCGTCACAATGAACACTCTTAAAGAGCCGGTTGAGAACAACCTGCGCAAGATTCTCCACGAGCTCGACACTGCTTGTGATGTGCAAATATTATCTGAAAAAATTGAACTGCTTTGAATACATTAATCGTTTTTAAAGATAACCGGCACTTGCGAGATATTGTGAAATTTGCTCAACAAAAGATGTGGCTAAATCAAGGGCAGTTCGGGCTTCTTCCTTATCAATTGGTTGAACATAATGATAGTCATCCCTTTGGCGCATACGGAATAACCTGTGTATTATAGCGGATTTTTCTTGAGAGAGTTTCCCACTTTTCACAAATTCAATATCAAAAAGAGCTATAGCGCCCCGATGTTTATCGGGTATTAATCCTTTAGTTTGAAGAAGGGCAAGAACGGCATAAAAGGTTGCATAATACGAACAGGCAACAACAGTTCGTCCACCTCAGCCAGAGTTCAATAGAATCCCCGCATCTCTCAAGCGCTCGTTTGCTTGCTCAACTCTTGAGCGTATCAAAACCTTGACGTCCTCAGGATACATCATACAAGTATCCCCTCCCGTTCAACTGCAAGCATCAAAAGGGATGAACGTTCTGGACTATTATTAATCTCCTCTTTAGTCAGAACAACTGGTTGAATTATCAAGCCAGCATCGAACTCTGATTCCCATGCGCATTGTTCAATGACATCCATGACCTCTTGGTTTCTGCTCTCTACAATCAATAGGACATCAAGGTCGGAATCTGGGTCTGCATCGCCACGAGCGCGAGAACCAAATACGATAACCCCCACTACTGGCACACCTCGCTCAATCAGCAACCTTTTGAAACATTCGACTATTTGACGGTCTTTTACGTTTAACAAATTTTATTCCCCTTTTGACGGCAAGATCTCATCATGGTTTTTTTATACTTATATAATAGTTGTCAATCACAAACCATCCAACTCATGCCCGGGAAAAGACGAGATGGTCGCCGTCTGCGGTGGCTTTGATAGTGTCTCCATCTTTGAACTTTCCACTTAAGATTTCAAGAGCAAGCGGGTCGAGGATAAGACGCTGGATGGTGCGCTTTAATGGGCGGGCGCCATAGGCGAGGTCATATCCCTCCTGCGCAATCTTCTCCCTCGCCGCATCCGTCAGCTTCAGCGTCAAATTCCGCACCGCCAGCCGCTCACGCACCTTTTCCAGCTGGATGTCAATTATCTTGCTCAAATCTTCCCGTGTCAGATTGTCAAAGATGACAATCTCATCAATTCGGTTCAGGAATTCTGGTTTGAACTGCGCACGGAGCGCCTCGCGCACCTGCTCAGCCAGCTTGCTCTTCCGCTCAATATTCTTAGCGATGTCCATGCTGGACTCTGCACGCGATAACTGGTCAATCCACTCCGAGCCAACATTGGAGGTCATAATGACAACTGTGTTTTTGAAGTTGACCACCTTGCCATGCCCGTCGGTCAGGCGCCCGTCCTCAAGAATCTGAAGAAGGACATTGAATACTTCAGGATGTGCCTTTTCCACCTCGTCAAAGAGAACAACAGAGTATGGCTTTCGTCTCACCGCCTCGGTCAGTTGTCCCCCCTCCTCATATCCTACATACCCCGGCGGGGCGCCAATAAGGCGCGAAACGGTGTGCTTCTCCATATATTCACTCATGTCGATGCGAACCATATTCTGCTCATCGTCAAAAAGGAACTCAGCGAGGGCGCGGGCGAGCTCAGTCTTGCCGACACCTGTGGGACCAAGAAATATGAAAGAGCCAATGGGGCGGTTAGGGTCCTGAAGTCCACTGCGGGCGCGCCTCACGGCGTTAGCAACGGCGATGATGGCGCTATCCTGCCCCACAACCCGCTTATGTAATCGCTCCTCCATGTGAACGAGTTTTTCCACCTCGCCCTCCATGAGGCGCGAGACAGGAATGCCCGTCCCTTTGGACACAAGTTCGGCAATATCTTCCTCGTCCACCTCTAACTTGAGCATCTTTTTATTCTTCTGGAGCTTGCTCAGCGCCTTTTCAGCGGCATCAATATTCTTCTGAATCTCCGGTCCATGCGCATAGCGAATCTCACTTACCTTAGCGAGGTCTCCCTCGCGCTCCGCCTTTTGCTCCATCCCTTTGAGCGAATCGAGTTCCTGCTGAAGAGTGCCAATTTCAGAGACATATTTCTTTTCATTCTGCCAGTGCGCCTTGAGGGAAGTGCTCTCCTCTTTTGCGCCGGCAAGCTCGGACTCAAGTTTGGCAAGGTGTTCCTTTGATGCCTTGTCTTTTTCTTTCTTCAATGCCTCCCGCTCAATTTCCAACTGCCGTATGCGGCGTTCAACAACGTCTATTTCCTGAGGCATGGAATCAATCTCGATGCGCAGACGAGATGCCGCCTCATCAATCAAGTCAACCGCCTTGTCAGGGAGAAATCGGTCGGAGATGTAGCGCTGAGAGAGGATGGCGGCGGCGACGAGGGCAGAATCAGCAATGCGCACCCCATGATGCACCTCATATCGCTCCTTCAGCCCGCGCAGGATTGCAATCGTGTCATCCACGCCCGGTTCATCAATAAGGATAGGCTGGAAACGGCGTTCCAGAGCGGCGTCTTTCTCCACATATTTACGGTATTCATCAAGAGTTGTGGCGCCGATACAGTGGAGAGTCCCGCGCGCAAGTGCTGGTTTTAGCATGTTTGAGGCGTCAATGGCTCCCTCGGCGGCTCCCGCTCCAACAAGGGTGTGCAGTTCATCAATGAAGATGATGACGTCGCCTGCGGATTCCTCAATCTCCTTCAGGACTGCCTTGAGGCGGTCTTCAAACTCGCCCCGGAACTTGGCGCCTGCGACAAGGGCTCCAAGGTCGAGTGCGACAATGCGTTTACGCTTCAACGCCTCCGGCACATCAGAGCTCACAATACGCTGTGCCAGCCCCTCAACAATGGCGGTCTTGCCTGTCCCGGGCTCGCCTATCAGAACCGGATTATTCTTTGTGCGGCGTGAAAGCACCTGAATCAGGCGGCGAATCTCATCATCGCGCCCGATGACGGGGTCAAGTCTATTTGCCCGTGCCTCCTCAGTGAGGTCTCTCCCATAGCGCTTCAGTGCCTGATATTTATCTTCGGGATTAACATCAGTGACTCTTTGTGAACCACGAACCTCCTTCAAGGCGGCAAGAACGGCTCCTTCTGACACACCCATACCCTTGAGTATCCCACCGGCGGCGCACTTCTTATCTCTTATGAGACCCAGAAGAAGATGCTCCGTAGAGATATACTCATCCTTCATTTGCTGAGCAATCTTCCATGCGTCATCAATGACTCTTTGCAATCCTGGCGAGATTGCGACCTGTCCGGCACCAGTTACATGCGGCTCACGGTCAATAGCCTCCTTGAGTTCACCCTTTAGAGAATCTAAACTGACGCCTATCTTCTGAAGTATGGACGGCACAGCCCCTTCCGGTTGCTCAATAAGCGCAAGAAGGAGATGCTCCGTTGTAACCTGCGGATGGGTGCTATCCGTCGCATGAGTTTGTGCCTGAATCAACGCCTCCTGTGCCTTTATGGTCAATTTGTCAAGCCGCATACATTAACTCCTTTGGATTCAACTGAATACAGACTATATCATCATGCCTGAAAATTTGTAAAGGTATTAATACTGCAACTTTTATGCCCATGCCTTAGTCATTTATCTTTATCCTTTATACCACCTCTCACCTGTACCAGATAAACAGACATATCCTGGAAGATATGTTTTGCAATAATACGATAGTTTCTGCCACCCTCAAGAACGTTTCGAAACAATATCCTCACAGAGCGGTGATGAAGAACAGCGAAACGTTCTCCCGGGCGCACGTGCTTGTTAATAATATCACGAATCACCTGCAAGTCCTTAATCTTGCCATCAATCCCTGCAACTTCAGGACCACGATACTGATAATACGAAAAGGCGGTGCGCGTTGAACCAAGGGGACAGTAAAAAACTGCGACGGGTGGATTTGCACCTGAGACAAGACGGTTCACCTCACCCACGCCCTCACGCAATCCAACCCCAAGGTCAAGATACCTGACTCCACTTACGATGGCGAGTAAAATCAGGAACAGAACGCCAATTCTCAGTTTTGGATATCCAGCCGGTAAATATCTCCATGTCAGTGCTTGAAGAATAACAGCGGGCGCAAGGGCAGGAACCATATATCTCTGAGGACCTGCAAACTTGGAATTCATGATTGTTGCAATAAAGAGTAACAGGGCAAGCCCTAAGAAAAGAAACAGACTGATATCAATAAGAAGGACAATAGAACCGGTATTTCCACGGCTTTTATAATCCTTCCGTATAATTTGCCCCCTCAGGAGCAGGCATCTGCAAACCGCCCAGACAATCCCAGCAAGTCCTACAAACTTGAACCAGTCGCCGGTTATTATCCGATATTCTCCATACCACAAACTGACAAGTCTGGTCAGGGAATGCGAAAACATCCTTATTGGATGCCATCCTTCCCATTCCACTGGAACCGCCTCCTGCATGGAGAAAAGCAGGATATAACACGGAATGGCAAGGAGGAAGGGGGGAAGCCAGACGGAACACCAGAAGGCGCATTCTCTTTTCACACCCTCCCATCCCTTGATGTAAAAAAGTACACCCACGAGACACAAAAACACCATCATGGCTGAAGGGTGCAACCAGAGGATGGCAAGACCGGTGAGCCAGAAAAGAACCCTGATAATGAGCGATGTTTTGCCCTTGATAAGTTTCGCAAAGAGCCATATAAACACAATCACGCCCAGAACCATCATGGAATACATGCGGGACTCTCGTGATGCCCAGAGGTTCATCTCATTCAGGAGGAGGCAGAGTGCGGCGGCGCGGGCAATGATGCGGTCTGTCTCCGTAAAAACAAAATAAAAAAGAAGACCCACGGACGCAGAACCTGCCATGACGGAGGGATAGCGGAGTGCCCACACGGAACGCCCAGCCATGTGTGTCCAAAACCACTCTATCATAAAATAAAGCGGCAAGTGCCCGTGCCTGAAACGATCCATTATGGACTCTTTTAAACCAAGAAGGGTATTTTGATACGTAGTCAACTCATCCACCCACAATCCCCTGCGGTCTAATAAGAGACTGTACAATATCAGGGCGATAAAACCCCAGAAGATTGCCTCAGCGCGGACAATAAAAATTCCCCTTTTACCCTTTCCTTCCATGCGCATGAAATCCATAAATCCTCCAATCCTTAATTCCAACACCGTGAAATCCAATATAATTTAACAATGACACATGGAAACGACAATTTAAGAAGAAGAAAAAAATCAACGCTGTTTTATCAACATAAATATTTTAAAATTAAATGAAATTATCATTGACATCAATTAACAGAATATATAGTTGACCTCACTTTTTAAGTTAATTGGAATTATTCATATTTCAGAATATATAATTTATACAAGGGAAATGAGGGAAATCCGGATATAACGGCGTGATAAGATGCCTAAACCAAATAAGTAAAAATATTAAATATTAAAATGTTAATCAAACGTTTTGATTCGAAAGTTTTATTAATTTTTTTACATTTCTTTCTTGCAAAATCAGAAAAGATTATGTAGCAGAAATGGATTTTAAAACAAAATAACTCACTTTAAAGATTAAAAAACTATTTTACAAAGGGGTAAGAAAAAATGGAAAATCTGCTGGGAAAAGAAATCTATGAGAACAGGGTTGCGCAGGGTCTGACTCAGGACCAGTTCGGCGCAAAGTATCGCGTTACCGGACCCGCCATCTTCAAGTTCGAAAAGGGTTATGTTAAACCCTCCCTCGACCTCTGGCTCAAGATGGCAAAGGAATTCGAGATTCCTGAAACACGTTCAGTACTCATGTGGATTCGTTCACGTCTGCCGGATGAATTTCAAAACCTGATCCAGATTAAGGACCAGCCGGTAGTCCTTGAGGAAGAGGCGGCTTATGCCCCTTCCAGGAAAAAGGATTACTCCAAATTTGGAGACAGGGAGGAGATGCGCAAGGCTATCCTTAAGGACACAAAGATTCCAAGGGAGATGAAGACCTTCCTTAAATCGGATGAAGTCTGGGAAATTTACAAGCCCACCGGTGTGGAGATTAATCTACTTCGGGACCGTTTCGCAGACCTTGGACAGGGTTCTGCAGAGGCGTATCGGGAGGCACTGCGGGTACTCCGCATGTTCACTGCCTCAAAGTAACCCTCTTGTTTTATTCCCCCCGTTCATTCAAAAAGAATTCGGGGGGATTTTTTTATTGCTATCCATGCTTGTGTCCGCCTGAGGCGGATGAATAATTTCAGAACGTATTGATGATGTCTTCACATTTTTCCTTCATGAGGGCGAGGGTTTCATCCGGGCTTCGCCTGCCGTTCAATGCCGCTTCAAAGTAGTCAGTGATTACGGTGCGCATTGGTTCCCAGGTTATAACCCGCGATTCAAAAATCCCATTGTCCAGGAGGGAGATGGGTGCCTTGTAACGGTGGTTCTTTCTCAGATACTCCTTCATATCGGGCGTTCCCAGAACGGAATAGCGGATGGGGAGATACCCTGTGCCCACCGACCATGTAGTGGCGCTTTCAGTATTTGTAAGGAAGGCAAGAAATCGCCATGCCGCCTTGATTTTCTCCGGCGAATGATTATTGAAGATACCGATATTTGTCCCCTGAAAGAGCGTGCGGGCAACCTTTTCACGCCCTGCGGGATAGGGAATGGGTGCAGTGTCCCACTGGAATTTACCTGCCACTGCCTTCTCAGTATAAGGCAAGGAGGCGGTGGAGCTGACATACATGGCGATGCGCTCGCCCCCGAATGCCCTGTCAAGATATGTGGGCTCAATATAAGCCACCTTGTCCTTCGTCGTAAGATTGATGAGATAATCCATGGTCAACCGCCCCGCCTCATTCGTAAAGGTGACTGTTTTTGCTCTGGAGTCAAGATAACGTCCACCTGCACGGAATAGGAATGTCGTGTATCCCTCAATAAAGGGTCGGATGCCGAACCCGAAACGTGTTGTGCCACTCTCGTCACGTCTGGTATACTTGATGCATGCATCACGCATCTCCTCCCACGTCACGGGGGCACGCCCCTCCCCTTTCTCATCCACCATCCCTATCTCCTTCATGGCATCCTTGTTGTAGTAAAGGACATATGCGCTTTTATTGAACGGAAGGGTGATGAGCTTTCCATCCCATGAGTTATCCTCGATAAACACCCTGACTATATCCTGCCTGCTTTCCTTCGAAAGACCGCCGTATTTTGAGGCAAGATCCTCCACCGGCTCAAGTAATCCATACTCTAAGAAGCGGGTTGTCCAGCTCTCATACATCTGGGAGATAACGGGATTCGTGTGCGCAGTGCAGGATGCGGTGAGGTTGGTAAGGAGAGAGTCATACCCCCCCTGATAAATGGAATTGATGTGGATATCAGGGTTTTGCCTTTCAAACTCTGCAATGATTTCATTGAGTATTTTACTGTGCTGTAGTCCCATGGCATGCCAGAAAGTTACAGTCACACGAGAGGGGTTGTGACCGGCAACGGGGCGGGTGCTGCATCCCGGAAAGACACACAAAAGGATTGGATATATAGTCAGTAATGCCGTCATGCAAAGCGGGCGAATTTTCAGGAATGTATAAGCGCTCTTCATGGTATAAGTCCTTCTTAATCTAAATGTTCGGGAGACCTTTTCAAAGCGCAGGAGTTGAAAAATCCCTGCATGCCTCTTCAATGCCTGCATAGATTTTAAACAGACTGGAAAGAAATGTGACATCAAAAATCTCCCTGACCTTCTTTCCCATGGAGGCAAGGCGAAGGTCTCCCTTCTTCTTGCGAAACTCGTTCAATCTGCCGGCGAGAATTGCCAGCCCGGCGCTGTCTATATAATTTACCGCCCCCATATCAATAACGATGCAAACGCGTCCTGTGTCAAGGAGGTCGGCAAGGAGTTTTTTTAACTCGTCCACATTATCCACCACAATGTCGCACCTGACCGATATTATCTGGATATTTTCCCTTTCCTGCACAACAAATTCCATACCGCCCTGCCTTTTATCGTAGAATTTTCAAAATGAATATTTTATCATATTTTCAATGTCAAGTGGCGAAATCAGGCAGGCATGACTGTGAATATAAAAACATACTCAACATTATTGAAATGGATAATAAATATAGTTATCAGTTATTTATTTTTCGCCGCTTCCTTCTTCCTCTTTCCGGGTCTCGCCAACGGTCAGATCTCGAAGTCGGAGATGGAGACCCTCAGGGAGGGGCTTATCAAAAGGGGGGCAACCTTCACAGTCGGCGAGAACCCCGCCACCAGATACCCGCTGGAAGAACTCTGCGGATTGAAAATCCCCAGCGCGCCGGTGAAAGAGTCCACAAGGTCGCTTGAGAAATCAATCACTGAAAATCTCCCCGCCAAATTTGACTGGCGCGAACGCACCGGATGCCCTCCCATCCGCGACCAGCTGGACTGCGGTGCCTGCTGGGCTTTCGGGACAACCGCACCACTTGAAGCCAACATCCTTATAAAGGACGGTCTGACGGTTGACCTATCCGAGCAGTGGCTTATTTCATGCAACACTGATGGATGGGACTGCATTGGCGGATGGTGGGCGCACAAATATCATGTCCAGCCCGGCGCAGTTCTGGAGTCCGACTTCCCATATGACGGGAGTCTCCTTCCCTGCGTGGAACCATACCCACACCTTTACCGCATCAAATCATGGGGCTTTGTCTCATCAGAATATAACGTGGCGCCAACAGACATGATTAAGGCGGCGATAATGGATTATGGACCCGTGGCATGCGGAATCTATACCGGAAAGGCATTTCAGGCATATACGGACGGCGTCTTTAATATCTCGGAAAGTGGAACGCTTACTGTCAATCATGCGGTCACAATCGTTGGATGGGATGATACGCTTGGCGGGGGCGTCTGGATTATCCGCAATTCCTGGGGAACCGGCTGGGGCGTTGGCGGATATATGTATATAACCTATGGGACATCCAAGGTGGGATATTCCGCAAACTACGTGATTTATGAGGGCGGGATTGACGTCCTGAACTATGCTGTGGATGACACCGACGGCGGGAATGCAAATTTCCTTGCGGAACCCGGAGAAACCCTGAAGATAACCCTGACCCTTCATAATAAGACAGAAAAGGCAATCACGGACGTCTTTGCAATTCTTTCTACCACCGACCCATATCTTGACTCCCTGACATCTGACACCTCAATCTTTGGCGACATCCCCACCGGTGGAGACGTGGTCTCCGAAACGCCCTATCTGCTCACCCTCACAAAAAATATCCCCCAGAACTCACACCTCAGACTGGAGCTCGCCATCACAGGAAATGAGGGACAATGGTTGAGCATATTCTCCATACCCATCCATTCAGACCCACTCATGACCCTCTCTCCCCCATCCATCACGGACATTCTGCCTCATGGCAAAATCAAAGACACATATCTGACCATCGGGAACAAGGGATACTCGACACTTGATTATTCTGGCGGGGCACTGCAAACCTTCAAGCCGGTCTCGACCTCCACGGGAACCACAAATCAGACCTCAGGGCGCTTCGGTGGACCGGATGATTCAGGCACAATGTGGCTCGACAGCGATATGCCGGATGGACCAACCTTTAATTGGGTGGAAATCAAGAGTGTGGGCTCGACTCTTATTCTCGATGATGATGACCATGCCAATCTCGTTCTCCCCTTTAACTTCCCCTTCTACGGGAGCACAAAAAACTCCGTAAAAATCTCATCCAACGGGTACCTGACATTTGGAGAGGAAGCAGATTCGGCTTCCAATCATTCCCTCCCCTTTGCACTTCCCCCCACAGACCTCATCGCCCCCTTCTGGTGCGACCTCAATCCATCCATGGGGACGCACGGGATGATATATCATTATTATGACGCCCCAAACAACCGCCTCATTATTGAATGGGACGGCGTCGCCCATTATAACCTTACGAATCCTGAGACATTTGAGGTCATTCTTGAACCTGATGGCGACATCTTCTTCCAGTATAAAACCGTCTCGCTCGCATCGGAGTGCACGGTGGGAATCGAGAATTCCGCAGGTGACGACGGTCTGAACATTGCCCATAAAACGGATTATCCACACTCCGCCCTTACCATCTTCATCTCCCACAGCACCCCATGGGTCTCTCTCAATTCCCCTTCTTCCGAGCTTCAGTCAGGGGCATCCACCGACACCCTTCTTCGGCTGGACACCTCATCTCTTACGAGCGGTACACACACGGCACGGTTAATCTTTAACTCCAACGACCCACGGGGACCACTCTCCGTACCGCTCACCCTCAATGTCTCTGATAAAGACCCGCTCATCCTCCACTCGCCACTTGCAGACACCTATGATGATGTCGGTCCATACATCATCGAGGCATTCATGGATTCCGTCTCCAGTCTGGACGCCTCATCCCTTGCAGTCTTCTGGAAGACGGATGATGAGCCATTTCAAAAAACATCCCTCCTGCCCGCCTCTGAAAGGATTTACCACGCATCCATCCCCGGACAGCCCGCAGGCACGTCCATAAGTTATTACATCTCCGCCACAACTGTCGACGACGTGACAGGAACCGACCCTCCTGACGCCCCGTCTTCCACCCATACGTTTCGCATCCTCGCACATCCCACAATTGTTATCACGGGGAAAAATCCAACTGAAATCACCATGCCGCCCGAAGAAAAGGAAACCCTTTATGGGGCAATCTCCATCTGTAACGAGGGAGGAGATGTGCTCCATTACGAGTTATCCTTTCAACCGCCCTCTCCGTGGATTTCCGCCTTTCCACAATCAGGGGATGTCCCAACATCAGGGGCGCAACCTGTCTCTCTCAATCTAAACACAACATCATTAAGCGACGGCACATACAACACACAAATCCACATCATTAGTAATGACCCCCAGCAACCCGACACCGCCATAACCGTCAATCTCAATGTTGATAGTAATGCGCCATCACGCCAGTGGACATTCATGATATACATCGACGGTGATAACGACTTGGAGTCTTACGCCATCCGTGATTTCCTTGAAGTGACATCAGCCACACTCAATGAGGAGGTTACTGTCGTTATCCAGATGGACAGGACACCGGGTTTTGACGCAAGTTATGGCAACTGGACAATCTGCCACCGCTTCAAGGCGGCTCATGGAATGTTGCCTACAGAGGAAAATGCCGTTCCGGACTGGGATGATGGTCAGGGCGGACGCGAGGTCAATATGGGCGACCCGAAAACCCTGGCGGACTTTATATCCTGGGGAATGCGCCATTTCCCCGCCCCGCACACTGCAATTGTCCTCTGGAATCACGGAGAGGGATGGCGCTCGGAGAGCCACCGAAGTCTCAACGAAGGCGGAAAGGGTGAAAAACCCTCCCTGCGCGACGTCTGTTATGACCGCACAAGCGGGGATACACTGCTCACAGGTGAAATGGGGCTTGTATTCAATAACCTTAAACCTGCGCTGGACATAATTGCCTTTGATGCCTGTTTTATGGGAATGATTGAGGTGGCGCACGAGGTGCGCAACGGCGGTCGCATCTTTATCGCCTCCGAGGGTCTCGTTCCCTATGATGGCTGGTCTTACAACACCGTCCTGCAGGACCTTTGCACGACACCATCCCTCTCCCCCGTGGATTTTGCCGGATGCATCGTGAAGAGATATGTTGAGCAATATGGTGGAACGAGCACAATTGCCGCCCTTGACCTGTCAAAGATGGACACACTGTCCGGCGCTGTCTCCGCATTCGCCACGGAGGTATTGAACAACAATCATCAGTGGCAAGCAATCGCCCGTGCGCGGGCATGCACCACATCTTTTGATGTGGAAGGAAATTTCCGCGACCTGAAGGAATTCATGCAGTATTTCATACTTCATCCTTCATCCTTCATCCTTTCCCAATCTGCTCTCAATGCCATAAGCGCCTTTGATGACGCTGTTATTGACTCTACCAGATCCGCCGAAGTTTTAACGAAGGCGGATTATTCACCCACCGGCATGTCCGCTTATGGTCTCTCCACCTATTTCCCCGACCCCGCCGTTCAGCACACAATTGACCCTGCATACGGATGCCAGAATATCCAGTATGCATGCGACACGGCATGGGATGAATTCCTTACCGCCTTTCTACTTGCGGACATCACACCTCCAACACTCCTGCATACGCCCCTCACGGACACCACGGATACCACCGGTCCATACAGGGTGGATGCCACTTCCTTTGACGACTCAGGCATGAGATGCGTGCGTCTCTACTGGCGGAAAAATGGTTACCCCGTGCAAACTATCTCAATGATTCCCGATGGTGACGTCTTCTCAGCCGCAATCCCCGGTCCCGCCCTCCTGGCAGACCATTTCTGCTACAGGATTGAGGCGGAAGACATCCCCGGCAACATCGCCTTCTTCCCCGGTCCAACTGAGGAAGAGTTCTGGTGCTTTGATATTGCCGAACAACTCCTTGGATTGTGGGAAATCTTTGACGGTGCATCACGTCCTTTTGACCTTGTCCATAAACGGCTGACATTCATCCCGGACCCGACGAGTTCTTATCGCTACCGCATCTGTCTTGATAATGCCCCCGACTGGAGTGTTGACCCCGATGACGACGAGGCGGTCTCTCTTGGTGATAACGACTTTTATCAGGTGGAAACTGAGGACACTCCGGTCTTCCTGTATGGCAATTCGTATGACAGGTTTTTTATCGGTTCCAACGGGTATATCACATTTGGCTGTGGAGACACATCAGCCACAGGTGACGAGTCAGTCCATTTCCACCTCCCCCGCATCTCCACACTTTTTGCAGACCTGAATCCGCCTGACGCGGAAAAAATCACGCTCAAGAGGATGCCTGACCGCATCGTTGTCTCCTTTATCAATATCCCTGAAAAAAACGCCCCGGATAAGAATAATTTCCAGGTGGAAATGGGCTTTGATGGTTGCATCCGCATCACATGGCTCAACATGGCGTCGACATGCGGCATTGTCGGTCTCTCCAACGGGCAGGGAATCCCGGCGGGGCAAATGACGGACTTTTCTACCCTTTTAACCTGCGAATCTCTCACTGCACCGGAAATCACATCACTCTTACCGGATGGGACGTGCGGGTATATTGCCCTCCATTATTTACTTGTA
>Ga0172364_10000215_pt1 | contig 38474 bp, 39 predicted proteins | sample LakKivSesite10cm_FD_114545 | JGI IMG/M metagenome (GOLD analysis project Ga0172364, IMG submission 114545) | Sediment microbial communities from Lake Kivu, Rwanda - Sediment site 10cm | ecosystem: Environmental > Aquatic > Freshwater > Lake > Sediment | place: Rwanda: Western Province, Lake...
GCCACCGCCTTGCACCAGGCCTTGAACATGCCGGAGCAGGACCGTAAATCGAGGGAAGAGCGCTTGCGTAACCTGATTTCCAAAGAAGATATCTACGACTGGCTGTGCAAGCAGCTGGAGATGGTGGTGAAGCTAGGCTTATGAAGATCGCCATCCTGCACTACTCGGTGGCACCGGTGGTGGGTGGGGTTGAAGCGGTGATCCAGGCTCACGCTGCCCAGTTTACCGGCGCCGGATTCCAGGTGACGGTCATCGCGGGGGCTGGGGAGCAGGAGGCCCTGCCCGCAGGGGTGGAATTTATACACTTCCCGGAGATGGATTCACGCCACGAGCGGATCGTCCAGGCCAGCCAGGCGCTTGAAGCGGGTGAGATCCCCGCTGATTTTGAGCATTTAACCGCCAGTCTGCAAAATTCCCTCGGAGCGGTGATACAGTCTTTCGACTGCACCATCATCCATAATATCTTCAGCAAGCATTTCAACCTGCCGCTCACCGCCGCCCTAGTGCGCCTGCTCGACCAGGCAAAGCTCAAGCACTGCATCTGCTGGGGCCACGATTTCAGCTGGACCAGCCCCCACTCGCGCCCCATGGTCCACCCGGGTTATCCCTGGGATCTGCTGCGCAGCTACCGCCAGGACGTGAGCTATGTGACCGTTTCACAGCAGCGGCAGAAGGAGCTGGCGGGCTTATTCGGCTGCCCTGAAGAGCGCATCCAGGTGGTGTACAACGGCGTGAACCCGGCAGAGCTGTACAACCTCTCAGCCGAGGGCCAGGCATTGGTGAAAAAACTCGACCTGGATGAGGCGGACCTGATCGTGCTGATGCCGGTGCGCATCACCCAGGCGAAGAACATCGAGCTGGCATTGCGGGTCATGGCCAGCCTGAAGGCCGCAGGCCTGCGTGCCAGGCTGGTGGTCACTGGGCCGCCCGACCCGCACGACCTCCAGGAAATGGACTATTACCACAGCCTGCTGGACCTGCGTCAGGCGCTGGGCGTGAAGCAGGAAGCCCGCTTCGTGTATGAATCAGGCCCGCAGCCCGGGGAAGGTTACACGATCGACCTGCCCGTGGTGATGGAGCTGTACCGGGTGTGCGACGTGCTGTTGATGCCCAGCCACCGTGAAGGTTTTGGCATGCCCATCCTGGAAGCAGGGATGGCCGGCATGCCTGTATTCAGCACCCCCATCCCCGCTGCGCTTGAGATTGGAGGCGATGAAATTATCCATTTCTCAAGCGATGACCCGCCAAAACTGGTGGCACAGCTGCTGGTGAATTGGTCACTATCGAGCCAGACCCACAGGCTGCGCCGGCGGGTGCGCCAGAAGTATACCTGGCAATCAATCTTCAAGCATGATATCCTGCCACTGGTAACCGGAGGGGAGGCAGCTTGAGGTTTGCATCTGAAGCTGAGCTTAATCAATGGGTACACGCTGCAGAACGTTTGTGGTTGTTCCTCGACTACGATGGCACCCTGGTCAAATTCAGCCGCACACCCGATATCCTCCAGCCCGATAAGAGATTAATTGATTTGATGAGGCACCTGGCAGACCATGCCCGCATCCGGGTGGCCATCGTCAGTGGGCGGAGGCTGCGGGACTTGCAAACGTTACTGCCGGTGAGCGGAATCTACCTGGCTGCCACCTACGGCATCGAGATCATCACCCCCGAAGGCGAGCGCATTCAAAGGGAAGACTACTCGCAGGTCCGCCCCTACCTGGAGCGCTTGAAGCCACATTGGCAGGAGATCATCGACGGGCGCAAGGGCTTTTACCTGGAGGATAAGGGCTGGTCGTTGGCGGTGCACGCCCGCTACGCCTCCGAGCAGGATGCCCGGCTGGTGATTTCCAGCATCCAGCATACCCTGGACCAAGACCTGATCACCAGCGAATTCCGCCTGATCAAGTATAAAAGGTTCCTGGAAGTTTCCACTGCCAAGGCGCATAAAGGCAAAGCCGTGTCGTTCCTGCTCAACAGCTTTCCCTTGCCGGCAGCCAGGCTGGTTTATATCGGGGATGACGATAATGATTCCGAGGCATTCGAAACCATCCACTCTTATGATGGTGTGGCCATTTCCGTAGCGCATGATTTCGGCTACGTGCGCTCCAGTGGCGGAGATTACGTGCTGCGCTCGCCGAACGCCGTCCGCAAGTGGCTGGGGAACCTCCTAAAAACCGTTTAAAAATTAAAATATTCAACTGCTAATGTAATACTGCCACCATCCTCCTGGCTGTGCATCTCAGATGCAGGAGGGTAAAACATGGCACCTTATAGTGGACTGCGTTTATCACTGAAGGGAACATTGGAGGATGTGAAACCCGGGGTTGTGGAAGCATTTAAAGCCCAGGGCTTCGGGACATTAACGGAAATGGGCATAAAGCAGACGATGAAGGCCAGGCTGGGGGTGGATTTCAAACCCTACCAAATCCTGGGGGCTTGCAACCCGCCTTTTGCTCACCGCGCCCTGATGGCCGATGAAGAGATTGGCTTGCTGCTGCCCTGTAACGTGGTGCTCAGGCAAGACTCAGACGGCGGCAGGTTAAGATTTTTTGACTGTGATTTCATGGATGGTTAACCTGTGCGTGCTATAAAGGATGTGACTGTGGGAAGGAGGTGAAGTACATGGAAAAAGACCCTGTATGCGGGATGGATGTTGATCCTAAAACAGCAGCCGCAAAATCGGAATACCAGGGCAAGACTTATTACTTTTGCTCATTGGGCTGTAAAAAAGACTTCGATAAGGATCCGCAGCGCTATATTCATTCCGAACAGCACGGCGTAGGGCATATGCCGCACCAAGCATAAGCCGGACTGGGGGGCATCCCCCCCGACTGGCAGGTGGGGCCAGGAAACAGGAATATTGAGGAGGAGAAATGAGCCGTCTACCCTATTTGTTCGTTGGATCGATGGTGATGGTAATGAGTTTAATCCTGGTCGCATGTGCGCAAGGAGCCCCAGATACATCTTCAGAAGGCACCTCGTGGGGCGCGGGCGGGTCTGGGAATGTCATCCAGCGGAAAGCAGAGTCGGTTTGAGACCCACCCCTACGGATGGCGGACAGGTGAGGTGGAGGGTGGGCGGGTCTGGGAATGTCATCCAGCGGAAAGCAGAGTCGGTTTGAGACCCGCCCCTACAGATGGCGGACTGGTGAGGTGGAGGATGGGCGGGTCTGGGAATGTCATCCAGCGGAAAGCAGTGTCGGTTTGAGACCCGCCCCTACGGATGGCGGACTGGTGAGGTGGAGGGCGGGCGGGTCTGGAAGTTTAATTAGAATTACAACTCCAATCCAATAGAAAGCCGATCAAGATCTCATTAAGCCAGCAAATCAAGAGGAAGCTAGATCAATTGAAACACCTGCCGTAAACCACTGGTGGCGAAAAGCTGCTTGAACCACTCCAGCAACCCTGAACCCGAGGCGGGAGCCGCCCTAAGCTCGCTGCCCAGGATGATCAGGAATACGATCAGCATGGCGATGAGCACCAGGATGACGACAACTTGCACCGGCCAGGGAAGGTAGCGGGGTTCCTGCTGCAAGGTGCTGGCGGGCGCCCACTCGGCGAAGGATTTCCAGGCGGGCCAGCTCCTTTCGATGTAGAAATCCAAGCTATAAGGCGAGCGCCCAAGCACGTAGTCGAGCAGGATCAGCGCCAGGAACACGAAGGCGTAGATCAGCCCAGCACCCACATCGGTTGCACCGGGGCTATACGGGCCGCCAAAGCCTTCCGGGATGGCCCAGATCAGCAGGGCGAAAAAGCCTCCCAACATGTAGATCCACTTGCGACCGAATCCCAGCAGCAAGCCCAGGGCAATAATACTTTCGATGATGCGCGTGGCCCAGGAAAAGACAGCGGGATTGAGGGCGATCAGGTTATTCCAGAAATTAAACCAGGGCAACAGCCACGCCGGCTGGCCGGAGATGATGCCACTGATGTAGGTCTGGTAGTTGTTATAGAAATCGGGCTGCCACTTAAAGTAGGCATCCAATCCCCACACCAGTCCAAAAGCCGCACGGATGGCGCCAGCAAAGACCCGCGGCCACAGAGAGGCTTGAGTATTCGTTGAACCGTTTTTCTCCATGATAGATTTACCTCCTGAAGGATGGGCAAATCATCACAGGCGTATGACGCTTGTCGATAAAAAGATGTGTACCTGGATTGGGCTGGAAAGTATATTTTATAAATCGGTATTGACCTGCATCTATAAGAAAGGCGTACAGGCGAACTTGCAATGATCGATTCATTTCTCCGCCCCCAAGCGGTTTATTTTTCCCATCCTCTTTTTAATATACACCCTTTTAATTTGTTGTTTTATGAGTACTTCCTTAGACCACTCAGTGCGGACAAAAAATGAACCCCAAAGACGTATAATATTATTCTCAACAAGGAGGTGTCTTATGATGTTTGGATCGTTTGGCCTTGGCGGCTTGATGATGCTGTTCGTGATCGGTATCCCGATCCTGCTGATCCTGGGTGTCGTGGCCATTGGCGCCTACCTGCTCAACCGCAACAGCAGCACATCCGGTCAATCGCAGGCTTCCCGGGCTGTTACCAGCAGCAATCCGGCTGCGCCTAAAGCTGAGCGCTACTGCTCGCACTGCGGGGCAGGCTTGCAGGCTGAGTGGACGCATTGCCCGCAGTGTGGCGCGCCGGTGAGCTAGATATTCAATATAGGTTCATCCATTGGAGTGCAGGAGAAGGTTTGAGAGTCTCTATCGTTAGATCGTAGAAGCGGTTCTGAAAAACTCACTTAACGGATTTTAGGGGCGGGTATCAGACCCGCCCCTACGCTTGACTTGAAGGCCGCCCTTCGAGAGCAGGCAATGCACGGATTGATGGACAAGTGGTCGTTGAACGACATGGCACTGACGACCAATGAGGGGGGTATTTCCCATCGGCTTCATAAACCCACCAGGCTGGCGCCGGGGGTAACCGGGATGTGCTTGTAGCGCAGGAACTGCTCCATGGCGAACAGGAAATCGACCAGGTACTCACGCGTGGAGGCCTTGCCCAGGTGACCCACGCGGATCATCTTGCCGGAAAGCTCTCCCAGCCCACCCCCCACGGCGATCTCACGTTGCTCGACCAGCCAATGGGTCAGCTCGTCTAGCTCGAATTCGGGCCGCCGGCGCACCCCGGTGACGATGGGCGAGGCGAACTCATCCTTGACGAACATTTCATACCCGATGTTGCGCAGCCCTTGCCGTATGGCATTGCTCGCCCAACGGTACTTTTCAAAATGGGCCTCCAGGCCCATCTCTATCATCTTAAGCAGGCTGGTGCGCAATGCCAGGATGATGTTGGTGGGCAGCGTGACCGGCGTGGGGTGCCAGGCGCCCCACTCGGTGGCGTATTTGCGCCAGGTTTTCAGGTCCAGGTACCAGCCGTGGTTGTTCTGCCCGAGACCGTCCACCAGCTGCCAGGCGTGCGGCGAAACGCTGATGAATCCCATGCCGGGCACGGCTTCCAGGCACTTGTTGGGGGTGGTCACGCAGATATCGATGCCCCATTCGTCCACGCGCACATCCGCCCCGCCCAGCGACGAGACCGCATCCACCACCACCGCCCGACCGGCCTGGTGAGCCATGCTGGCCAGCTGCTGGAGCGGGTTCATCACCGTGGTGCCGGTTTCGTGGTGCACCAGCGCCACCACCCTGGCATCGGGGTGCTTTACAAGCAAGGCTGAAAGGTCATCGGGGTCTAGCGGCTCTCCGAGGGGGGCTTTCAGCACGATGGTTTGCAGGCCGTAACCCTGCGAAATCTGCGCCAGACGCTCGCCGAAGAAGCCGTTATCGCCCACGATGATCTTCTCGCCGCTGGCCAGCAGGCTGCCGATGGCCATATCCATCAGCGAGGTGGCCGGACCGGGGACGAAGTAAATCTCATTTTTAGTCTGGAAAACCTGTTGCAGCAAGCCCTGCGTCTCGCGGTAGATTTCCATCCACTCTGGACCGTAATGACGGATGACCGGTGTGGCCAGGCTGGCCAGCACGTCTTCATCCACATCTCCCGGGCCGGGTGTGTAGAGCTTGAGGTGCCTGATCATGTCACTCCTCTCCGTTCACGCGCGTGAGCTCGATGTTGGCAAGGCGCAGGAACTCAAGCGTGTTCTCGTCGATGCGGTATTCCTGGTCATAGACGATGCGCACCACGCCCGCATTGATCAGCATCTTGGCGCACTGGATGCAGGGGAAATGGGTCACATAACAGGTGGCGCCCCTGGTGCTTACGCCGTGCAGGGCTGCCTGGATGATGGCGTTGGCTTCGGCGTGGATGGTGCGCACGCAGTGCCCATCCACCATCAGGTGGCCCACCTCATCACAGTGGGGCAGGCCGGCCGGGCTGCCGTTGAAGCCGGTGGTGAGAATGCGCTTATCCAGCACCATCACCGCGCCCACCAATGCGCGGTCGCACGTGCTGCGCAGTGCCACCACGTGGGCAATTTTCATAAAGTAGATGTCCCATTCAGGTCGCATGCCTGCCTCTTTCAACCCTTGAACACACCACCTTCACACCTCCTATTTTATTTATCTGCAAGGATGACCACGACCGAGCCCTGCAGGATATCATCGCTCACCAATCGCCCGGCTCCGGCGATGCTTGCGATTGGAGCAACAGCGCTAACGCTTTCATTGAAATCCTTCAACTCGTCAGCGGGTATGCCTTGGCGCAGATTGGCGAGCATGGTTTCCAGGTCGATGTAAACGGTAGGCTGCAAATTTTCCGGCAAGGCATCAACTGCCTGCTGATAATTGGAGGCATTGGCCAGCGAGGAATTATCCTGGGGTTCGATCTGCAATGAGCCCAGGTCGGTGCCCAGGGTGAAATAGCCATTTGCGGCTCCAAAGGCCAGCACCGGGTTTGGATCACCGTAGCTGCTGATCTCGTAGTAGGTGACGCCGTTTTGCTGCTGGCTGCTGAGTAGCAGGCCGCTGAAGATCCCAAGTTTGTTCAACCCTTCTGTAACCGGCTGCAAGTCAAACCCGGGGTCGGTTCGCGCCAGCAGGTTGACCGCCATATCCAGGCCCATCTGGTCAGCCAGCAGCCCATGCGCCGAGGGAACGGCATATAAGGCCCATTCGCCGGTCAAATGGTCCAGCAGGTCTCCTTGCAGCGAGAACCCAATCTCCTGCTCGAGGCTATCAAAGAAAGCGCTTTGCTCGCTTTCATCGGTAAATGCGGAGCTGAACAACCCCTGCATCAACTGATCGAACTGAGGGCTGGCTAGGTAGAGCACGGTATTCTCGGGCAGCATCTGGATCACCTGGGTTGGCGCAGTATAGGCTGACTGCAGCTCTTGCCTGGCTGATTCAGAGAGAGCTGATGTATCTATGTTTATATACATATCCAGGCGGGCGCCTTGCCTGATCACGGATGCGTTCACCATCATGCTATTCCAGATGAGGTTGGCATAAGGGCCTACCAGCGGTGAAGCCAGGGCAATCCCTGCGGGTAATTCTTGATCGGTTACACTGCCGATAACATCCTTGCTGACATACAGGCTGGCAGACCAGTCGCGCGGGCGTGTGCCAACCAGCTGGCTATATTCTTGCTGCACTACTAATGCCTGCCCATTTTGCCGATCGATAATTGTCTGCAAGGTCTCTATATCAGGGGCTCTCAACAACATACGACCATCACGGCAATAGGCAAAGCTGGGGTAATTACCCAAGCGCTGTTCATAAATGGTAACGCCCTTGTAGGTTTGAAGTTGATAGTCGATAGAATGCAGGTCCTTCATGTTATCCATCATGGTCCGCAGGAAAGCATCAGCCTTCGAAGGGCTGCGTACCTCGATGGCATAGATTTCACCATTAAGGGTCATGCTTACATTGCCTGGATTATCAAACAGCATGCCGATGCCGGCGTACTGTCCCACCCACGGAGTGAAGTCATCGGGGAATATCATACCGGTTTCATCTTCGATCACCTGGAACAGGTCACCATAGGGGTCAGTTTGAAGACTTCGTGACGGGTTGGCAGGGACTGCTAAATACCCAGAGCCTGAGTATGCCTCGATGCCCGGTTCACCCGAGGTAAACGGGGAGATAACCCTGTCGGCATGGGTGAGGATGGCATTTCCGATATTGATCCCCACGTATAACCCTGTATCGGCGGGCATCACTTCGGCGGCGGCATCGTACTGGCCGTTAAGGCGCCCCAGCAGGTGCAGCTTGAACGGGTCGATGAGCACCAGCGCCACAAGCAGCAGCAGGATGGCCAATGGCACCCCGATGCACCCGCCGAGCAGCCACCAGCGGGTGTGCGTTTTGCTGGCCTCTTCCAGCTGGGTGGGGGGCTCGGCCTCCTGCATGGCTTCCGTTTCTTGTGGGGAGCTGGGTGGAGCAGGTTCACTCAGCAAGCTTTCCATCTGGGATAGCGGCACTGCCTCCCCTGGAAATTGCCCCTCTGCTGAGGTCACCGGGGTGGCCGATCCTTCCTCGGGAGGTGTATCCTGCCCTACCGGCTGCTGGAAAGGTGGGGTGGTTTCGCCGGGCGTTTCATCGATTCCCCACATTGTTGCCCGTTCCACCTTCGGCAGCGGCTTGCCGGTATTCTCACAAAATTTCGCATGGTCTGGGTGTTCCTGGTTGCAATATGGGCATTTCATGGTGCACTCTCCTGAAGCTAATTGTAAGGTCGCTTGGCTTGAATTGCAAGCTTTGAGGGATGACATTATAATCATCACACCATAGCCAGCATGCCCATCCCGTTTCGACCCATCGCCCGCCTGCTTGCAGGCACCTTGCAGCGCACTGCGCTTGTAGATACCACCGCAGCCGAAGCATTTTTCACCCAGCTGGCAGGTAACCCGGCTGCGAGGGGCGCCCTGCTGACCATCAACCACTATTCAGCTCCCGGTTTTGGTGCCTGGTGGTTCGTCATCCTGACCAGCGCAGCCGTACCGGTGGAAATCCATTGGGTGGTCGCCTCAGGCTGGACGAATTCTGGCTGGCTCACCGGCTTTACCCATTGGATATTCCCGCGCGGAGCCCACCTGCTGGGCTTTACCCCCATGGCTGCCATGCCGCCTGACCCTTGCCAGATGCAGCAGCGGGCTTCAGCTGTGCGCTCCGTGCTCAGATATGCCAGCTGCACTCCTGGGGTGGTGGTGGGGATGGCGCCCGAAGGTGGCGACCGGCCTGGGGGCGTGCTGGGCCAGCTATATCCCGGTGTGGGGCGTTTCCTGCACCAGATCAGCCAGTCGTGTCCCACGATCATACCGGTGGGGGTATGGAAAGATCAAGGCCGCATCCGGGTGAACTTTGGAAGCCCTTACTTGCTGGAGGTTGCTCCTGGTTTAAGCACTCAAGCCATCGACCAGCAGGTGGGAGACACGGTGATGCGAAAGATTGCAAGCTTGCTGCCTGATGCACTTCGAGGGATGTATCGAGCCTGACCGATGTTCATCGAGAGCAAGCTCATCCATCTCATGAAGACCGCATTATGATAAAAAATGCCCATCCGGCGCAGCGGAAGGGCAGTTGATTGCGATTTTTGGAGCGAAAATCACGCTAGCGGGTTAATAAATGCCCGAGAAATGCTCAGGGTAATGCTCGTAGGTGTTGCTGGCAATCACTTGCCAGGGTATCCAATCTGATGGCATGTCCTTGAAGAAGCTTGGATCTTCCAGCTCCTCATCGTTCAGGGTCTGGAGCTCGGCAAGTAGGTCGGTGAATGCCTGCTCTTCCAACCGCCAGGATTGCAGCAGCGATATGGTCTGCCCTTCTACCAAGATGTGGGCGTTTCGCTCATCAACCGGCAGGTCCCACCAAGGCGAACCAGCCAACGACCGCAGTCTGATCATGTTCACCATCTCGCGCTCATACCAGGCCACGTGATAGAGGATATCCCGCAGGCTCATCTCTCCCGGCTTGCGCGGGCTGGCAGTGCCGAATAGATCGATGCCTCTCCATATCTGGTGCCACTGGCGGCGTCCATTTTGCAAGTTGAGAAAGAAATCGGTCTTGGTCATATTTTCATTTTACTACATTATTGGCAAAAAATTAACCAAAAGTGAGAAGGCGTGCTTCCAGTGAAGACACACCTGCCCTGCTACCCGCTACTCTTCAGGCTTAACCTGCTGAGCCTTCAGATATAAAAAGCTGGTGATGGCCGCCCACAGGAACAGGGCCAGGAACCACCCCAGGCTGCTGAGCGCATACTGGCTGACATCCTGAGGGGTCACGAAATACAGGATAATGGCACCCAGAGATGTGCCCAGGCCTGCCAGCATGAAACGCTGGCCGGCGAAGGCATTCACCCGATACCAAGCCCGGGGATCGTCATCAGCTGCGGGCACACGCAGCCCATAGAAGTCGTTGGGGGGCACTTTATGCAAGATCAGCGGGACCGATAGCCCCGCCAGCAACAACCCGCCCACTGCGTACAAGGCCAGAAAGGTATCCATGGATAGCCCCTTTATTGCTCGTGGTTCAGGCGTATGGCTGAGAACTGATTAATTTTACCCGCTTTCCCGGTTGCAGGAGGCCAGCAAATCAGCCATGGCTAAACGGCATTTGCAGCCTTTTACGCTACCACCCGGTTGCGCCCGCCGCGCTTGGCCCGGTACATGGCGGCATCTGCCCGGCCGATGAAGCTGGAAGGCGGTTCACCGTCCTGGTAGCTGCATGCACCCAGGCTGATGGTGAGGTGCTGGCAAATGGGGAAGCCGGTTTGCGCCACCAGCTGGCGTAATTTTTCAGCCAAGTTGGCCGCCCCAGAAAGGTCAGTGTCGGTTAGTAACAGCAGCAGCTCATCGCCGCCCCACCTTCCCAGATAATCGGTGGAGCGGATATTGCTGTTCAGCAGCTTCACGAGATCCTTCAGGGCGGCGTCGCCGGCGTTATGGCCCCAGGTATCGTTGACTTGCTTGAAGGCGTCGATGTCGATCATCAGCATAGAGAGCGGGCTGCCTGAGCGGCGTGCCCGGTTGATAGCATCGACAATCAGCTGTTCGATGAAGGCGTGGTTGAAAATGCCGGTCAGGCCGTCTCGCATCGCCATGGCGTGAAGTTTCTGGTGGTCTTGCTGAGCCTGCCGGGCTTGCATCGAGGTGTAAATTTGCACGTAAATCACGCAGCCCGCCAGACCCAGGTATTCCAAGGTTGACAGGATCGTAAACAGCCCCTGGCTGATACCCAGCATGCTCTGGGGTTGAAATGCCCCCAGGCGCATGCTGCCGACCTGGAAGCCCAGATAGATCAGCACGCAGGTGCCCAATACCGCGATCACCTTGCTGCGGCCATCGAAGCCATACACCAGGATGGGCAGCAGCAGCGCCAGGCATAATCCCTGGCCTGAAAGGATGTATGCCCAAAGAGCTGAGCTGTCTGCGGTGCTCAACTCGAGCAAGCTAAAAGTCACGATGAGCGCTGCCGGGGCGTAGGCAAACAGCAGCTCCCCCCAGCTCTCCCGGTGGATGGCGTTAAAAGCAAGCACCAGGCAGCTGGTGGCCACACCACCGAAGAGCAGGCTGAATGGATGGCCGAAACCCACCAGGATGAGCAGGAACGTCCCCGGCAATGCCAGTAAGAGGCTGGTAAATGCCAGGCAGTTGGCAAGCACCAGGTTCTTCTGGCGGTGGAGGGGCAGGCTGGAAGTGATGCCCAGCTCGAAGATCCAGCCCAACCCCGCGCGCAACCCGGCCTGGGCAGACGAGATGAACAGGGCAGTCTGCTCAAGGAGGGGCTGGTGGGGCAGGTGATCTGCCGGGGTGTAGCGAGTGAGGGGATGATGCAATTCCATACAGCTGTGATCCTCCGGGTCGGGTGATCACAGGCACCCCGGGGGATCCCCTGATCACTCGGGGCACTCCTGTGATCAGCAGGATTGATGCAAGATACGTGCTAGCCAGGGCAAGCCTTACAGAAATGCAAGGTGGGTGAGAGCGGCAATTCAATACCCTGCCGGCTTGTGATTCATAGTTGAAGGAATAAGGGTAGATCAAGCTTCCCCCAGGTTGAGTCATCATCTTCGGTAGGGGAGGGTCTGGCGCGCACGGCATCTCGATGGGCAGGAGGCTCATGTCTTCACCGGGGTGGCGATTTGCCAGACGTGCAGACCCTCCCCTACGTTGTTATGCGATTAATCGGAAAAATGGTTGTTGACATCACGACGATTATCCTGTATTATATAGTTATGCGATACATAGTTATTCTATATAATGGTGAATAAATGGACCCAAAAGATGCATTGCCATTGACGGAAACCTCCTTCTTTATTTTGCTCAGCCTGGTTACGCCCAAGCATGGGTATGCAATTATCAAAGATGTAAACCAGATGAGCGAGGGGCGGGTGAGCCTGGCAGCCGGTACGCTGTACACCGCCTTGCGCCGCATGCTGGAAAACGGCTGGATTGAGCGCGTCGATGAGCGCCATCCCGAAAGCGGCCTCGAAGGGCATGAGCGCAAGCTCTACCAGCTGACCGGTTTCGGACAGGCATTGTTGAACCTGGAGACGAAACGGCTGAAAACCCTGGCGAACCTGGCCTCCGAACGAAAAAGTGCAGGACAAGCATGGGTAACCGGAAGGGAACTTTATACAACTTCGGGGTAAGCCTCTTCAAGCGCCTGACGGGTATCTACCCCGATCGTTTTCGCCGGCAATTTGCCGGTGAAATTTTCGACGTGCTGAGACAAAAGCTAGAAGGTGCCAGTACCTCGGGAGGGCTAGCAATTCCAGCCTGCATACTCCATGAAACTACTGCCCTCATGGCATCCATCATCAGGGAACATTGGCACGATCGATGGGGAGGTCGTGATGTTGGTATGGTAGAGGAAAAACGGCTTTATCGTGAGATAGATAAGATATTCCTGAGGCGCAGGCTGAAGAGCGCCATGAAAGTCACCTTCGCATTGGCAGGGATTATTGTATTGCTCAATTCGTGTTCTTACCTTTATGCAGGGATTCAAATTGCCCAGGTGAAACATTGGGGTGTATACCCCACGTTGGAGGAGGCTGTTTACGGAGTTCATTCCATTAATAACAGCGATGCTAAAGTAATGAGGATCGATATTAACCATATCGAGCCTTGCTTTTCAGGTGGAGAGTACCCTTTCGTTATGTGTGTAACTTCAAAAGTGTTTGATGATCATACCCCCACAGTTCCCAGCGATAAAAATTCCAGCGTTAAATCAGCCTATTTTCACCTGGAGGAAGGGTGGGTGTTCATGCCTGAAGGTAACACCAGGTTTACCGCCAGGGTCGTTGAGCTTTTGGGAATGCAGGCCACGGATGAGTAGAAACGAAATCAGGACGCAGTATAAATCGCCTGCTCTGTTGAACGGTTTATATTAGGGTTGGAGAGGCTGATTTGTTCCAGGATATTTTCTCAATGGCTTAATAGATCCAGTCCAATATCCGGTGCCACAGGCCGATGAGCGGCAGGAACCAGGGACGGCCGTTATATAGCCCACGCGGCAGCGAGCTGAATTTATAAGTGCTGTATGGCAGCTCGTTGACGGTACCATCCAGGATGGCGTTGGCCATGCGCGTGCCCAGGTGGGTGCCCAGGGCCACGCCGTGACCCGCAAACCCCAGCGCGTAGTAAATGCCTGCCAGCTGGCCGGTGTGGGGCATCTGGTCAAAGGCAAAATCGAGCGTGCCGCCCCAGGCATACTCCACAACTGCATCCGTTACCTGGGGGTACACCTTCACCATCTCGGCGTGCAGGATGTCAGCGCTGCTGCGGATGGTGGTGCTCGTCTCGGGGAAGAACGCTGCCCGCCCGCCGAAAATCATGCGGTTGTCTGCCGATAAGCGGAAATAATTCAGGTAATGCTTGTAATCGAACACCATCCGGCGCCGGGGGATCAGCTCACGCGCCAGGTCTACGGGCAGGGGCTGGGTGGCGATGATATAAGAGCCGATGGGGATGATGCGTCGCCTCAGCTGGGGTGTGGCAGCGCCTGTATAACCACCGGTGGTCACCAGCACCTGGCTGGCAAGCAGGCTACCGCGTACGGTATCCAGCTTGAAACCATCCCCGGCTTTTTGGATGCGGGTGACCCAGGCCTTGGGGCATAGTGCAGCGCCCGAGCGCTCAGCAGCCTGCGCCAGCCCAGCCACGTATTGGGCGGGGTTCAGGCCAGCGCTGCTTTCATCCACCAGACCCCCGAAGTAGATATCAGAGCCAATCTCATCATGGAGATTGTTCTTGGGAACCAGGTGGGTGATATGGTTGAAGTGCTGGGCATACCACTCGGCTTCGTGCTGGAGGGCTATGTAGTGGGCAGGTTTGTTGGCCAGCAACAGGTGCCCGCAGCGGCTGAAATCGCAGGCGATGTGCTCTTGGACGATCAATTGCTCCACAGTATCCAGCGCGGCAACCGAGTCCTCGAACAGCTGGCGGGTGAGCTCGGCGCCATAGCGCGCTTCGACCACCTCAGCGTCCAGCTTGAGCCCGGTGAGCGCCATGCCGCCATTGCGCGAGCTGGCGCCCCAGCCCATGGTCTCTGATTCCAGCACAGCCACACTCGCTCCACGCCCAGCCAGTGTTCGCGCCGCGGCGAGCCCCGGGATGCCACCGCCAACCACGGCAACATCCACCCTGGATTGAAGCTCTTTCACTAATTCACCGGATGGCATCTGGGTCGTATCAGGCCAATAAACTTTTTCTTTAAGGGTCATGGACGGCTCTCCTCTGTTTATTCTTCCCGACATCCAGTATCGCATAGAATCGCAAAAAATCCCATTTTTTTTGGCGACCATCACGCATGATATCTCGTTAAGGATACGTTTTAGGGAGCTCTGAGAAACAGATATCCCACCAGGATCCTAATCAGCGCTATGGATTGGCATATCAAGGCACTTGAGAGAGTGCCGCGAGGCCCGTCCTGGTGAGATTTGAGACTGGTCAGCGTGCAACTGACGGCAGGAGGATGCGCCAGGGTGCGTGGAGGTCGAAAATATATGCTGCCCCGCCGGGCATGTGAGAGGGAGCACCCGCTGCAGCTGACATCCCATCGATTGAGACCCGATAGCCGAATGCATCGCCGGGCAGGGTATTATCGCCGGTGAGGTGAGCCACTTCACCCCACATGTCGGTACCGCCCTGGTTGCGATCATAGAGGTAAGCTGCGCCTGCATCGGAAGAATGCCACGGCGCACCGATCCAGGCGTGGTCGCCGGAGAGATCGGCATGCTGGGCAAACATATCACCCATAGCTCCATTGCTGGGAACCAATCGGGCTTGCTCTGTCCATGTGTCTGGTTTATCTGGCTCTGCTGTGAAGATATAAGCTGAGCCGGCCAGGCCATCAGCCCCCGGGGCGCCAGCCAGCACCGTGTAATCGTCCAGGGCCACGCTATAACCGAAATAATGGTAGGGTGCTGTATCCGCAGCGCGGAAGCGGGTGAGGCGCTGCCATTGGGAGGTATCGGCCGCATACTGGAAGATGTAAACATAACCGGCGTAATCGCCACCGCCATAGGCGCCGATGGCCAGCAGGTCGCCATCCAGGTCGAGGGCTTCGCCGAAGGCAGCCTGGAATCCGGGGGCATCCGGAAGCAGCTGGGCTGTTTCCCCCCACGCTCCGGGGCCGCCAGCATTGCGTTCGAAAACGTAGACCGCGCCACCGGGCGTGGTGGTATAGGCGCCGACGATTGCTCGGTCACCCTCCTGCGTTACGGCCCAACCGAAGTTATCCCAGGGGTAAACTTCAGCAGCCACCAGCCTGGCAACCTGTCCCCAGGCATGTGGCCCACCCTGGTTGCGCTCGAAGATGTATGCAGAGCCGGGTAAGCTGCCAAACTCGCTGCTGAATGGGGCACCCACGAGCAAACGGTCTCCAGATAGGGAAAGAGTGGCGCCGAACAGGTCACCTGCCCTGGCATCCTGCAGGGCGGTGAGGGTGGTGATCTTAGCCCACTGTCCCTGAGGGTCGACCTGGAAGATGGTGACCGAGCCGGCGTGGTCGCCTGCACGGCTGTCGTAGGGGTCGCCAACAGCCAGGGTATCTCCCGAGATGGTGATGGAGTAACCGAACACCTGGTTATCGTCATCGCCAACAAGCCGTGCCACCTGGGCGATGTGGTCAGGGCAGCCGGGGGATGCAAGGGTGCTGCCCGATGGAAAGAATATCAATGAGATTAACATGCCGATGAGCGCGGTGATTTTTGGAGCCATTATCCCATCCTTTGAGCCCGTCTTGTAATTATCTTCACAATATATATCGCCTGGGATCCATTAAGGTTCAACGAGATTCGTATTTCCCCCTCCATTCTGGTTGGCGAAGCTCATGACAGGTCGAAGATCTTATCGGCGTAATCCTTGATTAGATCCACCAGGGACAGCTTGGTGATCCACTCACCCGGGATGCCCTGTTCGCCATAATGAGCCCCTGCCAGCTGGCCAAAAATGGCTGCCGTGGTATCAGCATCATCACCTAGGTTGGCTGCCAGTAGGGCTCCTTCCTTGAAGCTGGTGGAATGCAGGAAAGCCCACAACGCGGCTTCCATGCTGCGCACCACATACCCGCTGCCCTTGATATCTGGGGGCTGCTTGTTTCTGAATGACCCGTCCGCGACCCCAAGAATCGCCGGGTCCAGCGCATCCAGCAGGGAAGTTACAGATTTGTCGAAGAATGTCCAGCTGGAAGGAGGTGAAAGCAGCGCCTCTTTGCATATGCCCTGTAGCGAGGCCACCAGCAGCAGGCCATAATAACGGCAGGCATCCACCGCCTGGGTGCTGGCATGGGTGGTGCGGGATGAATCTGCGCACATCTGCAAGGCTAATGCGGGCTTTCGATAATAAAGCATGGCCACTGGGGCCAGCCTCATCAAAGAGCCATTTCCTGCGCTGTGGGTTGAATCAGAGCCCGGGTAAGGCTCGCTGGTGTGCTGAAAGCGATGTAAGGCCTGGGAAACCGTGTTGCCAATGTCGAAGCATCTCCCATTGGAGGCAAGATGCCCGGTTTGATACCAGCGCACATAGCGCCTCAGCTGGTCAACCGGGTCGAATCCCCCGCTTTCGATGAGGCTTTCTGCCAGGCACAATGCCATGGATGTGTCATCAGTCCATTCGCCAGGATTGAGATTGAACGGACCCCCTCCGACCATATCGGAGATGGGGATGAAACTGCCGGGAGGGCAAAATTCAAGGCTGGTACCCAGGGCATCACCGGCAGCCAGACCCAGCAGGCAACCGCGGAAACGACTGTGCACCAACGCATCTTTCAGGATTTCATCCATTTTCGACGCAACCTTTTCACGCCAAGAGCGTTAATAGTAGTGTACGCTTAGGCGAATCATTAGGAGGATCATTATGAACACAGGATCACGGAAGCTATATCGTAGCCGTCAAAACAGGGTAATTTTTGGGGTATGCGGCGGGCTGGCTGAATTCTTTGGGGTTGACCCATCCATAGTGCGCCTGATATTTGTCCTTGGGGTGCTATTTGGTTTTGGCTCGTTCGCTTTTTTATACCTAATCTTATTCTTCGTGGTACCTGAAGAGCCCATTGCATAAGGCTTTGGGATTCTTACCCGGCATCCGCATCCCGTTCAGGATCAAAAATCAATACGCACCCAAATTGATAAAAGCGGCTCACCAGAGCGTCGCCACCCCCGGCAAACGAACAGTGTTAAGGCTGTGTGATGCGCCAGGTTGAAGGCGATGTTCTATTTAATAATGCTTCTCCTGGAAGGCAGATTTTTACGCTCCTGGACCCTGTTGCATTAATAGTAAACCTTCCAACCGGCGATTGCCAATAAAACAGCCCTCGTCAGCCAGGCATCTTCATGAGCGCGCCGAAAAGCGATGATCTCGATGTCGATGCCCATCTGGCGGGCAGCTTCGGCGAGCGGATAGGAGACAAACCCACCACTGCGTGGGGCATGCTCATTTTTGAAGCGAGAAAACAGGTCCATCAGGCTGTAGAAGTTATTTTCTTCCAGCACCCAGCGCTGGTGGATGTTCTCGTAAGAGTTGCGCAAAGCTATCAGCTCGAATGAGGGATCGTACACGCAGACTTTTTTGCCCAGCAGCACTTCCTCCACCCTGGGCAGGATTTCCACCCAGTGAGGCGCGTTATCCACCATATCATCGGTAACGCCGTGCTCGGTGGTGGCATCCCTGCGGATATGGCGCTTGGGCTTTACCAGCTCATCCACCAGCGGCTTGCCAGAGCTGTCGAGGATGGCGATTTCCACCACCTCAGCCAGCTCGCCAGCCCCGGTGGTCTTGCTGTGCAAGAATAAGGGGTTGAGCTGCAGTAAATCTCGGGCCTCAAGTTGCGATTCGAGTAGTTTCATGGCGCAGTGATTTTCCAGTGGACAAACAATGAATTATTCTTAATCGCCTCGATATTTACATTATATATCTCAAAACGATATTATGAGCTTTCAGCTATGTAATGTAGCAGTGCCCGGGTCAGCAGCGCATCATCGATTGCATTGTGGGTATTGCGCAGGCTGATGCCGCACTGGCGCCCGGCCGAATCCAAGGATTGGAAACGAAAAGAACGGCGATACGGGTCCCAATCGCCATGAAACCGGGCGTACAGCTGCATGATATCGAAGAAATCCCCGTCCACCAAACTCGTTCGTATCCATGACCTTTGGTTGGATTGCTTGATCAACCGCAGGTCGAACTCCACGTTGTATACCCCGATTTTTTTCCCCAGGATTATGGCTTCAGCCTGGGGCCAGACCTGCTCCCAGGTCGGTTCTGTGGCAAGCATCTCAAGGGTGATACCGTGCACCCTGGCGGCAGCCGGGTCAATCTTGCCGCGCGGCCGGATGCGCTGCTCGAATAGGGTGCTCCCCTGGTCGTCGATGATACCGATCTCGATCACTTCCGCGGATTGGTGCAAGCCGGTGGTCTCTGTATCGAGATACAAGGGTTTGGATTTAAGCAGCAGGCGCGCTTCCTCGATGGCATTGATACGGCTGCGGGAGTGGGTGGGGGGCTGGTTCCAGTTCATATGGGTTTACCCGTAAATACGTGGTTGGAGCAGCGGGCGAGCAGCTTTTTCTACCAGCAGCTCGTTCAGGCGGGCATGCCCGGCGTAGATGCCGTGTTGTTCGGGCGGCAGCTGTGCTGCGATGCGGCACATGATCTCTTCGGTATATTCAGCCAGCTGCTCAGCGCGTCTCTTATTATCCAGGGGGGGCAGGGTAAAAGTTGGGCCGATGTTCAACGTGATGTCCAGCCGCCTGAAATTCTTCAGGCGCTGCACCACTTCTTTATCACCGCTGCCGCTGATCCCCACGGGCAGGATGGGCCAGCCCGAGCGGGCGGCGATATAGCTGGCCCCGTCCCAGCCCTGGATGAGCGCCGTTGTGGGGCTGCGGGTTCCTTCAGGAGCCATCACCGCCACCCCGCCCTTCTGCATACGCCGCAGCACCTCGCGCATGGCGTTCAGGTCGGCATTGAAGCGGTCGACGAAGATACCGTTCACCGATTGGGCCAGGATGCGCGACCAGGCGTGCTCGTAATATTTTTCGGCCACCAGCAGGATGATATCCCGCCGGCGCAGGAAGTAATAACCGAACGCCGGGTCAAGCCTGCCGATGTGGTTGGAAACGCCCACGAAGCTGGTGGTGTTGGAGGGCTGGTACTCCAAGCCATATACAGTTACGCGAGCGATGAGACGCAAGATCGCTCGCAGCAGGAACATCACAATCGAGTAACGCATCGTTTTATTTTACACCAGGTCACCATCGTGCGCCACCACCGGCGCCACATACCCGGCACGTCTCAAGATAAGGAAACCTGCCAGGTCTTAATCTTTATAAGCATTAATCTGCGCCTTCAGGAAATCGCGCTCAGCGATCTTGCGCCTCACCTTGTATTGCAGCTCGGCGGCCATTTCCATCAGCAGATCGCGCCCCTGGTGGCGGGCCAGCTTCACATCCAGACTCAGCTTGACGATGGGCAGGTTGCTCAGCCGGCGGATGTTCTGGCGCGCCTCCTGCAATTCCCGCTCTACCTTTTCTAATTCTGTGAGGGGTTGCTTGGTGAGCTGGCTGGCGGATGGTCTGGTGGCTTGCATATCCATGCCGAATGGGATGTCCATCCCTGCCAGCTTCATCAGCGCCTTCAGGTTTCCTGCCTGGTAGGCCTGGTTGACCTCCTTCATCTGCTCATTCGCCTGGGTACGGTCGGAGTCGTTGCGCGCCAGGTCGGGGTGGTAGCGGCGTGCCAGCCGGCGGTACAGGGTCTTGATTTCGGGCAGTGGCGATGGTTGGAAAACTGGCTGGGCATCCGCAGTTGCACCCCTGGTATTTTTGGATGCCAGGCCTGCCGGGGGCAGGTCATCCAGGTTAACCGGGCGGGAGGGCAGGGGTGCCCCATCCAGGTAATTCATCAGTTCGGGGCCGAACAGGCGCTGCTCACGGATGTGCCTTAACTGCTCATCCAGCGATTGTGTTTCGATGTTCAGCCCGGTGAGCTGGTCGAGCAGGCTACCCAGCAGGGCATCCACCTGCGCTTCAAAATTCCCGATTTGCTTCTCCAGCGTTGCCTGCTCGGCTTTTGCCGATTGAAGCTCGAGGCGAAGCATGTGTAAATCCTTTTCAGCTCGAAATGCCATCTCAGCCCGGTTTCCTTTCGGTATATTTTAATATAGCTGTGATTGTAAAATTCACATTTATGGCTATAATTTGGGGATAATTAGCCAATCACCAGTTGTGTTCATCAAGGAGGAAGCGCGATGCAAACGATCCGCAAGATATTAAGTGAAAAAGGGAGAGAAGTGTGGAGCACCACACCAACATCAACGGTTTACGATGCACTACAGCTCATGGCAAATAAAGATGTGGGTGCATTACCGGTGATTGACGGGGGAAAGCTGGTGGGTATCTTTTCGGAGCGCGACTATGCCCGCAAGGTTATCTTGCTGGGAAAAACCTCAAAAAAGACCCTGGTTCGTGAGGTGATGACCCCGCACGTGTTCTTTGTCACCCTCGACATGACCAACGAGCAGGCATTAGCGCTCATGTCAGCCAAGCGCATTCGCCACCTGCCGGTGATGGAGGACGAAGAAATGGTGGGGATGATCTCGATTGGTGACCTGGTGCGCTCCATCATGTCGGAACAGAAAGAAATGATCAACCAGCTGGAGCAATACATCCTGCACTACACCAGCATCACCTGACAACCCTTATAGTCCGCCCTCGATAAAAGGTTGTGGGTACGATTGGTATGGCTGGCTGAAAGCTGGTTTCGAGGCGAGATTGAAATATCGTTCGTTTTATCATCGAACATGTGACTGGAAATCTCTAAAGTGGGGCAAGCTTGATACATGGATCATCAAATCCCACCCTATTTACAGGTGTATTGAGAATCAAGGGTTTATACCTTGTTGATGAAATATTGCCGGGCTGGGTCCGTTGGGCCCGTAAAATCGATCAGGTGCTGAAGGTTTTTTTTGAACGATTCAGGTGAGAAAATGAATATTTTGATGATCTATCCGGAATTCCCAGATACTTTTTGGAGTTTCAAGGCCGCTTTAAAATTCATCCATAAAAAAGCGAACTTCCCACCTTTGGGGCTGATTACCGTGGCCGGGTTATTGCCAGAAAGCTGGCAAATTCACCTGGTTGACATGAATGTTCGCGCATTGCGGGATGAAGACCTCGCCTGGGCCGACCTTGCTTTTATCAGCGCCATGGTCATACAGCGCGCCTCGGTTGCCAGAGTGGTTGAGCTTTGCAAAGCAGCCGGGCTAAAAATGGTGGCTGGCGGCCCGCTATTCTCGGCTGAGTACGACCAATTTCCTGACATCGATTTTTTCGTCCTGGATGAGGCCGAGATAAGCCTGCCTCCATTCCTTCAGGATTTTTCGGCCGGGCAGCCCCAGCGTGTTTACCATGCGCTCCACAAGCCCGAACTGCACCGGACTCCCATCCCACGCTGGGAATTGCTGGACCTGAAAGGTTATGCCTCCATGGCCGTCCAATTCTCACGCGGCTGCCCATACAATTGCGAGTTTTGCAATATCACGGCACTTTTCGGGCATAAACCGCGTATCAAATCGGCGGCGCAGATGGTTGGGGAGCTCGATTCCCTATACCAGCTTGGTTGGCGGGATGGGGTGTTCTTCGTGGATGATAACTTCATCGGCAACAAGCGCTATCTCAAGGAGCAGCTGCTGCCGGCAATCATCGAATGGCGCAGGGGCAAGGCGGGCATGCCCTTCAGCACCGAGGTCTCCATAAACCTGGCCGACGATGATGAGCTTATCAGCCTCATGACTCGAGCCGGGTTCAACAGCGTTTTCATAGGAGTTGAAACCCCCAGCGAGACAAGCCTGGTGGAATGCGGCAAGAAACACAACCTGAACCGTAACCTGGTTGATAATATCAAACACCTGCAGCGAGGTGGCCTGCAGGTGCAGGGTGGATTCATTATCGGATTTGATAGCGATACCCCGTCCATTTTTCAGCGCCAGATCGAATTCATCCAGCGTAGTGGCATCGTAACTGCCATGGTAGGGTTGCTGCAGGCACCCATCGGCACCCGGCTGTACGAGCGCTTAAAGCGCCAGGGTCGTTTGTTGGGGAATATGTCGGGAGATAACGTGGATGGCACTACCAATATCGTTTCGGCGATGGGAAATGAGCTGCTCCATAAGGGGTACACAACCCTGGTAAGGTCATTGTATGCGCCTAAGAATTATTATGCTCGCATTCGCACGTTTCTCAGGGAGTATAAGCTGCCCAATGTGCAGGCGCCATTTAACCTCAAATATCTCGGCGCCTTTTTTAGAACGGTCTTCCGCCTGGGAATATTGGGGAAGGAGCGCTTCTACTATTGGGGTTTAATCCTTTGGGCGCTCTTCACCCGCCCCAAGAAAATCCCCCTCGCAATCACCTTCGCTGTTTACGGGTATCACTTCCGCAAGGTGGTGGAAGAGCACATCGCCTGATTGCAACGCCGTTAAGACACACAATATGCCGCCATAAAGCACCTCCCCCAATTCTGGTCTTGAGATTGGGAAAGGTTGGGGGGGTGATTTTCGCTAGCAACGATGTCAGGCTGCATTGAGCTAAGTGTCTGCCTGGCTAGGGGGGTATTCTCTCTTGTAAATTAACCGGTGATATGCCATAATAATTGAAAGGATATCGCCTATGGAAGCACGGTCTTTTCTCACGCTACAGCCACATCAGGTCACTCCAGAGCTTTATTCATTGTTTACCGCTTCTGACCCGGCTTTCCTTCGCTGCCAGGCAGTTCTGGATGGGCAAGCTGCTGGATTGATATTCACCGACCACCCCGATACCCCCAGCTGGGCTGTGGTTCAGGAGGCAGCTTTTGGCTCGCTCTACCTGGCGGGACAAATGCAAGCTGCTTGGGTCGCTGAAATAATCAGCCTTTTGCGCAATCATGGGGATGTGCTGGTTGGATTATGGCAGGATGACCCGCGTTGGAGCCTCTTGCCGGCAGATCCGCAATATTCGGGCTTGACCCTCGATTTTACCGACCGTGAATCTGCGGGTGATTTACCGGAATTGCCACTGGGCTGCGAGCTTAGGCGCCTGGATGAAACACTCAGCAAGCAAATATTGGGCAGGAATTTTCTCATTCAATTATATGGCTCTGTTCAACAAGCATTGCGTTGGGGTTACGGATTATGCCTGATGTGCGGTGAGAAGCTGCTGTGTGAATCATTCGGCGGGCCCGCTGCAGGCGGAGTGATCGAGATCGGCGTCGAGACTCAGCCTGACCACATGCGAAAAGGCTACGCCACCATCACCTGCGCTCATTTAATCGCCGAAATGGAACGGCAGGGCTATTCCACCTATTGGAACTGTGATAAGAAAAATTTGCCTTCCGCTGCCCTGGCACGCAGGTTGGGCTATCGCACTGAGAGAGAATACAAGCTTTTGGCATGGTTCAAAAGGGAAGGCTGAACCCCTTTTATGAGCGTGCCTCTCCCGATTAATTGCCCTCAGCCGGTAATTCAAGACAATCAATAATAACGCTAGGCGATACCCGATAGGTTTTCTGGTACGGCCTGATCTTTGGCGTCGGCAACCTCGAGTCTATATCATCACATCGATAGGAATCTGGCTGAATTAACCATCACTCGCCCTGAAGGGTTATCCACAGCGCCCGAGTTAATCTATAATTAATCTCGGTAACCAGGGGTCGAAAGTGGTGTTAGATATAATGACTTAGCATTCTACGGAAGGTGATGGGGTATGGCGGCAGACATTGAGATCAGGCAAGTCACCACCCGTGGCGAACGGGCAGCTTTCGTAAAACTTCCCTGGCGGGTATACGCCGGCGATCATAACTGGGTGCCGCCGCTAATTTCAGACCAGATGGTCACCCTGGACCCGAAGAAGAGTGAATTCTTCAAGCACGCCGATGTGGCGCTGTTTTCAGCCTACCAGGGGGGCAAGGTGGCGGGCACGATCGCTACATTTATCGACCACCAGATGATCCAGCGCAATGGCCAACCCGAGGGAGGCTTCGGCTTTTTTGAAGTCATTGATGATTACCAGGTGTTTAGCGTGCTCATGGATGCTGCCTGTGACTGGCAGCGCCACAAGGGCATCAAGGCCATGAGCGGACCAACCAGCTTCACCGAGAATGATAACCCGGGGGTGCTGGTGGAGGGCGCGGATTGCCCTCCTGCCATGCTGGAAGCCCATACGCCTCCCTATTACAAAGATTTCCTGGAAAAATACGGCATGCAGAAGTACCATGACCTGTTCGCCTGGCGCGCCCACCGCGACCTGGTGGGCGAGGGATTAAAAAATTTGCCGCCTGACATTCTGCGCGTGGCCGAGATGGCCAAAAAAGCCGCCAGAGTCAACATCCGCAAGCTGCGCATGGAATATTGGGACCAGGAAATTGCCACCGCCGTAAACCTGTTCAATGCCACCCTCTCACAGCTGCCCACCTACCAGCCGATGGACCTGGAGCACTTCAGAAAGCTGGCTGATAAGCTGAAAATGCTCGTCGACCCCGACATGGCCCTGTTCGCCGAAGTGGGTGGCAAACCGGTCGGGTTTATCGTGGCCATCCCGGATATCAATCGCCTGCTGATGCACTTGAATGGGCACCTGTTCCCATTCAACTGGCTGAGAGTCAGGCGCTGGATCAAGCAAATCGACGTGGTCAGCTTCAAGCTGATGGGCTTGCTGGAGGAATACCGCCACCGCGGCATCGATGCCATGCTTTACCTGGAAACGGTCAAGGCTTTCTATAACAAGGGTTACACCTGGATCGATGGTTCGGTCACCTCGGAATATAACCCGGCGGTGAACCTGCTGCCCACCCGGGTGGGCGCCGAGCGCTACAAGCACTACCGCATCTACCAGATCAAATTATAAGGATGGCGAGGGAATATATGCTGACAACCAACATGACCATGGGGGAAGCTTTCAGGCAGGTGGCCGAGCAATACCATAAGCGGCTGGCACTTGTTTGTGCCACCTCGCGCTATACCTATGCTGAGTTGCTGGCGCGCGTCCATAAAACTTCCTCCAAGCTGCACGACCTGGGGGTTAACAAGGGCGATCGCGTGGTGACCTACCTGTCACCCGGCGTTGACTACGCCACGCTGTTTTTCGCTACCGCAGAAGCCGGTGGGGTGTTCGTTCCGCTCAACCCGGCGCTGCGCTCGCTCAGCCTGAGCAATGTGCTCAAAGATGCCAGCCCGGTGGTCATGGTGGCCGATTCGCCGCTGGACGAGGCTTCTTTCACCCGACCGGAAAGCTTGAAGCACCTCATCATCACGGGTGGGCCCGGCACAACCAGCGTTTTGGATGAGCTGGTGGGCGATTACCCGCCCGATCGATATCCGTCAGTGGAGGTGCAGCCCGATGACCTGATGGCCCTGCTCTACACTTCAGGCACCACCGGCGCGCCCAAGGGCACCATGCACAGCCACCGCAGCCTGATCACCCCGGTGGTGGCCAGCCTGAAGATTCGCGAGCTGTGGCTGCGCAAGCCCAACCTGAAATCGCTCGGAGATACTGCCAAGGCGCTGGCCCGCTACCGCACCCGCCTGATCCGTGTGGCCGGAAGGCCGCAGGTATTTCTATCCACGGTTGGCTGGCACTCCATGACCGGCATCGAACTGATGCTGCAGGGACTGCTGATGGGGGACGAGATGGTAGCCATGCTTCACTTTCACCCCCGCCAGGCCATGGAGCTCATCCAGCGCGAAAAAGTGACCATCCTCGTAGCCATCCCCACCGCCTATTATGCCATTTTCAGCCTGGATGACTTCGACAGCTTCAAAACCTCTTCGCTGCTGATCTGCGGGACGGGCGCCATGCCCTGCCCGCCTGAGCTGGGGCGCAAGATCCAAGAGCGCTTCCACTGCGCCCTGCATATTGGCTTCGGTGCCACCGAAATGGCGGGGGGCATCGCCATCCCCAGCATCGGGGATTCCAATGAGCTGCAAGCCACCACCGTGGGTAAGCCGCTGCCGGGCATGGAAGTGAAGGTGGTGGATGAAAACCGTAATGAGCTGCCGCCAGGCCAGGTGGGCGAGCTGCTGGTGAGGGGCGAATCGATCATGAAGGGCTATTTCGGCCATCCCGAAGCCACTTCGGAGGTGATCGATAAGGATGGCTGGTACGCCTCGGGCGACCTGGCGCTGATTGATGGCAATGGCTACTTGCAGATCAAAGGTCGCAAGAAGGATATGATCATCCGCAGCGGCCAGAATATCTACCCGATTGAGATTGAAAATTACCTGATCACTAATCCCGCCATCCAGGAAGCCGCTGTGGTGGGTGTGCCTTCAGAGCTGAGCGGCGAGGATGTGTGGGCCTTCGTCATCCCCAAGCCCGGGGTTGAGCTGACTGCCAGGCAGGTGCTCGAGTATTGCCGCAAAGACCTGGAAGTGTTCAAAATCCCCAGCCAGGTGCGCATCGTGGAAGATTTACCCCGCACCGAGCTCGGAAAAGTTCAAAAATATCACTTACAATCTGAGATTATAGCGGAACTGGGAAAGGAAAATGTACATGGTAACTAAACCATCCAAGGGACCCGTGACATTCGAAGAGTTTAAGCGCATGCTGGTGGATATCCTGCAGGTAGATGAGGAAAAAGTCGTCCCCGACGCTTCGTTCGTCTCAGACCTGATGGTGGATTCGATCAAGCTGGTGGAATTAATGCTGGGGCTGGAAGAAAATGGCATCAACATCCCCATCGAAGCTGCCTGGGATGTGCAAACGGTGGGCGACGCTTACCGGGTATATTCCGAAAGCCTGGCGGGTGGATCAGACCAGCAGCTGGCAACCAGCAGCTAGGCAAATTTGTCAGGTCAATGCGAACCGGGCGTATTGTGCACCCATCGTAAACCCAAATTTCCAGGCCCGCTGAAGCAATGCGCACTTTTCTTTCAAGCATTTTATCCTCCCCCTTAATAGATTGAAGTTTTACAACAATCCAGCAGCTATCTGCTTACAAACAGGAATCAGTAGTTATGTGCGTTTATCCGCACCTGCCCGGTTGGTTTTTTGACCGGATCATCTGCGCTTTATTCACTATCTTGATCATCCGTGTTTTCAGCACTTTCAGCGCCGAAATCGGTCTTCCCGGCGAAGAATTCCTCCATCACGCGCACGTATTCGCCGGTCTCCAATAGTGGCGTATCCTGGCTGCTGCCTTTCAGCAGGCACAGGCTGGCGCCCGGGTAGAGTGCCAGCAGCTCATTACGCAGCTCCTCTGTGGTGGTGGGGTCATCTTTCGCCAGGATGATCAGCGTCTTCCCCGGCCAGTTTTCCAGGTCGCTGAAGGTGAAATACTGCCGGTCGAAATCAGCCATGCGCATGTAGATGTTGAGCGCTCCCTGGCGGTCCAGCCTGGTATCCAGCGTCTCGCGGATTTGAGCGGCAATCAGCAGCAGCTCGGGCGGTGGATTGGCCGGCAGCCGCCCGGTCATCTGCGAGCGCAGCAGGCTCTTAACCATGAACATGGGTGCCAGCCGTAATACCCGCAGGGTGGGGTCCACGCTGTTGGCGCGCCGGGGCAGCGGCGGGTAGGCGTGGATCAGCACTAACCGGCTGGCCATTTCCAGGTGGCGGTGGATGAAAACCTGAGCCAGCATGCTCCCATAGGCACCTCCCACGATATCTGCTGAAGAAATGCGCTCCTCTTGCAGAATTTTGGCCAGCCCATCTGCCAGGCCATTCATGGTGCCAATTTGCCCCGGGTAGCTGGGGCACACCAGGCGGTAGGCCTGCCTGTCCAGCTGGGTGAACATGCGCCAGGATGATTCCGCCGTCCCCAGCCCTCCGGGCAGCAGCACCAGCGGCTGTCCCGAAGGATTGCCGCCCAGGATATATTCCCAGGTTGTCCCATTGATGTTGGCTTGCCTGGGCGGGTGCTGGTGGCGAAAGGCGTTGAACTTCTCCAGCACCTCGGCCGGCACATGGTGATAATAATCAGTCATCCGAAGCCTCCAATATCTGCTGTAGTGTTTTTCCCCCAATCGGGTGGTAGGAAAGCAGCCGGCCATTATACACCACGCCAAACACCCCGTAGGCCGATGGCGAAAGCTGGCGGGCTTCCGAGCTGGTCTTCAGTTCGATTGCCTGGAATGGCAGGCCCATCAGGCCGGCAGCTTTTTCCAGCGAGCTGACGAACATGGCATGGTAGGGGCATTGCCCTGAGTGGTAAACCACCAACCCCTGGGGCGTGCGCTCGAGGCGGCGTTGCCAATCGGTGGGGAAGCCCGGCTGGCTCCACTGCACGAATGGCTTTGCCAGCAGCTCGAAGGCAGGAGGCGCTTTATCCACCACCTGGAACCCGTGGCGCAGGAAAAAACCCTTATGGGCCAGCCAGGTGCCAGATGAGCTCACTGCCGCCAGCCCGTACATACCCTGGTGTTTGGCCTCGTCGGTCACCTGTTCCAGCAGGCGTGTGCCGTAGCCCTTGCCCTTGTGGCTGCCCACCACCCACATGCAGTGGATGACCATGTAACCTGCCGCTTGCACCACCCGCCAGCTGGCTTCGCCGGGTGCGTATTCCACAAAACCCGCCGAACGTGAGCCATCATAGATGATTTTGAGGCGCAATCCCTCTGCCATGCTGCCTTCCAGCCAGGCACGCTTGTGCCTGAAACCGTAAGCCTTGGGCTTGCTTTTGTAGCAGAAGAAGCCATAGCGGTCAACGTTGGATGGGTCAATGGTATGGATCACATTTTCCATAAAAGCTCCAGCTTTCTGCACTTCCCCGCCATTCCCGGTGTGCCATCGCGATATCTCGAAAACCCCTTTCGCGTGCTAGGCCGGCACCATGTGGTTGTAAACCACCCGCAACCCATGCCTGCAACATTTGCTGGTTTGCGCCAGCCCATTATTCGCTGTTCAGGTGGCCTGCCCGAACCTTCCTCGCCCTGATCACCGGGTTAATTTCCTGCCTGATTTACTTTTTCTCTCTTCACGGCACTATTGTAATCCTGTTTACCTGCCGGTCACCCACCAGCTCGGCAAGATCAACCGACAGCAGGTATTCCACCCAGATCACCCGGTGCGGGATGGCGCCGGGAGGGTCGGCCCAGCCGTGGTCGCTTTCCACCAGCAGGCGCTCGCGAGGCACCTGTGTGCGGAAGATCGAATAGCGGGCTACCGCTGAGTGAACCGAGAAGTAGCAGCCCAGTTCCACGGCCTGCCGCGTGGCTGATCTGATATATGAATCAATAATTAGATTATCGGAATTTCCCAGGCACTATCCTTGACATTCCATTCATCCACTACTAAACTTGCTGTGGGGGGGTAAATAGACCCTTCTTGTCCGAAAATAGTTGTCTAAGGCCATGGACTACTCTGGTTTGAGTGATGAAATGTTATTGCGTTTGATTGCCCACTCTGACGAATCTGCCCTGAGTGAGCTTTATGATCGTTATAGCCGCCTGGTATACAGCGTGGCATTGAATACCCTGTCAGACCCGGCGCAGGCAGAAGAGGTGACCCAGGATGTATTCGAGCGGGTGTGGGAAAAAGCCCAGACCTTTAGCGCAGAGGAGGGCAGGGTGGTCACCTGGCTTTCCAGCATCGCCCGCCACCGCTCGATTGATATGTTCAGGCGCTCGCGCACCCACCATGAAGACTTGCAGGTGGCCTGGCAGGATATTGAGCTGGCAGACCTGCGCGATGGGCATAACGTGGAGTGGGAAGCTGACCTGGAACGACGCCAGAAGCGCATCCGCTGGGCAGTTTCACAGCTGCCGGTCGAACAAAAAATGGCCGTAGGCATGGCGTTTTTCCTGGGCCTGTCACATCCTGAGATAGCCCAAGCCCTGGGCGAGCCGCTCGGGACGGTGAAGACCCGCATCCGCCTGGGAATGCAAAAATTGCGCCTGCTATTACAGGATGAGCAGCCGGAGTAGCAATCTGCAAGATGGCTGGCTGCGTAAGTTATATCAGGAATGCGACGCTATGGTAGCTGAAAATGACCTTCATGTGCTTGATCTACTGCCGGCTTACGTGCTGGATGCATTAAACATTGGTGAGTTCAACCGGGTGGTTGAGCATTTAGCCGGTTGTGCTGCCTGCCAGGCAGAATACCTCAGCCTGCAGAAAATTGCCGATGAATTACCCCTCGCTCTGCGGCAATCTGCACCTCCTGGCAGGGTGAAAGCATCCTTGATGCAAGCCATCCATGAGCGCAAAGCCGGAACACGCCATCCTACCGGGCTCACTTTTTGGCAGAAGCTGGGCAGGATATTTTCGAGGCCATTGATTACCGCCGGTGCTGCATTGATCTTAATTCTGGCCGTCAGCAACGTGTGGTTACTCAACCAAAACCGCAGGTTGAGCGAACTATCCAACCAGCCGTGGCAGGTGGTGACCCTGGTGAACCCTGAAACCTCTTCCAGCGCATCGGGCATCTTGATCATTGATTCGATGGGTCAAAAGGGCACGCTGCTGGTAGATAACCTGGCCGCATTGGGCTCTGCCCAACAATACCAGGTGTGGCTGATCCGCAGCAGCGAACGGGTAAGTGCCGGGGTATTTTCGGTCAACCAGCAAGGCCATGCCTCGCTGATCATCCAGGCCTCTGATCCACTCACCAACTATGAAGCCATTGGCATATCGGTGGAGCCTTTCGGGGGCAGTATCAATCCGACCGGTGCCAGGGTTTTAGACGGTACGATAGGCCATTAAACGGCCGATTTTTCCCCACATCCAAATATTAAATATATACGTATATTTTTCCAGACGTTCATTACAAGGAGGAAAAACATATGAACAATCATTCGCATTCAAAAAATACCTTAAAGCGCATGAGCATCGTCGGGATGATGGTAATCGGTGCCATGGTGCTGTCAGCCTGTATGGGAGCAGCCGCAGCGGCTAACACGCCAGCTGTGTCGCCTGGTCAACCCACCGAGACCACTGCTCCTGCAACCACCACGCAAGCCGCACCCACCAGCCAGCCCACCGGCACTGCGCTGTCATTGGATGTATCGAACAACCCGGCGATGGGTCGCCCGATCCTTGTGGACAATCGCGTGTTTACCTTGTATATGAAGAATAATGATACGGCCAATACCAGCACATGTGATGCTGCCTGCCAGAAACTCTGGCCGCCGCTTGAATCATCCTCTTTACCCGCGGCTGGCACCGGGGTAGACGCTGCACTGATCGGCACGGGAACCTTGCCCACGGGTGGTTCGGTGATCACCTATAACCAGCATCCGTTGTATTACAAAGCCACCGATACCCAACCAGGAGATATCACCGGGGAGGGCGCCTTGAATATCTGGTTTGTGGTAACCCCCAGTGGTAACCCGGCCATGCTTCCAAGCACTCCAACCCCCGCAACCACCCCGCTGAGCACTCCCACTGCTGCAGCTCCGGTGACCATATCGAATCCCATGCTCGAGGCGGAGAATAACCCAACCCTGGCTCAGAATATCATTACTATCGGTGGCATCACCCTGTATGCTTACACCCAAGATACTGCCAACACCAGCAATTGCAACACTGCCTGCCAGCAGGTTTGGGCGCCGGTTCACGTGTTGGGCACACCTGTAGCTGGAACGGGCGTGTCAGCCTCTCTGCTGGGTACAGCCAAGCAGGCTGATGGCAGTGTCTTGCTCACTTACAACCAGATGCCGGTATACTTTTTTAAGGGCGATACCAAAGCCGGTACGATCAACGGCCAGGGATTTGACAACGTGTGGTTTGCCATTAATTCCGACGGGAATAGCGTGGGTAGCGTGACCGAGGTAACCATCAACGTGGCCAGCAATCCCACCCTGGGCAACTACCTGGTAAATGGCAATGGCATCGCCATGTACGCCTTCGGTAAAAATACCGCCAACACCGATAACTGCAGCGGCGTCTGCCCCACGATCTGGCCGCCTGTGTTAACGCTGGGCAGCCCGAACCTTGGGCAGGGTGTGGATCCCAGCCTGGTGGGCGAGATTCCATTGTCGAACGGCATGCAAATGGTCACCTATAACGGCATGCCCTTATACTACTACTCTGGCGATGCAAGCGCTTCACAGGTGTTGGGCCAGGGGTATTTGAACCTGTGGTATGTGGTCAGCCCGGCTGGCCAGCCCATTACCACACCGCTCAGCACACCCTGATCCCGCTCGTTGTGGGCACCACAGCACTTTGCTGTTGCCTGCCCGCAGTGGGTGAATGGTGGCTAGATAAGCGTAGCTTCCTTCAACGACCTGCGGCCGGCATAAGGCAGGTGCCCACCCGATAACCGCCAGCCTCCCCAGATGATATTTTCGGGAGGCTGGTTTAATTACCGACCATCTACCTTTATTCCTGGCGCTACCTGCGAATGATGGGCAGCAGGATACGTTTTAAAATGACCTCCACGTTCACTTCCAGGCTTGCCTGGTCGGCAGAGCAGGTATTTTCCACATCCAGGCTCACGGTATGCAAGCCCGGCAGGCTGAAGCTGTGGGTCGCCACATCTCCTTCGGCGGTCGAGCCATCACCGAAATCCCACAGGTAGCTGAGAGGTAGCGTGCCGCTGGCAGTGGCGGTGAAGATGATCACCTCATCCACTAATGGATTCGGTGGAGCAAACCCTGCATAAGTAATCTCCACCGGCTCGCATGGTGCGCTCACCGTGAGGGTGACGGGCACCAGCACGTGGGGGTTCAGCGGGTCATCCGAAGCCACATCCAACCGGCCGGTGTAGGTGCCGGGCTCCAGCCCTGCGGCATCGAAGGTGACCGAGATGGTTGTGCTTTCCCCGGGCTCCAGCGTGCCGGCGGTGGGCGATTCATCCAGCCAGGGGATGTTATCTACCTGCCCGATGATCGACGCAACCGCTTCGAACACGTCGATGCGCCCGTGCCCATACACGTTATTGGGATCAGGACAGGTTCCGCCCCCGCATTGGCCATCATCGATACATACGGCAGTGGTATACAGGATGCCGCGCAACTGGTCTAGGCTGAGCAATGGGTCGGCGGAGAAGAGCATGGCAGCCGCCCCGGCGCTGTGTGCGGCTGACCAGGATGTGCCGCTGGTGGTGATATAGCCGCCTCCAAGATAGCTGGTGCGGATGTCTACCCCGGGTGCCGAAACATCCGGCTTGATGATGCCGTTGCAGCCCGGCCCGCGCGCAGAAAATGGCGCGATCAAATCATCTTGATCAGTGGCCCCAGCGGTCAATGTCTCTGCCAAATCTGCCGGGTTGCTCACCGTCATACAGCCCGGCCCGCCACCACCTGCCGCAAAGACTGGCAGGATATTAGCTGCTATTAACGCCTGCAGGCTGGCCTGGAAGGCAGGATCGCAGTGGTTGAAACTCCCCCACATGCCGAGCACCACGTCAGGCGCCTTCGAGGGGTCAGGATCGCTGCCATCCAGCTTGTGGGGCGCCAGCATCCAATCCAGGCTGGCAAGCAGGTCTTCGTATGTACACCCACCTCCATCATCGCAGGCTCTCACCGCGATCCATCTGGCTCCCGGTGCCACGCCAATCTGGTTGCCCTCGCCATCATCACCGCTTACGATCCCCGCACCCATCGTGCCATGCCCGTTGCCATCATACGGCTCTGGCAAGCCATCTACGAAATCGTACCAGTTGTAATTATGGTCAAATGACCCACCTCCCAGGTTGCCGCGGTAAGAATTCACCAGCGCCGGGTGGTCATACATCACCCCCGTGTCGATGATGCCCACCACCGCCCCTTGGCCCCTCACCCCGAAAGTATCCCAGGCTTCATCGGCGCGGATTTTGGCAATGTTCCACTCTACCGAATTCGGCTGCACCGATGCGATGTCCGGCAGCTCAGGGCCCATGGCTTGTGATGGATCATTCGTGATGATGGGATATTGGCGGTTGGGGCTCACCTGCCCAACCAGCGGGCTGCCCGCCAGCGCCTCAAGCTGCTCTGCATCCAGCGTGGCGGCGATGGCATTGGCGATCCACAGGCGCTGCGGCTCAGCGCCCTGCAGCTCCAGCCATTGGAACAGCTCCTGGCTGTGCGAGACCACCTGCACCAGGCGATCATACACGTACTGCACCCGCAACACCCCATCTGTGATCTGGTACGCCCCTGACAGGTCGGGCTGCTCGCGCAAGCTGATGATTGCCCGCCTGCTGCCCCCGCTTTCAGCCTGCGCCTGCACCTGCAGGTCAATCAACGGGTTGGCCACCGGCGCAAAGCTCGAGCCGTCGTCCCGCACAGTGCCGCTCATCTCGTAAATACTGATGCTCAGCGGACTGTCACCCGTGTTAGTGATCCAGAGCGTCTGGGTGAGCTGCTCTCCGGGTGAGAGCACGGCTTGCAGCTCGGTGGGAGAGATGATGATGCCGGGTTGTAAATTGGAAAAACCAGGGTTGATCTTGCCCGCATTGGCCGTGGCAATCGAGGCATCCATGATGGCGAAGACCCCCAACAGGCACGCCACTGCCAGCCACAGGCAAAGCAAAACCGGCTTGCTTTTCTGAATGGCAGTCATGATGCACCTCCTCAGTCGTAACTATCATTATAGAGATTTTTGGGGTGAAATGCAAATGGGTACCAATGCTCATCACCCTTCCCCAGCGTATCAAATCAGGCTATCATTGGCCTATGGATGAGAACACCTTCGAATGCCCCAATTGTGGCGCCACCGTATATCCCGAGATGTCCCGCTGCCCGCGTTGCGGCTGGAACATGTATCCCGAAGATGATGAGCAGCAGACTGCCAGCCAGGAGCCAGCCGCACCTGCCTGGGGCAGCACCCTGGGCGGTTTAATAACCGGCTGGCTGATCACCGCCGGGGTTGCCCTGCTGCTGAACTTCCTGCTGGCCAGGTTCGAGCCAGGCGAGACAATTTCCGCGGCTGGCAGGGTGGTATTGATCATCACCGGGCCGCTGGGTGCCCTGGCAGGTGGCTACGTGGGCGAAGGCGTGGCGCGCAGGTACCCCCTGCTGCTAGGAGCGCTGGTGGGGTTGCTGGCACTACCCATCCTGGCCCTATTTGCCACCCATTGGGTGGCGGTGACGGCGAGCTTTCTTCTGAGCCCTGCGGCATTGCTGGGTGGTGTGCTCACCATCCTGGGAGGGGCAGGCGGCAGCTGGCTGAACGCCAGGTTCACCCAGGATACTGGCTGGCAGGAAAAATGGCGTGTGCGCGGCTGGGAAGACCTGCTCTACCAGGACTTGCTGCGCCGGGTGCGCTTCAATGGCTCGGCTGCCGACCGGCTCATCGAGTACGAGCGCCAGTTATCCCCCGATGCGCCGCGCTACAAGCTGATCCAGAACGCCATCGAGCGCTGGGAGCGCGATAACCGGTAGGTGCTGCATTGTGCGCCAGTCCACAGGGCCTTTCCCCATTCCCCTGCAGGGATATCAGATTTTAATAACCAGGAATCCGGAACACACCATAATCACCCTTGGCGCTGAAACGGGTTAGGATTGGGGTAGCAGCACAACACTGTGTCAAGGTACTCCACCCCGCAGAAATAGCGGCAGATGGATACATTCTTCACCGCGCACCTGTGCGCGTGGCTGTTTTCGGCCGCATTCCACGGGCAGGCATCCTGCTGCCAGGTGATTTCTGCCTGTGGCGTGGCCAGGTCGATATCCATGTTAGCCCCTTTTAGTCTTCGAACCACTTCATTCATTTTCAGCTCCTGGGAATAATTATGTACCGGTAAATATACCAGAGAGTTGATTGGTGGAAGCGTCACCAATCCATAAAGGGAGAATTGATGCCCGTTATTAATCAAAAAACCTGATAAACGAAGCTATACTTAAGCGAACTCGCAAATAGTTGCCGCCTGTTATCGTTAAAAATTCAGGTCTCGACACGAAGTCCTCTCGTCGCGGTGTGGCAATGGGAATTCGCTTGCTTACCGCCGGCTCGATACTATGCGTTGTCAAGGTGGATGATGTACGAAAAAAGTGAAATTGAAGAGCTTGCACCCTGGCTGGCAGTCGTCATTACCTTGGTCGGCGGCGTGCTGCGCCTGCTCATGCTGGGTGCGAAAGGGTTATGGCTCGACGAAACGCTCAGCATGTGGGCCGCCAGCCACAATATCAGCGCTATGCTGCACTGGGTTGCCCTTGTAGACCACCACCCGCCCCTCTATTATCTCCTGCTGCATTACTGGATAGGATTCAATGGCACCACGCCGTCTGACCTGCGCATGCTCTCCGCACTCTTTGGCACAGCCACCATCCCGGTTGTATACCTCACCGGCAAGCGCCTGTCTGGCTGGGTGGTGGGGCTGGCAGCCGCACTGCTTTTGGCGCTTTCGCCTTTCAACATCCGCTACGCCCAGGAAGCGCGCATGTTCACCCTGCTGATGTTCACCGTTTCCGTGGCCATTTATGCCCTGGTGCGGCTGCTGACCGACCCTAACTCCACCCAGCCCATCGGCAGCCAGTTCCGCGCCTACCTGCGCGCCTGGCGCACGGCCCCGCCCTCCGAACCGGGCAGCGAAGTGCCATTCAGCTACCGCGATATGGCTCACAAGCCCACCCGCTGGAGGTCGTGGGTAGCCCGCCACCGGTGGCTGCCCATCCAATCCATCGAGACCGATCTGGCCTGGGTTACCTTCATCGTCTTTTCAGCTGCCGCCATGCTCAGCCATAACACGGGCGTGCTATTCCTCATCGCCGCCAACCTCTTTGTCCTCGGCCTGCTGCTCTTTCAACACCAAAAGCCATCCGAGGAGCCATCCCCTTTTCACGCTCCCTCGCTTGCGAATTGGGTGAAGGCGCAGGTTGGCATCTTCGTGTTGTGGAGCCCCTGGGTCGTGCCATTTTTCCACCAGGTTGGGAGGGTGTTCCACCAGTTCTGGATTCCTGCGCCCAACTGGAGCAGCGTAGTCCAGGCCATCCAGTCCTTTTTGAGTGAATCTGTACCAGGCCAGTCCGGCTCGACGGTTGTGGTGTGGGTTCTGTACGCCTGCGCCTTGTGCCTGGGTCTGGTGTATTACCGCAAAAAAATCTCGAGGCTCTTTTTCCTGGCAGCCCTGCTCGCCATCCCCCTGCTGGCCGAGTTGGCGCTGAGCATCACGCGCCCCGTTTTCCTCGACCGGACGCTGATCTGGACCACCATTCCATTGTTCCTGCTGCTGGCGTCGGGTATTTATCAGCTGAAGTACCGTCTCCTCATCATTGTGGCGCTGGGATTTTTCGCCACGGTAAACCTGTTCTCTGCCGGCGATTATTATCGTTTCGTGCACAAGGAGGATTGGTCAGACCCTGCCGGTTTTGTGGCCAACTTCGCTAAAAAGGGTGACCTGGTGCTATTCAATGCCAGCAGCGCACAAATTCCGTTCGACTATTATTTTGAGCCCTATGTAAAGAAGTATCATATCCAGGTGGAGGAGCATGGGCTTCCCAGCGACCTGTTTGAGAGCGGCGTCTTGGAACCTGAGATGACCGAGAGCGACATCCCTGGCCTGGTTTCATTGCTGGGCGGGCACCAGCAGGCCTGGCTGGTTTACAGCCACAACGCCGCTACCGACCCGCAGGGTCTGATCCCGCAAGCCATGGCTTCGCAGATGAGGTTGATCTACACCCGCGATTATCCCGGGGTGCAGCTCCAGTGGTACATCGCCCCCTGAGGCTGGTTTCACGTGCAGGCTAGGGCGGCTTATTCGATATTCAACACTCTTATGATTGTTTTCGTCTTTTACGCCATTTTTCAATCGCGTAGCGAGTTAGCGGCGTAGTGCAGGCAGCTAAAAAAGCGATCCAGGCAGCTGTGATCTCCCCAATTGAAAAATACGCATGGCCGATGGAAAAAAGAATCGCCAGCAGGCCACTTAATAGAATCAAACCTGGCTCGATGTATTTACCGATGGTTCTCGTAAGAAAGGTGTGTTTCCTATTGGTTTTGGGAACAGCATAATTTGCCTCGACATACTTCTCAGTACTTTCTAGGTCACGGCACTGGATACGTGAATAAATCACATATATGAGTATCGTGGTGCACAACAACAATAAGCCCGCCCACGGATCCAGAACGGTTAACACAAGAAAAGTTAAGATGAGAAATAGAATGATGATAAATACGGTACGGTAGTTTTGGAAAAGACGGCGATATTCGGCATTTGACGGGATAATATATCCTTCACCA
>Ga0172364_10000216_pt1 | contig 38472 bp, 38 predicted proteins | sample LakKivSesite10cm_FD_114545 | JGI IMG/M metagenome (GOLD analysis project Ga0172364, IMG submission 114545) | Sediment microbial communities from Lake Kivu, Rwanda - Sediment site 10cm | ecosystem: Environmental > Aquatic > Freshwater > Lake > Sediment | place: Rwanda: Western Province, Lake...
CGTAAGGGGATGGTAAGAGAAGGTATCTTTAAATATATTACCCCTCCAGATAATCATACCTATCAGAGAGAAATATTTTTTAACCAGGAGGCGGTGCGGGATAATTATTTTGGGGATTATCCCTTAGAGACGGTCAGATACTTTATCAAGCAGAATGAATCTACCTTAATCTTCTTTAGGTTGATAGCAATATTAGATTGGTGATACCAATAACGTTAGATAAGTTATCAGTTCAGATTGGCAGTTGGAGTGGATACCATGTCCTGGCGCAGAACCTTATTTAATATTTTATAATCAAAAATCGGTTAACTTACAAACTAATTTCCCCTCTTGTATGAGGATGGAAAGAGAGATTGCCTCTAAATTTTCTCCAGCAAAACATTTCTTTAAAATGATTCCCAATTTGACAAAAGATGTTTCTAATATTATATTTAATATAATCTTTATTATATTTTAAAAGGAGAACTAGCAAATAAGATGCGAATACCGAAAAAAAATATAAGAATTATTCTGATCATTATCGTCTCTTTCTTTGTAATCTCTATCTTTTATGGATTAGGACAATATAGAACTTCTCAAAGAAGACAGATATATCTCGCCGAAGTAAATGGTGTGGGCATTACCTATGATCAATGGCAATCTGCCTTTCAAAGTATGATTTCTCGCTATGACAGCCAAACCCTTTCTAGTTTAGATCCAGCAACTGTGAATATGCTCAAGAATACTGTTTTAAAACAAATAATCAATTCACAACTATTATTGCAACAAGCTAAAAAAGATAAAATTAAAATAACTCCCTCTGAAATTGATGCTGAAATAGAAAAAATAAAAGCCAACTTTTCTTCTCCCGAAGCCTTTAATGATGCTTTAAGGGCAAATAATTTACTCCTAACTGATCTTAAAAAAGAAATAGAAAATAATCTTCTGATTAATTATGTCTTAAACAAAGAAAAGAGTAAAGTGAGCATTTCTGAAGAAGAACTTTCCAATTACTACAATGAAAACAAAATGACTTTCTTTGAACCAGAAAAAGTACATGCTCGTCATATCTTGGTAGCTACCGAAGAAGAGGCCAATAATATTCTTCTTCAATTAAAGGAAGGCTTGATTAGCTTTGCGGAATTAGCTAAAGAAAAATCGATCTGCCCTTCGGCAGTGAATGGTGGTGATCTCGGATTCTTCTCCAAAGGTCAGATGGTAAAAGAATTTGAAGAGGTAGCCTTCTCTTTAAAACCGGGCGAAATTAGTAATATAGTAAAGACGGAATACGGGTATCATATTATAAAATGTGAAGAGAAAAAAGAGGCTCATTCTCCCACCTTCGAAGAAGTAAAAGAAAATATTGAATCAATCTTAAGGGCACAGAAGGAAAATGAATTAATCTCCGCTTTATTAGCCAAACTAACTGAACAGGCTAATATTAATATAAATTATGATTTTGCTAGTGAAAATATTGCACCAGAATCCTCTTCTATCGGGGAAGAGGAAGAACTCACTTCTACTCCCTCTCAGGAAAAAGATAAGCCAGAAGAATTAAAACAATAAACAGGAAGAGCATAAATAATAGCGAAAATAGAGTGACCTCTACTTTTTTAAAAAGATTATAGTAGAAGAATAGATAATTGAAGAATTAGTTTTCCTTGATAATCATGGGTATATAATTATAGGTATCCTCGGACAATAATTCAATCTTCTCTTCTTCACCCTTCTTAATTATCCGATAGGTCTTTATCTTATAGCCAGGGATACCTTCTTGAATGGTTATTTCTTGACTTTTATTTAGCCCTGCATCTTTCTCTCTAATTATTTGATAATCAATTATCTTTTTATCTTTACTTACAATCTCTATTTCTGGCTTATCTGGATAATAACCATAAATACTAACCGTCAACATGCCATCCGAAATCCGGGCAAAAATAGCAATCTTTTTAGATAAATTATTTTTAAATTTTAAATCTTTAAAGCCATAAAAAACCGCCGCATCTCTTCCTACCGGAACATAAGCAGTTGCTTCTCCATAAATTGAATGATTATGTCGCTCGATAATCGATAAGTTGGCTAATAGGACAGTGTTGTATAAGGTACTGGAAACCTGACAGACTCCACCACCGTAACCATTAACGAATTTCCCATTGGCTATGATAGTACCTTCCTTGAATCCATCTTCTTTTTCAGCAGGTCCAACTATTTGATTAAAAGAAAAAACCTCTCCCGCTTTTATTATTCTTCCATTTATCTTTTCAGAGGCTAATTTAATATTATAAATAGTATTCCCATCCCTATTTTTTAAGGAAGTAGAATAAATACTCAATTCTTGAGAAATATCTAATTCTTTTAGTAAATCCTTGGTGTTATATTGAGAAAGAATCACTGTAACGGGAATGTTTAGATGATAGTCTTTTTCATCACAACTATTTAGAGAGGTAATTATTTCTTTTTCAAGTTCTTCTAAATTTACTTCTATCCCTTCCTGGCTTTCTCTGATATAATTACCTTCTAAATAAGCATTTTGAGGTGCTCGTTCAACCATATTACCTATCTTCTTAGCTAAATCTTTCAGTTTTTGATTATCAAACTCTACCTTCAAGTTGAGGTTATAACTGCTTCTTTGGACAGCTAATCTATCTTTTATTCGCTTAAAAATATTCCCGCTGCGAGCAATTAAATATAATCTATCTACTTCTTTAGATAAGTCAATATTTGCCTCCAAATCATCTGCAGGTATAAATTCAAAACTTTCCTCTTCAAATACTAAAAAACGGGGTGAATTAATTATTTTAGAAATAACTGGCTGAAGTACCTGTTTTGCCTCTTCTTTATTTAAACCCCCCACTAAAACACCAGAAGCAGATATCTTTGGGAAAATCTTATTCCGGTAAAGAAATAAATCAATGCCTTCCCCTAAAATGATCAGGGTAATAATTAGTAATAAAATTATAAATATTTTTCTTAAATTAATTTGGTTCTTTTCTTTCTTAGAACAATATTTCAAGGGAAAATACTCCCTTCAAAGGGATATTTATACTTAAAATTATTATGATTATATTGATAATCAATCAATATTCGGGTATAATAACTCAGGTAAAAGTTATATTTCTCTAGCCAGGAGATTTTTGATTAAGGATTTATTTCTCCAGTTGAAGCGGGAATAGCTCAGGTGGTAGAGCGCTGGCTTCCCAAGCCAAAGGTCGCGGGTTCGAACCCCGTTTCCCGCTCCATTTTTATCTTTTCCAGCCGTATTTGCCTACCAAAGGTACAAATACACAACCTCCAAAATTTTGCACTTCCAACTTCTCTTTTCTCTTAATCCCCCTTAAAAGGTCTTGAAAAAAAGAATTTCCTACCGGTATAACTATTCTCCCCTCTTCTACTAATTCTTCTACTAATATTTTCGGGATTTCGGGAGCTCCCGCGGTTACTATAATACCATCATAGGGAGAATATTCTTCTAAACCGGTAGTGCCATCTCCCACAATCACTTTAATATTTTTTAAATCTAATTCCTGAAAGATTTTTTCTGCTCTTTGGGCTAAAACCTCAAAGCGTTCAATAGTATATACTTCTTTTGCCAGCTTGGATAAAATAGCTGCTTGATAACCTGAACCGGTACCTATCTCTAGTACCTTCTCATTTCCTTTCAGAGATAGACATTCAGTCATTAAAGCTACCATATAGGGTTGGGAAATGGTCTGTCCCATTCCTATAGGTAAAGGAGAATCGATGTAGGCCTCTCTTTCATCTCCCGCTTGCACAAACTTTTCGCGAGGGATGACACTCATTGCCCAGATAACTCTTTCGTCTTTAATTCCCCTTCCTTTAATTTGATAATTAATCATTTCTTCTCTTGCTTTGGAGAAATCCATAAAACCTCAACATCCATCTTAGTCTATTTTAATTTCCTATCAGGATATCTTTAGCTCCCGTAGAATCTTTCTAAAACATTGTGTCGCCTTATTACCTCAATAATAATATAAATAGTCATAGCAACAATAAATCCTAATAGCATTCTAAAATAAAATATTGCGCCTTTTGCTTTAGGATGATCAGACTGGTATAAGTAAATAATAAAACGAGAAAGGATAATAATAACCAAGATAAGGATTAAAATTAAATATATCTGTTCACTCATTTATCTATTCCCACTTGAACCATTCTGGCAGTAAAATACAATTCTTTAACCAATCTTTTACTTCTGTAAAAATTTCATAATTAGTTAAATCTAAGGAAAGAGGAGTAACTGATACTTTGTGTTGATAAATTGCCTCGAAATCAGTATTTGGTTCAAGCTCTCCTTCTGGCAACTCTCCTCCCAGCCAGTAATTAACATTCCCTTGGGGATCATAAATCTTCTTTATCTCGTCCTGATAGATTCTCTTTCCATGTCTGGTCACTTTTATTCCTTTTATTTCCTGATAATCAATATTGGGAATATTGATATTCAGAATTATATTGGAAGGCAATACCTTAGTCCAAAAAGAAGAGACTATCTCTTTGGCGATCCGGGCAGCTGATTCAAATCTAAAATTTTCATAAGCATCCAGAGATATCGCTAAGGAAGGTATATTTCTCATCGCTCCCTCCATAGCCGCTGAAACCGTCCCAGAATAAAGAATATCATCCCCTAGATTTGGACCACAGTTAATTCCGGAAATTACTAAATCTGGCCTTTCATTCTTCATTAGCTCCAGTATCCCCAGAATTACACAATCAACCGGAGTACCATCAACAGAATATCCCAAAAAATGATTATTTATTTTTATCCGGGTAATTCGCAGAGGTTTACGCAAAGTCATAGCATGACCAATAGTGCTTCTTTCTCGATCTGGAGCAATCACGGTAACTTCTGCAATCTTGTCTAAATGTCTTTTTAAAACCTGTATCCCTTCTGAATAGATTCCATCATCATTAGTTAAAAGTATCTTCATATATTAACACTTTTTATTCTTCTTAATATTTCTCGGGCAACTATAATGCCAGAAACGGAAGCCTGAATAAGTCCTCTGGTAATTCCTGCACCATCTCCAGCTGCAAATAGATTGTTAATTTTAGTTTCTAAAGAAGTGGATACTTCCATCCGGGAAGAATAAAACTTTACTTCCACCCCATATAAAAGGGTATGCTTAGCATAAATTCCCGGTACAATCTTATCCATAGCCTTAATCATTTCCAGAATATCCGAAAGTATTCTATAAGGTAACACAAAACTTAAATCTCCAGGAGTGGCTTTTTTTAGGGTTGGCACTACTATAGATTGCTTAATTCTATCTGGAGTTGATCTTCTCCCCAATTCTAAATCCCCGAGCCTTTGGATTATCACTCCTCCGCTTAAAATATTAGCTAATTGGGCAATATACTTTCCATAAGCAATAGGTTCCTTAAAGGGTTCAGTAAAATGCGTACTGACCAGTATAGCAAAATTGGTATTATCGGTCTGGTGTTCCTGATAACTGTGTCCATTTACCGAGGTAATCCCATCATTGAATTCAGTAACCACTTCTCCGTATGGGCACATACAAAAGGTTCGTACCCTATCGTCAAACTTCTGAGTGTAATAGATTAACTTTGATTCATATATTACGTCAGTTAAGCGTTTCATTACTGTAGCGGGAACTTCCACTCTTACCCCTACATCTACTGGATTATGGGAAATTTCTATATTTAAAGCATCCGCCTGATATTTTAACCACTCCGCACCTACCCGACCGGGAGTTGCTACCACGAACCTTCCTTTAAAGATTTCACCATTACTCGTTTCTATCCCCTTTACTCTTCCCTCTTCTACTAATATTTTTTTGACTTCGGTATTCATCTTGATGGAAATCTTATTCTCTAAATATTGATACATTTTTCTTAATATATCCACACAATTTTCTGTCCCTAAATGTCTGATTCTGGTAGGTATTAATTTCAAATTAGCCATAGAGGCTTCTTTCTTTATTGTTTCGATCTCTTCTACATTTATCCCAAAAATAGCTTTGCTAGCGCCAAATTTAAGGTAGATATCATCAACATACTCTATCATCTCCGCAACTCTATCTTTATCGATATAATTCACCAGCTGTCCGCCAATTTCTGAAGATAAATTTAATTTACCATCACTGAAAGCTCCTGCTCCTCCCCATCCGGATAATAATGAACAGGGTAAACATTGGAAGCAATGATTATTTCCAGTCCGCATCGGGCATTCTCTCGCATCTATATCTTTACCTTTGTCGAACATTATTATCGAAATATCTTTATATTTAACTAACTCCAGGGCAGTAAAAATCCCGGCTGGTCCTGACCCGATGATGATCACCTCATATTCTTTCTTTTTCCCTTTCATATTCACACACCTTTAGAATATTTTTACATACGTATTAATTTTATAGTATTTTTCAAGATAAAACAACCTAAAATATGAGAATTTTTAAAATGTAATCTTTATATTATTTACTATCATTATGGATTTAAGTTATTGTTTAACTCCGTTTTTTATTGACAAATCATCAATTCCTCCTATAATATATTTAGCTAGCTAAATATTTAGGAGTATTTTTCGCTAATGAAGCAAAATAAAACCTACAGCATCCCCCGCCTTATTATGATAATTGGTCATCATCTAAAAAGGCGCCTGGATAAAAAGTTAAGTCAGAATAACCTTACCATCTCTCAATTCAGGGTTTTAGCCTATCTATGGGAACATAGTGAGCAGAAAATTAATCAAAAAATGATTCACGATTTTCTGGAAATCAAACCTTCCTCTCTGACCAAATTGATCCGACTTCTACTACAAAAAGATTTAATTAGAAAAGAAGTGGACCCGGAGGATACTCGAAACAAAGTTATTAAGCTTACGGAAAGTGGCAAAGAAATAAAGAAAATCTGTTTACAGAATATTGCTGAATCAGAAGATTATCTCTTAAAAGATTTTTCTTTGCAGGAAATTGATACCCTGGCTAACCTTCTGCTTAAGATTAAGAAAAAGATCAAGCCATAAAATTAATACTTGATGATTTATTATATTAAATTTTTAACTTTTTATTGGAGAAAATAGTTAAATTAAGGAGCAAAAAATGGATGACAAACGCATAGCCATATTAAGAGATGAGCCAGTCTTCCCGTCAATCTTGAGCCTAGCTATTCCAACTATTTTAGGTATGATAGTACAGGTTTTCTACAATCTCACCGATACTTTTTTTGTGGGAAAACTGAACGATCCCTTCCAGGTGGCGGCAGTTTCTGTCTCTTTCCCCATATTTATGATGATGATGGCAATAAGTGGTATATTTGGCTTTGGGGCCTCCTCATATGTTTCTCGACTATTAGGTAAAAAAGATTATCTTTTGGCTAAAAAAACCAGTGCTACCGCCTTTTATTCTTGCTTGTTTATTAGTGTCCTGGTTACCATACTGGGCTTGACTTTTATATACTCTATACTTCAACTGATAGGCATAACCATAGAGACAGTCAGTTATGCCTACGATTACCTCTCTATTATATTCTTCGGTAGTATAATTATGATGGCTAACTTTTGTTTAGGTCAGTTGATACGTTCCGAAGGAGCAGCCAGAACAGCTATGCTGGGTATGTTTATAGGTACGAGTATTAATATTATTCTTGATCCTATTTTTATTCTCTGGTTGGGTTATGGTGTAAAAGGAGCAGCTGTAGCTACCATTATCGGACAGGCAGGAGGTCTTTTATATTATTTAAGCTTTTATATTAAGAAAAGAAGCATGATTTCTATTAACTGGAAATACTTTTCTCCCCAAAAAGAAATATTTTTAGAAATCTTTAGAGTAGGCTTCCCCGCCTCCCTGAATAACATAATGATGAGTGTGGCCCAAACTCTGGGCAATTATGTTGCTGCAGGTTATAATGATCTGGTAGTAGCTGCCTATGGCATCAATCACCGGATATTTTCTATGGCGATTATGATCTTAATTGGTTTATCTGAAGGTACTCAACCTTTAATCGGTTACAATTACGGAGCCAGGAATCTCAAAAGATTTAACGATATTTTTAAAATCGCTGCTCTTATGGCTACTGGAATATCGGTAATATTCTGTATTTTCTTTTATTTCTTTGCCGGGAAAATGATGCAAATCTTTATCCATAATGAACAAGTAGTAGCTTATGGTAGGCAAATTATGCGGGCAGTAATCATTGCCCTGCCTTTTGCGGGCATTCAATTCTTAATAAGGGTTAGTTTTCAAGCTCTAGGAAAAGGGAAGCCGGCATTGATTTTAGCACTGGCCAGACAGGGTCTCTTTTACGCCCCCGCTCTATTTCTGTTAAATCGCTTCTTTGGTTTTTCTGGTTTTATCTATGCTCAACCTTTTGCCAATATCCTCACCTGTGTTCTAGCTGTTATCCTCTTTCAGCGAATAAAATTACAAATCACCAATGAACATTTAGAAGCAGAAAGTAAATTGGTCAAGCCAGCCCCAGCCCTAGAAGAAACTTTTATAGAATTCTGAGAGATTACTTAACGAATCCGAAGAGGAAGAGAGAAAATAATATAGATACTATTTTTATTATTATGATATAAAATATTTAGATTATAATATATAAATATAATATATAAAATAGTATAATATAATTAGCATAAAATTAATTAAAGGATTTTATAAATTGTCTAACTCATCGGGTAATAAAGAAATTTTAACTAAAATTCTAGCCATAACAGGCACTATTTTGCTCTGGATCCCTCTTCTCTTTACTATTCTCACCGGCATAATTGGAACAATTTCTGCCCGTGTTCTGCGATGTGATTATCTTATCCCGGCTGAACTTTTTCCTTTAGTTTTTTTTGGTGTCTTACTCCTCCTCTGGGCAGCCATACGAGCCCATCTAAAACAAAGAATATTCGGGGGGGGATTGTTACTGGCTATCTTGTTTCTTTTTGGTGGCCAGACGGTTGCAGCACTTAATGGACTCGCCTCGGGCGAGATTGAACCTGCTGGCTGGCCCTGGATAACAGTACTTACCTGTATCACCCTTTATAACTTCACCATTATTATAATTGGGATATCCGGAATAGCCTTGATCCGAAAACTATTTCATTACCAGAAGAAATAGTATAATTTTCCTTCTTAGATTAGAATATAATAAATCTCGCTATGGCTCCTGGTTATCTGTTAAATTCCTCAATTAAGTCCCTTAATAAACGATGCTTCCTAATTAGATAATTCCCACCGGCATCAAATAAAGAGGTTCCTCTTCTTCAGTTAAATTCAATACTTTCTTTACTCTTTTATCTTCAAAAGCACCGATGGTGACTGTTCCCAGCCCTAATGATACCGCCTGCAGGTATACATTTTGTGCGGCATGACCTGTCTCCATATGTACATAACGAAATCCTCTTTCCCCATACCGGGCAGTAGTTCTTTTGTAGATAGCGGTAAAGATTAAAACTCCTGCCGCCTCTCTAATCGAAGTTTGACGAAGAGAGGCCTGAAAAAGTTCCTGCCTTTTATCTCCCTCCTCTACTAGGATAAGTTCATGTCGCTCAGGAAGATAGTGATATAATCCAGCTGGTAGCCCGATAACTTTTCCAGAAAGAAAATATACGTCTAAAGGATAGGTTGCTCCTGCCGAGGGAGCGGTCCTAAAACCGCGAGAATAATCAGTTATTCCTTGGGCAGCCCAAAGAAGTTGAGAAATCTGTTCTAAAGATAGAGGCTCATCCTGATAGCTTCTAATTGACCGTCTATTCAGTAAAGCTTCTTCCAGAGTGATTACCCCACTATAGCGGGGTTCAGGTAGTTTAAGAGGGGCAGGATTTTTACCTTCTGGAGAGAAATTAGGATTCACCCCAGTAAGAGCGGTTATACCCAGACCCCCTAATAGTAGCCATAAAAAGAAAAGTTTAAATCTTCCCTTCATAGATTAGAACCTCTCGAAATATACATCTGCTCCGCTATTGGGGTCATCATCATGAGTATTTCCGGAGAAGGTATTACCCGCGATAGGTAAATCATCATAAGGAGGAATATTCTGTCGGTAATCACTATCCCCTGAACTTCCCCAGCCAATAGGACGAGAATCAGCCGGTAGAAGGTCAGCGCCATCAGATATTGAAACATAAATACCTCCACCTAAGCCTCTGGTGGTTTTATTATTATCGATAATATTATCGGTAATAGTAGGAGTACTTCCTTCTCCTACAAAAATTCCCCCACCCTTTTGTATTGCCTTATTATTGGTAATAGTATTATTGTTAATAAAAATATTATCTCCGCTTATAAAAATTCCTCCTCCCCAACTCCCTCCCCCTAAACCAATTGACTTATTTCTGTTAATAGTATTTTGATTAATAAGAGCATTACTATTCTGCACAAATATTCCACCACCCCAACCCATGGTGGTATTATCTTCCAAGACATTTTCGTTAATAGTAACTTCACTATCGAGTATGGCTATTCCACCGCCACCTTCCATTCCATCATTATCGCTAATAGTATTATTATTGATGGTTGATTGGGTTTGGGATAATTCTATTCCCCCACCTCCACCTGCGGTATTATAGTTGATAAGGTTACCATTGATGTCAACCTCACTCCTAACTGCACAAATTCCTCCCCCACCATAAATCACCTCATTATAGGTAATGGTGTTTTCCGTAATGGCGGTAACACCACTACAATTCTCTAGATAGATACCGCCACCCCCACTTTTAGCTAGGTTATTAGTAATAGTATTGTGCTCGATAAGGGGTTTACCGCCCTTTACAGCTATTCCCCCTCCCTCAAATTCTGTTTGATTATTAGTAATGATATTATAGGCAATAGTAGGAGAACTATCATAGATATATATTCCCCCTTTCTCTCCGTTCTGGATGGTAAACCCTCTTAAAGTAGAGGTATCACCTCCGATAAAATGAATAACTGGATTATCTCCTCCTCCTTGGATAATGGTAGCTTCTACAATAGCTGGAACAGAAGGATCGGCACTCTGTAAGATAATATCTTTGCTATTAAAGGTAATTTGCTCATCATAAGTACCGGGACAGACGATGATGGTCTCGCCATCTCTACCAGCATCGATGGCTGCTTGTATAGTAGAGTAAGTTATTCCAGTATTAGCATTAGATATACCAGAACTAGGGGTAAAAGTTACCTGAATAGTATGGTCTTCATGGACGTCGGTAAAGGAATAAGAGGATACAGCTCCTACTGAGCTACCATCCACTAAGACCTCCTCAATCTGATAACAGGGAGAGGTAGTAATGGTGAAGACCTTGCCTTGACCAGCAGCCACTTCGACTGTTCCGTAAGGGCTGATACTACCACCTACTCCGGCATTAGCAGTGATGATATAGATATCAGGAGTAGTGCCACTACAACCAGAGAATATCAAGGACAGGATGAGGAAGATTAATAAAGATAATTTGATTCCTTGTTGAAGTCCTTTCATTATATTAGACCTCCTTTTTGTAAGAGTAGGAATCAAGAAAGAAAAAAATAATTACTCACCTCCTTGAAAAAGGAGATAAATCCTTAAAGATGGGAAGACATCTGAAGAGTAAATTAATCAAAATTTTTTCTTTTTATTATATAATAAGCGAATATTTTTTCAATACGGAAATTAACTTTCAATAAATAGTATAACCAATACTGAGTTAATCGATTCTATATTTATGAGAAATCTTTTCTCCTTTCCGCTTCTAAAAAATTATTATTTTATATATTGCACCAATTCAGCCATAGGCTTTCGCCTTCTTATGCCTGGCTTATCCGCTGGATATCCAAGGGGAGTAAAGGCAAGTGGCTCCATCTCAGCAGGAAGGTCAAGAAATTCTCTGGCAGCTTCTGGATTAAAAGCTCCTACCCAGCAGGTACCCAGCCCTAGATCAGTAGCTTGTAGAATAAGATGATCCATTACAATAGCTGCATCTACCTCTGCATAATTCTTTCCATCTCGGCGCACCCAGCCTTCCTGCGAAATGCTACATATCCCTATTACATAAGGCGCCTGGACAAACCATTCCTGAGGATATATCTTCCTCAATTCCTCTTTAAAAGATGCAGTTTTTATAACCAGGAGTTTAAAACTCTGATTATTACAGGCAGTAGGAGCTATTCTTGCTGCCTCTAATATTTTGTCGATTACCTCAGCTGGTAGATCATCCGGTTTATAAGCACGAACACTATATCTCTTTCTAATCACTTCCTGAAATTCCATATTCTACCCTTCTTTCTTATTTAATTATCCAATTCAGCAAATATTTTTAGTACTTATATTATAACTAATATTCTTAAATCAATACAATTATTGAATTTATTAATCTTTCCACAAATAAAAAATGATTTTGAATAATTTAAAATATCAGGAGATTGAAAAATATTTCAGAAAGAATAAATTATTGCCGGCATAGAATAGCCAATGAGGTTAGATAATGATATGAAAATGAGGTAAAAACTATTAATTGTCTTCCTCGTAATTAATTGTTTTATCAACCTTCCTTAATAGTCTATGCTCCACTTATTACTGAGCCAGGCCTAAAGTATCTATCGGAGGAGAAAAATATTCGATTATCTACGTCATTTAAAAATATCCCTTATGATAAATTTTCCCCTTAAATTTTAAATATCACTACTGATATTCGCTCTATTATCCTGTTTATTTATATCCCACAGAGGCTTTAGGAAGGGTTATTACCGAAAAATAATTATAGAAAGATTCAGCATAATTAAAAATTCAAAGAGTAAGCATACTAGCAAATAAAAAAACCTTATCTTTGCGAAACTAATCCCAATAGCAATAAAAAAATGGTCGGGGCGAGAGGACTTGAACCTCCGACCCCCTGAACCCCATTCAGGTGCGCTAGCCAAACTGCGCCACGCCCCGACTTAAATCATTATACTAAATAGTGATATGGATGGCAATAATTTTTATGCTTAAAAATAAAATAATTACGGGTGGAAGTAATTTTCCGCCTCTTACTTTTCTTAAAAAGATGGAATTAGATGGATTAAAAAATCAACACCGGATAAATTTTTTACCAACTATCTCCTTGATTAAATCCTTCAATTCTAGCTGTAATAATATTTCACTAACTTTACTAGCAGATAAATGGCTGGAGGAAATAATCTGGTCAATGTGAATCGGTTCCTGACTGATTACTTGCAGGATTATCCTCTCTTCTTCGGTAAGTGAAGATTGATTTATCTTCTTCTTCTCTTCTTTTATTTTTTGATTGATTTGAAGGGGCAATTCTTCCAAGATATCTGTATAATTATTTATCAGTTTTGCTCCCTGTTTGATTAGATTATGCGTTCCTCGAGATAAAGAAGAAGTGATATTCCCCGGAACTGCAAACACTTCCCTTCCCTGTTCCAGGGCAAAATCAGCAGTAATTAAAGCACCACTTTTCTCATCTGCTTCCACTACTACTACCCCCAGACTCAAACCACTGATAATCCTGTTTCTCCGGGGGAAATTCTGCCTTTCCGGCTTAGTGAAAAAGGGAAATTCAGTAAGGATAGCTCCAGAAGAAGTTATCTCCTCAGCCAGTTTTCTATTTTCGGGAGGATAAATCTGATCAACTCCACAACCCAGTATAGCCAGGGTCCGCCCATTTACCGACAATGCTCCTCGGTGGGCAGCTGTATCAATACCTCGCGCCATTCCACTGACTATGGTCAAGCCAAAAGAAGATAAATCTTTGCTCAAATTCTCCGCCACCATCTTACCATAATAAGTTGCCTTTCGGGAACCTACTATAGAGATAGAATATCTATCTTCGGGAGTAATGCTTCCCCGATAATATAAAAGGGGAGGAGGAAAACTAATCTCTTTTAACCTTTCCGGATAGTGAGTGTCTTTTATAGTCAAAACCTTAGTCTTATATCTATCTAATAATTCTAACTCTTCATTTAACTCCATATTATCTCTTTCCTGGAAGATTCTTTCCGCAATGGTTGAAGATAGATTAAGTAGTTTTATTACTTCATCTCTTTTTGCCTTCCAGGCCTCCTCCGCATCTCCGAAATATTCGATTAATTTATAAAACCTCTTTGCCCCTAGATCGGAAATTTTATTCCAGGCTAACCAATATTTTAATTGCTTTTCTTCCATCCGGAGATTCCCCCTATTAGTAATATTTTCTCAATGAGATAAACCGTGATAAATTAGTTCAATAATTTCCTGAGCTAACCAGTAAATTTATGGTATTATCATTTAAAGTTGCCATTCCAGGTTCAGGTGTTTGAGAAATTACTCTATTTTTGGGAATAGAAAAATGCGATACATAAGCGATCTTTCCCACCGTCAATCCGCTCTCCTTGATTATATTAATAGCCTCTTCCAAATCTTTATTTCTTATATCCGGAATATAGAGAGTAAATGATTTTGTTCCTTTACTTACCACTACCTTAATCTCTCGGTGCTGTTTGACTTTGGTTCCCGCGGTGGGCTCTTGTTTAATGATATAATTCTGGGGCACTGTCTCATTAAACTCTTCTGATAAGATAGAAATCTTCAGATTAGCTTGATACAATTTTTTTTGAGCCACACTTAAATTATCTCCCACCACTCGAGGTACCGTTGTCTCTCCTACCTCATAAATATTCTCGAATAACAAAAAGGCGGCCAGTGCTCCCAGACCAATGGCAAAAATAACGACTATAAGAGTACCAAAAAATTTAAAAATAAAATTGAATATGCCTTTTATTTCCAACATTAATAACTTACCTTTTTCTCACTAATTTTGCCATAAAAAATCCATCTAAATCTAGTTTAAAGAGCCCCGGAAAAATCTGTAAACATCCCTCTTGCCGGGATAGATTAATCCTGGATAATCCTTTTTCCTGAAGGAAAGCACTAATATCTTCTAAATCAAAATTTTGATTCTCGTTTAATAATCGGTTTATCACTTCTTCATTCTCTTCTGGTTCCGTGCTGCAGGTAGAATAGACCAAACTACCACCTACCTTTACGTATTGACAGGCAATAGATAGGATCTGAAATTGGACCTGGGATAGTTGTCTTAATCTGTCTATAGTGAATTCCTGCCATTTTAAATCAGGTTTTCTCCGGAGTACTCCCAGGCCTAAACAGGGAACATCTACTAATACCTTATCTGCTTTCCCCAGGAACTCCGGACTTAATTTAGTTGCATCTCCCAGTTTTGTCTTTACTATTTTAATTCCTAAACGGCGACAATTTTCTTTTACCACCGACAATCTTCCTGGATTCAAATCGAGGGCAAAGATTACCCCTTGGTTATTCATTAACTGAGCGAGATGGGTAGTCTTACCTCCCGGAGCACTGCAAACATCAATAGCCATTTCCCCGGGTAAAGGGCTTAATAAATGAGAGACCAGCATGGAAGCTTCATCCTGGATTTGGAAATAACCTTTAGAGTAAGCGAAAAAACTGGTAATATTAGGTAGATTCCTAATATAAAAGGCCTCTGGAATAAAGATACCCTCTCTAACCATGATATTCTGCTCTTCCATAATCTTTTTCAATTCAGGAGGAGATATCTTTAAGCTATTGGTTCTAATGACCAGAGGAGGTATAGTATTATTCCATTCACAAATTTGTAGGGTTTTTCCCCATCCAAATCTCTTTAACCAGCGCTCCACAACCCATTCGGGATGAGAATAAACCATGGATAGATATAAAATTGGCTCTTTCTCTTTGTCTGGCCAATAAATACCGTTTTTTTTACGAAGGATGTTTCTTAAGATACTATTAACAAATCTAGCTAAATCAGGATTTCCGTATTTTTTAGCCAGTTGAACTGACTCATTACAAGCGGCATAATCAGGAATTTTATTTAAGAAAAGTAACTGGTATACTCCCGTTCTCAAAATATTTTTAATCCAGATCGGTATAGGAAGGGATTCTCTTCGGGCAAATTGATTAATTATCCAGTCTAACTTATGCCGGTTCCTGACTACCCCGTAAGTTAATTCATTAATCAAGGCGGCATCCCGAATATTTACTCTCTCTTTCTCCAGAGTCTGGTTTAAAATAATATTAAGATAACCCTGATGGGCATGAATCCTGGTTAAAATTTTTACGGCAATCTCCCTTACTGGATCAACTCTTATCTGGTTTTCTTTCATCATTGCCCAGTTCTACTCTTTAACCCCTTCTCCTTCTTAATAATACAAGCCTCAGCAATTGTAAGATAGCTACCGCAGCTGCGGCAATATAGGTTAAAGCAGCAGCATTTAAAACTTCTCTTACTGAATTTATCTCTTCCTGGTTAGTAACAATATTTCCCTTAACCAAAAGGTCAACTGCCCTTTGACTGGCATTAAATTCCACTGGCAGGGTAACTACCTGAAAAAATATCGCCAGAGAAAAGGCGATAATACCAATAGTCATTAAATTAGGAATACTGAACAAAAACCCCAATAAAAATAAGGGCACTGCCAGGCGAGAACCAAAATTTGCCACTGGAACGAGATTATTCCTTAAGGCAAGGGGGAAATAACCCACTGCATCCTGTAAGGCATGACCTATTTCGTGAGCTACAATCCCCTGAGCAGCTAACGACTTACCATAATAAATTTCCTGGGATAAACCTAATTTTTTTACTCTAGGATCATAGTGGTCAGTAAGGACACCTTCTATAGGTTCAATTTTAATATTCTTCAAATTATTGTTCACCAAAATCTCTTCCGCTACTTCTCTTCCACTTAATCCATTATTAGCCAACACCTGCGAGTACTTCGTATAAGTAGTTCTTACTTTATATTGGGCATATAAAGTTAAAAGCAAGGCTGGTATCAAAATTAACATAGTACTATCCAGATACAATTTATATTCCTCCTCTCAATATATTAATCTACTGATGCTCCCCTCAATAGATATAGATTACTCTTCAGTAGTAAAAATATTTTACTTGCCCAATATATCTCCTAATTTAATCCTATATCCATTTATAAACTCCCGGGCAAACATTTCTTTAGATCCTTCTGGAATTAGCTTCAATATAAGGATTATCTTCTTATCTCCGGTTAATATTGAGAATTTATCCTTCTCGATCTTCACTACCTTCCCCGGAATATAAGAATTTAATCCTGTAACTCTATAATGGTCAGGGAAAAATTCAGCCCGGACAATCTTAATCTTCTTACCTTTATAAAAGGTAAAAGCTCCCGGGTAAGGAGTGGTTCCTCTGATTAGATTATAAATCCTTTCTCCCTTCTCTTCCCAGTTTATTCTTCCATCTTCTTTTTCCATTTTTCGGCAATAAGTTACTTTTTCTTTCTCCTGGGGTACTCTTTCTAATTCTCCCCTTTCGAATTTTTCAACAACTTCATTGACTAATTCTCCACTCAGCCGAGATAATCTCACGCTTAACTCTCCATAAGTTTCATCTGGTAATATTTTTACCCTCTTCTGGAATAAGATCTCTCCAGCGTCTACTTGCTCATTCATCAGAATAAAGGTAATCCCAGTCTCTTTTTTTCCATCAATAATCGCCCAATTAATGGGTGCTGCTCCTCGATACTCCGGTAATAAAGAGGCATGGATATTTATGCAGCCGAGTCTTGGAATATTCAAGATTTCCCGGTGAAGAATCTGCCCATAAGCTACTACCAGGATGAGATCTGGCTTAAATTCCCATATCCTCTTTATTGAAGCTTCATTATTAATATCCTGCGGTTGAAATAGATCAACTCTCTTCGCTAGGGCTACCCTTTTCACCGGAGGGGGTAATATTTCTTTCTCCCGACCCTGGGGTCTATCTGGCTGGCTAATTACCATAACCATATTTTTCGGATTCTCGATTATCTTTTCTAATACAGGAACTGCAAATTCCGCATTTCCTAGAAAGAGTATCTTAAAAATAAAAAATCACCACTCTCTACTATATAAGAAAATTACTTCTTTCCCTTTTTAGCTATTTTTTCTAGAAGAAGTTTTCTTTTTGCTCTTCCAACCTTATCAATAAATAGAATTCCATTTAAATGATCTATTTCGTGTTGAATTGCCCTGGCCACTAAACCTTCTGCAGAAAGAACTAACTTCTCGCCATTCAAGTCTAAGCCTTCTACACTTACTTTGGCATAACGTTTGACCTCCGCATATAATTCAGGAAGGCTTAAACAACCCTCTTCGCTAATCTCCTCTCCTTCTTGATAAATAATCTGTGGATTAATCAGTACAATTACATCTTTATCTCCGCTATCCACAATAATTATTCTTTTAGATATACCTACTTGAGGAGCAGATAATCCTACCCCAGAAGCAGTATACATTGTTTCTACCATATCTTTCACCAGATTTACTATTTCCGGGGTTATTTTTTCCACCGGTTTAGATTTCTCTCTTAATACTGATGCACCATAGACTTTAATCTCTAATACTGCCATATTCTCCTTCTCCGCTTTTGAACGCTTTTAATATCTTACTCAAATATACCTTTAAATAATTAGAGGACTTCTATCTCCCTTAGATAATTAACTTAATAAATTATACTATATTTTAAAATCATTTACTAAAAAATATTTTACCAGAGCTTTAAGGGGTCTACATCTATGGTCAATTTATTTCTCTTCAGGAAATAGTCCTGCCCTATTTCTTCCAGGTCTTCCTTAATGAAGCGATTAAAACTTTCTATTTCCTTAACTTTAATAAACAATTGAGCTTGAAAAAATTTTCGGAACTTAGAAAGCTGGATATTCTTTGAGCCCAGTAACTGGAAAAGGGGGATATCATTTTTTTTGGTGAGTGAATTAAAATAATCAATGATTATCCCTATCTCTTCCTCTACCTCTTCCTTCCCTTTCCCCTGTACTTCTATCTTTATTAAATGGGTAAAAGGAGGATAGCTCAGTTCTTCCCGGGTTTTGATTTCCCTTTGGTAAAAATATTCAAAATTCTGTTTCTTTAATGCAATTATACTATAATGGTCAGGGTTAAAGGTTTGAATGATTATTTTTATCGGGAAATTAATATCTTTCACTGAAGAAATAACTTCTGAAAGCAATTGAAAATTTCTTTCTGCCGAACGAAAATCTGGCAAATTCAACAAAGTATCCGCAGAAACAATTCCTAATAAATCGACATCCTGGAAATTCAGATTCTTGATAGTCCGCAAGGTCCCGATTAATATATCAATGTTCCCTTCCTTCATCTCTTTCCAGAATTTACTATATTGGTTTTTTTGTTGTATAGTATCCTGATCAGCTCGCCATATCCTGGCTCGAGGGAACATCTTCTTTATTTCACCCTCCAATCTTTGCGTTCCTATCCCCCGTGGCTTAATATCCTTATTCCCGCAATTAGAACAGACCTTTGGCATACTCATCTTTTTTTGGCAATAATAACATATCAACTGGCCTTGATTAAAAAATTCTAAATAATAAGATAGAGTTCGATTACAATCAGAGCAACGGGGAATAAACCCACATCTATTACAGACTACAAAACTAGAGAAGCCTCTCTTATTGAGAAAAAGGACAACCTTTTTACCCCTTTTCAAGCTTTTCCAAATGGATTCCTGAAGTTCGTAACTGACTAACTTTTTCTTGATCTTCTCCTGGTTCATATCGATTAAAATATTATCAATCTTTCTCTCTTCTTCTTTATCCAAACATAAATCTAATTTCCGATATTCTCCCTGAGTGGCTTTATAATAAGTTTCTAAAGAAGGGGTTTCGCTGCTTAAAATTATGGGAATTCCTTCCAGTTCAGCTCTTTTTAAAGCTACATCTTTAGCATTATAACGAGGAGTTCTCTCTTCTTTATATGCCCCATTATGCTCCTCATCTACTATTATCAAGCCTAGTTGATCGAAGGGTACAAATATAGTGGATCTCATCCCCAGGGCAATATCTACCATTGAATTTTTAATTTTCAGCCACTGTTTAAATTTATCCTTCATTTTTATGTTTTCTGGGAAAAAGACTAACCGTTCTCCGTATTTTTCCCTAAATACTTCGATTAATCGGGAAAGGTGGGATTCGGTAGGAGTTAAGATGATTATCTTTTTGCCTTTTTCCAGAGTCTTCTGGATACATTGAAAATAAAAATCTATTCTTTGTTTTGAATCCTTGGTAATAAGAAGAAGGGGAGTAAGATTTTCATTAAGAAATTTAAAGTTCTCAAAAAAGTTCTCAGAATATAAAGAAGAAGGTGTTCTTCTATCCGGTAAATCTGAATCAATATCTATTCTATGCTTAATTTTGGGAAGTACATAACTTAAGACTATTCTCTGAGAGCATAGATAATAATCAGAAATCCATCTAGTCAGTTTTAAAAGAGTAGAATTAAGCAGTGGCTTATCATCTAATACTTCTTCAATGTCTTTTAAATTTTGAACAGCAGTTTCTGCTAAAAATCCTATTACACAACCAATAACCTTTTTATTCTTAAAGGGTATCAGTACCCGTGTTCCACAAAGGATATCTTTTCTAAAAGATTCGGGAATATGGTAATGAAATATTTTATCCAGGTTAAGCTCTAACAATACAACTTCCGCATATTTCTTTTCACCATACATCTCATCCATCTCATTAATTTATTTTCTTGTGGTTATCTTTACAATCTCATCTAGAATCTGCTCAGCCATTTCTAATTTGGGCATTAGAGGTAAGTCTTTGATAATCACTCCTCCCCTGCCTATAATCTTAGCCTTATTCTGATCTGAGCCAAATCCCGCACCCGGTTCGGTTAAATCATTAGCCACTATCAAATCTAAATTCTTCTTCCTTAATTTTTCACTGGCGTGGGCAATCAAATTGTCTGTTTCAGCAGCAAAGCCAACCAGAATCTGTTTTTCCTTTTTTTGTCCCAATTCAAAAAGGATATCGGGATTCCTCTGTAATTCTATTTTGAGTTCTTGAAGATCTTCCTTGTTAAGTTTGCCTATTATTCTTTCTTTTGGTCGGAAATCTGATACTGCTGCAGAAGAAATTATTATATCAACTTTTTCGAAATGTTTAAAAACTTCCTTCTTCATCTCTTCAGCAGTCTCAACTAAAATGGTTTCCAACCCCTTGATTTTAGGAAGATTAGTGGGACCAGAGATTAAAACCACTTTTGCCCCTCTATTTCTGGCCGCCTTAGCCAGAGCAAAACCCATTTTACCAGTGGAGTAGTTAGAAATAAATCTAACTTCATCTAGGGGTTCCCTAGTACAGGAAGCAGTAATAAGAACAGTCTTACCTTGATAATCCTTTTTATCGGTCAAGACAAACTCTACTTTATCGATAATATCTTCAATATCAGCTAACCTACCCTCACCGATTTCTCCACAGGCTAATCTACCATAACTAGATTCAATAAATTCGTATCCCCTGGTATTTAATTTTTTAACATTTTCTTGATATATAGGGTTAGAAATCATTTTCTTATTCATTGCAGGAGCAAAGATTACGGGCAGCTGAAAGGCTAATATAGTAGCTGTCAGAATATCATCCGCAATTCCATTAGCCACCTTACCAATAATATTAGCGGTAGCAGGAGCTACCAGAATTAAGTCTGCCCATTGAGCCAGAGATATATGATTTATCTCAAATCTTTCGCTTAAAGAAAATAGGTCACTGATTACTGGATACCCAGAAAGGGTAGAAAAAGTCAGAGGTTGGATAAATCTGGTGGCAGACTCGGTCATTATCACCCTGACTTCTGAACCTTGTTTCTTTAACAAACTCAATATCTCAGCAGCCTTATAGGCAGCGATACTGCCGGTAATGCCGAGGACAATCTTCTTCCCTTTTAACATAATTCTCTCCTTCTTAGTTTAGAGAATCAAAACATCCACCTAGCTCCTAATTAATCTCGTTATCACTAAATAATTCTTCTGGTCCTTTTATTTCAACTTCTTCTGGCGGTTCCTTAACTTTGGAAATTAGTTTATATGATACTCTACCCTGTTTCACTTCTTCTAAAGCAATTACAATAGGATTCTTGCTTTTAGATTTTAGCAAAGGTTTAGCACCAGAACTTATCTGTTTAGCTCTTTTCGCGACTAACATAGCTAATAAATATCTATTATCTTCCATACTTTACTTCACTCCTAATAACATTTTTTGATTTTTAATGCCGATCTCGGAAGTTTCGAATTTCATAATTGGCTACCTTACATCTTTCAGCAATAATGATAGATTCAACTTCTTTCACCGCCATTTCCAGTTCATCATTTATTACTATATAATCATAATTCCCAATCTGCTTAATCTCATTAAAGGCATCATCCAATCTTTTTTCTAAATCTTTTTTTGTTTCCGTACCTCTTTTTTGCAACCTTTCTACTAAATCTTTCCAGGAGGGAGGAGCAATAAAGATGAATATCCCTTCAGGAAATTTTTCTTTAATCTGCCTGGCTCCTTGTACATCAATTTCTAAAATTATATCGCTCCCCTTTTTTCTCTGCTCGATTAAAAAATCTATAGGTGTTCCCTTATATTCACCATGGACAATGGCCCATTCTGCAAATTTATTCTCTCTGATCATCGATTCAAACTTTTCTTTAGTTACAAAATAATAATCTATCCCTTCTTGCTCATCCTTCCGAGGCGATCGAGTATTAGCTGAAACAGAATACTTTAATTCAGGAAAAATTTGCAAGATCTCCTTCCTTATAGTCCCTTTCCCTACTCCCGAAGGACCAGAAATAATAAAAAGCAGACCTTTTTTATTCTGTCGGAAGAACTCACAAATAGAAGAAAAAGTAACCTCTTTATCCTTCATCTAAAAAATTACCTACTCGTAATATCTTCTTAATCTTTTTTATCCTCTAAATTCGGAGACACTATTTCTACAAACCTCTGGGCAATAGTCTCGGACTGGATAGAAGAAAGTATGATATGATCACTATCCATAATAATTATAGCCCTGGTTCTCCTTCCGTAAGTAGCATCGATTAATTTCTTTTGATTTTTTGCTTCTTCTTTTATCCTTTTCATGGGGGCAGAATCAGGACTTAAAATTGAAATAATCCGGTTAGAATTCACATAATTACCAAAACCAATGTTCACCAATCTATTAATCATTGTATCTTTCTCCTTTCTGTTATTCAATATTCCTGGCCTGCTCTCTGATCTTTTCTAGTTCAGTTTTAATGTTGATAACCAGAGAAGATATCCTTAAATCATTGCATTTAGAACCAATAGTATTTATCTCTCGATTAATTTCCTGAAGAAGGAAATCCATTGTTCGACCTATCGGTTCAGGAGAACGAATTAAATTATTCAGTTGTAGTAAGTGACTTCTTTGCCGGATAATCTCTTCGGTGAGATCTTTCTTTTCAACGAATAAAGCGGCTTCTAATTCTATTCTTCCTTCCTCTACCTCGAAACCAGAGGTTAAATTTTTAATTTTTTGCCTAAAATCATGATGAAAATTATTCAGGTAAGTAGTAGAGTACTGATTAATTCGCTCTACTAGTCGAGTAATTTTATTAATTCTTTTCTGAATATCCCTGATTAATATCTTTCCTTCTTTTTCTCTCATCTTTACCAATGATTTTAATGCTTTATTTACTGCTTCTTCAATTAAAAAACCTGCCTCTTCCTTTTTTTCTTCACTGATAATCTGAAAAATATCCTTAAATTTAATCAGTGTCTCTAAATTAATCTCGTCTTCAAATTTATATTTCTCTTTTAATCTTTTTAAGGCTGCATAGTAAGAATCACAAATTCTTTCATTAATTATCACCTTATCTTCGCGGGCAAAATTTCCATTCAATTTTATTAATACATTTACTTTCCCTCTGGCAATATACTCTTTAATCAGGTTCTCTATCTTCTGCTCAATCTCTAATGAGGGGAAAGAATTTTTTATATTTATCTCGCAATATTTATTATTTACTGTTTTTATTTCTACCTGGCACTCCTGATCCCCCTTTTTAATCTTCCCTACCCCGTAGCCAGTCATACTTCTAACCAATTCCATATCTCCTTTATTAAATAGAGTAACCTTATGACAGAGACTTCACAATAATTTTATGGTAATAGTGAAGGGTTGTCAAATAATATTATAGAGATAAAATCCAATGAACGAATTCTATAGGGAATAATCTGGGAAGTTTTTTCTTGATTATCTGCTCTTTATAGATTAAGATTAAGAGAAATAAGAACATTACTCTCCTCTCCCAAATCTTAATCACTTAAAAAGAATAACCTGGGGAGAAAGCTAAGAAAAAATATTATTTGTATTTTTCTTGTCTTTTTTAAGGATAAAATTATGACTATTGATAGTATTGCTCTGGCGGGTATAAAAAAAGAATTTCTAGATTTAATACGAGGGGGCAGAATCAATAATATATATCAGGTAAATAGATATAAAATTATCCTGGAAATTAAACTTCCCATCCCAAAAACATTTTCTACCAATCACCAAACCAAAGAAACTAAAATAATCTATCTTCATCTTTCCCTTGATCCTGGTCAAATGGAAATCTACTTTTCTACAGAACAAAATTTTCCCGCCACTATTTCTACCCCTTTTCTAAGTCTATTACAAAATAAAATTATCGGAGGGAAAATTATTGATATAGTCCATGATACAGATTTTGACCGAATACTATCCTTTATCATTCAAACCAGGTCAAAGTTTAGCCCGATAGAGGAATTTAAACTTATTGCTGAATTTATGGGGAAACATGGTAACCTAATCCTGATTAACCAGGAAAATCTTATTGAAAGTAGCTTAAAGTTAATAACTTTCCAGATTAATCGATACCGGGAGGTGCTGGCTGGCAAACCTTACCTTTTACCTCCTACTCAATATAAATTAAATCCTTTAAAAATTACTAAAAATGATTTTCTATCCCTTTTTGTTTCTGCGAAAGAGAAGAAAACTACACTTCTGGAATTACTCCAGAATAATTTCCAGGGTATAAACTCGCAAAATCTTCGAGAGATAACCTATCAAGCTAATATCTCTCCTGAGGAAGACATTTCCTTAATTTCTCCGAAAAACCTGGAATTTTTGTGGTCCAGTTGGCAGAGGACGATGGAGAAAATAAAGAATTATAATTTTGAACCTATTATTTATCTTAATCCTTCTGGCCAAAAGATTGAAGGCTATTCTCTAATCGGGAGTATACAATTTAAAGAGAAGGAGAAAATATCCTTCTTGCAAGTCAATTCTTGCCTAAAATATTTTTTTCAGGAGAAAGAGAAAGAAAAAGAACTTCTCTCTCTAAAGAATAAAATAGAAAACATCATCTGTAAAAATCTCATTAAATTACAGCAAAAAATTTCTGTTTATCAGAAGGACCTGGAAGTAGTTAAAAATTTTGAAAACTTTAGATTAATGGGTGAACTACTTAAATCCAATCTCAGGGATATAAAAAAGGGAGTTAGAAAAGTAAAAGTAGTTAACTATTATTCACCTCAGCAGGAAATAATCACCATTCCTCTAAATCCCCAGCTATCTCCTGTACAGAATGTGCAATATTATTTTAAAAAATATAAAAAGGCCAGAGATAGTTTCCCCATAATTGCTGAACAATTAAAAAAAGCTCAAAAAAAGGTAATTCAGTTAAGGCAGTTTCAGGCACTATATGAAAAAAATAATACTTCTTATCCGCCATTGCTTAATATCTATAATAATTTAATTGAGGCAGGATGGGAAAAGAAAGAGATAACCAGCCTACCAAGGAAGAGAAAAAAACTCAATAGTTTACAACCCACCAGATACATTTCTAAAGAAGGATGGGAAATCTATGTTGGCAAAAACAGTAAACAGAATGATTTTCTACTTAGAAAAATAGCCTCGGGAAATGACCTCTGGTTGCATATAAAAGACTATCCAGGTTCTCATGTAATTATCAAAAATAAAGGTAAAAAAGAGACTCCCCCCTTATCTGTCCTATTGCAGGCTGCTCAATTGGCTGCTTACTACAGTAAAATCAGAAAGGAAGTTATTGTTACTGTCATCTATACGCTCAAGAAATATGTTAAAAAACTTAAGAATAATAAAGTCGGGATGGTAACTTATTCTCAGGAAAAGAGTATGTTGACCAAGATAAATCCCCAAGAGATTAAAGATCTTGTTTCCCCAAACTTACCAAAAGAGTAATCCAGTTAATAATTCTTTAATCTATGTTTACTAGACATTTTCCAGAGAACTGATACACTTCTGGATATCTTCAGGTAAAGAGACTGAAAATTCCATGTATTTATGAGTAAAGGGATGAGAAAAACCCAACCAATAGGAATGCAAAGCCTGGCGATTAATCTTTAGTTCTTCTTTCTTTCGACCATAAACCTTGTCCCCCACCACCGGATGTCCAAGATAAGAAAAGTGTACCCTGATCTGGTGAGTTCTACCAGTGTAAATCTTTACTTCCAGTAAAGTATATTTTAAAAAACTCTTCAATACCCTAAAGCGGGTCAAAGCACTTCTGTTTTTTCCTTCCCCTACCGCCATTTTTTTCCGGTCATAAAAACTTCTCCCAATCGGAGCATCGATAACTCCTTCCTCCTCTTTCACCTTCCCATGTACTAAGGCTATGTATCTCTTATCTATTTTACGATTTTTTATCTGGTGAGAAAGACCAAGATGAGCTAAATTACTCTTTGCTATAACCATTAAACCAGAAGTATCTTTATCCAGCCGATGGATTATTCCCGGTCGTATTACTCCGCCAATGCCCGATAAGGAATTCTTACAATGATAAAGTAAGGCATTTACTAAGGTACCGGAGCATATTTTACCTGCAGGGTGGACTATCATGCCGGCAGGTTTATTCACCACGATCAAATATTCATCTTCATAGACAATATCCAGAGGGATTGCCTCCGCTTTTATTTCCAGCATTCTTGGTTCTGGTAAAAGTACATCAATTATATCACCATGCTTTAATAGATAGCTTGCTTTAACTGTTTGATTATTAACCCTTATTTTACCCTGCTTGATAAGTTGCTGAATCTGGGATCGAGAGGAGAGTATCTCCTCTCTGCTTAGATAGGTATCTATTCTTATCTTGCCTTCTTCACGATAAGTAATAATTCTTTCCTGGTCTTCCATTTAGCAAGAAATTCCTTTATATTTCCTTTATATCCTTCCTTATGCCCTGTCCTCTTCTCTTTAATAAATTCATTAAGATAAGGGCAAGACAAAAACTCCCCAGACAAAAAATCTGGGTAAGATTTAAATTATAAAAGAGATAATCTTCTTCTGAAAACCTAAAAAACTCAACGATAAAACGACCCATAGAATAAAAGAGGAGAAAACTCAAGAATAAAAATCCATCATATCTTTCCTTCTTTTGCAGCCAGATCAGAATCAAAAAAATAAGAAATCCTTTTAAAGAAGAATAGAGTTGAGTGGGGATAACCGGTAGGGTGTGCGAACTACTCGAGGTAATTAATCCATCAGTTAATTGCCTTAAATAAACTGGAGGTTGGTGTAGAGAAGGAAATCTGATTCCGTATTTTTCTGATACTACCCCAAAACAACAACCATTTAAAAAACAACCTATCCGAGCTATTGCTAAGCCTAAGGCAATAGAAGGAGCAGCAATATCAGTATATTTCCAGAAGGGAAGTTTATGGTGCTTTACATACCAGGACCCTAGTAAAAAAGCCAAAATAAAACCACTCAAAAAAGCCAATCCTCCCTGTCTGAAATAAAAAATCCTGATCCAATTTTGAGCATAGTAATCTAGATGTAGAATAACATGGCCGACTCTCCCTCCAATTATGCCTCCCAAAATAACAAACAAACTAAGGTCTACAATCCTTTCCGGGTTTTCCCCTTTTCTTTTAGCTTCCTTCATCGCTAATAATATTCCGACTATAAAAGCCAGGGCTATCATCACTCCATAAGAGTAAATATAAAATGAACCAATACTAAATAAAATTCGATGCATTAATCTTCCTCCCTACTTATTGAATTCTGATCCTCTTTCTCCTCCAATTTCTCTTCTTTTTCTTCTTCCTCTATAGTTACTTCAGTAGTTTCCGATGGAGCAAAAAACAAGGTATATATTAAAATAACTAACATTCCACAAACTATAGACATATCGGCAAAGTTAAAGATAGGCCAGATTCTAATATCAATAAAATCAATAACCCTTCCTTCTACCCTTATCCGATCGATAAGATTACCAATAGCCCCTCCCAGAATTAGATTTAATGGAACATACATAAAGGAATTATTTTTAAAAATTAACTTTTTGTAAATAAGAATAACCAATAGAAGAGATATTAGACTGGCCATTACAAAAAATATAGTCTGGTATTTAAACAGACCAAAAGCTGTATGGGGATTCTCTATATAAGTAATATGCAATATTCCTTTAATTAAGGGGATGGATTCACCTATTTCCAGGTTATGTTGTATATAAAACTTACTCAATTGGTCAATAAAGATTATCAATCCTGCCAGGATAAAAAAACTCATTATCTATTCTACTCTCCGAAATATTCTCTTAATGCTTTAGCACACTTCTGGCATATATCGGGATATTGTTGATCTTCCCCCACTGTCTCGCTATAACACCAGCATCTCTCACATTTTTTACCTGCTGCCTTCGTAATTAAGATACTTATTTCTGGAAATTCTATTCCCATAAAAGTATCTTCAGGAAGTTCTCTTTCTCCTTTAGTATAGATTATTTCGACCCGAGAAACAATAAATACAGTTTCTAATTGTTTTTTAAAGGACTTTAAATAATCATAAACTTTTCTTTCCGAAGTAAAAATGTTGACTTGGGCTTCTAAAGAATTGCCCAGATAATCTTCCCCTCTCTTTATTTCTAGTGCCTTTAAAACATCCTTTCTTATTTTTAATAGATCACTCCATTTTTCTTCCAAATCTCTATTGAGATATTCTAGCTTAACTTCCGGCCAGGTGGTAAGAAAGATACTCTCTTTCTCATCTTTTATTTCTCTCAGATGTTGCCAGATTTCTTCAGCGGTAAAACTCAATACCGGCGCAATTAACCTGACCAGAACATCTAAAATATAATATAATACAGTCTGGGCAGACCTTCGTTCAACACTATTTGAAAAAGAAGTATATAATCTGTCCTTGATAATATCCAGATAAAAGGCACTGAGATTAATAGCACAATAATTGTGTATTTCATGATAAAGAGAATGAAATTCAAAATTCTCATAATCTTCATTCACTCTCCTTATCAATCCTTGAAAATCATTCAAAATTAATTGGTCTAATTCAGGCAATTTATTATAGGGAACAATGTCTCTCTCAGGTTTGAAATCGCTTAGATTTCCTAAAATAAAGCGAGCAGTATTTCTAATCTTTCTATATATCTCCACCAGCTGATCCAGAATCGGATAGGAAATACGAATATCAGTTTGATAATCTGAAGAAGCTACCCAGAGTCTTAAGATATCCGCTCCATATTTATCGATGATTTCTTGAGGAGCAACCACATTGCCCAGAGATTTGGACATCTTCCTGCCCTGAGCGTCCACAATAAATCCGTGAGTCAAAACATTTTTATAAGGAGCCCTTCCAAAAGCACCCACTGAAGTTAATAGAGAAGTCTGGAACCATCCTCTATGCTGATCAGATCCTTCTAAATATAATTCGGCAGGCCAGTGTAGTTCTTTTCTTTTTTTCAGTACTGCAGCATGACTGCATCCTGAATCAAACCAGACATCCATAATATCTTTTTCTTTCTCAAATTCCCTGCCCTGGCAATGAGGGCACTGGAAATCTTTCGGTAAAATTTCCTCAGCTTTCTTTACAAACCAGGAATCAGAGCCCTGTTTCATAAAGAGTTTCTTTATCCTATTTATAGTCTCTTCATTTACTATCGCCGAATTACAATTTTTACAATAAAATACGGGAATAGGAACACCCCAGATTCTCTGCCGAGAAATACACCAATCGGTTCTTCCTTCCACCATTCCGAAAATCTTTTCTTTCCCCCAGGGAGGAATAAATTGAACCTTATCTATCTCTTTTAAGGCAACCTCTCGAAAGGCTTCAATATTCACAAACCATTGTTCGGTAGCCCGAAAAACCACCGGTTTTTTACAACGCCAACAATGGGGGTAAGAATGAAGAATTCTATCCACTTTCAATAACATTCCATTCTTATTTAATTCATCTATTACTGCTTTGTTTCCTTCTTTATAACTTAATCCTTTAAATTGTTTACCTTCTTCATTAAATCTCCCCTGATTATCCAGGGTGGTAAAGATGGGTATTTTATATTTTATCCCCATCTCATAATCTTCCTGTCCATGCCCAGGAGCAGTATGCACACAGCCCGTTCCTTCCTCTAACAAAACATGTTCTCCCAGAATAACCAGTGAATCTCTACCAAAAATGGGATGATTACACTTTATTCCTTCCAATAATCGACCACATGCTTCTCCCAGGACTTGATAATCTCTAACCTCTATCTCTTTCATAACTTTCTCTACCAGAGCAGAGGCAAGTATAAAATTCCCTCGATTGGTTTGAACAATACTATATTCAATATCAGGATGCAGAGCAACTGCCATATTCCCGGGAATAGTCCAGGGAGTAGTGGTCCAGATAAGAAAAAAATTATTCTTCCCTTTTGCTATCGGGAATATCCCGGTTAAATTATCTTTAACCGGAAATTTCACATAGATAGATGGAGACTCCTTATCTTGATATTCTATTTCTGCAGCAGCCAAAGCGGTTTCACAATTAGCACACCAGAATACTGGTTTCAATCCTTTATAGATATATCCCCTCTGATACATTTTTTTAAATACTTCTATCTGTTCCGCTTCATATTCTGGACAAAAGGTTAGATAGGGACTCTCCCATTCCCCCAGCACTCCTAATCTTTTAAATTCTTCTCTTTGCACATGGATATAATGTTCAGCATATTCTTTACACTTCTTCCTTAGTTCTACCGGATCCATCTCGTTTAGCTTTACTTTCATGTCCTTGGTAATCTGAAATTCTATAGGTAAACCATGGGTATCCCACCCGGGAACATATCTTGAATTATATCCCTTCATGAATTTATATTTAGGAATAATATCTTTCAAAATCTTGTTATAAGCTGTACCTATGTGAATATTTCCATTGGCATAAGGTGGGCCATCATGAAGAATATATTTTTCTGAATTCTCTTTTTCTTTAAGAACCTTCTGATAAATCTCTCTCTCTTCCCAGAATTTTAGTAATTTTGGTTCTTCTTGGGCAAGATTCGCCTTCATTTGGAATCTGGTCTTGGGTAAATTTAAAGTATCTTTATAATCCACTTCCATCACCTCTTAATATTCCACAAATAATGCTGATAAATAAAAACCTCTTGCCAATTCAAAGGACAAGAGGTTAGTTCTTCTTGTGGTACCACCTTATATTTTATTACCATCTCACGATGATAATCTCAGAGAGTAAATAAACTCAAGATAAACTTAAAAGTATACTCGCGTTTTTAACGATATCCATCGTTCTAATTTACTCATAACATAATTTTCAATTAGAATTGAAGGGAAGATTTTCGATAGTAATAATTTACAGGCTCACACCAACTTTACCCTGCTCGCTAAAAAATCAACCCTACCTACTCTTTCCCCTAAAAAAAACAAAATATTCTTTTGTACTTTAAATCAAAGTTATAATAACACACCAGACTATTTTATGTCAATCATTTCAATTCTCTTCACCTTGGAATAATTTGATAAAGTAAGTAATTTTTCAAGTTTAATTTCCCCTATAGTAATAAAAACTTAAATACTTTTAGCGATCTTCTCTAAAAAACTTTCCTTGTTTAGGTCATAAATTTTAATTATTTTTTCTTTACTCTTTAAACCTGAAATTATTTCTATCCTTGATTTTGCAACTTTAAAATATTTGGCCAAAAAATCTATGCATTTTTTATTAGCCTTACCCTCTACTGCAGGAGCAGAAAGAGCTATTTTTAATTGACCATTTATCACTCCCATCAACTCATCATCAGACGAATTAGGAATAACCTTAGTCTTTAGGATTATATCCTTTCCCATAATTTTAAAGAAAGATTCACTATTATATATTTTCGGTCTGGGGCTATTTTTCAAAGGGGATATTTGTTTCATTCTTTAACTCTTTAAATCTTTTCGAATAATTATCTATATTCTTAATATCTAAATCTTCTACTTCTTCAAAATCTGCGCTTTCTAGCATCTTCAAATAAAGGTTCAACATAGATTTAATCTTTTCTTTAAAGATAAATTTATATCTCTTCAGACTATCAATTTCATTTTTGACTTCGTCTTCTTTCTGCAAAGCCTGCTGTTTAATTAGTTCAGCTTCAACTTTAGCCTTTTCAATAATAGCCCTTGCTTCGCTTTCTACCTTTTCCTTGATTTCCTCTGCCGTTTTATGTGCATTTAGGGCAGCACTCTTTAAGGTCTCTTCTAATTCACTAAATTTCTTAAGATTCTCCTTCAGCCTCTCCACTTCATCTTTCAGTCTCTCGTTTTCATTAATTAATTCTTCATAATCCTTTACGATCTTATCCAAGAATTCATCTACTTCTTCCTCATTATATCCTCGAAAAGATCGACTAAATTCCTGTTGTTCTATATCCATTGGGGTTATTCTCATTCAATCATTCCTCCTCGTTCATTTAATAATTCATCCACTATAAAGATAAACACAATCTTGTTCTTAAAATTCTAAAAAACATTAATGATAATATTCACTATGGATCGATGTAATAAATTTAAAAGAAAAAAGACAATTATAGGAGATAGGTCTAGCCCGACATTGCCCAGAGGTAATATAATTCTGAAGGGGGCAAGAATTGGTTCAGTAATTTTATAGATGAATTTAGCTACTGGATTATAATAGCTCCCAGAAAACCAGGATAAAATTATTCTGGCTAAAATCATATAGCTATAAATCCTGAATATTAAATTAATAATCTTAATTAGTAAATACATCTTTAAGATACTCCAAAAATTGCCCTACCAATTCTAAGCATATTGGCGCCTTCTTCTATGGCAATTTCAAAATCATCGGTCATTCCCATGGAAAGATATTTCATCTCTATATTTTTTATTCGCAATTCTTTTACCTGATTGCTCAATTCTCTAAGTTTTCGGAAATAGGGACGAACTTCTTCTTTATTCTTCACTATAGGAGCAATAGTCATTAAGCCCTGAACTCTTATCCAGGGTAAAACGGAAATTTCTCGTAAAAAACTTTCTACTTCTTCTGGTTTTATTCCGTATTTACTTAATTCCCCAGATACATTTACTTCCACCAAGATATCGGTAATCTTATTAAACTGCCTAGATCTTTTATCTATTTCCTGAGCCAATTTAATACTGTCTACCGAGTGAATTAAATTAAAAATCTCTACAGCATATTTCACTTTGTTGGTTTGCAAGTGGCCGACCATGTGCCATTCTACAAGAGAATCTATCTGAGGAAATTTTTTTTGGGCTTCCTGAACTTTGTTTTCTCCAATAATCTTTATTCCTGCCTTAATGGCCTCTCTTATTTGCTCGATAGTAGCAGTCTTGGTTACCGCTACTAACTTTATTCCCTGTGAGTCTCTCTTTGATTTTAGAGCAACTTCCTCAATCTTTCGCTTTAATCTTTCCAGATTCTTATAAATTATCCCCTTACTAACCATTTTGTGTACTCTTTTTAAAATTCTCTTTTATCCTTTCGCCATTAACTATATATACTACTCTCTCTGCTAAATTAGTAGCCAAATCAGCTATCCTTTCTAGATTATCTGAAACCATAATTAAATGAATTGCTCTACTGATGGTCTGGGGATCTTCCATCATAAAGGTGAGTAATTCTCGAAATATCTGTTCATTTAAACTATCTACCGTCTTGTCTCTTAACCATACTTCCTTAGCCAGTACCACATTCCCCTCAAAATAGGCAGATAAACTTTCTCTGAGCATGTTTTTGGCGATTTCTGCCATCCGAGGTATATCAATTAGTGGTTTCACCATTGGCTTAGTAGATAAATACTGACTTGCTTTGGCAATATTAACCGCATGATCTCCCATTCTTTCTAAATCCGAAATAGTCTGAAAAGCACATCCAATAATTCTTAAATTCTTAGCGACGGGATGCCGTAAGGCGATCATTTGCAGGCATTGTTCCTCAATATCTAATTCCATTTTATCGATCAGATCATCATTTTTAATTACCTGGTCAGCTAAATTTTTATCCTGCCTGACTAAAGAATCTATAGAGGTGGTAATTGCGTCCATTACCACCTCGGACATTCTTACTAAACATGCCTTCAAATCAGTAAGTTCATCATCGAAATAGGACTTGTGTCCTTGAATTGGTTCTTTCTCTCTCACCATTTATCTAATCCTCTTTATATGATCCCATAAAAATATAATACCTTAGACTTAATATAGTTATATTTCTGCTCCTCAAGTCTTTATCTCTTTCTCATTGCCATCAACTTGAATGGCCATCCTTACTTTTTTGACTTATGCTTAATATATCAAAAATAATAATATATTTCAACATTTTCTAAGTGACAATTACTATATATTGCTTTGCAACACCAGAAAAAGGAAACCATAAAGATAGGCTCAGCTGAAAAATTTGTTTACTTCTCTATAGTTTCCTTTATGTTTTGAAGAAAAAGGTTATACTACCCTTTCTTTAAAGCTGCTCCTCCTAAATATGCTTCCTGAACCTTCTTATTATTTCTTAATTCTGAAGCTAAACCACTAATAAAAATATCTCCAGTCTCTAGGATATATCCTCGATGAGCAAGAGAAAGGGCCTTGCGAGCATTCTGTTCTACTAAAAGGATAGCAATACCTTGATTATTGATTTCCCGGATTATTTTGAAGATCTGCTTAACCAATAAGGGCGCCAATCCCAGAGAGGGTTCATCTAAAAGTAACATATGCGGATTACTCATCAAGCCTCGTCCGATAGCCAGCATCTGTTGTTCTCCACCGGAAAGAGTTCCTGATAATTGATCTTTTCTCTCTTTTAAAATTGGAAATAAACTAAATACCCTCTCCAATCTTTCATTAATTAACTTAATATTTTTTCTTTCCGTAAAAGCTCCCAATTTAAGGTTTTCCTCAACGGTTAAAGTACTAAATACCTTACGTCCTTCTGGTACATGGGAAATTCCTCTTATAACTATCTCAAAAGCAGGAACATTATTTATCTCCTTACCTTCGAATTCAATTTTCCCTTTTTTAATTGGTAATAAACCGGAAATAGCCCTCAGCAGAGTACTTTTTCCTGCCCCATTAGCACCCAATACGGTAACTACTTCACCAGGAAAAACTTCCAGAGAAATTCCCTTTAAGGCTTCAATTGAACCATAAAAGATATGCAAATCTTCCACCTTTAATAGTGTATCCATAATTTTAGTTTTCCTCCTCTTCTTCCTTCCCCAGATATGCTTCAATAACTAATGGATTATGGTAAATCTCTTCTGGCTTACCTTCAGCAATCTTTTTTCCTCCATCCATCACGGTTACCCAATCAGATATACCCATTACTACATTCATATCATGTTCAATGAGTAAAATAGTTAAGCCTTCTGGAAGTAGTGATTTCAGGAATATTACTAAATCCTCTGATTCTTTATCATTCAAACCACTGCTTGGTTCATCTAAAATCAACAATTCAGGGTTAGAAGACAAAGCCCGAGCAATTTCTAACATTCTTTGGTTTCCGTAAGCAATATTCTTAGCTAGCTCATCTCGATATTTCCATAATCCTACCTGCTGTAATCGCCTTTTTGCAATTTCTTGGATATTGAATTCTTCTTTCCTATGAATTGGGGTTTTGAAAATTGAAGATACTAATCTGCCTTGATTCCGGCAATGCTGACCTGCCATTACATTTTCCAAGCAAGTCATATTATTAAATAGTCTGATATTCTGAAAAGTTCGAGCAATGCCCTTTTGTACAATTTGGTGTGGTTTTTTTCCAGCCAGGTCTTCCCCTTTTAATAATACTTTTCCATCATCCGCCTGATAAATACCAGTAACTACGTTAAAAACAGTAGTCTTTCCTGCTCCATTCGGTCCTATAAGACTGCTAATTTCTCCTTTATATACTTTTAAGTCAAAATTATTAACTGCTACCAGACCACCAAACTTTTTAGTTAGTTGTATAGACTGTAAAATAACCTTATTTTCATTGCCCTTTGAACTCTTTTTTATTGCATTATCTTTTATGGGTGAATTATATTTATCTTCTTTAGACATAGTACTACCTCGTTGCCTTTAACCATATTGATTTAAACTCTACTGCTCCTCTCTTTCGGGGCCATAAGCCTCCAGGTCTAAAAATCATCATTAAAATCATGGCAACTCCAAAAATCAACATCCTGTACTGGGCAAAGGCTCGAAATAATTCAGGAAAAAGACTAATGGCCGCAGAACCGATCAATACCCCCGGGATAGATCCCATTCCTCCAATAAGAATAATGCAAAAAAGTAAGCAAGATTCCATAAAATTAAAGCTTTCCGGAGATACAATCATTAACTTACTGGCATAGATGTTACCTGCAATACCAGCCATACCCGCCCCCAGAACAAAGGCTAACAACTTGTAATACCTAACGTCAATCCCGTTTGATTCAGCTGCAATCTCATCTTCCCGAATACAGTTCCAGGCTCTTCCTATACAGGAATGTTGCAAATTAATTAGAGCAATAATACTCAATCCGACTATAATCCAGATTACAAAATACGATTCCCGAGGGGTATCCACTACTAAAGAGCTACCCAGGGATAAAAAATCTATACCAAAAACCCCGTTTGGCCCACCGGTAATACCAAAAGGATTATTCACTAAAGTCATCCTGATAATTTCTCCCATCCCAATAGTGACAATGCAAAGATAATCTCCTCTTAAATGAATAATCGGGGAGCAGACCAGCCAGGCAAAGCCTGCTGCCGCCAGGGCACTGACCGGAATTAATAAAAATACCGGGATGCCCAAACGAGTATTCAGAATGGCAGTAGTATAAGCACCAATTGCCATAAATCCCATATGACCTAAATCGAACAACCCAACTTCTCCCAAAACGATATTTAAACTTAAACCTAGTAAAGCGTAAATACCAAAGAAAAAGAAAACATCAATCCAATAATCATTTAGGATAAAAGGAAGGAGAATAAATACTATAATTATAAATATAAAAAACCCACGTTCCCAAACCTTATTCTGGTGTTCTTTCATTATTCTACCCCCTTATACCTTTTCGGCAACTTTTTCACCCAGTAAACCCCTGGGACGAAAGATTAACACCAAGATCAGAATTAAAAAGACAAATATATCTTTATAAGCTGTAGATATGTATGATGAACCCAGCATCTCAAAGATTCCTAACAATAAACCTCCCACCATCGCACCAGGAATATTACCAATCCCACCCAGAATAGTGGCAGTAAAAGCTTTTAATCCATAATTCCAACCCAGTATAAAGTTAATCTTCCGATAATACATTCCTACCATTACTCCTGCTACACCACCTAAGGCTGGGCCTAAAGCAAAGATGAAAAATATAATCATATTGATGTTTATACCCATCAAAGCAGCGGTCTCCCTATCCAAAGCAGATGCACGAATAGCTGCCCCAAAAGTAGTCTTCTGAATTAAATAGTACAAACTTCCCATAAGTAAAAAAGAAATTATTAGAATAATGATTTGCAGTAAAGTAATCTTAATTGCACCAATATTGAGAACTACTGATAGTATTGCCTCAGAGGGATATACCTGTGGTTTAGGACCCCAGATAACCATAAGGGCATTTTCTAAAAAAATAGAAACACCCAGTGCGGAAACAACTGCTGGAAGTCTACCTGCTGGATAAATGGGACGATAGGCAATACGTTCAACCATTAAACCAGATATTCCTACACCGATTGCGGCTATTAACATAGCCGCAATCATTCCAAAAACTACTCCAAAATGAGCGGTGATGTAGGAATTCCCCCAAACCAGAAGAGTAAACCCTAAGTAAGAACCTAGAGCAAATAGGTCTCCGTGGGCAAAATTAATTAGTTTCATCACTCCGTAAACCATGGAATAGCCCAGAGCGATGAGGGCATAAAAAGATCCGATAGTCAATCCGTTCAGCAATTGCTCTAAAATGATTTTCATTTTCCTTTCTTACCTCTTCATTTATTCTGCAGCAAGGGAAAAACTACCATCCTCATTTACTACATATAATTTAATACCAGTCCCCTCCCGGTCACCCTTTTCATTAAAACCTATCGGACCAGTAATGCTGGGGAATTTATCCATTTTATTCTTCAGGTAATCAACAATAACCTCTGAATCTGTAGAACCAGTTTTATCTATAGCCTCTGCCAAAACCCATAAAGCATCAGCTGCGTATACAGCCCAGGGGCTAGAAGGTAAAGTACCATATTTAGCACGATAAGCCTTCTTAAATTGTTCTGCTTCAGGATTAGTTAGATATTCAATTAAGGCTTCCTGAGTTTGATAACAACCTTTAGCATATTCTAATCCAGCTATTTTAATAAAATCTTCATTAATGGCAGCATCTCCACCTACAAAAATAGCCTTCAATCCTAATTCTCTACCCTGTCTCACTATTAACCCGGCTTCTGGGAAATAACCAGTAAA